>Ga0209084_1000086_pt1 | contig 89225 bp, 85 predicted proteins | sample C_130820_MF_Meta_FD_187309 | JGI IMG/M metagenome (GOLD analysis project Ga0209084, IMG submission 187309) | Freshwater microbial communities from Lake Croche, Canada to study carbon cycling - C_130820_MF_MetaG (SPAdes) (version 2) | ecosystem: Environmental > Aquatic > Freshwater > Lake...
TTTTTAGCTTACAATACTTACTATGATGGAAAATACACAAAAATGATAATGAAAAATAAAAAATACTTTCAAATAGCATTTTTTGTATTTTTAGGTATTGTATTTTATCTTATGATTAAACGAAGCCCTGCTAGATGCAAAAACCTTTTGCTTCATGCAAATAATGTGGTTAAATATATGCCAATTGATAAATCCTCTATGGATATGCTTAGTCCTTTAATAGATTTTACAACAACATCTAGCAACTCAAGTTTTATGGGAGACTTGAATAATGAAGAAGGGGGTGCATCATCTGACGCTGGAACAATGAATGCAGAAAAAAGAATATTACAGTCTGGTGGAAAAAGCACAAAACGCTCTGTAAGTGAAACTAAAAAGAAATATGTAGCATCCCAACAAGGTTGGAAATGTGGAGACTGCAACCAACAATTAAATGCGTGGTTTGAAGTTGACCATGTTAAACGACTTGAATATGGTGGAACAAATGAAGTAGGCAATTTGGTCGCTTTATGTAGAGATTGTCATGGTAAAAAAACAGCCATGGAAAACATGTAAAACAACCCATCCACGCCCTTTGAGAAAATGGAATAAGGTTGAGCAAAAATTTCATAAAATATAATGTAATTATATATTATGAACAAGATTCCAACAGCTACAGCAATTCCATTATTAAATACTACAAGTGCAGGGTCTGCTAACAATTACGATTACTCAAAAATAAAAACGCCCCTCATATACGCAACATTTATAATAGTAATGTTGGTTCTTATATCCGTTGTTGTAGGTTTAATTTATTCAAAATCTGCGCAACTACCAGAAGCACCGACATTAACTCAAAAGGAAAATGACACAGCAATGATGATAATATCTTTTACTCTAGCAATTTTGCTGATTGTTTTTATGACTATACCTAATTATAAAGATTTTTTGACTTTCATCGGTAAAATTAAATTTGTATTATTATTGGCGGGATACATAATTGGTCTTATTATTCTTTATAGAAATGTACCTCGGGGAATAGTTGATGCTTATTCCTTTTTATTTTTCCCAATAACCATGTTGATAGGAATTTATTTATTTTATTTAGCAATGGAAAAAGGTCAGCTTTATGGTTTTGACTTAAACTATGAACGCGTTAAATACGCTCTTATATATTTTTGTCTCATTGTTTTTATGTTATTATTTTACACAGTAGACCCAGGAGGCTATTTAAAAGCTTATTTTGGCCCTTCTCTCGTTGTAACAATTCTATTAGCCATATTTGGATTCCTTTATTTAGTTACTCTTATGACTCTTCCAACAATACAAGGTTCAAGAGTTACCGGATTGCCCGGAGCCGATGCATCTGGTGGCGGGTTATTTAAAGGTTTATCAAAAATGGGGCTATTCAGTGGAATCGGGTTTTTGATATTTTTAATTGTTATTGTGGCTGGAATTTTGGCATATCCTGGTGGATTTACAACAGGAACTGGTATTGCTGGAACTGATAAAACTACAAAAGTTTCTGGCATTGTTATTCTTCTTATTATTATTTTTATTTTATGGATTTTATTTTTTGGCATTCTCTCGTTCTCTGACGTTAAATTGAGAGATACTGGGGGTAATCTTGATACAAGTATGGCAAATATTACAAAAATAGCCAGACAAGTTTTCATGTTGTTATTTGGTCTAATATTTTCTGGTATACTAATTGGATGGTTGGTTACTGGAGTTGAAGGCTTATCTAGTAAATCTGGCATAATTTCTTTTGTTTTAAATTTATGCATTGTTCTTGCATTATTAGCTCTAGTTTTCAAGTTGGTTACTGGTGGAAACTATTATAAAAAGAGTCCATTCTTTAGACTTATTATTAATACAATATTTTACATTCCTTGCATTTTAGTTGGTATTCTTGACCCAATTTTAAGTTTTCTAGGATTTGGTGCCGGGGCGGCAGCTTCTGCAGGAAAAACCGGGTTAAGTGGTCTTTGGAATGGGTTAAATACAACTATAGAAGCCACTAAAAACACTCCAACTGCATATTATGTTTTGCTTATTGTTACTATTTTATTGTATATTATTTATTTCTTTCTTGGAAAAATTGTACAGACTAATATATCAAAACAAGGTGGAACATTATTGGTGAATAGTCCCGTTTATACAAATACTGAAAACTCAATTGGGCTTTATGACAATTTAAATGGAACAAGTGATGACAATCCATATAATTATAAGTATGCTATATCTTTTTGGGTTTTTATTGATGCAATGAGCCCTAGTGTTAGCAGTTCATTGAATAAATATACATCATTGTTAAATTATGGAAATAAACCAAATGTACTATATAATGCTGCGGAAAATAAACTTAGAATAATATTGCAAAATGACGGCGAACCTGCTATTGGAAGCGCAAGTAGATTAAGAAATCCTCAAGAGTTAGACGCTGACGGTAATATTATAATTTACGAGTTGCCAAATGTATTGCTACAAAAATGGAATAACATAATTATTAATTATAGCAATGGAACTTTAGACATTTTTTATAATGGTCAATTGGTGAAATCTACAAACGAATCTGTTCCTCAAATGTCAAAAGATACGCTTACAATTGGCTCTAATAATGGAATACATGGAGGAATTTGCAATGTTACATTTTTTAATACAGAACTGAAGATGCCTCAAATATATTACTTGTACAACCTTGTTAAAAATAAAACCCCACCTGTTGTAAATTCTTCCAAGGAATCCATTGTTAAAGACGTATTAAAGGGTGCAAATATAAATGCAAATCCACCAGTAATTACAATTCCAATTAATATTGATGTAAAAACGGCGGTTCCAGATTCGGAAGCTTATCCTGATAAGCCAATGAAGGCCGACACAAATAACACAAAAACCGACTATTTGTCATTTAAATGGTTTGCTACAGCAAATAATGACAATTTTAACGGTGTTTAATCATAATATATTTAAGATAATTTCTATGAATATATTATATTATGGAGATTAAGAATGTTCTTCTTATAATTATTATTGTTGTTTTGCTTTATATTGTAATTAGGTATGTGTTTTCAGATGTTAACACTTTGAGCAACTTAAGTTCAGGAACAACAATGCAAACTATTTCTGCCAAATCTTTGGCCACAGGTTCTGTAGCCAACTCTAGTAATTTTACATATTCAATATGGTTTTATATTAATGACTGGAATTATAGATATGGAGAGAATAAGGTGGTGTTTGGTCGCATGGGTAGTTCAACGACTACAACAGGAACAACAGTTTCTGGTGTGTCGGGCAAAAATCCTTGTCCCGCGGTTGTTTTAGGAAGTATTGAAAACAATCTTTCAATTATGTTAACGTGTTATCCTGGAGCAGCTGGCGTTTTATCAGGAGACTCTGTTAGAGGTGCAGACGGTTCTATAGTTCACACGTGCTCTGTCAGCAATGTTCCTATACAAAAATGGGTAAACTTGTTAATTAGCACATATGGTAGAACTCTTGATGTTTATCTAGACGGAAAATTAGTAAAAACTTGTGTTTTGCCAGGGGTTCCAAAGATTAATCAAAGCGCTGACGTTTATGTAACTCCTTCAGGTGGGTTTGCCGGGTGGACATCAAAATTCCAATATTTCCCAAACTCAACCGACCCTCAAACGGCTTGGAATATTTACCAAAAGGGATACGGTAAGAGCTTTTTATCCAATCTTTTTGGGAAATACCAAATTAAGGTAAATTTTTCAAATAATGGCACAGATACTGGGGGATTTACAATTTAACAATGTTTTTCTTATATTATAATATATATAGATGGATAACAGTAGTTTTACAACACAAAGCACTGGAAGAGGAAGCGGAATAAAAGATTTTATGAACTCTAGTAGTTTGATTGCACGCGTCTCATTCATATTATTAGTAATACTCATTTTTATTGTTGTTTTGCAGTTTTCTATTGGCATTTTATCTTGGTTTTTTGGTCCCAATAATTCACCACATTTAATTGATGGCATGGTTGATGCAAAGCAGTTATTGGTAATACCTCAAGACCCATCACAAGCTCATTCAAAACCAATTATTCGTTCTATTAATGGGCCCAATGGAATTGAATTTACATGGTCTGTATGGGTATTTATTGACGACACACAATCATCAAAATATAGGCACATTTTTAGCAAAGGAAACACCAATGTCGCGGACACTGGACTCAATTTCCCCAACAATGCTCCTGGTTTATATATTATGCCCAATACAAACGCATTAAAGGTCATTATGAATACATATAATAACATAAACGAAGAAGTTATTGTTAATGACATTCCTTTAAATAAGTGGGTAAATGTTATTATTAGATGCCGAAACACCAATTTAGACATTTATATTAACGGAACTATTACCAAGAGTTTGAAATTAACCAGTGTTCCTAAGCAAAATTATGGAGATGTTAACATTGCATTAAATGGAGGATTTTCTGGTTATATTTCAAACTTGTGGTATTATGATTATTCTTTGGGAACGGCTGCTATATACAATTTAGTCAAGAGTGGACCTAATACAAAAATGGTTGGTTATTCAGCAATGAATATGAAGAACGCCAACTACTTGTCTTTAAGATGGTTTTTTGCTGGAGCAGGCGACCAATTTAATCCCGTTGGAACTCGCACATAAACCACCACAAATAGTAAAGTAATACCAAATTGTTTTATATATTTATTATGTATATAAGTATATAAAATGCCATATCTTGGCTCAGATTATAATCCAAAACCACCTAGAGAATGGTATCGCTTTGAAAATCAATGCGCATATTCAAATGCCCCTATACAATTTCAAAATGGTCAAGGTTATCTGTTAGAGGTTTTAAAAAAGGGAAATGTATTGCAATATAAGATTAATAGTGCAAATATTACAAAACAACAACGTTATGCGCAAATTGCTAGAGGAATGTGGACAAATCGTACAACGACATGGGCTTCTCAAACTCAAAGCTATACAAATCCTAATACCGGAAGTTTAAAACGGGTTGGCTATAATAAAATAAATACAATAAACCCAACTGTGTTGGTAAATTTAAATGGTAGAGGAGGAGAAAATGATTTAATCAACTCTTCAGTTTTTTTGTTACAAGATACTAATGCACCTCTTACATGTCCAACTAATATGACAAATACTTATTATTCTTTACCTACAAATAATGGTGGCTCGGGAACTGGTGGTCCAGACCCACCGCCAGTTGTTCCTCCTCCATATGTACCGCCCAAAAAAAATGGCGGCGTTGACCCCGTTTTGCCTCCAATTTATGCAGTTAATACAACACCGGATACAAATGTAATTCCTGACGGCGGAACACTTGTTTGTAATATTAGTCAAGACATTTGCACTGGTTATATTTTCAGCGAAACAAAGAATCAAAACTGTTTTCCTACAACAGATTCAGACGTTCCTGGACCCATTCAGTATTTGTGTTATTCGGATGGTTTGCCAACATATTATCCTAGAGTTAAACGCACAAATGGCACCAGTGGAAACAAATGGCCACAAGGAGCAAAAGCCATATTTCCAGCATCTGCACAAATACCCTGCAATAATTAAAAAAATTGATTATAAATATTGTAAAGCAATAGAATTTATAATCAGTTGACATGTCATCTCTTACCAAGTATGTTAATTTTCACAACAACACAGAATTGCCTATTATGGTTGACTCATGGGTTGATGGGTCTAACTCGTTGCGTTGTTTACGCGTGGGTCCAGGCGAAAAACTTGTAATTCATAGCAGCGTCGGCGAATGGCATGTTAATTCCATGCTTACAGATGAAAATGACTATAAACCATGGAGAGAGGGAGGATTAAAATGGTATGTAAATCTTGGAAAATTTCGTTCTGACTCTTGTGCTAGCGGCAACTATGCATGGATGGAATGGGAACACATATTTGACTGCATTTATAGTGAATGTGAACCCGTTGTGGATTCAAGAAGCAAAGACCCCATAACGGGACTCGTTACTTTTGTTTTCAAGGGTCTACCTAAGCCCTCAAGTTAGGATTGACGCATATTTCTTGACTGGGAAAAATATCACCAGACATGCAGGTATCATTTTCACCAACTTGTAAACAACTGCGATAACCTTGTTCTTGTCCTATGTAACACCAGCCAGATTTACTGGATGATTTGTTGGACTGTATTGTGCTTGTAGCGTCATCTGCGCTAAAGGGTCCAGGTTGCTGGGTTTGTGGATTTGCGTGCTTCAACGCATTATTTAATGGATTATTTGGTGTAGTATCTTGTGAAGTAACTGGTGCGTTTGAATTTGTTTTTTGACTGCCAGTTAAACTTGATGATGCGGTTGCACCGGTAACAGCTCCGGCGGTCTGTTGAGTAACATCAACAGCAGTATTTACAGTTCCAGCCGCTAAATCTACGGCTGCTTTGGTTCCAGTGGCCGCAGTATTTGTAACTGTTTTTGTAACACTTGCTGCGGTATTTCCAAATAATCCTCCAATATATCTAATATAAGGCCCAAATGTGTCTGAAAAGTATTTTGTTCCATTTGCTAAATATGCAAAAATATTAAATCCTAAAATTGCAAGAACTAAAATAACAATTATCCAGGTTGTTACTGACATGCCTAGAAATGTAGAACCAGTAGCAGTAGTTCCATAAGTTGTTGTTGGAGTATAAGTTGGCGTTAAAGGAGCCGGAGCTGAATATGTATTTGGTGAGCTATTCATTATAATAAAAATCAATATATTAAATTTTTATTATAAATTCATTTTTTGGTTTTTCGTTTTTTCGTTTTATTTGAAAGTCAATAAATACAAAAATTGATTCACATTTGCCAACATTTCATCACGGATATTGAATAAATCGCTGTTTGACATAGTTTTTAAAGCTTGACAGTTATCTAATCCTACTAAATAACTCTTAAACTTTTCAAGTTCTCTCTTAAATGCTTCGGGGGAATTATAATCCTTGAGAGAAATGGATTTTTTATACGTCAAATTAACTCTATCACCACGCTTTCCTAACAATACCTCAACAAATGAGTCCACGTTCTCGTGTAACTTGTCATTCAAATTATCAGTAGCCTTGTGTGTGGCGTAACTATGTGTTTTCCAGTGATACAACTTAATCATATTTAAAACTTCTAAAAACTTGACGACAACATCCTGTTCAAACTTTTGCAAGGACCCACGATTTCTTCTTGTGCCCTTGTTAGCCCTTGAAAACAATTTGCTTCTTGTTTTTGCCATTATATAATTTCATGATATTAAATCTTTTTTTTAATTTAAAGCCGTGGGACAAAAGCCTCACCAAAAGTATTCATCTTTTCCAACTTTGCAATCGTTTTGTCTAAATTACTCTTGTTAACATTTGTAAATAAATAGTCAGTTTGTGGAGATTTCTCGTTTTTCTTTATTTGTTTATATATGTTGTCAATCTTCCCAGTTACTATATTAATAGTATCCTTCTCTTTTAATAAATCCTCCTCTAAATTTATAGGCTCGGTAAGAAGAGCCACAGCATAATATAATATATATCTCCTTTTTCTACTGCATCCATTTGAATATCTCAGAGTAAACAAATTCAACAAACTTTTCATTATTTTTTGAACCAACTTGTGATGTTTTTCCGTCTCTTTTAATAATGCGTCCCATATAATCCAAATAATATCCAATTGACTTTTATTATCAACTGGCATTTTCATTCTTCTCTCGCATTTACAAACTTCTTTTTTTTTATTACACATAATTTCATATTCTGATATCCATTCAATCCAATAACATGCGTTTATGCTGTTCTTTCCATCCTTGGATATATTATATGTAAATTCATTTATTGCTATATATAATTCTTTGGGGTCTCCTGGTAATATAACATCCGTTGCATACGCAGCGTTTGGTGCCTTTAATCTATCTGCAATGTGCATCATATCAAAATCATCTTTTTTTATTTTAACTTCGTCAAAACTATGTTTCCTCTTTGCATAACAAAGAATGCAAATTATTTCACAAAACAACTTTCGCATCTTATCACTATTTCTCATCTTTATTTCATGTCCGGCATAACCATTTGTTATAATTTCTTTAAAGTTCTGGATTCTTAAATCAAGATATATTGCAAGTTTAGGATTTCCTAAATGAATATACTTACTGTAAAAATAAAGAATAATTTCCCATAAATCTGAATAGTGTCCAGCACATATAAATTCTGCACTCCAGTAACATGCTTGTTCTATCTTTGATTTGGTTAAATTATTTAGTAATTCTTTTTTTGCATCTGTTTTTTTAAATTCAGAAAACGTAATCCCTTTAAAATCTTTTTGTTCTCTCACATCATTTATTTCTGAATCAGCCATTTTATAATTTATATGAAAACAAAAAAAATCACAACAATACATATAGAAGAAATGTCGTTGAAATTTATATCCAAACCATTACAGTCAATTTCTACCATTTATAAAAAATCTTCCACTTGGGGTAAGGTGCTATTTTTTGTAGTTTTGTTATTAATTGCTCTTGCTATATTCAAAACTAGTGGAACAAAAGAAGGCTTTGAGCAAACTGATAAATTCATGTTTAAAACTGGAAGCGACATTTATGACGAGTTTTACAGCGATATATATGATATTCTTGTATTCAGCGGCTTGAAAGATGAGTATGAAGTTGGTCAAATTGTCAATGCTACAAAACCGACTCAAGAAAGTATTATATTAGACGTTGGTTCAGGAACTGGACATCACGTGGGATTACTTAATAAAAAGGGTTATAAAGCAATTGGTTTAGACAACTCTCATTCTATGATTGAAAAAGCAAAGGAAAATTATCCAGAATACGATTTTGTTCAAGGAGATGTTTTAAATGCAACACAATTTCAACCTCAAAGTTTTACACACATTTTATGTCTATACTTTACATTATATTACATCAAAGATAAGAATCAATTTTTCAACAATTGCATGAACTGGTTAATGCCTGGAGGTTCCTTGGTTGTTCACATTGTAAATAGAGACATGTTTGACCCCATTTTACCTCCTGCAAACCCATTAGTAATGTTAACTCCTCAAAGATATGCCAAGAAACGCATTACAAATAGTAAGGTAACTTTTAATGATTTCAAATATAGTGCTGATTTTGATTTAGACAACACCAAGAATACAGCCAAATTTGTTGAGAAGTTTCAAAATAAAGATGATGGTAAAGTTTTTAGAAAACAAGAACACGAAATGTATATGGAAAGCGAACAAGACGTTCTAACCATGGCCAAAAATGCAGGGTTTATTGTTCAAGGCAAGATTGACCTTATTAAAGTGGGTTATGAATATCAGTATTTATATATTTTTCAAAAGCCCGCGTAAACAACAATATATTTAAGTCATATAAAATATTATGTATCAATACATTCTATACATAATATTAATTGTAGTGGCCATTATTTTATGCATTGTAGCTTACATCAAAATGCGTTTTAGATTCTGGACTTTACAACCGGTTTTTCACTTTTATGATTTTCACTATTATTTATTTCCGCCGGGAATTATTGACCCCGAACTTCCAGAGAAAAATAAGTATTGCAATTTTAATGCAATTGAAACCATTAAATATGACTCTGTAAGCGAAATTAACATCAATAAATTTGTCCGTTTTATTAGAGCAAATTATTTACAAAACGCTGGAAACTGTTATCTTCCTAAGAAAAATAATATTATGGCTTATTTTGAAGGTCATAATGCAGCCAGTTTTTTCTCATTTTATTATGAAGATGAACTTTTAATGAACTTAAAAAAAGGCACTACTGCTCCAAATAAGAAACTTGTCGGTGTTATGACCACAAGACCTCTTACTGTTGTAATAAATAACGCAACACACTCAAATAAAGGAGACGCTAATTTTGATGTGCATTATGTTGACCATTTATGCGTAGATAAACTGTATCGCAAGAAGGGCATAGCTCCTCAAATAATACAAACACATCATTATAACCAACGTCATCATACCAGACAAATTGTTGTTTCATTGTTCAAGAGAGAAGATGAATTAACCGGGATAGTTCCACTATGTATTTATAGCACTTATGGATTTGATATGTTTGGATGGAATAAACCCATAGACTTGATGCCACAACTAACTATTGTTGAATGTGGTAAATCAAATATACATCATCTTTTTGATTTCATGAGAGAAAATACTGCTTCAAAATTTGATATATGCATTCAACCTGAAATAACAAATATTATGGAGCTTATAAGGAGTAAAAATATTTATATTTACATGATTGTTGAAGATGGAGAAGTAAAAAGTGCATATTTCTATAGAAAAACATGCACATTTATAAGAGAAAAATGTGAAGCCCTGTGTTGTTTTGCATCTATCAATTGTTTTTCAAAGAGAGAAACAGATATTTTTATTCATGGATATAAAGTTGCATTATGGAAGATTTGTAAACAAGACGGATTCAAGTTTGCAGTTGTAGAAGAAATGTCTGACAACTATTTAATTGTAAATGCGTTGAAGATGAGGACTAAACCAACAATGGTAAGCCCAACCGCTTACTTTTTTTATAACTTTGCATATCACACTTTTCAAGCTAATAAAACTTTTATATTGCATTAAAACCATTTAACGCAACAGCGGTTGTTTGCGACATGCTCTTCCAGAACAACGGTAGACTCTTCAATTGGTTGTGAAGGACCAGTGGGTCCGGAAGGGCCAGTAAGACCAGTTATAAAGAAAGTGGGACCTGTAGGGCCTGTGGGACCAGGTGTAATCGCATTAAAAGATATTTGCGTATTTGAACTTAAAGAACTCGCGCCAATAGCCGTCGCGTTATTTGGCATTTGGCAGATTACGCTTCCAGCGCTTGACCCAATAGATGTTGCATTGTTTGACATTTGAGTAATAGAACTATTTGCATTAAGACCAATGACTACTTTTGGTGAAGACATGTTTATAATAGTAATACTGATTTAGCTTTTAAATCAGTATTGCATAATGTTTTTTTTGTTTTTTGGTTAGCGCACGTATTTTCCAACCCTCACAAAAGAATCAACAATGAAAATAATAAATATTCCTAAAAAGCAATATAATATAATCTCCTCTGTTACATTTCCAGTTCTCTCGTCTTGTTGTTCTTCTAAAAGATGAATCATGTAATTTAACTTTTCTAGCAAAACACTATTCTCACTCTGCGCTCCATAATTTTGACCTTGATTTTGTAATTGATTTTGTTGCTGCTGTTGTTGCGTATAATATGGCATGTTGGCAGGAGAATTTTTGTATAGCTTTTCATAGTTTGGCATAAATCTCTTGTAATACTCTTCTGTTGGTTGTTTTGTTTGTTCCTCTTCATCATCACGGTTCTCCATGTTCTCTCTCAATTTAGTCTGCTCTACACCAACAGAAGTTGGTGGTGGCAATGGATGAAAATCGGCCAAGTCACTAGAGTTGTCCGACTGGTCTGGCAAATTATGAATGCTTTGTAAAACAGAATTTACTTTATCTGAATATGCGTTCTCTTTAGGAATTCGCTTTTGAGTTCTATTATTTGACATTCTTTTTCTAGCTATTGGCCCGTCATTATCATTATCTTTATCTTTACTATTTACCCGGGTATTTTCATTATCAAATGGTGCTGCATACATTGCTAAAGACATTCTCTTAATAAAAAATAAGATAATAATTTGTAAAACAGACTGAAATTAGAAAAACTTGAACAGTGCAAAAAATAATATTCACAATATTTATAAGATGAATATTTTTAACAAAGTCAATAAGTTAATACTATACAACACCAGCAAGCACAATGTGTTGGCGCTTGTTTTTGTTCTTCTTATTATTTTAGTTGTCCAATATCCTGCTATATTTAGCAAATCTGCTAATACTGTTTTTGGAAAAGCCATTATATTGCTAATTATCATACTATTAACAAATTACAATACTCTCGTTGGATTAGCAGCTACTATTGTTGCACTCGTTTTTTATGTTTATTTATTTGACACTGGTTATGAAGGATTTGTTGAAGGCATGGTTGCTGATAAAAAAACTTCTACACCAGCATCTTCTCCTAAACAAGAAGAATGTAGTCAGGCGGACATTATGTTAGCCGCTAAATGCGCTACGGCACCACAATGTTCTAATGAAGTTCCTTCTATGAAAGTGCAAAATCCTAACGTTCAACCATCTGAATCCACCGGAACTGCTAAATCAACTAGCGATGCCACTACATTGAAGCCTGCACCCGCAACCGCTACTGCCTTAACTCCACCTGCAACCATGTAGAAATAATTAGTAAAATTATATTGCGTTATAATAAGACAATGAAGAAAACATTTCAAAACAGCATATTGTTTTTATTGACAATTATTATTTTAGGAATTGCAATTGGTATGCTTACAAATAAGGTTCAACAAGAAGGATTTACTTCTTATCCAATACTTAACCAACTTTATAACCCTATTGCAAGAAAAGTTAGAACTTACACAAACAATAAAATAGAACACTTTTCTAACACAACGCGCGTTTTTCTTAAACGATTTAGATTAATGTAATACGAATAATTATTAAATATTTTAATGATTATTTTTTGTTCTTTTTATTATATCATTTAATTATATGGCAAAGAACCCTACACCTAATATTAATAAACTTCCAAAACCAGGACCTTCTAATGTTTTTATGGATGCAATAAATTATCTTCACAACCACGTATTGTATCTTAATAACAGCAAGTTTTTTGCCGGGTGCATTATGATATTGCTTAACGTTGGCTCAAAGTTTATTACTATTCAATTTAGCAAGTCAACTGAAGAATACCTTAAATTGTCCGTTACTAAACAAATCCTCGTATTTGCAATGGCGTGGATGGGTACTCGTGATATATACGCGGCGTTGGGGTTGACCGCAGTATTTGTTATTTTGTCAGACCATTTATTCAATGAAGAAAGCACATTTTGCATTGTTCCACAGAATTACAGAGTATTAAGTAGATTACAGCAATCATCAGATACAAATAATGATGGAGTTGTTTCAGATGATGAAATTAACACAGCTATTGCTGTATTGGAAAAAGCCAGAAAAGATAAACAAAAACAACAACAACAAAACTTATACTCCAATTTTAAAGAAGTAGTTCAAAATAATTAAAACCTCATTTTAATATTCTTAATGTATTATAAGTATGTCATTCCCTAACACATTAACAATATTTATCAACACAAGAATTAGAGGATATCCTAAAATAAAATATGAACCAGATATGTCAGTTCCTAAGATTAAAAGTGAAACTGTTTATTTTAACCCACTAGTTAAATTAAATAAATCGGTATCTCTTAGAACGCCTCCCGGTTATCCAGAAACTGAAAAACTAACACAATTTTTTAATAAAAGCGACTTTAATGGCCTAGTTGGAAGAAACATTGCATCAGGCTTTCAAAAAAAATACACTTTAGAAGAAGCAACTAAAAATGGTATAGTTGATAATAACATTAATGTTACATTGGACATCTTATTCAAAAAAAATAATAAGTTTTATATAAAGGGCAACCCTTATACTATTTTCTCACATGAATGGATAAATGGTGATTGGCAAATAGATAAAAAAAGCTTTGAAAGACAAATTATGCAATCAACTTATGGTCAAGGACTTTACGGTAATCAACAAAATTTTTCTAGAATAGCTGATGATGAATTGCAGAGATTTAAAAAAGAGCATGGTGATATTTTATCCGGGTTTGCTGCATCTAGTGATATTAGTAAGTTTAAAGACGAATATGCAAGTGGTCTTGCAAGAGGAGTAGTTCCAATGAAACCAGCATCTAACTTGTCTCCCGATGAAGAGGCTGCTCGCAAATTGGCTGAAGAAGAGGCTAAAAAAACAACACCTAGTTCTGCACTCGGGTTGATTGGTAAAAATATAACTCCTCAACAACAACCAACTATTAACTTGGAAGATGAAGCTAGTTTATCAAATGACCCGGTTTCTCTCAACATTATTTATTCAATTGATAGAAATTACTCAGAAGATATTAAATTAAACAGAAAAATATTAGAACCTGCATATCAACAATTGCTGCAAAAAGGAGAAGAATATAGAAGAGCAAAAGAAATGTATGACAACTCTATTGGAACCTATTTTGCTCTTATTAATGAAGCAAAAAAAACAACACCCGTTGCAACTCCTGTTGTAACTGTTGGTGGTGCAGTACCAGTTGCACAAGCTTCCCCAGTTACACCTCAGGTTGCACAAGCTTCCACTACTAATGATGTTTTTAAAAATAAAAAAAGTTATGATGAAACTGTTGCAAATTTGAATGATACAATTACTGAGTTCAAGTCGCGCGGGTTAACACCTCAAAGTATTGTTAATAATTCTGATGTTAAAAATCAATTGAGAAATGTTATTACTTCCCTTGAAAAGTATAAAATTCAATTTTTAAACTCTTTTCTTGCGTCACTTAAACTACTTATTAGAAAAACACAAGCCTTAGTCAATTATATTAGAGCTTTATATTGGTTTTACTCTAATTTATACGTTGCAAAAGAAACACAGTTTAAATCACAAAATACTGATAAACAATATCAAAATATATTAATTCTAAATATTATTAAATTTGACATGCAATGTTATAAAAATATAATTAATAGCTTTGAATCAGCTGAACCAAATCCATTGGCCGACAATTTTAAAATGCTTATAAAAGAAGTTTCAATGGTAGAACAATTTATTAAAGTTAATTCTACTACACCAAAAAATTATTCAGAACTTCTTCAGCAATATTATCAGCACCCTGGATTATTGTTAGTTAATAGGTATAATTATGATGTTTATATGTTTTCTCTATTAAAATTTGATTTTATTATTGACCTCGGCATTTGGAAAAACTTATATAGACAGACTGATGTCTTTTTAAATTCAATAAAAGAATATATTATTGGAGCTAATAAAGGGGGCGAAATAATTGAAGGAAAATTATCTATTGCCAAAGCATTACTTGACAAATATAATGAAACATACACAGAAGCTCAACGAACTTCATTTGAACAAGATGTTTCAAAATTAAACAAACCTCTTCAATTACAAAATGCTCAAATGGTTGATTTTGCTTTCCCAAAAACATCCGCTTTAAAACAACAACAAAACGATTATATTAAATTACAAACAGCAATAACTATGTGTTATGATTTAATTACCTTGTATTCCAGAATATCTGCTATAAAATATTCAAGAGAAATATCTCTCATTACGTCTAGACAAAATCTTTGCAGCGTTCTTAACAGAATATACACAAAAAAAATTAAGTCATATGGACAAATTCTTGCAGACCCTGTAATGGCGCAATTTATTCCAAATTATTTATTTTGGGATAGTCAATCTTATGTTGATGGAGCAACTCTTAGAAATACCATTGCTGTTACAACAAAAGCAAAACAAGACAATAAAACTAAACACGCTAGTTACAAATTGTTAATGAAACAGTTAAATAAAAAATATCATAATGCGATTGACATTCTTATCCCAGAAATTTCAAAAATGGGTATATTGCAGAAATGTACAGAAATTGTTGATAATGTTGATGAAGACTCTGATGAAGAATCTATATATGACGAAGATGAAAGTGCTATATTAACGCCGGGAGAAAAATTAAAAAAGTCTATTGAAAAAAATATGGAAAGAAATTTTGACGAGGATTATACTGAAACTTTGAGAGAACATGTAACAGATTTATATGATTCGGCTTTGAGAGATAATTGCATTTTTCAAAGATTGAATGACGTTGATGAAATGATTACTAGTTGGAATGTTACAAATAATCCTGGAGGAGGCGATTGTCTTTTTTATGCAATTTCTCAGCTATTTAATGCTGAACTTGTTAATAATGGAAAAAAATCAAATAATCCATTTGCTGAACCATCTGGTTATTTTTCATATAAATCTTTGCGCAGAGCCATAGCGGACCCAACTTATGGATTGCAGCCTGATGATGCGGATGGTTGGAATGTTGCATTAAGACCACTGATTGAAAACGTTGATATGGATGACGAACACGCCGACCCATATGCCAGGCAAATGAGACGGGAACATTCATTTTTATTTGATGATAGAGGAAATTGGATTGGTGATAATATAGTCGCTTTAAGAAATGCAATGCGAACAGGAACTAGATATTGGGGTGATACTGTTGCTATTAACATATTAGAACGAATTTTTAAGGTTAAATTTATTGTTATTGACACTAGTGAAATTCCTATTAGAGCACCAATTCCAATTGGGGTTGATGTAACTTTTATCAATAACTCGCGGTCTAGAAGTTTTGGCGTTATAAAAAGTTTTGCTCATGACCGAACAACTAATGAATATGTTTATGAAATTGAGGATACAAATTATATGACGCATCAAAATGTTCGTGCAAGACCAAACCAAATAACCCCGTCCCATCAATTTCCGTTTAGAATTGCACCATCAGCAAGCGATGAAGCACAAGCAAATGATTATTCTCAATTTGCATTTTTGTTATTAACTACTGAAGCCAGTTCAGGTGCATCTCATTATGAAATTATTCACAACACCTTTGATAATAAATTTATTTATACATTTCTTGAAATGCCAGACTATTTAAAGTATTTTATATTTAAAATGCAATGGAAGTTTTTTCCAGGTAGAGATGCAAGCTGGTTTGGAGTAAACAATGTTACTAGGGATTATTTTAATTTACTTCAACAGAGATATGAACAGGTTAGAGATAATGCTCCACAAAGGCTCCAAAATATAGCAAATGGCGTTGACCCAGCACTAGCTAGCATTGCTATTGGACGTCGCAGAGGTCACGCTGGCGGAATGAATGGAGGTCAAACTGGAGGTCAAATTAGCAATAAAAATAGATATGTAAATGTTTATAATGACAATGCTCCTAGAATGGACGACTCTAAGTTGAGTTATTATGTTATTGTAGACCTTGAGTTATATCCGGGTGAATCAATTCCTCTTATTAAACAGCCTGTAATTGCGTGTAATTTAAGATATGAAAAAATTAGACAATCATTTGCCGATATGTTTGGTCTTGCTTATCATCCGCTTGAATTTTATAAACGCGACCACGTAGCTCCATCATCCGTAAAATATAGAAAAGAGGGAGAATCGCGAGAAGATGAATATAGACGAATGCCTAGATTTAATAGTAATAATACTTATGGATATAGACCTCCCATTGATACTAGAAGATTTCATGTGTCTTACGCAGGAGGAAAAAAAACTAGACGATTGCGATAGATAAATAATTATATTGTGTTATTTATTTATTAATTAGATGAGTAACCGTCTGAATTTACAAATTCATCTACTAGATTTTGAGGGATGCAATTAAAATCAATAATTGTCTTATTCAATTCAAACTTTTCATAAGCATTTTCCTTCTTCATTCTTTCATCAAAGTAAATTCTATCCTTGAAACATTTGAGGGCTGTCTTTGGACCACACTTATTCAACACAGATTTAATGTTATCACTTGTATCCCCCATAACAATCTTACAAAACAAATCAGCTTCTGCACTGCCGCCGAGAGTTTCCTCAGAAATTTCCTTGTATCCAAGATTGAAAATTCTTACTCTAGGGCCGGCCAGTTGCAAATAATCCTTGTCACTTGTAATTACCTTTACATTTGCATTTGGATAGTTTTCAACAACGTGTTTTACAAAGATGGCGACACAGTCGTCTGCTTCTAGCTTGGGATGTTTTAGAACAGCTCTTGCACCACCCTCTTGAAACATATTATCTTCATATACCATTTTAAAGAATGGACCGCCCATAAAACCGTCATCATTTACTCTGGTTGCCTTGTACTTATCATAAAGCTCATTTCTCCAAATATTTTGTCTCTTACAATCCTTTCCAACAATAATAAAAGGATTCTCGCTATCAATGTTTAGTTTCTTCTTGAGGTTTCTTACAGTGTCTACAAAGGTCTTTTTAAATTTCTCAACAAACTGTTCATTTGTAAAAGGGTTTGCTAGTGGATTTTCTGGATAAGCGCTTTTCCACCAACGCATAATAGAATGATAACGATAAAAGCAGAAATAACTTCCATCAATAAAGATGAAGTCCTTAGGGTTTTCTGCGTTAATATCCTTCAAGGTTGCCTGCATTCCGGTTGCTTTAAGTTAATATTAATTGTTTATTAACTGGTCAATTTTTATTTGTAGTTATATTATATATGCAATCATTATTTTCTAGAACCCCATCAAGTGGTTCAATAAATCCGGCGCCTAGAGATAGAGAATTTATTGAAAGAGCGGCAGTTAGGAGACCTCCAACTCCGCCAGCAAATGTAAATCGGTTATTTACTAGAAGGCGTCGTCCTCAACAACCGAGAAATAGTTGGTTTACTAGAAGACGAGAGAATAGAATTGTCCCGATGGCCGATGATGACATTTTTAGTGCGCCAGAGGTAGAACCTATTCCAGTGGCAATGCCGCGACAAAACTCCGTTGAATCAAACAAAAGTGGTCGCGAATACCCAGCAGTAATTCCAGTGGATTTAAGTGAATTTCCAGAAACTGATGTAGCAACAGAGATGCCATATGATGTTGCGGAAGTTGTAGGAGTAGATGGTCGCGACTGTTGTTTGCCAGGTAGATACGCGCAAAATTGTCGCATTTGTCCTGAAATAATGCAACCTCTTAGAGAGAGACCAAGATTAATGAGAAACCCTTCTGCTGTTGAGCCAGAGCATAAAGAGAAGGGTGGAAGAAAAAGAAAAACTCTTCGTAAAGGTCGCAAGAAACAACTGAAAAAAAGGCACTACAAGAAATCCAGGAAACATTAAAATAAGCGTTTAAATACTGAAAGATTTAGAAACATTTTTATATATTTTTTCTCAATTAATAATATAATGAGCGACGATCCAAGAGGAGAGATGACAAACGCACAGCTTTATGCCAAAGTCGCCGCCATGGCGGCCAAGGACTCCACCCTTTTCAATGATGGTTATTTATTTGGAAGAACCTTAACTCAACTAAAATATGATAGAAACAAGAAACGCGCAGAAGCTCTTGGCATCACCATACAGCAAGCAGCAGCCCAGGCAGATGCTGAGGAAATGGCGGCAAAGGCTGGTGGACGTAGAAAAAGTAGAAAGAGCAGAAAGAGCAGAAAGAGCAAAAAGGGTGGTAAAAGCAGAAAGACTAAAAGGAGAAGACTTTATTAATAACATCAACATTTCTTACTTCAAAAGCCTATAAAAAAATTGATTATTTTTTTGACAAAAAGTAATCAACTAAAACCAAACATGCCACTCTATTTTGGCTTTCCCGTTACCTGCCAAGAGGCGTTTCGCTTATTTAGTTTAGATTTTGAACAAGTAAAATGTGATATAATGCAAAAACATAATTTGACAGAAAATATGTACATGGATTGTTATTTTGTAGACTATGCAAATAACTTTTTAAACGACAAAAACGTGGAAATCAGTGTATTTTATATGGATAAAGGACAATGTATTATTGGATACAAAATAGAAAACCTCTCTGTTTTTGAAAGAAAATTCGTAAAAGTTAGTGAGTTTACAGATATGCTTGAGAAGTTGACAACAGAATTTTGGTGTGAAATTTATCGCACTCATTGTGATAAAAATTTCAATAAGATTGTGTTAGAACATATGGAAGACGAACCCGAAATTGTTGAAGGTTTTGAAAGGTTTGAACCATACATTATTGAGTTTCACAATTAACCGGTATTTGAAATAATAAAATGTGTAAAACAACTTAAAGCCGGTCGGTACATTTCTTTAAGTTACTTTAAAGATAATATCTATTTCTGGGATTTTCTTGTTTGGCAAAAGTGTTCGAGAAATCCAAAAATGGACAAAAAAAATGTCCAATTTCTCAAAACCCTGGGATTTTCATGAAACCGGATTTTCCCAAAAGTGTTTTTAGACCAGAATGCTCACAATTCCAATTTTTTTATTCAAAATGTGTTATGATAAAAAATTTTATATTTTTGGGAGTAAACACTTAGAGAATTTTTCTGTCACCTATATTAAGGGACAAATGGGTGACAAAAATAAGCCAAAAGAAGCTAATAAATTTTATTGCAACAATTGTGACTTTATAAGCTGTAAAATTAGCAACTATAAGAAACATTTATTGTCTAGTAAACATAAGAAAAATGAAGAATTGATGATGAAAGATTACATCAATGGTGACATAAATAAGCTTAAAGAAGCTGACCCCATATTTGCATGCGAATGTGGGAAAGAATATAAACATAGACAGGGTTTATCTAGACACAAAAAATCATGCAACGCTCAAGAACCAGTTACAACAAACACTATGCCACTTGACATGTCATACAACCTTATTCTTGAAATCGTAAAACAAAACCAGGAGTTTAAAGAACTTTTAATAGAACAGAATAAAGAAAATCAAAAACTACAACAACAAATATTAGAAATGGCAAAAGAAGGAAAAATAATTAATAATACTACTAATAATACAAACAATAACACCAACAACTTCAACTTGCAATTTTTCTTGAATGAACAATGTAAAGATGCACTCAATATTATGGATTTTATTAATCAGTTAAAACTTAACACAACCGACTTGGATATGGTTGGTCGCGTTGGATATTCTGAGGGTATTTCAAAACTGTTTATTAGAGGACTTAAAGAACTTGATGTCTTTAAACGACCGGTTCATTGCAGCGATTTAAAGAGAGAAATCTTGTATGTGAAAGATAAAGATTCTTGGGAAAAAGATAGCGATGAAAAGAATAAAATGAAAACAGCAATCAAGTACATTGCTGCTAAGAATTTCAAGCAAATCAATGAATGGAGAGAAAAGAATCCAGAATCAGATGATTATGATTCAAAAAGACACATGGATTATCATCAAATCGTTATTCATTCTATGGGCGGCTCAACAAAGGAAGAAGATGAACAACATTATAATAAAATTATTCGTAATGTAGCAAAAGAATCCGTTATTGACAAGTCTATTAGCAAATAATATTATATACTACAATGTTGCATTGGTGTTATATAATATTATTCAGTGTCTTCAAATATCAAATCTGTGTGAAATAACTCGTTTAATACCTTGTTTGCAAATGGCATAAAATCATTCTTGCATAAACATAAACTTACACCTTGTGACATAGCCAGAGCCATTTGAAGTTTAACAAAATCGTCGCTTACATGTAAATTGTGCGACCTCAAATTGTTTCCATTTAAATATTCATTAAACTTTTTAATAAAATCATATATTTTAATTTGACTTGCATCTTTTAAATTATGCACAGTTTCCTCTACAATTTTACTAGCTTCTATGTATAAATGTTCTCTGTGTTCAAATGGAATATTTTTAAATGTTTCTCTGGGTTTAATTATGTTGTCTAATAACTTTTCAGCTAGAACTCTACTTGAATCTGTAAACATACTACTAACAATGTCTAAAAAAACTTTTGTTGTTTTTTCATTTATTCGCATAACAATTCCAAAATCTATTAATCCCAACTTATATACAGGTTCATTTACAAGTTCTTTTACAGGTTTTTCCATATTTTTAATAAAAATAATATTTCCAGCATGCAAATCTCCATGGGTTACGCTATTGTTTATTATTGAAACAAAACCATATTTCATTACAAGCTTTGCAAATTCATTATAATCGGCATCATCTAAATTTGATATATGAACACCATCAATATACTCCATCATAATAACTTCATCATATTTCTTGGTAACCTCCTCATAAACCTTTGGTATTTTTATATATTTTAAATTCTTGCAATTCTCTGTCATTTCTAAAGTATTTTTAACTTCTTCGTGAAAGTCTAATTGTTGGCGCAATAAACCAATATTTTTTATAATTACATTTGGAATATCAAGCATATTAAACTGTGGAATAATTGATATCATTTTTATAAAAAACAATAGCTTTTCAATTGCATCATCTAGCTTGGTATCTATATCTTTCCTTTTAACCTTTAAAATCACGTGGTCTCCATCAACATTTTTAAGTTTGTAAACAAGAGAAATCATACCAGATTTCATTGGAATTGTCTCGTTTTCCGCCCTCAAATAATATTCACGTTCTATTGCTCTTATCAAGTCTTCGTTAATGTCATTATACGAATACGGCGCTGAATCTGTATATTTCAACAATTCACTGTTCAGTGCATCGTCTATTAAATTATTATTTAATGATATAGCTTGAAACATTTTGACATATAAAATGTTCTTTTGAGATAAGTTTTTTGCGACATTGCGAATAAATTCATGATAATCTCTCTTAATAAAATATTTAACACACTCATAAGAGAACATAATTGTAACATCAAACATAAATGCTACATTAGAAACTGTTTTTCTAATTGAATTAAGTATTTCAATCATGTATTATCTTGTATTATTAATTGTAATTTTCTCTATAAATTGTTTTGTTCTTAAAAATATTTTACTAATAACAGTTGTGGCCATTTTTTCAATAAACTCGGGCAAGTTCATGCTATTATTAAACGAGGTTGTAGTTTTAATGCTTGTCTTATGTGGAGTAATTAATTCACATATTGTTGTTACATTGTGAATTGGAATGAGCTTCGCCTCTTTATTTAATATATTTACTTTCGGTTGAGAATTGTTAGTCGTCGTTCTAAAAGTAATTTGTTTATCTGTTTTTTCAATGGAAATATCTAGGTGTGCATATTTTTGAGGAACGCCGAAATCATTAAAAAAGTGTTTAAATAAGATATATACCGTTGCACTTTCAGTATTATTCATTTCTAAATAAAAATCGTCAAAGATGTCATGTTTGTTGAGTTCATATATAAGTTTAATAAATTCCAAGTTTATAACGTTTTCTAATAAAATATTTTTACTTGTAATTTCGTATTCAAATAAGTAATTATATTTGTCTATTCTCGTCATTTTATAATCTTTTTTATCCATAATAACTTTGGTTTTATTTGATTCTTCTTCATCTAAATTCATTTATTATATTTATTTGATAATTTAATAAATGAATTATAACTTAACAAAAATATAATTTGCCGATATTTTATGCGCAGTCGGTTTCAACCATTTCTCTCACCAAGTCATCAAAAGAATAGTTGCAATTCCAACCTAGCTCGGTTCTTGCCTTTGTTGAATCGCCCAATAGTTCATCTACTTCGGTGGGTCTAAAATATTTTTCAGAAATGAAAATAAGCTCTCTTCCGGTATTCTCGTCATAACCAATTTCATTTATTCCTTCTCCTTTCCATTTAATATTGAGTCCTTTTAGAGAGAAGGACTTTTCTATAAATTCTCTCACACTATGATATTCATTTGTAGAAAGAACATAGTCGTCTGGAGTATCATTTTGAAGAATGCGCCACATTCCTTCTACATAATCCTTTGCGTGACCCCAGTCGCGAAGCGAATTAATATTACCAAGAACAAGTTTATTGTCAATTCCCTTTAATATTTTATTTAATCCAATTGTAATTTTTCGCGTAACAAAATTGTGTCCACGTCTAGGGCTTTCGTGATTAAAAAGAATGCCTGAACATGCGTGCATTCCATATGCTTCTCGGTAGTTTTTAACAATCCAATAACCATATAATTTGGCAACGCCGTATGGAGACCTAGGATAAAATGGTGTAGTTTCTTTTTGTGGCACTTCAACAACTTTTCCATATAATTCAGAGGTAGACGCCTGGTAAAAACGAATCTTTTCTAAAGGAATACCACAATTACGAGATGCTTCTAATAACCGCAAAACGCCAATGCCGTCAACATCACCAGTGTATTCCGGCATATCAAAAGAAACTTTGACATGACTCATTGCACCCAAGTTGTAAATTTCTAGACGGTTAATGTCAGTGTATTTGTTTTTTATTTCATGTAATATATTCAATAAATTAACACCATCCGACAAATCACCGTATCTTAGAACCAATTTATCAAATATGTGTTCAATTCTTTCGGTATTTATATTAGATGAACGGCGGATGATGCCCCAAACATTGTATTGTTTTTCTAATAATAATTCCGCTAAATAGGACCCATCTTGTCCAGCAATTCCAGTTATTAGTGCAACGTTTCTCATTGTTTTCTATTATTTTATTATTATTTTTATATGGTTATTTAAACATATAAAAATTATGGGATTAAATGTCTAAGCTGACAGTGTTCTTATCAGACTTTTGGCGTCTCTTGCTACGCTTTGGCATGTTACCATCGGTTTGCAATTCCTTCAAGTCTGAAATGCTAATTGTGCTGCTATCATTAAAAGAAGGTTGTTGTTGGGGTGCTTCTTGAATATTAATCGTCTTGGTCTTTAATCCAGATAAGATGTCAGTAATATCGCTGGGTCCCTTCATTTCGGCACGAGGTGTGGGTCCGCGTCTGCTGCTGCGTTCTCCGTCAGATGGGCTAGAAAAGTTCTCTCTAATATTAATTCCGTCATTTTGACCTTGATTGGGGTTAAAGTTGTTGCGACCCATATTAAAGCTGCTGTTATTTCCGGGTCTGCTGGAAGGAGGCATTGGCGCACCGGGTCCTTGGGTTGCCATGGGTGGTGGAGGAGGTCCGCCCATAGAGACTTGGGGTTCAGGGTTCATCATATTATTCATAAATCCAGAGAATCCGGGGCTCTGTTGGCTCATAGAGTTCACTGCAGCAGTTTGGAATTGACGCATTAAATCGGGATTTTGGCGCAAGATGTCGTCCATTCCGGGCATAGCAGACTTGAACATGGTGTTTGTCATATGAACCATCATAGCACTTCCACCAAGTTGGAAGAGCAACTTGAGCTCAGGAGCCATAGAGGCCTTGCTCTTATACTTTTCATAAAGTTCGCCAAAAACATCATCATAATCAGTCATATTTTCGTTAATTTGTTCGCTCCAACCATCTAATTTAACATCAAATGGGTCAAAACGATTGTTTAAGAATTCAATGCCATTGATGCATGCCATTAGCATATTGCCTTGAAATTTGACTGAATTTTGCTTGGTTTTCTCTTCCATAATCATTTCATATTCGCCTTGCATTTCTGCAAGAGGAGAATCCATGCTGTATTTTTTAGTCAAGTTGACACCCTTATTCTCAAGTGCCTCAAGCTTCCTTAAATACTTAAACTTCTCTCTAAGGAGTTCCTCTTTGCTCATTTGAGGTTGGCTTGACATTGGCTTGTCGGGATTAATGGGAACATTATTGAACTTGGTAAAACCGTCCCATGTCTTGCTTTCGGGTGAACCTTCGGCAGTTGCTTGACCAATACCGGGAGTATCGCTAAATCTTACACCGGTTGGCTTGTCATCGTAATTTAATGAAATACCTTTGCTAAACATGTCGGACTTGCCTTCAAATAAACTAGGACCAGAGTTACCATCATCTACTAAATCATTCAATTCATTTTCTAAAGTATTTAAATCATCAATATTAATATCGCTAGATGGACGACCACCTGAAGATTTCTTATCGTTCATTAAAAGCTCAAGACCACCGCCAAAATTTGACGACCTTCCTCCCGCATCGCCGCCGCCTAAATTTATTGAAGAAATGTCAATAATTTCACTGTCCATTATGAATTAATAAGAACATATAATTTTAAGTAATACGAATTACATATTATATATTTCTCAACTTTTGAAAAGTTGGGCAATATATATACGATGACCGAAGTTAATTTCTTATCATTTATATAATGAGTGACCCTCAATCTATTCCTAAATCACAGTTATCTCGTGCAACTTCTTTAACGGTATCAAACCAGTTAGGTGGAACATGTTTTGCACACACTGCGTCGCGTATATTGGCAAGGTTTATTAAAATATTTTGCGGAGATTATTTTGACAATACTGTTTTAGAAAAATGCAGTTATTATTATAAAGAAAAGTGTTCAGTAAAGCCATTTGATTGTTTTAATAAAAATTTAAAAAGATACATGTCATATACTGCGCAACCAAGTCATTTAGATGTTTTAAATTTTAGAAAAAGCCGAGCTCAAAAACACTTTAGAAAATATCCATCTTGTCTAGGAAGTGCTGAAACAAGGGATGAAACTGGAAACTTGAAAGAAAATATATCCGCTGCTTTATACTCATATATTTATATTACCATCACTAACAAATATGGATGCAATGGAGGAAAAACTTATGATATAATTTATGAATTTTTTGAAAATAATTTAAGAACTGAAATAAGTATTGAAGATATTGCGTTTACTTTAAATTTTGCAAAACCATGCAATGAAAGCGCTTGTTTTCCATATATAAAATCTTCTGAAAAAACAAAACAAGAGATAAAAACTGTTTTAAAAAATTCATACGTAAGATTAATTTGCGAAACGATTCATGGCGCTTTAAACATTATAAAGGATAAAATTAATAACAAAACAGTAGATGTTTATGCAACTTTAATTAATGCAGAGGATAATGCTGAAGAATTTAAAACACGCATGGAACGCTTGAAAAGAATGCTAAATCTTGGATATTATGGAGAAATTTCTCTTAAAATTAGTGGAGTGTATCACGCTATGGTTATAGTTGCATATGAAGACGTAGTTGTAAACGGGCAACTCATAGATACAAAATTACTTGTAAAAAATTCATGGGGTGAAAACACTATAACCCCAATAATGGGAATTCGTCCCGACAAAGGAGTATATAAATTATCGTTAAATTCTTTAATGGGACCTATTAGAGAGAGGGTGGCTCAACTTATGTATATTGTTATAAACACAAATGAGAAAAGTTCTGGTGCGGAGCGGGTAGGAGGCCATAAGAAAAAAATAAAAACAAGGCGTCAACGAGCAAAATACAGCCGTAAAACCAAAAAAAGTCAACTGTTATAAAAAAGGCTTTAACTGCTTTGTACTTGTCATTTGTTATTTTTATAGTATTTTATTTGAAATGAACCACGTGCCTTGCAAAAAAGAGTCTGCCAAATCGTCTTTTTTCTTATGACTCTTAAAGAAATCCTCCCATGATATATAATTTGCCGAATTTGATATAGATTCTAAGCATTTTTGAATCCCTAGTTTTTTTCTCTCTCCGTAACTACTCCCTTTATTAGAAAATGGTTCGGCTTTACTATCTTTTAATTTATTAGCGGCTGAAACAAAATCAATGGATGTATTACTATTACGCATAATAAAATACTGAGCAATCATGCCTTGTATTGTTTTCATGCGATTTGCGATTGGGCTTATTTGATTTTCAATAACAACGTGAGTTAATGTGGTTATGTGTTCAGCCAAAATACTATCAAGCTTAGTTCTAACATTTCGGCCGATGGTTATTAAATCAACTTTTGACGCACTTGTTGCATCAATGGGTTCAAAACACTTTTCAAACACATAGTTATTAATAAGAGAGACTAAATCTGCTTTTTTGATAGGGTCTTCATATTTGATATTGTATTTTTCAGCTAATTCATACAAGTTTTTGATTTTTTGTTTATTTAAAAAGGAAGGTTTTAAATCAGTTGTTGGGACTTGAAATGGTTGTTTTTTGCAATGTTTCAAGCAATAACATTTTCCATTTTTTGAAAACTTGGCGGGTTTATTGCAGTCTTTAAATTTTTCAATTTCCCCACATTTGGCTTCTGTCTCACATGCGATATTTATGACATCCCATTTTGCTATTTTATATTCATTATCGCCGTCGGGTTTTTCAAATAAACAAAAGGCCAAGTTTTTTATTCCAACATCTATACTAAGAATCTTCATATTCTACTAAACTAATAGAATATAAAAATAGCATTGTTTATATCTGTTTTACTCATTTGTATTTATGGGCACAGTGACAACTGGTGCAATCATTCTGGCCTGCAATTGTTCTCTCGTCAAGTATGGTTGTTTTAAGTTGCTATTGCAATAACCAAATCCGGGAGTATTGGTGTCAAATGTAGACTTGAATGTGTAAGGAACGTTTGTTGAAGGAGTTGCGTTTGTTTGAAAGTGTGATGGTAATCCAAGTTCATTGCATGCCTCATAACTGTTCATTTTCATAATTTCATTAGCATTGTTGGTTAAATATTGTCTGTATTGCCAACTGGTGGTAATATTTTCTTGTTGTCTAATGCGGTTATTGACAACGGCTTCTGGTTGCCAAGATGCGTAATTTCTTCCATCGGCCATAATAGGAGGAAAATTAAAATGAATATTATTAGAACCACTATAACAGGTTGCCCAGGACATAGTATATTATGATTGGAGAAAATTATTCTTATTCAGAACCTAACAATTTAAGAATTGCGTTTTTTGTGGCCTTGGAGTTGTCATTAAGTAGACCCTTTGATACGGCGATTTCTTTAAGCTTGTTTAAAGACATCTTCTTATAGTCAACCGTGTTTTTCTCTCCTGATTCTTCTAAATTAGAAATATCAATTGACTTAATAAATTCAAGGTCTGAAGATTTCATTTTCTTTGAGTCTGAGTTATCTGAGTTATTTTCTTCAGTGTCTACGCTTTCATCATCTAAATCTTCAATTTCATCCAAGTCACCAAGCTCTTCGGAGTTGTTGTCATTTTCCTCTGGTTCCTCGGTTGATTGTAACATCTCAGCAAAATTAATTACTTTAACTCCACCACTAGGGTCGTGGCTCAACTCAATAACCTCGTGTTCTTCGTCTTCGTCTTCGTCTTCCTCATCTTCCTCCGCGTCGTCATCTTCGTCGTCGTCGTCAAGGTCTTCATCGTCGTCTTCTTCACTTTCACCATCAGAAACCGGAATTAAGTTTTCTTCTTCTAAATTCCCAAAGTTTTGCGTGGGTTTTTCGCCTCCTTGAGTAAGAGGACCCTGATATGACATCATTTGCATTCGTCCTCTAATAAAATTCATTTCTTCGGCCATAGTAGTAACTAAACCGAACATAGAAGTAATCTTATGATTTTGTTCTTGGAGTCTCTGCGCAAAGAAGAAGCCAACAATACCAACAAGCAATAAAGTAATGCCTAAAGATATAAGAAAGGGAACAGTTAATATGTCTGATAAAGCCATTATTAACAAAAGTTAATACAATAATATTTGTGGATGAACGAATATTATTTTTAGGCGCGGCGTTTTAAATAAATTTTTATATTTAACCCGAGTTCATCGTGTCATCAATAATTTCTTTTGGATAATTCATATCATGTAAAACTTTAATTCCGCCGCGAATATTTGAAATTCCCTTTTCTAATAAATAAGTGTAATTAAAATCTTTGCCTGTCGTTTTATTACAACAAACAGTCTTCATGTGATAGTTTTCTATTGATTCGTCTTTATCCAATTTTTTGCACAAGTCAATAAAATGCGTTGTTAAAATGCAGTTAACTGTTTTAAATTTTATCAAGTATTTCATAAATGCGTGTGCGCTTAAAACAGCTTCCTCTGGATTTGTTCCTGAATACAATTCATCAAACACGCAAAAATGTTTTTCTTTTTTATCGTTGTTTTGAATAATATCCAATATTTCTTTGCAGCGGCGTGCTTCAGCTTGGAATAAACTATCTCTCCCTGAAGTATCCGGAATGTTCAAATAACAATGAATATGTTTATACGGATTAATGTCTGCGCTTTCATAAAACCCACAGCCAAATTGCTGTGTTATAATTACATTAACTAATGCTGTTTTTAAAGTAGTTGTTTTTCCTGAAGCATTGGGTCCAGTAATAATTATATTTTTTTTGAACTTAAAGGAATTTTTTATAGGTTTATTGTTAATGAGTGCAGGATAATAAGCTTTCTTTATAACAGTTGATTTCTTCTTATTATTAAACTTTGTCATGTTTATATGTTTAGCCTTAATATTTGTAGAGATACCTTCTATACATTCAACATAGCCGTTAAAACCAAAAGAGTATAAAAATGCGTCGTTATATTTTGGCTCACTGTACAATTCATAAAAGCATTTTAGAACATGTCCTAATTCGCCTACTTTTTTATAAGATAGTTTGTAAGCTGAAATTATCTCTAATTGTTTTTTGAATTCTGCAAGAACTGCTAATTTTTCTTTTAAAACTGCGTTAAATTTTTCATAACTAGAAAGGTTTGCCGAATTTAATAAAAACCGATACATTGATTGTTCGGTTTCTTCTATATATTTTTTAATTTTTTCCAAGTGTGAGTGAATCTTTGTCATATTGTCATTGAACCTACAACATGTTAATATATTTTGATAAATTGAGAAAACATAAAATGCAGCTGATAGAAGGATGTAAATTTTTTCGTCTAGTTTCACGCTATGAAATTTTGTGAATAGTTTTCCAATTGCATGGTTTGCTGCGATTGTTTTAAGTATTTCAACATATTCATTGACAGTAACGCTAAGTCCTTTGGCTTTAATTACAAAAAATGGTATAATAAGTATTACAAAAGGGACCAATAAAGAAATAACCGGCGCGGCCAAGTTATAGACACTCATAATCTGCAAAAAATAATCGGATTTATTGAGATATTCCCACATAGGCCAGTCAATATAATGATAACGTTCTTTGAATCCGGTGTCATTTTTAATTTCATCCCATATTTCCATCACACTAGTTTTACCACTTTTCCCAAAAGTGGAGCAAAACCCCTCTTCTCCACTTTTTTCTCCGAGGGTGCCGTTGGCAAAAGTGGATAACAATTTCTGCGTGTCTTTTAAGAAATTTGTGTCAGTAGTGTAATAATTAGGAATTTGCTCTATAACTTTAACGGCAAACTCAGTTTTGGGTTGAAATGCGTAATGATACAAAGGATTGCAACCAGATGGGTCAGCGGCTTTAATTAGCTCTAAATCCATTGTAATATTTTTATTGAGTTCCATTCGCTCGTCGTTATAAAAAATAGGTAATTTGAAATGGTCGTTTATTTTTTCTATATTAGATATTGACATGTATATTATATCAAATATAGAGTTATTTTCTTTTTATTTTACGCGATTTACTTTGCCAAAGTGTCAAAGCTAGACGGCATTTCCTTAATTTGAGTGGAGTAATATTGCTCAATCTCCTTGAGCTTTGACATATCCCGACGAGTAATCAGGTTAATTCCAACACCCTTGCGCCCCCAACGACCACTGCGCCCAATCCTGTGCAAATATGTATGCACATCCTTAGGAATGTCAAAATTAATAACAACACTAACTTGTTGAATGTCAATGCCACGAGCAGTCACATTGGAAGAAATTAAAACGCGATAAGTGCCGCCTCTAAAATCGGCAAAAGCTCGGTCTCTATCCGCCTTATCCATTCCACTATGAATTCTGCAAACAGGAAATCCATCTTCCATCATTGCATCATACAACGCAGAAACACGCTTTACACTATTGGCATAAATAATACATTGAGAAACAGACATAAAACTATACAAATCCTTAAGAGTCAAATACTTTTGACGGTCGTCCTCAACCGCTACATAATACTGGGCAATTCCCTCAAGAGTCAGTTGCTCAGCTCGCACTTGAATCTTAACAGGGTTTCGCATAAACTTGCTGGTAATGCCCTGAATATGCTCAGGAAGAGTGGCACTAAATAGTGCAACTTGAATATTGTTACTAAAATGTTGAAAAATATTATAAACCTGCTCCTTAAATCCACTGGACAACATTTCATCCGCTTCGTCAAGGACAACGAGCTTAATGTTCTTAGAGATAATGTGATTCCGGCGCATCATATCGTAAACGCGACCAGGACAACCCGCAATAACGTGAGGAACATTTTGCTTCAAATTGCCAATATCTTCATCAATAGAAGAACCGCCAACCAAAACTTGAACGCGGAGGTTCTTCATCATAGAACCGATTCCACGCATAACAGTAGCAGTCTGAACGCTTAATTCCCTTGTGGGGGAAAGGCACAAAACTTGAGTAGTGTCATCATTAGTATTAACATGAGATAGAGCACCAATGGTAAAAGTTGCAGTTTTACCAGTTCCAGATTGAGCCTGAGCGATAATATCTTTCTTCTGAATAATTGGCTTAATGGCCTTTCTTTGAATAGGACTTGGCTTTTCAAATCCATATGCAAAAATTCCTCTCAATAAATTGGTATCTATTTCTAGGTCTTCCCAATTATTGATTTCGTAGGAAGAGTCATATGTTTCCTCTTCGGTGTTATTGAGTGCGGGGGGCTGGTCTCGTTCTAGTGACATAATATATTATACACAGGTTATGTTTAAGCACATTTGTACATTATATTTATTATATTCCAAAAAAATTGATATAAATGTAATTCAAATAATAGAAGCATAACCATGACGATGGCAATGAGATATACTCTAAAGGATTTTACAGACATTACATTCAACGGGTTTGACATTAAACTTCCCGATGAAACGTTGGTTATAATTACAGAGTTGTCGCAGCAAGTCGGGTCTCCCACTTATGTGAAAACTCCAACATTTCATAAAAGAGAAAATGTTTTGAAAATGGGTGGAAGTGATAGCATAAATGGAAATGAATTTAAAAGGAAGAAGAAGAATAGACCGACTGAAGTTCTTAATGATGACGATTGGGAGACGATTCGCACTTTTCAAGCCACTAAAATGGAGCAAAAAGTTGGAATTGAGGCTCAAATTGACCTTATGCGGTCTTGGCTTAACAAGATGTCGGACAAGATGTATCTTGAACCGTTTGAAAAGATTATTGAAATTTTGAATCAGCTCATTGCAGATGGAATTTCTGACGCAGATATGTTGCGAGTTGGAACAACTATATTTGACATTGCATCCAATAATAGGTTTTATTCAAAGTTGTATGCTGATTTGTACACGAAGCTTATTGAGAATTATCAAGTAATGAGAAATATCTTTAATGAAAATTTAGAATCATTTATGGAGTTGTTTAATTGTATTGAATATGTTGATTCTGAGAAGGACTATGATGGGTTTTGCAAAATTAATAAGGACAATGAACGCAGAAAGGCGCTCAGTTTGTTCTTTGTAAATTTAACTACAAATAAGATTATTAGTGAAGACAAGTTGAAGGAAATGGCGTGCGGGCTTTTGAATAAGTTACTGTCGTTTATTATGGAGGAAAACAGAAAGAATGAAGTAGACGAGATTACTGAGAATATTGCGCTATTGTATTCTTATAACAAGCAATTGTTTGATACATGCGAAGAGAAATTTGATGGATTATCGTTTGGAGAAATGATTAAAAAGTTTGCTCACTGCAAGGCAAAGACATATCCAAGCTTGTCAAACAAGGCTATTTTCAAGTTTATGGACTTGATTGAAATGTAGAATAATGATATTAAAATAATGATATTAAAAGCAAAATAACATTATTATTATTGACAGATGAGTGAAAATATTACTTTTTTTTTAGATGATGAACAGATTGACGATTGCTTAGATTTGAATGCACTTGAAAGTCAACTAAATGAACTTGATATGTCAAATATTCAAAACGATGATATATTTATTGAGATGAAAAACTATGAACTTAACTTTAATGTTAAACAGTTAATGTTGATTTGTGAATATTATAATATGAAAGACATTCGTGTAAACAAGTTGAAAAAACAAGACATTATTGAACAGATTATATTGTTTGAAACAAATCCGGAAAATATAGAAATAGTTACTAAGCGGAAAGAACTGTGGTATTATATTGATGAACTTAAAAATGACAAAATGATGAAAAGATTTGTTATTTGGGGTTAAAAGCCAATTAAAAAGTAATTATCTCTATAAAATATAAGATGGTATTATCAAAATTAGACAAAGGAACAAGTTATCCAGAACTAAAAAGTGTTGATTCGGATGATTTCAAAAAAGAAGCTAATTTATATGAAATAGAGATAAAGGATATTGATGTAATAATTGCTGTTGGCAGTGCTAAAAAGAATTATGAAGAGAAAAATATAACATATTTTCCCATTTATTTAGTAAAAACAAACAACAAGGTTGTACAGATTGGTGTTTATGAATTGTTTACTACTGATTTATTGAATTATATGGATGAAGATGGAAATTTAGAGGTTGAAAAATTGGATGACCCGCTTATCTACACTTTTGTAACAAAAAGAATGTTAGAAAACTTAAGGTTAGTTCCTGAAAAAGCCGATGAAGATGATGCGAGAGAGTTAGTTGAGAAGGATGTTGAAATTCTTGAAGATTCCGATACAGAATTAGAAGGGAAAAAAGATAAAAAGGAAAAAAAAGAAAAGCAGGCTTCACCAGAAGGAGATTTTGAAAGTCCAAAGATTCCAAAGATAAGAGAGGATATTTTTACCAAGGCTGAAAACTACGTTCCTAGTGTGGCTCCATTAAATGAAGAATCCAAGCAAGAAGCCGATTTATTGAGAGACAAATACAAAGATTCATCGTCAAATAAATGGATAGAGATTTTTATGAAAAATAATAAATATGATATAATAGATAATGAAGGTGGTGGAGATTGTTTGTTTGCAACAATTAGAGACGCGTTTGCTCAGTTAGGGCAGCATACAACAGTTCAAAAGTTGAGAAAAAAATTATCAGAAGAAGCAAATCAAGAAATTTTTTTGAATTATAAAGAGCATTACGACATGTATAGCGCGTCGGTTGTTGCTGCTACCAAAGATGCAAAAGAGTTGGAGATTGAATATGAAAAATATAAAAAGATGTATAGTGAAACTCTGGATAGAAACTTGAAAAAACAATTTACAGATGCTGCAAAAAAAATTAAAGAACAGAGAGACAGAATTATAAATCAAAAAAGGGTATCGCAAAGCATTTTAGATGAATTTAAATATATGAAGGACATTGATACATTAGAAAAGTTCAAACAAAAGATTAAGACTTGTGAATTTTGGGCTGAAACTTGGGCTTTGAGTACTCTTGAACGGGTATTAAATATTAAATTTATTTTGTTGTCAAGTGAAGCTTACAAGGGAAAAGACATGGCAAATGTTTTGAACTGTGGTCAATTGAATGATTCAATTTTGGAATCTCGTGGTGAATTTACTCCAGAATTTTATATCATGGTTGATTTTGTTGGCTATCATTATAAGTTGATTACTTATAAAAAGAAACATATTTTTACTTTTGCGGAGTTGCCATATGATATAAAGAAGCGAATAGTTGATAAATGTATGGAGAAGAATAGTGGGGCATTTGCATTAATACCAGATTTTATTAGATTTAAAGAGAGCATTATGTCAAAGTCTGGGGTCTCTCCGGTTTGCAAATTTGAGGAATTATCGGATGCAAAAATTAGAGGATTGTATGATGAAGCCGTAGTGTTTCAATTCTACGACAAATCCTCAGATGGTAAGTTGCCTGGAAAGGGTTCGGGAGAGATAATACCCAAGGAAGCCGTCTTGGAGTTTTCCAATTTGCACGCAATAAAGGATTGGAGAAAGAAATTGGATGATTATTGGGTTGAACCGGGAAAACCCTTTGTTTTAGATGGACATAGATGGAATAGCGTGGAGCATTATTATCAGGGGTCAAAGTTTAAAGAGTCAAATCCTGAGTTTTATCTTTCATTTTCTGCAGAGTCTGGAACTGATTTATCAAAAAATCCCGAGATGGCAAAGGCGGCAGCTAGTTCATCGGGAAAATACAAAGGTCAGTTATTGCGCCCGACGGAGGTGTCAATAGACCCGACGTTTTATGGAAAGCGAAAGGAGAAGGAATTGTTTGATGCGATATGCGCCAAGTTTACTCAGTTGGAAGAGTTAAAGCAGGTATTAATGGCTACAAAGAATGCAAAATTGATGCATTACTTGAAGGGAAAGGAGCCGGAATTAGCGGAGCAGTTAATAACTGTGAGAGATAAGATTCGTGGACCGACGCTTCGGCTTTAATTAAATATGCATTTAAAGACTATTTTTTGATTGTATAAAAAATGTATTATTCAAGAATTGAAAATACTGGTACAGGGTTTACAAATCAAATTTTTTCTTTAATTGCAAGTATAATCATTGCTTACGATAAAGGAGAAAAAATTGTTGTTGTTGACAATTTTTTAAACGATATTAACAAAACAACGTATAGTCCAATAACCGAGATATTCAATATTACTAATATAAATATTTTTTTAAAACAAAACTACGACATTATAATTGTGGATAAGAATAATATAAAACTTGAAATAACATCAGTTGAATATGGGACACATGAAACAAATTATATAGATTTAACTTATTTTATGAAAGAACAATGCAATCATTTTGAGAGACGCAACAAATTTTTTATTCATAAAGAATGTTCTTTTAATGAGATAAAAGGTGACCCTTGTCCTGGGATAGTTAAAAAATTAATTTTAAGATACAAAATAAATGAGTATTTTATTGAAGAAATATACGGGGAATATTTGAAATCAAATATTGAAATTCATTTTGATGGTCCTTATATATATACAGTTGGGTTTATAAATTCCTTTAATGACAATATGTTTGAAAAAATACTGAAAAATATAACATATAATGATAGTTTTATATTAAAAACTGAAATAATTGCAAAGAAGATGAATGTAAATAAAAAAGTAAATATAATACATTTGAGATTAGAAGAAGATGGTATAGCGCATTGGTCTAGAATGAATAACATTACGCACAATGAATATAAGAGCTATTTGGAAAAAACATATATTCGTTTAATAAAAAACTATTTATTGGAAACAGATGAAAATATAATACTATCGTCTTCTTTATCTAATGGTGTTATTGATTTTTTAAATCAATATAGTTATAATTATATGTTTGTGGATAAATTTTTTAATGATAGAGAAAAAAATGCAATAGTGGATTTACTATTGTCAAGATACTGTAATAATATTTTTATTGGAAATTTTAATTTTAAAGCATTGAATGGTTCTACATTTAGTTATTATATTGGAAAGTGTTTGAGCGACAATGTTGTTAAAATTTACATAGACTTGGACAGAATTTATGATGAAGAAGTAGTTGTTAATGAAAATTAGACTGTGGTGTCTTTATTCCGTCGCCATCGGCTTTAAGTTCTTTTTTATATTATTTATTTTTAATCAAAGTAAATAATTTAACATATCCAGCAGCACCACTTGTTGTTGAATTTTACTGTTTTGCTTAATTTTATGAGAGAAATACTAGAATCTACTAAGGCATTAAAAATTTTTAAACTTTCTTCATTGCCATCCGGAGTTTCAAATATTATTAACCCTTCTGTAAGCATAATGTTGAATGCCAACTTGATTAATTCCCCACAAACATTACTTATTTCTATTGTGCTAGTCTTGAGCTTGAGAGAAAAAAGCAATTCATAAACAGATGAAAATAAACTCATTAGTTCAGGAACATCATTAGAGTCTATTTTGTTGTCGTCTAATATTCTTTTAAACGACTCTTCTATCTTAAAGAAAAATGCTGAATTTGTTTGTATTATTAATTGCAATATTTTTACCAACTCTTGGTTCAGTCCATATTTTTCTTGCATGTCTGGCCTAACTGATATAATAATAAGCAAATTTAAGAGAGACTTAATCTCAAGTGTCCCTTTTTGAATCTCTTTCACTTGTTCTATTACTGTTTCAGTTACTTTTTCAATAACTTCTTCTCTCTTCTCAATATTATCCATCTCCAAAAGGAGGGGAACCTTTTGTTCTTCAACTGTTGAAATTATTTCTTTCAGCTCTTCAAATATCTCTTCAAGCACAGCCTTCATTTCTTCTTTTGGGTTTTCAATTTCACTGTTTAATTCTTCAATAAACTCATGAATGTCTTTATCTTCTAATTCTGGTTCTGGTTCTGGTATCTCGTCGGCAAGGGGTTCTGGTTCTGGTTCTGGTATTTCATCTGTAATTTCCACCAAGGATTTCGGCTCTGGTATTTCTTCACAAGGTAAAACATGGATAGTGTTTTTTTCAGGTTCCTCTATTATAACATTTTTTATTAAAGGCTCTTCTTTACAGCTGGGGATAATAGTTTTAGGTTTTCTTCCTCTTTTTTGGGGTTTTGGTTCATTTTCCATAACTATAAATTATACGAATATATTATTTATTATGTTTGTATAATTTATTATCTTTGGCTAACTGGGCAATTGGAACCAATCTCGTTAAGTTTGGGTATTTCTGAATAAGGACAGCATCCATATCTGGTTCCCTCGCATCCACCAATCAGTTGATTTGGTTTGGGTTTTGGTTGAGGTGTAGGTGTGGGTTGAATACTAGGTTGAGTCACAATGTAAATATGTCCGGTTAAAACAATAAACAAGATAACTAATAACAAAACAACAATCATAATTTCAAGTCCTACCATTATATAATTTATAACGACAAAAATATAAAAATAAAAGATATTAATAATATAAGAGGATTATGAAACTTACTAAAAATAGCGAATTGTTAATGTCTTTTTTTTTAGAGAGAAAATGCATAAATCATGTTGCACAAAGTTCTAAAACTGAAAAGATTCTAAAACGATTATATTCAGACATAAAGAGCGCAGATTCTTTTATAAAGGCTCAAAAAGCAAAAGAAGGTGATGGATTTTATAAGTTAGTTGTTACAAAAATTCATGGAGTTTCCCAAATTCCAAAACCAAAATCATTTAATCCAAACAGTTTTCCTGAAGAAGTGAGAGAACACATAGATAAAGAAATGTTATTTGATTTGTCATATACTTTTTCTCTCTTCAGTAGAGAAATTAAAGTGCATTTTATAGTAGAAGACCCATCCGCCGAACATCAAATTGAACTATATAACGAATATATTGAGAAGATATTAGTTTGGCTTCACATAATTAATGAATATTCTTCTAAAAAGTGTTCTAAAAAATTGGTTTTGTATATGTATTTTACTTCTCTCAAAAAAGCTCTACCTTCAAAGAATATTAGTATTCTAAATCAAAATAATGTAAATACAGCATTTACATACACTTGTCCGGTTGATTCAGAAATTGTTGTTTTTAGAAAAGAGGAATGGTTTAAAGTATTAATGCATGAAAGCTTTCATAATTTTGCGCTAGATTTCTCTGATATGAATACTGAAGAATGCACCAAACACATTCTCTCTATTTTTAAGGTAAAATCAGATGTTAATTTATTTGAGGCATATACTGAATTTTGGGCGGAAATAATGAATGCTGTATTTTGCAGTTTCTATTTAATTAAAGAGACACACAACGATATTGATAATTTTTTATCTAATTTTGATTTCTTTATTAATTTTGAGAGAACATACAAGTTTTTTCAAATGGTTAAGACATTAGATTTTATGGGTCTAACTTATGTTGACCTTATTTCTAATACTTCACAAGCTCATTCATTGAGAGAAACTCTATATAAAGAAGAATCAAATGTTCTTGCTTATTATATACTTACAACAATTCTAATGAATAATTATCAAGGGTTTTTGTCGTGGTGCAATACAAATAATTTGTCATTGCTTCAGTTTAAAAAGACCGAAACAAATATTATGGAATTTTGTAAATTTATAGAGAAAAATTACAAAACAAGGTCACTAATTGAGTCAGTTGAATGCATGCAACAATTTTTATTAACTATAAAAAACGGAAAAGGTGATAAAAAAAAGATAGCAAAATCTCTTGATTATATTTTGAATAACATGAGAATGACTGTTTGTGAATTGGGGTAAATATATTAGATACCTAGCGTCTATGAGACCTTCTGCTCTTTCTAGACTTTTTTCCTTTTCTGGCTTTTCTTGTGCGTCTCTTTCTGCCACCTGATTCTACAATACCCATTTCAATGTCTGGTGTTGCTTCTACATCAATGGCAACTTGAGGATTAGCGTTTCCTTCTTCCATAGAAACCAAGTCAGAAGTATTGGAACGACCTAACATGCTAAATGGGTTTTTAACGGGAGCCATGACTTGTTCCATTGGGGGCGCAGTTGGAGCATAACCTTGTTCCATAGCATTTAATTCAGCTGTATTAGAACGACCAAATGGGGTTCTATTTTCACCACCTCGCCTTCTGCGAGACATTTTTCCATGCTTTCTCCTAAAAGTTTTAGAACGCATTCTATATATTATGCTTAGAACAAAATTCACAACCAGGAATTGGATTTCTTTTGCAGTTTTTATTCCCGTGTTTGCATATATATCTATAACAGCCTCCACCGGTTGATTTTTTATTGGCTTTCCAAGCCGCACTAGCTTCATCAAAATCTATATTAACTTCATATTCCCAAATATTATTTGAAGGTTTTTGAACGTCATATTGTTCTTTTAGTTCTTCTAAAAGGCGAGTTATGCTGCGAGTTCTCATAGCCAGATGTTATATTTAATTTAAAATCAAATACAATATATCAATTTTTATTTTCACTTTCAATAAAAATTGAACCCATAAATGAAATATTAATTGCACTCAAGAACATCAACAAAGTAAATAATGGGAATCAAATATCTAAATAGTTTCTTGAGGGATAATTGTCCTGATTCTATCAAGTGCGTCTCTATGGCGGATTTGTCTGGAAAGAAAATTGCCATTGACATTAGTATCTATTTATACAAGTATGTCGGCGACGATTGTCTTATTGAAAATATGTATTTAATGATTGCTATATTCAGGCACTACAATATTATGCCCATCTTTATATTTGACGGGAAGCCCCCAGCTGAAAAAAAGGAACTACTAAAGCAACGTAGGGAGAATAAACTGGATGCAGAAAAAGAGTATAATAGATTAAGGGGTTGTTTGGAGGAAATTGTAGATGACTCAGAAAAGCAGGAAATTGCTGCAAATATGGACTCTTTAAAAAAGCAATTTGTTTATGTGAACAAGAATCATATAGCAAAGGTAAAGGAACTTATTATAAGCTTTGGAGTAACATATATTGACGCTCCTGGAGAGGCTGACGAAATGTGCGCAATTTTAGTTTTGAAGAAGAAGGTGTGGGGATGCATGAGTGAAGATATGGATTTATTTGCTTATGGTTGTCCGCGAGTCTTGCGATATTTTAGTTTGCTAAATCGCACGGCGGTTGTATATAATATGAAAGGAATATTGCAAGAGCTTGACGTTACCATGAAAGAGTTTCGTCAAATGTGCGTCTTATCTGGAACAGATTACAACATAAATAGGGATGAAAAAGATGGAATGAATTTGCAAAAGACAACAAAGTTATTCAAGAAATATAAAAAGGCAAAAGATGGTGGCGATTTTTACGATTGGATAAACAATAACAACGTGGATTGCGTTGAAAATTATGATTGTTTAAAAAATGTTTATAATATGTTTGATTTGTCTGAAAACCACGATAACTTAAAAATCTATGAAAACATTCGTATTATTAATACAACTGTAAACAAAGAACAACTTCGTTCAATTTTAGAAGAAGATGGTTTTGTCTTCAGTTGCAATTAGTATTTGAAAAATATAAACACAATTTAAAATTTATATTTTTCTTTTGTTGAGAGTTTTATTTTGCTTTCTTCTTTTCTTGCTTTTTATTTTGGTTTTGGTTTTGTTATTTTTCTTTTTGTAATATTTTTATTTGGATTTTGTTTTTAAGCAGTTGCAACAGCAGCAGCGGCGGCGGCAGCAGCCTCAGCCTTGACAGACTTGGCAAAGTGAGGGCTCATGAAGCGCTGGAGGTTGAAGTAGGTGAGCTCATCCTCCTTCTTGAGCTTGAGAAGAGCGGCAAGCTTGGCATCGGGGTTAATCTTGCGGCCATTCTTGTCGTCCTGAAGCTTGTTAGTGCGGATGTAAGCGTTGATGTCGCGGGTCACGGCAGTGCGCGCCATCTCAGTGCCCTTCTCCTTGCCAAGGAAGGAGGCAAGCTCATCGCTGATGCGAGTGGGCTTGACAAAGCCAGAGGGCTGGCGGTTGCCAGACTTGCGCTTACGCTTGGAGCTCTGCTTCTGGGCAGTCTTGAGCTCGCGTTGCCACTTCTTCTCAAGAGACTTGTACTCGCTCTTGAGGGAAGAGATAAGGGAAGCAAGCTGCTGGAGCTTGGCATTAAACTCGGTGGATTGCTCAATAATGGAGGCCTCAAGGGACTCACCCTCAACGGCGGGGGCAACGGCAGCCACATCAACAACGGGGGCGGCGGAGGCCTCAACCGTGGTGGCCTTGGGAGCCTTAGGGGCCTTGGCCTTGGGGGCCTTTGCCGCGGGAGCAGCAGCGGCAACATTCTCAACAACGGGGGCAGCGGCGGGAGCGTCGGTCTTCTTGCTAGTTCGTACCATACTATACTATACCTAGGCGACTAGCGTTTAAGCCCTTTAAGGCCTTAAATATATATTTAGTCCTCTATATGTGATTGGTTGGCATCATAAAAGTATACTACATATTAAATAAAATGCGCAACAGATTGAAAAAGCCAAGGAAGCGATGTAGCAGCATTTTCACTAACCAATGTTAAAGCTCCAAGCACATAATATGCACCTAAAGACTTGCTATCATTGTCAACCCCATTATTAACGAATTTCTCTAAAATAGAAATTACTGTTTTTCTAACATTGTCCATGCTTTCTTCGGCATTAATATAATTTAAATTAAAACTCCTAAATGGGTCACCAGATGGTGGGCAAATTTTTCTTTTAACTTCATTTGTTAATTGTGCGCGATATGACCAAATATCAACCAACTCTCTCATAAATTTTACAAGTTTTACTCTATTCAATGTGAGAAACCAAGCTGGGTCTGTGTAATTCCCTAAAGCATCTATATTTTGAAATAATTCTAAAGTTCTTAATTCGGTGGATTTTTCATTTGAAATTGCATCATCCTTTATTTCAATATCAATTGCAATTTTTAAAATTCTGCTTAATCTAATCATGTTTCTCATATTTTGAATAACAATCTTAGATATATCATTCCTATTATATGGATTTTTAACCACCTTTCCAGACTTCATTATTAAATTGTAGAGAGAAATCACATCAAATCCGTAAATAAATCCATCTTCATCTTTGTAGCTAAAAAATTGAGAGAAATCCATGCCATTAAAAGTGTCTCCAGTCAAAAAATCACTGTCATTTGTGCACAATGACCTGTTTTTAAAAGCAGGTCCATGCAATGCATCATATTTTCTTTGCAAATGACCTCTAAATTTTTTTTGAATTTTTATAATAATCTCAGACAATTTCAAGTATATGTATATACGATTTACTAATTCCTTTTTATTTCCCGAAACTTTCAACTTGTAATGCTTTGTAATTTGCTTCAATTGTTGAACATTATAATTATTTTCAAATAAAATGTGACACGTTGAATAAGTTGGTATTACCATGTTGTCGTTAGAAATCTTTTCCAATTTCTTTGTTTGTGGCAAGTTTTTTTCGCATCTAGAATATATCTTATTTGTATATTCATCTATGGTCATTAAAGTAATTACTTTTCCATTCTTTTTAATGCAGTTTACACCTATAATTTCGTCTTCAACCATAATTATATTTATATATAACTTGAAGAAATCTTTTTGAACTGTTTTACATATAAATAATATACAACCGCATAATGTTGACCGCTTGAAATGGTGTGTGACGAAATATGATTTAATTTAATTTAACATTTCAAAAAAAAATTGATTTAAAGATAACTTCCATAAATATAAGTATCAGTACAAGGATGGCCGAGACAATCGTTGATGGAACCCAGTTCAATGCGCAGAATATTCGCTACTCTGCACCCAAGGCAAATGCCGCAGGTGGAAAGAGTGTCAATATTCTCAATAGTTCTACTAATTCTGGTTTGAGGATTGCAACTCCTCTTATGCTCACGTGGGGAGCGACAGAGTTTGAGGGAAATGGAAAGTTTGAAATGTCGCTACAATTTCCTCGCGGGGAGTACGCAAATGCTGATACCGATGCGTTTCTGCGAAATATGCAAAGTCTTGAGAGTAAGGTCAAGGCCGACGCACTTGCCAATTCTAAGGATTGGTTTGGCAAGCAGCACACTAGCCCGGATGTCATTGATGCTCTTTACACTCCTATGCTCAAGTATAGCAAGGATAAGCTTACCGGCAATCCGGATTTGACCAAGTCGCCGACTCTTCGTGTGAAGCTTCCTCTTTGGGAGGGCGTCTGGAAGTGCCTCATTTGCGACGAGGATGGGCAGAAGCTCTTCCCCGGTGAGCCGACCAAGACTCCTCTTGACTTTATCAAGAAGGGAACTCAGGTTGCAGTCATTATGCAGTGTGGTGGCATCTGGTTTGCAAATGGCAAGTTTGGTGTGACCTGGAAGCTAGCTCAGGCTGTTGTGCAGCGCCCCAAGGGCTCGCTTCTTGATGAGTGCTTGATTAAGCTCAAGCCTTCTGACAAGGCTCGCCTTCAGGCGGCTCCTGCTCCTGACGCAGATGATGATGAGCCGACTTCTAGTGCTCTTGTCGCAGACTCTGACGAGGAGGAGGATGACGATGAGCCCGCTGCACCCGCACCCGTCGCAGTCGCCCCCCCTCCCGCACCCGTTGAGGTGAAGAAGGAGGTTGCTGCAGCACTTGAGGAGCCCAAGAAGAAGAAGGTGGTCAAGAAGAAGGTTGCCGAGCCTTAAACCCAAAAGTAGATAATAGATAGTAGGTAGCTTTATAATCTGTAACTCGTTTGTTTTAATATAATTTGAAAACCCTTTTTATTTTTCATTTTTGCTAATTCAGTAAAAATGAAATACTTACAATTTTAAACTTGTTTCTTATAACGACGATGCTTTCTTGTTTTCTTTGATTTTTTATTTTTACGCATTATTCTTTTTTTTGTTATTTTTTTGTTTTTTTTTATTTTTTTTGCACTCCCGCCAAAATCGTCATCTCCACCAAATGGGTCTTGACTTTCTTGAACCGAAAATGTGCCTTTTACTCTACCCTCTGAGAAAGGAACCTCTTCTAGACCTCTATACACCGGTCTACATGTTGGGTCATATATTTGCAAATTTGTTTTTAAAATGTATCCCAATAAAACAATGTCGGATAAATCCACTTGATTACTTTTATAACTTTGTATTTTTTTTATAATTTCAAGGACAGCATTATATTCTGGAGTTCCTGATTCTAAATAAGTATCAATATGTCTTACTAAACGACCTGCCATTCTAAGACCACCTTCTCCTCTTGACTCTACATCTTCTCTAAATCCCTCGCGACCAAAACCAGCTTGAATATTATTAATGTCTAATCTACCTAAAATTGTTTCTCTTGCAGCTGCCCCTGAAAGCAAATTAGGCAATTCTTGAACTAAACTTATGCGTAAACCAGTTGATTCACTTTGAATAACTATTTTTCTTCCAGCCGAATCTAATGCCATACAAAAATGAAGACCTTCTCTCGCTCTAAATTTTTTCTCGTCTTCAGTTTTTGGAACTAAAGAGTAACCTCTATTAACAGTTGCTGGAATGGAAACACGACCTCCTGCGGTTCTTTCTGGTTCTGCTCTCATTTTATGTTTTAACCAAATCTTTTTCTCTCTAATTAAAGTTGCCATAGATGCCATCCATTCATTTTCTGGCTCATCAGTAACGTCTGATTCACCACCTGGACCCCAATATTTATTAAAATTTGCTCTCAATTGATGTCTTATAACATAATGCATGATTTCTAACATATTATCATCAATCGCGCAGCCTAGACCCATTTGCTCTTTACACACTTCTTCAAATAATTGAATAATATTAGTAATAATGATAAGGTCTGCTTCAGAACTCGTAAATCCAGCAAATTTGCCTTCTTCCATACCAGTGTCCATTGGAGATGATAATCCAGGTTCTCCCATTGCCATTGAGATTATAACTCTATTATTAATATAATCTATAAGTTTTTCTATTTTTTCTTCGTCTCTTTTTCTTCCACTTTTAAATAAATCTGGATATTTTTTTACTATCGCATCTAATAATGTAACTCTTTCAGCTAAATCAAGTTCAAACCCATGACCTCCAATAAACATGCACATATTTCCATTATATCCTTCTGTTGCTGCAGCAGCTTTTTTTACTCCAGCAACCGGTGCAGAAGCAGCAGCTCGTCTCATAGCAATTGTTTCAAATTCTGGAGCACTGGCAGAAGCAGCCAAAAGAGGATGAGGAGAAGAAACTCCTGCAGCTTTTTCTGCCAAAGCAGCTAATCTACTAGATTTAAAAACTCTAGGTTCATCTGGTTTTGAAGGTAATGGTGGTGGTGGTGGAACAGGTTCAGCCATAGGAGCAGAAGATACTAACCGCATAAATAAAGTTTTAACTTCTGGATTTGTATATAATAGTCTAAATATTTCTTTTAATCTTTCATCTGGTATTTCTGAATTATTAATGTCTTCTACTATTTGTCTATCCATACTACATTATTCAAAGATTATTTTTACAATTATGTCCGCTTTGTCTTCAATTTCATAAATGTCATTCTCAACTATTTTGGATATACCTCTACCCTTTAAAATAAATGTCTGGAACTGTCTTACAAACAACTGGTCCAATGGTAGTTCAAACGAATAATCCCCTATTTTTATTGGTCTTGACTTATTAATGAAGAGAGAAGAAGTAATTGAAATACGTTCTTCAATAATTAAATTATTATCTTCGTCTATTTCAACATTATCTGGCAATTCAGGATTACACTTTACTATTATGTCTGAATCAAAATGTAACTCACTGTGCCATAACGGAACAAAATATATTTTATTATCTATATCCAACTTGTAGACATTATTTTGAAATAAATCGTTAATGCTTGGATTCAAAACATAAATCTGCATATCTTTAAATTTATTCAGCAATATTTCTCTCACTTTTTCTAAAGTTTCATCAGTTAAATGCAACAAGGTTTTATATTTCACAATAAAATTATAAATTGCGAGAGACTGTTCTTTATTCATGTCTTCAAATAACTTCAAAGATATCTCTCTACATCCACTCACAATATCCTTCACAATATTTGAAATAAATTCATTGTATTTACCTTTAAGCACTCCATCTATAAATAAATGCAAGATTGCAGTATAACCTACATTTGAAGATTCAAAAAGATTCTCTTCTACTCCACCATTGTTTATTAATAAATGACTTATTTCTCTCTTTAATAATTCGTAAGCTTCTTGAATTCTTTGAAAATGTTGAGTTGACTCCGGAGTATTTCCATTTTTATCAGGATGATTCTGCAAAGCCTTCTTATGATATTTCTTTTTTAAACTTTCTAATGTTAGCTTTGATATATTGTCTATTTCTAATACATCCAATGCCTCTTTCAAGTCCATTAGTATTTAATATTCTATAAATACTAATGAATATCTAAGTTAAAACCCATGAATTAAACTTGTTATGTAAAACAAATAATTTTCCAAGTGATAAATTGGCCTATAATTGTTGTTATAATACTGAAAAAATGTATATGTCTTAATTAATAATTGTGACATATCCATCATTTTAATACTTTTTCTCTCTGCTAGCTCATTTATAATATACCAAATACAGTCAGTAATGTCAAGATTATAAATAAAAATGTCGTATAATAGGTCTCTAAACTTTAAGAATTTCAACTCGTCTATCCTTATCATTGATTCAATAATCTTGTCGCAAATTATTTTATGCGGAACCATCAACTGGTCTATAGAACTATGCAAATTTTTTATATTTGTAATATTCTCCAACTTTAATGTTGTTGGAAGTTTATTCTTAATGCATTTTGAATAAGTCGCTTTTGTTGGTCTTGCAATATTTATTACCTCACAACAATTCAATATATTATCCGGAATAAAGCTAATTTCCTCTGTTATTAAAATAAACTTTAAGTCAATAGAACATGCGGCATTTTGCTGCATATAACTATAAAAGTTTTCTAATAGTTCACTGTGTATCTCATGAAAATACTTGCATAAAATAATTCCAGATTTTTCTGTTTTTGCTGAGATAATGTCTACTATCTGTAAAAATATATCGTGCCATAATAACTTGGAATTGCAACCTAAGAGAGACATGTCTATCTCATAATGTATGTCACTAATCTTAAAAAAATATTGCTGTTTATTAAACGTTACACTGATTTTCTTTTCATACTTTAATTCAGTTGGACTATATCGCTTTATTGCTTTTAACATTTGAGTATATTTACCAACCCCATTTGGTCCATAAAATATAAGATTGCGTAAATCATTTATTTTCTTAGGAAACTTGCCAAAAATTTTGTCTAATTTTGGATGTAAATCTTCTTTTTGATTTGCGATAATGTATTCTTCAAAATGAGTCTCGTGAAATTTCATTGCGGTTAGTTATAATAATAAAAATATTCTTTATTTTATTATACAACTAATACTAATTTTATTGCAAATATTAGAATAATGTGAAGTATGCTGTTATATAACTTAAAAACAATCTTTGTATTATTACTAGCAATGAATGTTGTCAAAACTATAGAACAATATGATGAAAATAATATTTATTTTTGCGAGCCAATAAAAAACAATGTTATGAACGATGGTCTGTTTATTCGCATTCTTTATTCCACACCAATGTTTGTAATAAATGGCATTAATTTGTTTATTGCATTGAATGACATAACAATTGAAAAATATTACAACAAATACAAGTGCTGTTTTAATCCTAGCAATACCTCACACAAGGAAATGATTGAAAGCGTTAAATGCATTGAAGAGAATCTACTAAAAAATGTTAATATCAAAAATAAGATTCCTCAATTTAAGATTTACGAACAGATTAAAAATGGTAATATAAAAATTTTTTCTGATAACATAGAAAAAATTAATAACAATCTATTTATGTTAAAGATTTCTGGCATTTGGGAAACCGAGTTTCATTATGGAATTACCTATAAATTTGTTAAGATTAACCATCCGTAGAAAAATATTTTAATATAATTCCTAAAGTTATTACTGTAACTATGCTAACAAGTTCTAATAAATATAATATCATTCCTGTGACCTTTCCAATAGTTCCATTTGTTTTAAATGCTTTATCTTGGATGCTATTATAGAAAATATAAAACTCTACTGTGAGAAGAACAATGAATATATTCATAAACGTATAGTAACCACCTGAGATGTGTCCCGCTGTAATTTGAGAGAAATAGTAACTGAGAAGATAAATCATATAAATTAAAATTCCAATGAGTAAAATAAATGGACCAATAGTAATTAAACCAGAAAGAAAAGAAAAATTAGCTCCAGCTAAATTGTTCATGTTATTTAATAAAAATCCAACAAGCAATAATATTCCAGTAATAATAAAGGAGTAACCAATAATTGTTCCGGTTAAACTTGATGCAGCATTTGAACCTATTGTGGAAAATACAATAATGAGTCCAACTACTAGCAATGAATTATATATTATAGTATACCATTTATTCTCCATATTTGTCTATAAATATAGAGTATATTATTTCTCTCCTATTTTGTCAATTATAGCAACAAGTGAGTCTACTTGTCTTTGCAAATCCTTAATTTTTAACAATAACAACGGAATCATTTCTAAATAATTTACAGATTTTATCGTAATCACTTCATCGTCTACGGTGGTAGAAACATTATTTACTAAACTGGGTAAATGCTCCTCAACTTCTTGAGCAATAAACCCATAGTGCATTTTCTGCTTTTCATCGTCTTTGTATGTATACTTTTTTGGATTCAAGTTCATTAAATTATCTGTTAAACTTAAGCGCAATTCTTCTATGTTGTCCTTTAAGTGAAAGTCTGATGGGTTGTTAATTGAACCGCCTACAAACAAATTGCCACCAATGTAAACGGTTGCTTTAGAATTTACTGGTTGTAATAAAAGTTGTCCATTTGTAGTTGAATAATTCCAAGTAACATCGGTTCCATAATTAAAAAGTTTTTGATAAGCAGTCAAAGGTGGTTGTTTTCCTCCATAGTTTGCCATTATTTATTAATATACAAACATATTTTTATATTAAAGGTTAACTTTTAATTATATGAAAAACAAATATTTTTAAATAATTAAAAGTTAAAAATAATATTACAATAAAATATATGAGCCGTTTTAATGTTTCTACTAATCATCCATTAATCCCTAATGCAAATGAATACATGTATGAAAAACAATTTATTTCTATACATTCTGAAGATAGAAATCAGTTAAAATATCCTCTGGCAAGTGATTTTGAGATTGAATTACCTCAAGATTATTGCAACGTTCAGGGAGTAAAACTTGACAGTTGGTCATTTCCTAGTAATTATTATGTTTTCTCTCTTGCTCAAAATAATATCTCCCTTATTTTTCAAATTACAGACCCGTATAACCCCGCAGATTTTGGGGTTAGTAGTCCATTGCTTGCAGCTATGTGTGATGCCATGTGGGCTTATAAAGGTCAACCATATGTGGCTGTTATTGAAGAGGGATTTTATAATCCATTTCAAATTGCCACTGAACTTACAAACAGACTGAACGCAGCAGTTTCAGTTGTTATTGCAAATTATATTAAAACAAACGCACCAGAATTATTAAGCCAATTCATCCAAAATGGTGAATATAATCAATTTGTTGTTACTTATAATGATGTAGGTCAAAAACTCTGGTTTGGCAATAAAAGCTCCAATTTTATTATGAATAATAGTTCTCCTTTATACATTTTTGATGCATTTAACGATTCTAACTGTATTAAACAACAGTATCCCGACTTTGCAAATTGGGCTCTCCCAGCTTACTTGGGATTTGAAAGATGTGATGCTACCACGAGCACAACTTCTAATGGCATATATCCTAGATTTTATTATGGTGACGCTAATACGCCGGGAGATAATGGATATTGGTTAACTCCAGACTCACAATACCTTGGAACAAATGCAAACATTCCTGTATATTATTTGGAAGCCCCTTATAAAATTAATATTATGGGAAATTCCCATTTTTATTTAGAAATTGAGGGAATGAACACAATAGACGAGACAATTCCTTTCTCAGTAAATAGATATACAACAACAACAAATGGAACTACTGGAGTTGTAAAGGCTGCCTTTGCAAAAATTCCCGTTACAACAACTCCAATTTCTCAATGGTATGATAACTATTGTAATGCAATTAAAATATATAATCCACCCGCAGAAAGAATTAGAAAACTTAAAATAAAAGTTCGTTATCACAATGGTCTTCTTGTTAATTTTGGAACAACTGATTATTCAATCATGTTAGAATTTTCGTTATTGCGACCTCAAAATAAGAGAGATTACAGTTCGTTTACTCCCGAATCTTATTCAAAATAACAATTGCAATTCTCCAACTAAAAAATATGTATATTAATACAAATGCCCGGTTGAATATAATATATTATAATATAGTATATTATAGTATGTCTTGTAAGAAACAAACTGCAAAAAAATATTTATCTAGAAAATCTCCACCATATTCTGCAATGAGTTGTAAAGGTAAAACCATGGATGGAAAAGACGGAAAGTATATTTCAAAACCTGATAAAAACAAAGTATATAAGTGGGTAAAATTAGGTTCATCCAAAGGAACACAAAAAAATTTAGCTATACCTAGACCAAAACACAAATACATTATTCGGGATAATGGGTCTCATCCTTATCAGGTTTACGACTACGGTTCTAGAGCAGATATTTATGCGTTTAAAATTGACAGAGAATCAAATGAGGAAGTTTTTAATAAATTATTATTGTCCGTGCCATATAAAAAATTATTTGCCGGGGATAATTCGTTGAAATTAAAAGACTATGGTTCTGGAAAAGGAAATTCTGTTCTTTTGTTGCAGAAAAATGGTAAATATATTTATATTGGAGATGGAATTCGTGAATTTTCAACCAAAGATGGAGATGTTATTCAAAAATACTATTCTCCTATAGGAAATAGTGGTGTTCCATATCCATATGCAGTTGGTGAAAAATATACATATTTTTTAGTTGACAGAACCGAGTATGTAAATAATGAATTGTTGGATTTGAAAAAAGACGGATACACACAATTTTATGGGTTAGCAGAAAAGAAGGGAGTTGCACCCCCTCCAGCAGTTGAAGGAAAAAAACTACAAGAAAAAACATTGTTTAAAAGATTCGCTTTTTATAATTAAATTTTACGGTGCTAATTCATGCTCTGTCTTTAACCATTCCAAGAACGTTGCAATCGTACATGTTTTATAGTCTCCTTCAAAATTAGTCAGTTTTAAAAACAAAGGTTTTGTCATTTTTTTTGTCTTAAAAAACACATATGGACCATATTTTCCATTACGAATACTTATGTCATTTGTTATAAATCTTATTACACCGGATGCTGAAGCCTCTCCAGACTCTGTCTTTGCTTCCGCATTCTTTAAAATCTCCAAAACATCTTCCAATTTTATGCTTTCTATGGGTCTATTTCCAAAACTAGAGAGAGACTTTGAATTTTGTCCCCAAGTTACATATAACCCAAATTTTCCCTTTTTCAAAATAAGCGGTTCATCTTTGTAAATGCCAAGTTGCGTTTGGTTCTGTTTCACAGTCGCAACAACATCTTCTAATTTATATTCACCCCTCTCCAACTTTTTCAAATCAAGACCCTCTTTAACTGGTAAAAAACTAACATCATCTTTTTTACCTTTTCCTGTTCTCTTTTCAAGACACTTAATAACTGGTCCATGCTTGCCAATAATATAAAAATGTGTATCATCAATTTTGATTTCACACTTTTTCTCGTCAACTAGTTTTGAACAATTTTTTTCAATTTCATTCAAACATGTTTGGCACAGTTGATGCCAAACTTTCTCTCCTCTACTAATTTTATCCAAGTCATCTTCCATATTTTTTGTGTAATCATAATTGAACATATCCTCAAAGTTCTTATTCAAAAATTCCATAACAAGAATTCCAAGAGGTTGAATAACTAATTTATTTTTTTCATTTCCAAATTCTCTCGTTGTATTAGATTCAGTTAGTATATCATCGTCCAACTCAAAGTCCTTGCACACAATTTGTTTTCCGACAATATCTTGTTTCTTGACATAACCTCGTTCCTGAATCTTATCAACGAGAGAAGAAAATGTTGATGGTCTGCCAATTCCATTATCTTCTAAAAGTTGCACAAGCTTGGCTTCAGTGTAATGTTGTTTTGTGTTTTTAAGAGTAACTTTTGCCGTAATCTTTTTAAAGGTTATTTCTTTTCCTTGAGGCAACTGCATCAAATAGTGATATTCTTTTTCTTTATTGGCTTTTGATTCTTTATTTTTTACTATTTTCCAACCCAAAAAATCTAATAGTTCATTGGTTAAAGAATATTTGACTCCTTCAATGTCTGTGGATATTGTGCTAATAAATGAAAAATACTCAGCTGGTGACATACAACTTTCAACTGTTGTTTCCCAAATCATTTTATATAACTTTTTCTCTCTTGCACTTAATTCATCAGGAACATTTCTAATAGCTAAATTGGTTGGGCGAATAGCTTCATGGGCTTCTTGTGGTGGTGGAACAGCAGATTTCTTTTTTGACACCTTCTTCTTTTCTGGGATTTCTGTATTAGAATTAGAGAGAAAATCTATCTTGGGATTAATAAACTTTTCAAGCGAATATTCTCTCAAAATTAGTTCTTTTACATCAACCAAAAAATCGGCACTATACTTTTTGCTATCTGTTCTCATATAAGTGATGTAACCACCTTCATATAAAGTTTGACAACATTTCATTGTTTCTTTGGGGGAGATGTGAAGTTCATTGCTAGCCAGTTGTTGTATTCTAGAGGTGGTCAATGGTTCTGGAGGCTGCTTATAAACTCTTTCTGGGTTTGTTCTGGAATAAATATGAGAGAAATTTACAGACTCTTCTAAGAATTCACTCATTATATTTTCATTTTCAAATTGCTTATTTAAATCAAATGCAATACATTTATTCGTGAAATATCCAGTAGTATTGTAAACTTTTTGAGCGGGTGAGCCGTTAATTTCTTGTTGGTTTTCAAAAACTAACTTTAACGCAGGTGTTTGGCATCTACCCGCGCTCAAACTGCTTTCAGAAGTTTTGGATATAAATTTCCACAACATGGGAGAGACATTATACCCTACTAACAAGTCCAAAATTTGCCGAGCTATTTGTGAATTAACTTTTTGCATGTCAATTGTTCTTGGGTGAGAAATAGCAGACTGAAGTGCATTCTCAGTAATTTCGTGAAATACAATACGTTTTGTAGTTGAAACTGGCAATCCAAATAAGTCGCAGATGTGCCATGCGATGGCCTCGCCTTCGCGGTCATCGTCTGAGGCCAAAATAACCTCATCAGCTTTGTCTATTTCCTTTCTCAAAAAGTCTACATGTTTTTTCTTCTTATCATCGTCAACAACTTCAAAAGTGGGTTTAAAATCATTTTCAATATCAATATTTTTGAGAGACTTTAGTTGTCTCAAATGGCCAAAGCTAGCCAAACATTTATAGCCAGGGCCTAAATATTGTTCTATCTTTTTGCATTTTGCTGGAGATTCTACAATGACTAAACTGGTAGTTGGTTTTATTTTTGTCTTAAAAGACGACATTATCTAATAGATATAGTATAATATTAAATAATGTTTAAGTGGTTTCGCAAATTTTGATGAATTATTTACAAACAAAAGTGTGAATGAGGAGAGAAAAAGTTATTTAAATTGTAATATTTGCTGGGTCTGTTTTATCTATAGTAACCTCTTTTGCTACATTTTTTATTATTTTATTATAATGTTTTTCGTCTTCTTCTTTTGTTGAGCCACCCATGGAATGAATAACAATTTGATGATAATCCATGTGTCTTTTTGAATCATAATCATCGGATTCTGGGTTTTTCGCACGCCATTCATTTATTTGTTTGAAATTCTTAGCTGCAATGTATTTGATAGCTGTTTTCATTTTATTCTTGTCATCATTGTCTTTTTCCCAAGAGTCTTTGTCTTTCACATACAAAACTTCTCTCTTCAAATCACTACAATGAACTGGGCGTTTAAAGACATCAAGTTGTTTAAGTCCTCTAATAAAAAGTTTTGAAATACCTTCAGAGTATCCAATACGACCAACCATATCTAAATCAGTTGTTTTTAATTGAAGTTGATTAATAAAATCCATAATGTTGAGGGCATCTTTGCATTGTTCATTCAAGAAGAATTGCAAGTTGAAATTGTTGGTATTATTGTTGGTAGTGTTGTTAATAGTATTGGCACCGACCTTACTAGCTAATTCAACAATCTGTTTGTTTTGTTCAATAATAAGTTCTTTAAACTCCTGATTCTGTTTAAGTAATTCAAGAATAACATTATTGGACGGTTCATGGGGTTCTTCTTTGTTTTTATTGCACGTTTTTTTGTGTCTTGATAACCCTGATAAATGTTTATATTTTTTCCCACAACTACATGATAATGCGTCTGGAACTTTTTCGTTATCATTCTTATCATTTTTACCATTTTTGTGTTTAGGTGTCAATAAATGTCGGTCATATTGACTTTTTTTACATGTATTATAATGACACTTTTCACAGCAAAAAATATTGGAACTTTTTAAACCCGAATTATTACCATTATTTATCATTTATATGGTAACAGAAAAAGTTCCTAAACCCTTTCTTCAAAAAATAGTAAAAAAATTATGATAACATAATTTTTCCTGGATTTTTGAAAATAAGAGCATTATGATGCAAAATCACTTTTTGGAAATTCCTATTTCATGAAAGTCTTTGGGTTTTCCAAAATTGGACATTTTTTTTGTCCATTTTTGAATTTCTGAAACACTTTTGCCAAACAAGAAAATCCCAAAAATAGATATTATCTTTAAAGTAACTTAAAGAAATGGGTCAATCGGCTTTAAGTTTTTTTGTCCAGTAAATATATAGCGATGGATTTTATTCCCAATATGAATGAGGTTCAGTTTAAAAACAAGTTTAGTAAAACTGCGTATAAAGTAAAATATGTTGAGCCTGATGGAACTTCTGTGGAATTTCCGTTAGGTCATTTATTGTTTTCTGGAATGACACAGAAATGTGCTGTTTTTTCAACAACAACTGATGGGCCTGGAACTGTTTATAATGTTTGCATTAGACCCCCATTAGACGATTCTAGCGACGAAAATGTAGTAACTGTTAAGAATTTTGCTACTAAAGAAGTTATTCTTTATGAGAAAGGCAGTCCTGTTATCATTGAAGATATTTCTGGTGGAAGACGAAAGACAAAAAAGTCCAAAAAATCTAGAAAGTCCAAAAAGTCTGCGAAACGCAAGGGAAAAAAAATGACTCGTCGCAATAAAAGGTGTTAAGACTCTGTCTTTCCAATAAAAACGTCAACAATTTTTTCTTTCCACTCTTCATCTACTACAGGAATATGTTTGTACATAATATCTTGCAATTTTAACCAATTGTATGAAAGTTGCAAAGCAATGTGGTCCTTATATACATAATCATTGTGAATTAAACGATGAATGTCATTATAAAAATCTGTTTTATCCTTTGGAATCATTTGTGCAATTTCAAGCGCTACTAACATTGCATTTCTAGAATGAGGTTCAGTCATTTCTATTTGTTCTATCATGATATATACGGTAAATATATATGTCATGATACATTTAAGTCTTTTATATTTATCAAAACAACATAAACATTTCTCTCTACTATAATGCATAATGAAGTCGTATTCGTTTATTGTTGCTATGTTTGCGTTTGTTGCATCCATTGTTTCTGCTACTGAATCGGGGAATTGTACCTCTCAACAATCAATCACACCCCAAAACAACTGCGTTAGCTTTAGTGTGTCATCAGGAACTGGTTGCTCATGGATGTGCAACTACTGCGCATCTCAACTTGGGACCAATAACTATTATTTTACTACCGATGTTTGCACTTATCAGACGGGTGGATGCGTAGGTAATCCGCTTTCTGGAGTAACTTACACTTGCTGTGCTGTTTAAGTTTGAAATTTCTTAAATTGTTTCCAGGAAACATTTAAAGACGCATTTTTTGGGGCTACTACATCTTCTGTCTTGTTTTGTTCTTCTAGTTTACCAGCTTTCTTAAGAGCACTATCAACATACATTTCTTTCAAAAGTTGCCCAACTAAATAAGAACCGTCGTGTTGGTCAATTTCTCCATCTTCTATTCTGCGTAATACATTCAAAAACTTATTTAGGATGCTAAGGTTAATTTCATCTTTCCTAACCTTGTTGTAAATGTCAGTGTAGTAGGTAAATAAAAAGGAGCATTCGTTCATTCCCTCTTCGTTTACTTTGTCCGCGTCATTTCTATATTTAGCCTTAATCATAAGCAAGTTATTAATGTCTTCTTGCAATAAGTGGCTGTGTTTTAATTCGCGAATTAAGTCAGTTTGGTCCTCCACATTATTCGCCTTAATCATTTTTTGCAAATGAAGTCTAGAGTTATCGTCCATATAAAGAAATTAACAGATATTTTTTTATATTTTTATTACGAATTAATTATATTTTAATGTTTAATTAATATATAGTATGTCTGTAAATCAACAACTCTTAACAATGAAACAAGCACCTGAAACTCAGGGAGGAATAACAAAATATCAAGGTACATCATCAATGGGCAACGCTAGAGTGTCTGCAAATCAAGCTGGTATAAATGATAGTCACAAATTGGCTATGTTAGTAAATACTGGCGGAGCTCGCAGAAGAAGAAAATACCGCGGAGGTCAAGGTACTACAATTTTACAACAAGGACCACCAATTCTTGCTAAAGACCCTAATCCTAACACTCCATTTGGCACTACAAATTTAACAAATAGTATGCAGGTTAATCAGTTAGACCAAAACGCACAAGCAAAATTAGACAGTTCAGTTTCACCACCAGTTGCAGTACCAATAAAAGGCGGAAAAAGAACCAAAAAATGGGGTGGTTATCATAAATGGGGATGTTATAGCGGCGGAAAACGTAAATCTAGAAGACATTCAAAGAAGTCAACCAGAAAATCCAGAAAAACAAGAAGAAAGTAAATTTAGTGCAATAATTATATCCTAATAATATAAGTTATGCCAAAAGGAGTAGACTGGATTAATTTTTTATATGTCAATTTAGGTTTTATTGCACTTACCTTTATTATGTATTATTTTGGAGCTGTTGCAGAAATCAAAAAAAATTGGCCAAAATATAGATGTAACCCAATGTTTATGCCCCTATCAGACAATTTGCAACAAGATTTTGTATTTTGTGTGCAAAGTATGCAAACCAATTTTATGGGCTACTTGTTGCAACCCATCAATTATGTTGTAGGTATGTTGTCAAATATGGGCGGAAATTTTACTGTTTCCTTAGATTTCATTAGGACATCAATAAGCAATATTCGCACGTTTTTTACTTCCATTATTCAAAACATTTTTGGAGTATTTTTAAATTTAGTAGTAGAGTTCCAGAAGATTACTATTAGCATTAAGGATTTAGTTGGAAAAATAATTGGCATAATGGTAACCATTATGTATTTAATTGACGGAAGCATAAAGACGATGCAAAGCACATGGAATGGTCCTCCAGGGCAAATGGTAAGAGCTTTGGGAGGAGGCTGTTTTCATCCAGATACAAAAATAAAATTAAAGAATGGAACAATAACAACTATGAATGAATTAAATTTAGGAGATATATTGGAAAGCGGAAGCCGAGTGGATGTGTTAATGAAAGTAGACAATAAATTAAATGAATATTTTTATAAGTTTGCAGGCCAAGGGCCAGATGGTTCAGACATATATGTTACTGGAACTCACATGATTTTTAGTGAAGTTGACAATAAGTATATAGAAGTAAAGGACCATCCAGATGCAGTATTAACCGAAGAAACGGCAAATTGGTTTTCAACTCTAATAACTGATGACAATAAGATTCAAATAGGAGAGAAAAAATTCTGGGATTGGGAGGATGATATTTTAAAAATATAATCAATCAAGTGAATATTGGAAATTAAATATTATCCATTTACTATAACATGGATAATATTTCACAAAGTGCTCATAAAATAAATGAAATGTACGCAACTCTATCATATTTTGACCAATACGGTGGTTCTGTTGTTATGTTTATAATACTCATAATAGTACTATTTGTTGCAGTGTCCTATACTACAATAATGAAAAATATACAACCGATTAAGGATAATTGGCCGGCTCAAAGATGCAACCCGTCAGTTATTCCTTTTGCTGGTTTAATTAATAAACCAGACAATATGTCAGTTGTAGATTTTACAGGTCAAAACTTTACTTTTTGCATGCAAAACATTTTAACAAGTATAACTGGTTATGCAATTCAACCAATATCGTATATGACATATTCTATTCAAGAGTTGTTTGCAGCTATTGCTAAGGTAATTCAATACATTCGTATGATACTAGCAAATGTTAGAAATAGCATGATAAGTATTGCGAAAGAGGTTTTGGGGCGAGTTGCAAATATTATGGTGCCAATACAGCAAATTATAATAGCATTCAAAGATTCAATGAATAAAGTGAAAGGCATATTAACTGCTGGTTTATATACAAGTTTGGGAACTTATTATGCATTAAAAGCAATGTTGGGAGCTATAGCAGAATTAATAATTATAATTTTAATAGTGTTAGCAGCATTAGTTTTGGCTATGTGGATTATACCATTTACTTGGCCGGTGGCAATTTCAATGACGGCAGTTTTTATATCAATATCTATACCATTAGCAATTATAATTGCATTTATGACGGAAGTGTTGCATGTAAGAACTGTATTTTCAATACCAGGTGCGCCAACTCAACCACCGCTTGCTGCTTGCTTTGACAAATACACTTTATTAAAAATGAAAGACGGTAGCATGAAGTCTATAATAAGCATAAATCCTGGAGATATATTGCATGGAAACAACGTAGTGACATCAAAAATGGTGTTGGATTCCAAAGGACAAGAAATGTTTAACATTGATGGAACTATAGTAAGTGGAACTCACAAAATATTATATAAAGACAGATGGATATCAGTGTCAAAGCATCCAGAGAGAATAAGTATTCCATATTATGAGCCGCCGTTAATATATTGTTTAAATACCAGCTTAAAGAGAATCACCATTGGAGGTCAAATTTATATGGATTGGGATGAATTATATGACGAAGAAATTGAAACCATACTTCGCTGTGACACTGGAGACTTAATAGAGCCAATAAATGCCATGGAATTGCACTCACATTTTGATGGTGGATTTTCAGGAGAAACTAAAATAACCATGAACAATGGGTCTATTAAAAACATTAAAGACGTTCAAATTGGAGATGTATTAGACAACAATATAATAGTATTTGGTGTAGTTACTGTAAATGGTCGCACATTGAATCAACAATATCAATACAATTTAGGAGAAGATACTATTTTTAAAGGGGGACCCAATTTGAACCTTGGACAGAAAAATTTAGAAAGAATGGGAATGAAAGTATTAGAAAATAGAGAAGATAAATTATATCATTTAATTACTGAGGAAAAATATTTTTATGTTGATGGCATTAAATTTTTCCATTATGATTCAAATATAGAGCTACTTTTAGACAGGTATCGTGAAAATTATTATCTATGAAATATGTATAATTAATGGAACTTTTATCTGTATCCTGGAAAAATATGGAAATTACCGTTTTTGGAGTTAAATTAAGACTCGGTGTTATTATTTTAATTGTCGTTTTATATTGGCTTTTATGGGGCCATGTCCTTTGCTCTTGTTCCCGCGTTGGATTATTAGAGGGCGTCGTTGGCTCTATTGCCGGAGTAACACAAGATGGCTCATCCGATGATAAAAAATGCAAAGATGAAAATGGGGACCCTGCATTAAATGAAGATGGAACCCCCGTGTGTAAACCAGACATGCCAAGCCTAGACACAACTGAGGGTTTCGTCGGCGCCAACACAAACTACGGGGAATCATCCAAATATAGCTTAACTAACTACAAACCAATCAAAACATCTTCTTGGTTTACACCCAATCTTACTTACAAAAAGGGAGGTAAGGAAGGAAAAGCTGTGCAAAACATTTTAAACAGAGAAAAGCAACCAGTCCCTTTACCAGAGGGTCAATTGCTTATGTTTGCCAACACTCCTTTCAAGCCTGAGTGCTGCCCCAACGCTTATAGCAACTCTATGGGTTGCGCTTGCATGACAGTTGACCAATACAACTATTTGATTGACCGCGGAGGAAACAATGTTCCTTACTCAGAATATTAAATTACTTGTTTTCAATCAAATAATCAAAATGATTGATTCTTCTAATAAAATCTAAAATATCTTTATCAACATGAATTGAAGGAGACCAATCTACTTGGTATTGATTATTATGAGTTTCTACTAAATACTCATAATATTCTTTCAAATTTAGACGAGACACCATATTATGTTGTACGCAAACTAGAGACCATTGTGGGGCAACAAATGGATAATCTGGAGGGTAAACAATCTTTGTTTTTATAGTAAGATAACAATTTAGGTAAGAAGAAATATTACAAATTATATCCATTGGCAAGCTTTCAATATTAATCATTGGAATATTTTCTTTGAAACAAACAGTAAATATAGTTTCTGCGTTTTTTTGAACTGCATCAACATTTACACTTCTTTCAGGGGTGTCAACAATGCCATAATAGTCTTTTAGATTTGTATTATTTACATACTGTTCAAGTCTTTGGAATCTTCGCGATAATATTCCGTTCATGTTGAGTTTGTCTTTTATTTTATTTTAAATTATTTTTCAATTTTTAAACCTTTCTAAAAAAATGTCTTGTGATATTTTTAACCAACACAAAGACCCTTCATCGCAATCTGTAGTATTACACTTTATACAGATTTTTAAAACCACATCCTTTTTATCATTTTCAGACAATTCATCATAACACAATTTTGCTTCTTTAATAATATCTTCACCAATTATTGTATCACATTTTTTTCTAAATAACATGGTTCCAACTCCATCAATAAGTTTAAATATTTTTACACCGTAAATGTCATCGCTTTGATAAGATTCCATATCTATAATATAAAATCATATTTATTTTTATATTATAATTCCTTCAAAAAATAAATATTAAAATGAATAAACAACTTAAAGCCATCGGCGACCAATTTAAAGACCTCCGCCACCAGAATAATAAGCCAATCTTTTCTTTCTTAACGACTCTTTATCGTCTTCTTCTTTTAATGATACGGAAGAAATTACATCATTGTCTATAAACTTTAACCAGGAAAAATGGTCTATTTTGCGAAATGTTCCCAAACAAATGGACCAATCCTTTTCTGTTTTTTTTCCAATGTGTCTGCAACCATTCGTATTTGTCATTGTTATATGCTTCAACCATGGACCAGTTTTTACTACAATTGCGTAAAATGTAGACAACGATTTCCATGGGATTGTTTGAATTTTTTCTTGGGGTTTTCTATACTTGCATTGTATCGCATAATAATGTTCATCTTTTTTTGATAGCAAATCAATTCCATAGTCATTCTTAGTCAAATCAAACTGATTTTTTAATTCAATGGGAAAATCTTTATAAAACCATACTTGGTCATGTTTCAATACATTTTTAATATATAAAAAACAAAATGCTTCAAATAAGTCACCCTTCTTTTTTTTATTATTTGCCTTTTCTTTTAACTCGGTCATGTTGTGAGCAACACCGCCTTCTATATAGTTTTCAAATTCTTGCATTAGACAATCAAACTTATTTTTATCCTGAATATTTATGATTTTAGATACTAGTTCTTTTGCAATGTTTAGCGCTTTGTCGCTCATTAAATAATATGGCGAGTTGTGTTTAATAGCATTTTTTATGTTTTTTATATGTACGATTTTTGCAATTTTTATAAAGTTTAATTGATTTATTTTTTTTCTTTTTTGTTCCGCCCGCTTTAAGTCTCCTTCTAAATTTTGACGGACTAAATCTTGTACCTCTTCTTCTTCTAACTGGAAGATTTTCGGTAAATCTACGTTTTTCAAAAACTTTAGTATCTCCCTCTAGAAGTTTTTCTATAATTAATTTATAATTGTCTTCAAGAGTTCTTGCTATGTTATACTCATCAAATAAACTTATTTCTTTTGCTGCTAAAAAAATCTCATTAATAGAATGGCTATATGGAACTAACCAAATAATACAACCCAATAATATTAAGTTTAAATTTATGTCTTTAAAATACTCACAAAACATTAATATAAGAACTGCGTGTCCAGAAGTGTATGATACAGACAACTTATCATATTTTTTTCTTATTCCAGTCGTAAATGTGTTAGGAACTGGTTCGGTAGAACAAATTGTAAATGCAAAATTATTTTCAGTAACCGCTTTAGCTTGTAAAGCGGCTCGCTCTTTTACAGATATAGGTTCTACAAAAGGACACTTGTCAAGAATATATCTTGTGCAATCAGGATTAAATGGTTCTTTTTTTTTTATGCTTTTTGATACAAGGTCTTTCACTTTATTATTATTTTGTTCCTTTGTCATATTTTGATTTGCAATCATATATGTGAACGGCAACCAAAAAAAACATATATTGCCGCTAGCATTTGTCCATTGTGGATAACTCGTGTTGTCATTTTGAACCTTATTATATAACTTTTCTTCATTGCTGTTGCATTCAACCTGTGCATACTCTTCATTATAACATTTTGCTAAATCCGCTATATCAACATCTAACATATTTTCCGCGAAATTTATTGTATATTCTATCGTATCTTTATTGAATATTGGATTGCCTTCAGAGGTAACATATTTTTCCATGAAAGAATTTGGGTCTTCTTTATATTCTAACAATAATTCAAACATAAGACAACCTATTTGTTTTCTTGCGTTATTTATCATTGTAAAAAGTTCTCTTATGTTAGAATTTAAAACAATTTCACGAAGTTCCTCTAAAGACGTTAACTCTTGCATTCCAACTTGACCATACTCTACAATTTGCGGTGGCTGCCCCTGTCTTACTTCTACATCCTTAAAAAATATATTAGATAAATAAGCTAAATCTACAGTTCCCTTTTTTATATTTATGGTTGTTACAATAAAAAATATAACCTTTATTAATTCCGCTTTTATTTTAGGTCCATATTCTTGATTAATGCTTCTAACAATATCATAATCTTTTACTATTAATACTTCTCGCGAGTCTATGTAAGCCGCCATATATTATATATATTTATTTTAATTTGCCGGAAAACAACTGTAACATTTGTTGCAATAACAAACGCGCTGTGAGCGTTCTGGGTCAACATCAATATAATCCTCCACATATTCATGCTTGCAACCAGACTTGATTTTTTGCTCCACAATATTAGTCAAATTTTCAATGCGAGAAACAAGTTCATTGTCTCTTTGCAAATCCCTCTTTGACTTCAGTAGAATGTTGCGTAAAATAACAAGAGCATCTATATTGGTTTCCTCCATGTTTTCCTCCATGTTTTCCTCCATGTTTTCCTCCATGTTTGTTATATTTAAATGTCAAAATGTGTTTATATTGTATTTAGAATGTATAAAATATTCCGGTAACATATATGTCAGGAAATGGAGAATACAATAGAAATCAAGATGCAAGAATGAATAGAGAGAGACAACAACAAGAACATCAAGCTTGGTTGGCTTCTTTGACTCCAGAACAGTTAAGCGCACATAATACAGAACGCCACAGACTTCGTGAACAAGGCCAAAGAGCAGCTCGCATATGGGCTGAAACAACTTTGCGTGGTAGAAATATGCAAAATGTTTTATCAGATGAAGAGGAAAGACTACAATTTGACTGAAGAAAAAAAAAGAGAAACACAAGGAAAACAAAAAAACCCAGAAAACATAAATAAATTCGTCGTCATATGAAATAATTCACAAGCTAATTTTTATATAGGTATATAATAAATGAAAAAAAATAACATTTATTATTTATATTGGTGTTTATTATTTGCGTTGATATTTATTATTTGCATTGGTATCTATGGATATAATTCAGGTTCTTGTAAAATAAACAAAAAATATACATGCACCAATGATTTTTGTTTGTACAAAGAATTTAAGGTATATTTGCAAGCCGCAATTAAAAATGAAATAAATGAAGCATTAATTAACAAAGAAATACAAAAAAGAGTAAATATACAAACATATCCTGAAACAATTTTTAATTGTGCTTTACCAAATAAAAAAGGCGTAACAATATCTACATCTAACGTAATTAAATACGCACCAAATCTAATTAAGTTTTATGAGAATGAACTGTGTGATATAGTATCAAAACAATTAAAATTAAAACTATTTCCAACCGATTTAAAATTACCTACAAGTTGTGCTATATTAATTTATGAGAACGAAGGCGACTGGATTAATTGGCACTATGATTATAATTATTACAATGGACGATTTTTTACAGTGTTGATACCAATAACAAATAACTTAACCTGCACAGAATTTCAATTTAAAAACGACAATAATGAAATAAAAAGTGTAAATTTAACAAACAATAATTCAATTTGCTTTGAAGGAAATTATTTATATCACAGAGCGTCTAAATTGTGTAAAAATGAAAAAAGAGTAATATTATCTTGTCAGTATGTTACAAATAATAAAATGAATATTTTAAACCATCTGCGTCTAAAACTAAAAGATTTTGCTTATACTGGAAAAATAGGAGTTTGAATTAGTAAAAGTTCGTGCATCTAAAATAGTTGGGTAGAATTACACATACATTCCACGAATAGCCATATTATCGTCGCGTTCCTTCTTGATAAGCTTGTCAATTACATCCTTTGTAACTGTAAGTGGGAATGAAACTTCAAGAGCCATTTCACCCTCAAAGAGATTGGACCCAGGACGCATAAGTCTGTACAAGTTCAGCTTAGTGTAAACAATTTCCAAGCAACGCTTCAAGTTGCGAACACCATCTTCTTTGTCGCAGTGCGTCTCAATAATGTATTGCAAAGACTCCTCTGGAATAACAATATCTTCACACGAAAACTTGACTTGTTCACGAATCTTGGGAAGCAAATAATCATTGGAAATAACGGTCTTCTGCTTCTTGTCGTAACCCTTGGTCTGAATCCTATACATACGGTCGCGCAAGATGGGATTTACCTTGCTTTCGTCATTGTAGCTGAAGATAAACAAGCACTTGCTCAAGTCAAAATCAATCTCTGCAAAATACTTGTCGTGGAATTGACTGTTTTGAGAAGTGTCCGTCAAGTGAGTCAAAATGCCAGCAATTTCCTCACCCTTAGGCGTGTCACTAATCTTGTCCAACTCGTCAAAGTAGATGACCGGATTCATGCACTTGCTGTCAATGAGAATCTGCACAATCTTGCCCCAAACGCTCCCTTCATAGGTGTAGGAGTGTCCTTCCAAGAAACTGCTGTCAGTTGCACCGCCTAGAGCAATGAAGGCAAAAGGTCGGTTCAAAATCTTGCTAATTCCCTCCTTGACAAGAGTGGTCTTGCCAGTTCCCATGGGACCCTTGATGGCAATTGCAGTTCCAAGCGCTGACGGATTTGTAACAAGTTGACCGAGCATTTGCATAATTTGCATCTTGGCGTCATTGAGGCCATAAACTGCAGCATCAAGTGTTTGTTGAGCATTTGCCATAAACTCGTGACACGCTTCAACACCGTCGGCAATATTAACCGGCAAATTCTTATAATTATTGAATGGGATTTGCATAAAAGTGTCAACCCAATTCTTAATTTTATAAAACTCGCCGCTTCCTGGCTCCATGTATCGCAACGAGTTGAGTTTTTTCATTGCGGCGGCCTTGAAAATTGCCGGAATCTTTGCTTCAAGCAACGCCATCCTATGAGGAATCGTATTTCGCGTAATTTTGTTAATCTCGCGAATCTCCTTGATAACCTTGACTTGTTCACCATGAGTAAGAGTTTCAAAGAACGCCGAGTCATTCATTGAATTCTTGTCGTGAATAATTCGCTTGAAAATTCGCGAGTTCTTCTCCTTTTGTTTACCAAGCTTCTTCTCGCGCTTTTGCATCTTTTCCTTGATTCTCTCTTCGCAATCCTTGATGCACTGCTCCATCATTTTATTCTCAGGACTCTTTTCAAAAACCTCCTTCAATTGCTTAAGAGCAAGTTCGTCGCTTTCCAAGCTATTTTCACTTGACTTTTTAGTCTCAACGACATCTTCATCAATAACAAACTCAATGTTTTCTTTTTGAGATTCTTTCTTGGACTTGGACTTTTTGCCGGAAGTTTCTACAACCTCATTCTCGTCGTCTTCGTCTTCGTCGTCGTCAGTGTCAGTTGAAACGCTTTCATCCTCATCTTCAGTAAAGTCATTTTCATCGCAATCTTCCCACTCTTCCTCATCATCGTCCCACTCGTCTTCATCATCTCCCTTCTGTCCAATTGTGAAGATAATGTTAAACTTTCCGGACTTTCTATTTTCAACATCATCGTCTTCATCCTCATCATCATCCTCTTCGGATTCTGATTCCTCAGACTCTTCTTGTACGACTTCCTTCTTTGTCTTTTTGCCCTTGGACTTTTTTTGAGGCTTGCTCTTGGTTTTCAAAAGCTTCTTTGATGACTTCTTCTTAATTTGTTCTTCTTCTTCACTTTCATCATCTTCATCATCCTCTTCACTGGGAACTGTTTTCAAGAATTTCTTAATTTTTTCTCCCATTTTTACTCTTTTATCCATAAACTTGGATGGGAACATCTTGCCGAGAAACTTGCGGTATTCCTGCATGTCCATATCATCATCTTCATCTTCGCTTGCAATAAAATCGCCTCCATCGTCATCAGAATCCTCATTGGATTTCTTCTTACGAGCAAGCTCTTCTTGCTTTTTAATTTTCTTAGAAGTTTCCTTCTTGGTGGTCTTACTTTGAGTATCTCGTGCCATTTCTGTATATTACTCTAATTTTATTTTTTTAAACCGAAATCAATTTTTTATTTAAGTCTGTAAATAAAAAATAGTTTTTCATTTATTCAGAAGAAACCCATAATATGTATGCCAAGTATAGGCCAAAAAAGTTTTTAGCAAACAAGTCTAAAATATTATAAAAAGTATTTTTCCAATGATATGGCATTAATGCGGCAACTCCATAGATAGACCATATTCCGCAGAAATATATAAATATTGTTGTTCCTTGTTTTGAATATTTTGCATAATTCTCATAAATTAAATAGAATAAAATTACGAATGGTATAAAGCCGCAAAAAACGGCCGCGTATTTATTTAAAATGTTATGCTCATTGAGAAATCCAAATGTTAACATAATTGCATTTAAAATTACTATATAAGTGAGATTAGTTGAGTTGTTTTTTAAAATTGTGAAGAAATCATCATTTTTGTCTATATTTTTTTTGTCATTTTTTTTCTCGGTTTTGGTTTCAGGGTTGTTTTCGGCGGCTTCCTGGTTATTCAAATAAATTAAATATATTGTAAGTGTAATTAACATTGTGGGAGTTGTTATAAACCAATCGTAATATCGGTATGGAGTAATATTTTCAATGGCGTTAAATGAAGTTGCCAACCAAACGTAAAATGTTCCCTCCACTATTTGAACGACAAATTCAAGTAATAATAATTGTTTTAAAACTAAATATGCTTCAGGCGTGACTAACATTAAAACATACAAATCTATTATTGCAGTTATAATTTGAATTAAAAGTGAAGCATTTGCAGTATGTTTTATAATATGATGGTGTTTTTTTAACATTGTGCTTATATTATAAAAATATTATTATTTATAAAAAAGCAAAAGTGAGGGGGAAACTAAAAATAGGTTATTTTAGGCATTGTAATAAAAATTGACTTAAAAATAACATATTATAATATACTATAAACCCTAGATATGACTACATTTAGTTGCGAAAAGTGCGGTAAAGAGTTCAATAGCAAGTCTAATTACACTCAACACCAAAAAAGAAAAACACCATGCGTCAACGAAAGCAAAATAAAAGAACTTATTGATAAATCAGTAGAAGAGAAATTGCAAAAATTAAATGCAACAAAAGACTCTTCTACTGAAAACATTGTGGTTGCAACACAGATATCAATTGACGCTTCAAGTTTTAATGAAATAAAAAAATACTACGATGAAACGTTAAATATTGATAAAAGCACATATAAGTCAAGCAATGACGAACCAACACCAATTGATTGCATAGTTGAAATGATAAGCAAAATTCCAGGTGAGTTGTGGCAAAGAAGCGATTTATCTATATTAGACCCGTGCTGCGGTAATGGCAATTTTAGCATTCCAATTATGTTTGAACTGTTAAAACATCACGACAAACAAACAGTACTAGAAAAAATATTAGAATTTAATGACATCAATGAAAGCAGATTAGACAATGTACGCAGCGTATTTTGCGGTGAAACATACAATTTGCAAATAACCAATCATGATTTTATTGCGTTTAATAATCCTAAGAAATACGATTTAATTGTTGCTAATCCACCTTATGCAAAGTTGTTAGAAAATGGAAAAAGAGCATCCAAAAATCACAACTTAATTAAAGATTTTATTGAAAAGGCATTATCTCAACTAAAACCCAATGGTTATTTATTGTTTATTACACCAGACAATTGGATGTCTTACGCTGATAGAAATTTGTTGATTGAAATAATTACTTCGTTGCAGATAATTCATTTGGATATACACACTGCAAAAAAATATTTTAAAAAGATTGGTTCCAGTTTTACTTGGTATATAATTCAAAATTGCGCTTTTTATAAAAACATTACTGTTTCTGGCATATGGAAAAAAAAAGAATATACCAGTTCAGTTGTATCAAAACAACGCAAATATATTCCATTATTGTACAATCAAATAGTCCAAAATATATTATCAAAAACAGTCGACAACGCAACGCTGAAAAAATTTGACGTTAAAACAAGCAGTGATTTGCATAAATATACAAAAGCTGAGTTTATTAGTAGCGAAAAAACAGACGTATTTAAATATAAATTAATTCACACACCGAGTCAAACTGTATATGCGTCGCGACCACACAAATTTCAAGATGGATACAAAGTATTTATATCAACAACAGATAAATATGGTGCATTTGTTGACAATTGTGGAATGACGCAATCCATCGTCTTTATATTGTGTTCCAATGAAGAAGAGGCAAAAAAATACTTGCAAATATTGCAACATCCTTTGTATGTATTTATAAACAATATTTGTCGTTGGGGAAATTTTAATAATATAAGAATACTGCAAAGTTTCCCCATACCCACTATAGAATACTCCGGGAATCATCAAGAAATATACGACTATTTTAAGATTACAGAAGACGAAATTAAATATATTACTGCAAACTTGTAAAAATCTTATTGCCCATTTTGTAACACTTCTTCAATTGATGGTATTATTTTTATTTTTTTTCAATAACAATGGTTCTTAAAATTCATTATAAGAATACTATTTAAAGACAGTAAAATAAAATTGATTTTAAACAATCTAAATATTATCTTGTTAATATAAGGAAGATGTCCAAGAGTTCAAAGCCAACCAATATTAATCCTTCTAAAATTATCGGGATTCAATTTAGTATACTATCCCCCGACGAAATTCGCAAGGGTTCTGTTGCCGAAATTACTACTAGGGACACTTATGTAAACAACAAACCAATCATCGGGGGTCTCTTTGACCCAAGAATGGGCGTTCTTGAACCTGGTCTTATATGCCCAACAGATGGTTTAGATTATATGCAAACTCCCGGTTATTTTGGCCACATTGAGCTATCAAAACCAGTGTTTTATATTCAATATCTCAGCACAATTTTAAAGGTTCTTCGTTGCTGCTGCTTTAAGTGTAGCAAGCTTATGATTAGCAAGGAAAAATATAAACAAGCCTTGAAACTCAGTGGAGATGCTAGATGGAAATATGTATTCTCACTTGCAAGCAAAATGAAGAGATGCGGCGAAGACACTGAAGACGGGTGCGGGTGCCTTCAACCAAATAAGATTCGCAAGGAAGGTCTAGCAACCATTTACGCCGAGTGGAAAAATGATGCAGCCACCGAACAATCTCAAAATATTGTTATTAAGTTAACTCCTGAAATGGTGCTTAAGATTTTCAAGCGTATCTCTGACGAAGATGTATCATTTATGGGATTTAGTCCTGTTTGGTCTCGTCCCGATTGGATGGTTTGCCAAGTCATGGCTGTTCCTCCCCCCGCAGTTCGTCCATCTGTTAAGCATGACGCTCAGCAACGCTCAGAAGACGATTTGAGTCATATCCTAGTCAATATCATCAAGACTAACAAAACTTTGCAAGAGAAGATTCAAAATAACGCTCCCGCAAATGTTATTGATGATTGGGCAACCGTTTTGCAATATTATGTTGCAACTCAAGTTGATAATAAAATTCCTGGCGTGGCTTCTGTTGCTCAACGCTCTGGCCGTCCTCTCAAGTCTATTAAGGACAGGTTGAACGGAAAGGGTGGTCGTATGAGAGGCAACTTGATGGCCAAGCGCGTAGACTTTAGTGCTCGTTCAGTCATCACTGCAGACCCAAATATTTCCATCAGGGAACTAGGAATTCCTATGAAAATTGCCAAGAACATTACAAAGCCAGTTTTAGTTAATAATATTAACCGAGCATTCTTGACTAAGCTTGTGCAAAATGGACCCGATATTTGGCCCGGCGCTAAAATCCTGGAAAAGAAAAACGGTGACTCCATTACCTTGCGTTATGTGGACAAAAAGTCTATTGTTTTGGAAAATGGTGACACTGTTCATCGTCATATGATGAATGGAGACCCCATTCTCTTTAACCGTCAACCAACTCTTCACAGAATGAGTATGATGTGTCACATTGCAAAAATTATGCACCAGGGAGACACTTTTAGAATGAACGTCGCAGACACTAAGCCTTACAATGCTGATTTTGACGGTGATGAGATGAATCTTCACATGCCTCAAGACACGGAATCTGACTCTGAGTTGAAGAACTTGGCTGCAGTTCCATACCAGATTATTAGTCCTGCCAATAATTCGTCTATCATTGGCATTTTCCAGGATTCACTTCTAGGATGTTATCGTTTTACAAGAGAAAATATTCGTTTTACTCCTCGCGAGGCAATGAATTTGCTTATGATGTTTCAGCGTGTAGACGTGAATAAGCTTTTGGAAAAGGCTGAGAACGGAACCGGTATGATTTCCAACTTTGACATTTTGTCTCAAATTCTTCCTCCCATTTCATTGAAATACAAGACAAAGCTCTTTAATGATAGCGAAAAACCTGACGACTCTAATAATATTTTGGAAATTGTCAACGGTCGTTATGTTCGCGGTCAAATGGAAAAGAGCGTTCTTGGTGCTGGAACAAAGGGACTTATTCATCGCACTTGCAATGACTACGGCAATATGGCATCCGCTAACTTCATTGATGACCTGCAAAACATTATTACGGAATATTTGAAGACAAGCTCTTTCAGTGTTGGAATTAGTGATTTGCTATCAGATGATAAGACCAACAAGGAAATTATTGCAGTCATTGATAAGAAGAAGAATGATGTTAAGAATCTCATTGACCAAACGCAAATTGGTGTCTTTGAAAACAATACCGGCAAGACGAATGAAGAGGAGTTTGAGACGCAAGTCAATAATATTCTTAATCAAGCTACTTCCGAGTCCGGTAAAATTGGTCTTAAGAGCTTAAACAAGGACAACCGCTTTGTTACCATGGTCAATGCAGGGTCAAAGGGCAGTGACTTGAACATCTCATTCATGATTTCTTGCTTGGGTCAACAAAACGTGGACGGAAAACGCATTCCTTATGGGTTTGACCACAGAACTCTGCCCCACTTTACCAAGTTTGATGATACGCCTGGCGCTCGTGGATTCGTTGAGAGTTCTTATATTAATGGTTTGTCTCCTCAAGAGCTCTTCTTCCACGCCATGGGTGGTCGCGTTGGTCTTATTGATACAGCAGTTAAAACTTCTACTACTGGTTACATCCAGCGTAGACTTATCAAGGGTCTTGAGGATTTAATGGTGTCTTATGACATGACAGTCCGTACTAACAAGGGAAAGGTTGTTGAGTTTTCATATGGAGACGACGGCATTGACCCAGTGAAGGTGGAGAATCAATCCATTCCTTTGGTATCCATGAGCGTGCAAGACATTTATGCTCACTTCAATATTCCCGACGAGGCTAATAAAATGAAGATGCTTTCTCAGTTCTTTGTGAAGAATACCATGAGCAAATTCAAGAAAGAGTTCAAAGATACTCAAGATAAGTGCAAGAAATACACAGACATGATGATTGAACGTCGCAACAGCATTGTCAAGAATGTTTTCAAGTATAAGGGTGATAGTGTTGTGAATTGTCCCGTAGCATTTGCTTTTATTATTAACAACATTATTGGACAACAAAACATTAATGGCAATTCAATTGTTGATATTACACCACTTGAGGCATTCAAGATGATTGAGGAAAATTATGACAACTTGGAAAAGATTCGTTGCGCTCCACCCACTGAGCTTTTCAAGACACTTTATTATTTCAACTTGTCTCCTAAAGATTTGTTAATTGTAAAGCGTTTCAACCGCGCCTCATTGACCCTACTGTTGGACACGATTACTCTAATGTATAAGCGCGCAATTGTTGCTCCCGGTGAAATGGTGGGAATGATTGCGGCGCAGAGCATTGGTGAGCCCACAACACAGATGACTCTCAACACTTTCCATTTTGCTGGTGTAGCGTCAAAGTCTAACGTTACTCGTGGTGTGCCAAGAATTGAGGAAATCTTGTCCTTGTCCGCAGAACCCAAGAACCCTTCGCTCACTGTTTATTTGAAACAGGAGGATGAAAAGGACCGCGAAAAGGCTCAAGGTATTATGTATATGTTGGAACACACCAAATTGCAAGAAATGGTGAGTTCAGTTGAAATTTGCTTTGACCCGGATGACATGAACACGCTGATTAATCAAGATGAAACCACTATGCAACAATACCGAGCATTTGAAACAATGGTTGATGAATGCATGGAAGCTACCGTTAGCGAAGACACCAACGAAAGGTCCAAATGGATTATTCGCATGGAAATGAACCCCGAAGTTATGTTGGAAAAAAATATTACTATGGATGATGTCAATTTTGTCCTAAAGAACAGTTATGGAGATGATATTTCATGCGTTTATACCGACTACAATTCCGACAAGTTGGTGTTTCGCATTAGAATGAACAACATCTTGAAGCAAGGAACTGGAAAAGGTGCTGCAAAGAAGGCCAAGGTAAATCCTCTTGACCAGTCTGACCAAATCTATTTGCTCAAGAATTTCCAAGAACAGTTGTTGCAAAACATTGTGATTCGCGGAATCAAGAACATTAACAAGGTTATTCTTAGAAAAATCAAGGACAACGTGGTTGAAACCATGGGTTCTTACAAGAAGCAGGACATCTGGGTTCTAGATACTGTTGGAACAAATATATTGGATGTTTTGGCGCTTGATTACATTGATTCCAGGAGAACTTTCAGTAACAATATTATTGAAGTTTATGATGTCTTTGGTATTGAAGCTGCTAGACAGACTATTTATAATGAGTTGGCAGAAGTCATTGAGTTTGATGGCACATATATCAATTACCACCACTTGTGTATGTTGTGTGACAGAATGACATTTACCAACAAGTTGATTTCCATTTTCAGGCACGGTATTAATAATGACAACATTGGTCCAATTGCCAAGGCATCTTTTGAGGAGACTCCAGAGATGTTCTTAAAGGCTGCAAGACATGCAGAATTGGATATTATGCGCGGCGTTTCTGCAAATGTTATGTGTGGTCAGGAGGGTTTGTATGGAACAAATGCATTCCAAGTTGTGTTGGACTTGGAGGAAATGAGAAAACTTGAAAATGTTGTTGCTTATGAGAAGCCTGATGATGAATTGGCAATTGAAAAGATGATGGGTGGTCTTGAGGACCCAGATGATGCATGCAGTAGTAACAAGTTGACCATTCAAAACAATGTATCAACCATCAAGACAGCTGATTTGGGTGAAGACAACGACTACAATCCCGGATTCTAAAAATATTAAAAACCTCAATAATTATTTATGATTAAAATATAATATAAATAATTAATTACAACTATAATAAATGAATGCATTTCAAACCATTATACAAAAATATTATGGTCAAGATAAAGTTTTTAATTTAACAAAAAATAATGGCACTAATTCTTTGGAATTTTTACAATATGTACACGACAATAAATACAATAATAAAACAACAGCTGCAGGTTTTTTTTACTACTACATATTGCAAATACTTGTAGACGCTGCTGATGATGATGACGAATTTACTTATAAAAAGTTTAATGAATTAAAAAAACTTATTGTAAACCCATTTATGTCTGAAACTATGGCACAAGAATTATTGACAGATTTTTCAGGATTTCAAAAGACATATTGCGGATTCGCCAAGTTGGCACACATCTACAAATTTAAAAAAGCAAAAGTTCAAATAAATACAGACTTATGCATGAATGACTTGAACCCCAAAAAATCTAATGTCTTTATCCTATTTCAAAATAATCTAAAATACTATTTTTCTGCCAGAGATTTGATAAATATTATTAATAGCAACTTATCGCACTGTATAGGGTTTGTTCCTGATATGATTGTTTCAAAAAATCCGTATAATAATGTTATTTTAAGCGAGACATGTTTGTATAATATTTATTTTTTCTTGAGATGGAATGCTTATATTATTCCAGAATTGTTTCATGGATTTTTCTTATCTAGTTTCTCAGCAACAACGTTTCATTATGATTATGAGTTTAATATTATTAACGAACATGTTAAAAATTTTATATACAACTCGCATCACGACACTCTTTATCCAATTTTTAAGGAGATGTGGGAAACTTATCGTCGCATTACAAGAAAAATAATAATTGATGATGAATTTCCGCGAGACAAATTAATTAACATTATGAAACCATATTTACATTTGTATTATATTAGTTTATATGCAACAAATGGAACATATAAACAATGTAATGCTGAATATACACTAAGAAGAAAACTTATGCGATTCCGCAATTTTAACCCTTTATTTGGAAGGAAATATATTCGTTTTAATAAAGACATATTTGGAAAACGACACACAAGAGTAGAATTTGACTTGAAACATATTAATTTTTATAAAAAACAATTGAATAATAATGACCTAGTAGATTTATATAACATAGGAATGCAGTCTAATAGACTTGAATCTTTAAACCACAATCTATCTACTATAAGATTTTCTAGTTTTACAACCTATGCGATTCACCAATTTCAAACTCCAGATAGAATCCCATCTCCTTCATTTGACAGTAATGACGACTCTACTCTTGGCGGAGAATGGTATAATAATGAACATCAACCACATGTTGCTATAATTCAAGAAGAAACCAATGACAGTGATTATGAGTATGTAGAAGAAGAAGAAGAAAAAGATGATGACTTATCTATCTCATAAACATTATTTCAATAGTTTATTAACTGAGTATATTGTAAACCCTAGTAAAATTATATAAAATAACTTTGGGTCTTCGCCTCCACCATTGTTATTGTTAAATTGGGGCATAGTACTATAAAAGTTTTTAAATGTACCGTGTCTTACTGTGCGAAACATGTTATGAATATAATCAGTAACATATTTTTAAACTCTTTAAAAAGGAACAAACTTTATAGTTGCATACATAAACCATGAAAGCCATGCACCTATCCATTCTATCCAAGTTTTATTATTATTTACAACAACAATATTAAGCTCTTGTGGCCTATTTTCCTGCATTAAATTTAATAAAATATAAGTTATTGTTTATTCCTCTACAGAAAACTTTGGCTTCAACTTTTTTGTTTTAGTTTTTGCAATTATTACTGTAGCTTTTTGTTTCTTGCTTTGTTTTTCTTTAACTGGCACAACAGACACAACTGGAACGTCTTCTTCGGAGGACTCTTCTACAATAATTTTACCAGTAAGCTTAGGTTTTGCTTTAACTACCGTTTTCTTTGTAAAAGTTTGAAACATTTTCTCTAACGTAAAGTTATTCGCAATTGAATCTACAATCTCTTGTTTAATTTCATCATTTTTTATAACGTCTAAGAAATGTTGTATTTTGTCGTCTTTTGAAATTATTACACTATATTTTGGTATATTTTCCGAACGAAGAGCTGGAGAATAAATAAAGACAAAATCATCCGGAGGAGTTCCGCAAAGGACCAAAAAGTTCTTTAAGCGGTTTGTAATAATAATTGGCTTTGTAGCAACAATAATTGATGGTATATTGTATTTTTTCATTATTACCCATATATCCAAATTAGTTATAAAGTAGTCATCCAAGTAAATAAAATCCTGAAATGAAAGAGTTTTGGCTTTTACTCTTGTTCCCTGCGTTTTTTTACCCTCTGCTATTAAAATGTCTAATATTTGCGAACCATACGCAGCAAAATATTTACTATATTCCTCATCTAATACAGCTTTAATTTCATTCTTGTTTAATTTATTTCCCGTAAATTTATAAATTATATTTGATAACATTTGAAACCCACAGTTTATGTCACTATCATCATTATAATACAATTCTCTAAATCCGGTTGGCAATACATCCTTCCATATTTTGGAGGATATATGCGTTGCTTTTGGTGTACATTTTTCTTTCTCAGCTTCCTCTTTTTTCTCTCTTTCTTCATCCTTTTGAACTGTTATATTCAATGATTTATTTATTTCAAAGGTATTGTCATACACTTGAGAAATCTTGGGTTCTGCATTATCATAACTATTATATCTTACATACTTGTTTATTTCCTCTGGAACTAAACCATCAAAATAATCCTTGGTTAATAAAGATTGAATTACAATTATTTCATTCTCTCTAAGGTTGTATCCTAAAGCTCCAAAAGATAGATAGGTTTGAGGCTGAAATATAAAAGTCTTGATTCTACTATATCTTATTAACTCGTCTGCCATTTTTCCAAAGTAAATAATCTCATTGCTATTTTTATCATTTAACAAATTGTTTTTTGGAATTATTAATTGACATTTTTTCCCCGTTGTAAATGAACACACGGGATTTTTTGAATTGCACTTGTCACTTGGCAATGTAACGCACGTTGAAACAGAGTTTATTAAATTGTAATCGTAATTGTCTGAAAAAACAATTGTATCTTTAACTAACGTTTTTAAATAATCAATAACCTTGTGCAGCTTTGCAGAATATAACACATATGACGCATTAAGTTCTTTTTCTATCGTTTCTCTCAAAGTTATATTCTCATAGTCATTCAATAAAATGCGAATTGTATTTCTAAAAACATTATAAAAGTTTGTTTCCAATTTAATTTTTTTAATATAAGCCTCACGTTCAGTGTCAATTGCATCTGTACTTGATATGTAAGACTCTGCTGAAACTATCGGCTTTGCATTTCTGTTTACTACATAATTGTTATCTTTTATAACAGGAATTGAATCTTTTACAGATGAAATAGCAATTGGTTTAGACAGTTGAATAAATTGGTTTGTTTCTGTTAATACGCCAACCACATGTTCATCTTCTAATATCTTCAACTCAGGATTTGTGGGGACTACGCCCTTGGTGTCCTTATAAACCATTGTTAAAAACTTTATAGTTTTGTCATAAGTGTTGTATATGCTATCATCATTCATAAAAACAAAATTGGGAATTGTTTGGTCAAATGCGGCCGGATAACAAGGTATATAACCAGAAACGCCATTTTTATTTGCAATGACTCCAATGACCTTGCTTTGATAATTTAATATTTGTTTTTCTACAGTGTAATCTTTGTTTTGAAGAACACTTACAAGCTTTTCAAGCAGAATAGGATGTTTAAATTTATAGACCGTTGGCATGCTTGGCAAAGGAGAACATATTTCGCGTAAAATGGGTCTAATAATCTTTTGAAATATTGCTCGCATATTAGAAGATAAAATTTGGCTATGTTCGCTGAAAAACTTTGTTACTTTAATTGCTTTCTCTCTATTTTCATAGGCATATATTGGTTCATACAAGTTATCAATCTTTACAATAAATAATGTTTGTCTTGAAGGATTATAAACTTCGCTTGAATAATGATTTGTGGGGCATATTAGTTCAACATTATTCGTAATATCATTATTTACTATCTCCATAATAATCAAGTTGCAACCCTTGGAGAAAATTCCGGGATTTGGTCTGCAGATAATGTCCCATAAATAAGTATAATCAATCTCCTCGCTATCATTCGCTAGATATGCTATAAAGTTTTCAAATGAAGCTACAACCCTTCTAAAATATTTATCTTGTGATGGAACAACTGGTTTCCCAGAGTTATAAATTTTATTATAGAGCTTTGAAGAGGAATATTTTTTGATATCAATTTTATCCAAGATTGCATCATCATCAACTGAAAACCCTGATACATTATTTCCATTTTGATATGTAATATACTCATCAAGATTCAATGAGTCTATAATAATTTTTTTCATATCAGCAATGCTAGGAATATTCATAGTTTCCGCATAATATTTTGCATCTGCTATGCAGGCAATAAATGATTGTTTATTACTAAATTCAACCCCGTGTCTCAAAAGACAAGTGTGATTTGGTTTAATGTTTGTATTTGTTTTACTGACTTGACAAGTTGAACTTGCTTCTTGAAAGAAGTTCTGCATGCTAACAGGCAAATAGCCCCAACGCCCTGAATCTAATGGAAATTTTTCAGGACCTTTGACATAATTATCCTTTTCAATAACCTCCTCTTCGTCTTGTTCCTTTTTTTGTTTTTCAATTTTTGGTTTATTTGATGCATCTTCGGCTTTGCCTTGTTCCTCTTTTTCGGCATCACGTTCCGCGCATTCTTTGCGTCGTCCAATTTGTCCAGGAGTATTCCATTTTGAAAAGCAACACGGAATGCATAATCCATCTGGATGTTTTTTGCTTGCCAAAAATCCTGGAAAGTGTTTTTTATATTTTTCGCGAGTGCCGTGCTCAGCTGAGTCAAAAAATTCATATACATAATTGCCGTCATTTTTGATTTCTGTTTCGTCCTCTGAAATTATGCCACCGCATGTTGGATGTCGCTTTACCATTTTTCCAGTTTTTTTATCTAATACGTCAACCATTTCAGATGGGTCAATTGGTCTATTTGTTTTCAAACACCAATATCTGGGACAAGTATAATAATATTTTTTATCAGGAGTTGAACCATATTTAATTACATCTCCGTCTCTCAAAAAACTTTCTGCTTTAATTATTTCGTCTTGTTTTTCTTTGGGAAATGACTCAAACTTTTCTTTTCCATATTTATTAATAACTTTTTCATAATCTTCATTTTTCATTTCTTGCATTTCTTCTTCTGTAATTAAAACAGGTTGTCTCATTGCAGATGATGGACAAACTCGCGAATATCTGCCAAATTTTCCCTTATCCTCTTTTAAGAACAAAACTGGGTCCAATTCATACATTTTAGATGCAAATGGTGATGGATTTTTTAAACGCATACCAACTATATCTCTCACAGTTTCTTCTTCTTCTGGTGATTCAATTTTAAATTTTGGTTTTGGAACTGCTGCAATAGTTACTTTCTTTTTAGGAGGAGGAGGAGACGGAGGTTTATCATCGTCAGAGCTGCTAGGCAATTTCATGTCTTCAATAAACTCGCCAGAAACTGACGATGATTGTCCGCCTCTTATGCCGTGACCAGTTGGTTCTTCTTCATCTTCATAATCATCTTCATCTTCATCTCCATAAATTAAATCTAACGCACTCTTCACTTTTGGTTCTTTAAGTTCTTCTACGCCTTTAACATATTCGCTGAAGTCTTCAAAATCCATATCATCGCTTTCAACAACTGGAATTTCTTGCTCCGGGAATGCCTCTTCCGCCGGCGCTATTATGTCTTCTATTACCACCTCAACCCGTTCATCTGTAGAACATAATGAATTAATGCGTTTTGTTGGGACAAGCGTGCTAGCTTTATCCTGAGTTAAACGAATAAACGAGTCCAAATAAATGGGTATAGTCTCTAAATAATAAATATCATTAATATTCTCCACATTTATTGTTATGGTACTAGTTATGCTGTTTAATTTAATTGTTGTTTTGAAACCAGGATTTGATTTAATCTCAATATCTCTCCTTTTTACACCGCGTTCAACTTGCAACTCACTCGCCAACTTGGCAACTAAACTGCGCGCATCACCTTCATTCATTCTATAGTTTTCTATTAATGCCAAAACTATCTCGTCTCCTTTTAATCCATCTTTTTGATTCGCTTGTTCAATAACAAACGCCTCTTGACTTGTAAATTTATTAAAGTTTGAAACGCGTTTAAATCTCATATTAATGCCCGTCTTGGCTTTTATGTCTTTTGTTTCAATTACAAAAGCACTTGTTATGCATCCAATAAAATCATTCATTTTAATTGGTTTTGTAATTTCAATGTTTGATTGATAATTCAATTGTTTAACAGACACATTATCGTTGTATATACTCTCATATAACTGAATTGTGTATCCACTTTGCTCTAAATAATTTTTAACCTCTTGAATTATTGGATTTACATTGGCTTTAATAATTGCATCAACATCCGAAATGCTTACAATTTTATCAAACTCTCCAGACACGGATATATTTCCATTCTCTTCAAACTCGCAAGTTAAGAGAGAAGCATCAGCAACACTATTAATATAAACTGTTACTGATTTTGTTTTTCCAATATCTTTCATTAACTTGAAAATATTGGCTTTTGCAAGGAAAGGAATTTTACGCCCATCTGTTGATATTTTATCTGCATAAAGACGATACACTTTTTCTAACTTTACCGATGGGTTATATTTTATGAGAGGATTTGCTTCTGTTGCATGTATAATTTTAAATATTACATCCAATGGAATTTTTATTGAAAACTCGGGACGAATGGTAAATTTAATAAATTGTATTCCACTACTCTTGTACTTATATTTTGTTGTTTCTTTTCTGTATTTATAAACATCATAAAACATATTGATGCTTTCAAAAGTATCCAAGGTATTCTTTGTTAAGAGCTTTTTATTCTCATCAACGAGAGAAAATTTCTTGTCTTGCAATTCATTGTAGGAATTTATTTCATGTTTCTGTAAAAATGGATAATATATAGTAGTTGTAATATCTTCTGGAAGTCCCTTTTCATTTGCCTTGAGCAAAACGTCTTCAGCCAAGCATAAATAAATATTATTATCAAGTATTCCACCGTTGTTTAATAATAAATGACTATTTAATGTTGTGAGAGATTTTCTGGCAGCTCTCTCAATAAATGGGTCATAAGCTAAAACATCAAATGGATTGCATACAAATGGATATTCATTTTCAATTATAAAAAACTTTTGTCCCAAGACTTTGGAAACTAACAGTTGCTTATTTGCTAAATTTAATTCCAAAATATCATCATATGTGTATATTTCTTTGCTTGGTAGTTGAGAGACAATTGAATTTCCGGCTTCATCGTGAACATTCAAAAAAAACTGGTCCAATCTTATCTTTGTCAACTCTAATCTATTTTTTTGTGTAAGAGTTTGATATATGTTTGTGGCATTAAGAATTTCTGTTTTCATGCAGAATAAGTAAATTTGCTCTATTGAAAAAGCATTTGAGTTTGATTCAACTATTTTTAATTTTATAGCGGCAATTGAATCGTCAAAATGAATTTGTTGTTTAAGGAATTTTACATCAATTGGATTGCTGGCGTCTTGAATTTTTGCTAGTTCAGAATCATTAAATATTGGCAATTTAGTGCTTGGGTCTATAAATGCAGCGTTTTTTGGGTCTCTCTTAAATAGTTCTTCTGGCTTTGGAATATCTAAATTATTTCCGTAAAACACATAGATTGCCTTGGTTGTTTCTTTATCTATTAAATGGTGTACTTTATAAATTGAATTGTGATTTGTTGTCATATATATACTCTTAGTATTATTTTAATTAATAAATAATACTAAATGTTGTAATTGTTATTCTACCGAATTCGTCGTCTTGATGTCTTATTTTTATTGCATTTAAGCCCTCTCTTCTTTATTGTCTTGCGTTTTTTTCCGCCAGCTGGACCACCTCCAGGACCGTCATTAGGACCTTTTCCAGGAGGATAAAGTCTTACATATCTTTGTGCCTGTTCTGCAGAAACCCATCTTCCGCCGGGACTAACACCTCTTTCATGGATTTCTACACCAAGAGGAAGCTCTTCGGCTTCTGGAATATCAAGCTCCAATCTTCTGCGAGTTTTAGGAACTGATTCTATTGATGCTACTGGTGGAGCAATTGCAAACTCGGTTGCTGGCATAGGGGCTAAACAGTAATTATTCAAGTCAATTCCTTGTTTACTTCCTGGTATTGACACTTTAAGTAGTGGAGTGCTAAATGCCTTTCTTACCTCTGCATCATTACAAATTAAATTCATAATTTGTTTAAAGTTATTATCCTCCGGATTTTTAATATAATATAATCTTAAATATTTTACTGCAACTTTAATATATAATTTGTTATGCAAGAAAAACTGTTTATCTTGATTACTACGATAATCAAACAAATAGATAAGACCACTTTCCTCCCGACTATCTACTTGAAAACCTAGATTATAATCAAATTCTAATAATTCATTAAGTATTAATAAACTTGCGTCTTCTTTATAATCACACGCACGCATTAGTGCAGATTTTTGGTCGCCATATGTTGCACGTGGTTTGCAGTCACCTTTTAACAATTCTTTTACAACCACAGCTGCCATTTCATCTTCACTACTACAACAGAATATTAATGGTGTTCTTCCATAAGTATCCGCTTCACCTAAATCCACTTCTTCTGGTTCACGCAATCCAATTTCAATCAATTTCAATGCAGCATTAAATTTTTCATTTTCGCATGCATATCCTAAAGAAGAGTTTCTCTCAAAAAGATAATTGCTTAAAAAATTTTTTTTTAAATTATTCAAAAATAACTCGGTCTTTGCAGCATTATCCTCATCTATTAATCCTTTAAAATGAGAAATAATATTATTATTTGGAGGACAGATACCATTATATCCTTCAGCCATTAATTATATATATATTATGTTATTAAAATATATAATTACAAATCATAATATGGGTTATCAGTTATAGTCATACCACAGTAACCTTGTGGATTCTTTTTGTAATCAATCGGTTGATAAATATTGGCGGCTTTTGCATTTTCCAATAAGAATTTGAAATTCTGCCAAAAATCTTGTTTGTGTCCCACCGATGTTGTCATAATGTGAGCTAATTCATGCAACGCAACAAATGTAAGTGTATTCATATCAATAAGTGTAACGCTGTTTTTTGATTTGCTTAAACAGAATGCCAATTTCTCTCCCTTATTTTCGCTATAAGCTGTCAATTCACTTGTTGGAAGCGTCTCGGATATTTTATGAGGATTAAATCCTTCTACTAGGCGTTTTACGTCTGGGTCATCTGGATATTTTTTTCCAACATAACTAACTAACTCTTTGCATTTTTTGGTAACTTGTGCCAACAAATCCGCAGCTTCATTTATTTGTGTTCTATCCCTTACGCAATATTTATTGCCATCTACTGTGGATATCACACATTTTAAACTAAACAACTCTGATTCTGAATAAATTTTTAGACATATAAGTAGAATAGCTCCAATTATTACATAGGTTAAAATTTCACTTTTCCATAAACTATTAAACATATAATATGGTGTTATTATATATTTTAAATGTTAAATAATGTCAAAAGTGATGAAATACAAATTTATTGAGGACCAGAACCTAACTCAAGAGGAGGTCTCATGAAATCGGGCTCAATGGTGGAAAGATTCCAAGGGCCAACGTAGAGCTGAGGATTAGGGGGCTCGGAGCGGATTTGCAAGTTGGCGTTTCTCAAGGTTTGGCCAATGGTATCAATACCAATGTGGTAACCAGCCTTCAACAAGTTAATATTGGCGAGCTCACCCTTTCCAGAGGGGTTCAACTGAGCCCACTCACCGTTGGTGTCTTTGGGTAACAAATCAGAGGGATTTTGGATGTTGGACTTGGAGCAAGAAGTGGGGACACCGATGTTGGGGGTGGCGATTCCCTTAACAGAGGCGAAAACTTCATTTTGGCCTAAAGCCTCAGAAGGACGAGGACCTGAAGGGGCAGAGCCTCTGCCTGAACCAGAACCAGCTCCGGCATAAGCGGAGTTGATGTTTGAGTCCATTGATTCTGACCCATACATGCCCTTGGAAGTTAAGTATTTTGCAAAAACACTAACACCATATGCAACTATCAATAAGACGACAAGAGCGCCAATACCATAATCGGACCATAGCTTTTTTAAAGTGCTGCTCATTATATAAAATTACCTGATAAAATATTTTTTTGAATACAGTTTAATTAGTTTATTCTAAACATTAATCTTTCGTTGTTTCTTTTTCTAAATCGCTATCTAAATCTTCTTCAGATAAATTATCAATATCCATATCACTATCTTCACTATCTTCACTATCATCTAAATCGTCCAACATATAAGTTTTCTTAATATTTTTTGCTTCTAAAAAAGCCATGATGGCAGTTCTCTTTGCATCCTTGGCTTTTTTCCTTGCACTCTTATAAATTTCATAATAAACTTGATTTGGTTTTTTAAGTGTAATTGTTTCTAAATTATCTAAATCAGAATCAAGATTTACTTCTGTTAAATTAAAATCCAAACTATCTTCATTCTTTAAAGATTCTTCTAGACTTTCAACGCCGTCTTGTTTTTCAACCGCCTCAATATTGGAACTTTCACTAAATGATTGTGGTTGAGAAAAAACGGGGGGTGTTTCTAAAACTTGTAATGATTCTAAAACGGGTTCTGGTTCTGGTTCTTCTAAATTTTCCATAGTTGTTACTTTCAAAACTAAATTTTCATCTTGAGTAACCGGCTTTAAATTGTTTTTTAAACTTGTCTTAATCAAACAACTCTCAAAGATTTTTTCGCTACTTAATACCATGGCCTGTTTAAGTTCCATCTCAACTTGAAAATTTCTGCTTGTAAATTTTATGCCTTGAACTTCCAAAATAGATATCATATAATTCTCTGCGGTTACATCATCTATCGTAATAGGGGTTTCATTTTCGTTGTAAATCTTAATACTAGGTATATTTGTATTGTAATTAATTTTAACATTAACTCTTACTAAATAATATTTTCCAGATTTATATATTCTTATGGGAGACGAAAATGCGCTTTCAATGTCATTCATTTCCAGTTTATTTTCAAACCACGATTCACCTTTGTTGTGTATTAGTTCTTGGCATTTATTTTCAAGGTTTTCTAACCAGTGTATGAACTCTTGGTCATTGTTATCAAACATTAAATCACAATAAATTTTTTTTCCATTCTTAACAAACCCCTGTCTAGTCAATGATTTTGGAGTCTCAATGTAAAGAGGTTTGTTATGCATTTGTATTTTTGTAAAGTATGCACCTCCCTGAATTCCAGTGGGATGTGCTAAAGATAAATAAGAAAAATCAAACTTGTCATTTGGTTGAAAAATATTCTCCATTAGTTGTTCTTAAGAAAAATTATACTATAATAACACGCAAATCTGGGAATAGTTTTATTTTGTTTTCTTTTTGCAAATTATTTTGTATTTGTTTTTGTATAATATAAAAGTGATGAAGGAGCCTATTATTCAACAATGTTTAGACATATTAAAGAGAGAAGACATAAAAACCGAATTGAAGACCTTTTGTAGTCCAATAATTCAAATGATACTTGATTTTGTTAAACCATATATTTATGTTACATTGTTTCTTGTGTTTTTAATTTTTGTAATGATTTTAGCAATTTTAACTTTGCTGATTTTAATGTTGCGTAATAAAAGTTTGATTTCAAAAATTTTTTAATATTTTTTCTCATTATTCTATATAATGAGCACTACTTCAAGTTCAATGACTAATCCTTTGACAACAAGCTCTGGTGGTTCTCGCAAGAGAAAGCAAAGCTTAAATCTTTCTAGAAGCAGAGCTAGAGCCGCGTCTATGGCTTTAGCCGGTGGTAGACGCCGCAAGCGTCGTGGAGGCCAATCTGCGCCTTCCCCTGGGCAATATTCTAGCGCTGCCAGTTTTGGCTTCGCGGTTAACGGAACTGGTGACCAGCAATACGACCGTGTGTTTACTGGAGCAAACTTGCCTAATGGAAACGAAATTGTTGGTATTCAAGGCCAAAACGCCACAATTCCGGCGTCTTTACCTCAAAACTCCGGAACCCTTATTGGTGGCAAGAGACGCCGCACCAAGAAAGGTGGCTACTGGGGTCAAGTCCTCAGCACTGCTTTAGTGCCTTTTGGATTATGGGCCGCTCAAAACCGTTACTCCAAGAGAAAGGGCTTATCTAGCTTTATGCCCAAGATGGGTGGTAAAACTCGCAAACACCGCAAGCACTAAGTGGACCATTCTATAAAACAAAATAAAAACACTTAAAAATAAGACTAGTTGTTATATATTATGAAATACCTAACAACAATTATAAAAAAATTACTGCCTAAAGAGTTGCCAAAACCAGTGGGAAGATGGAACATAGACTACTGCAATATTAAAACGAATCAAAAAGTAGATTTGTCAAATGAAGACCATTGTGGTCCTTGTGGGCAATATGCCCTTCAAAAAATAGAAGAAAAAAATACGACTACTAATAAAATTCCTCTAGAAAAAACAAAATAATAAAAATTGATTCTTATAACTTTATATCAAATAATGCAAATTTGATATGGAGCATAAACAAAAGCAAAAGCGCGTGTATAAAAAAAAATGCCGCGGTGGGCTACCTAATTGCAAAAACTACATCGGAGATTACAAAGATGTTGAAGATGTTGGATGTTGCGAACAGTGTGACAAGTATGTTGATGATAATCCATATGACCCATATTGGGAACAGATGGAACAAGACTTTTCCTCATCTCCTGAGTGCGAAGAGCTAGAAAAGAGTGGTTTGTTAGAAGATAGCGATGAATACGACAAGGCGTTTGAAAAGTTCCAAGAAAGCTACGAGTCCTGGCCGAAAATGCGACGCCGAATGGCCCAAAAAGAATATTCCGTCAAAACAACTTAAAGACGCACAGGAGCAGGTTCTAGTGGTTGGTCCTCAGCATGAAGGCGGCAAGATTTACAACTCTGGAATATATTTCCATAATGAAAACAAGCGCTGTAGTTATAATGGTGACAGACGCTAACAACGTAAAGATTATTCCCAAGAACGAGCCAATATACTCGCCTAATGGGTAGCGCTTTGGGATATAAGGTATGTCACATTTGCCCCTGTAATAATTCTTCAAAGAGGAAACTGAATCTCTCGTGTACAGTTGTTTATATTCATTTGTGATGATGGGACATTCCCCAAGTTTTATATCCGGATTTACTAGGCGCGCAACAGAACAGGTATTAACACGCCATTTTTCTTCCATGATGTATCTCTCTCGCCGCCGTCGGCTTCTGCCACCATTGCGAGATATGACTATGGGTAGTCCGCTGCCGAGTGGCAGAAGACACACAACCAACAGACATAGAACTAAGACTTGTGTCAACATTCCTGGGCTTTTTTCAAGGTTAAAGTTTTCAAATTTTATAATCAATTTTTTTATTCACCGTACAAAAATAATATATTTCAAAGTAACTTAAAGCCGGTCGGTACATTTCTTTAAGTTACTTTAAAGATAATATCTATTTCTGGGATTTTCTTGTTTGGCAAAAGTGTTCGAGAAATCCAAAAATGGACAAAAAAAATGTCCAATTTCCCAAAACCTGGGGATTTTACCAAACTCTAAATTTCTAAAAAGTTAATTTAGACCATAATGCTCTTAATGCAAATTTTTTAATCCAAAAAATGTTATGATAAATTTTTTATTATTTTTTGGGAAAAAGGTTTAGGCAACTTTTATGTTAGCTATATATAGAAACAAATGGTGACAGAAAGTTTACATAAAGTTGCTAAACTGTTTAGTTGTTCTTGCTGTGACTATATTACATGTAAAAAAAGTAGTTTTGATAAACATCTTTTGACTGTAAAACATATAAAAAATCAAAAAGGAGACACAGGTGACTCAAAAGTTGCAAAAAGTTGCTTTTTAATGTGCTCTGCATGTGGAAAAGAGTACAATTCAAGAAATGGATTGTGGAAACATAAAAAAACATGCAATGTTCAAGAACCAGTTACAACAAATGCAATTCAACTTGACATGTCATACAACCTTATTCTTGAAATCGTAAAACAAAATCAAGAGTTTAAAGAACTTTTAATAGAACAAAATGAACTTTTAATAGAACAAAATAAAGAAAATCAAAAACTACAACAACAAATATTAGAGATTGCAAAAGAAGGAAAAACAATTAACAATACAACTAATAATACAAACAACAACAATTTTAACCTCAACTTTTTCTTAAACGAACAATGCAAAGACGCTCTCAATATTATGGATTTCATTAACCAACTCCAATTAAATACAACCGACTTGGATATGGTTGGTCGCGTAGGATATTCTGAGGGCATTTCAAAACTTTTTATTAGAGGCCTCAAAGAGCTTGATGTATTT
>Ga0209084_1000087_pt1 | contig 88586 bp, 69 predicted proteins | sample C_130820_MF_Meta_FD_187309 | JGI IMG/M metagenome (GOLD analysis project Ga0209084, IMG submission 187309) | Freshwater microbial communities from Lake Croche, Canada to study carbon cycling - C_130820_MF_MetaG (SPAdes) (version 2) | ecosystem: Environmental > Aquatic > Freshwater > Lake...
CTACCAATGACCTGATTTGATGTCAAAGTCACGCCACTGTATTGATTGTTGACCGTGCCAGTGGCAGTGGCTTGAACTGCTATGGTGGGATTTATTTGTTGGATGATTGCTTTTGTTCCAATACCTGCTCTGACCGTTACTGTTCCCGTCGCCTCTACAATACGAACTTTCACAGTTTGGTTTGTAGTTGGGGTATAAATTAAAGTAGTGGATGTTGCATTAAATTCATTTGTATTTCTATTGATATTCTCACCTATACCAGCACCTATACCGGTTGTGACTAATCTAGTATTTGTTGTTGCATCTACCCAATCGTATATTTCATAACCATTTGCTGTATCACTAAAATTGCTGAAACTTAATTCTGCAAATAATTGATATGTTTTACCTGCGGCCAATGTGAATACACCCGTTGATGTGTTAAGAGATATACCACTACTTACAGGTGCATAATTAAATATAATATCACTACCTGAACCTGCACCGGTTTGGTCGGATGTTATTCTACCTGCATTGATATAATCAGGATTGACCACACCATAAGTTGTTGGCTGACCGTTGACAATCACATTAGTAGCCGATACGTTGCCAGTGGTTGTGACATTGGTTGAGATGCCTGCGGCCAAGTATGCGGCTGTGTTGGTGTTAGCATTGGTGGCCAGACTGGTTATAGATGTTTGTTGGGTTACCGCGTTTGCATTGGCCCATACTTGATATGCACCAAGATTTGCGTTTGTTGATATATTGCCATTAAACAATACGCCAATGTTGGCGTTGGCATACGTCTGGAAAGCACCCAAATTGGCGTTTGTTGAGATATTTCCGTTGTATAGCGTACCAATATTGGCATTTGCGTATAGTTGGAATGCACCTAGATTGGCATTAGTGCTTATATTGCCATTGAACAAGGTACCAATGTTGGCATTTGCATAGATCTGATATGCACCCACATTGGCGTTGATGGTGTTGATGCTGGTAGCCTGTGTGGCTGCATTGGCATTGGCGTATGTTTGATACGCACCAATGTTGGCTCCAATGTATGCTTCAACATTGGTGTTACTATAAGTACTGCCTTGTGGATTTGCAACCAAGTAGGCAGCCACGTTGGTGTTGCTGTAGGTACTGCCCTGTGGATTTGCAACCAAATAAGCAGACACATTGGCATTGCTGTAACTGCTGGTACCAAAGTTTGTGTTGGCCCAAGTATAGAAACTGCCCACATTGGCCTGTAGCATCGACACAACAGCATTGGCACCTGTGATTTGATTTGATAGTCCAGCGGCGTTGGCATTTGCCCATGTCTGGAAAGCACCCAGATTGGCATTGGTTGAAGCGTTGCCGTTATATAACGTACCAATGTTGGCACCAATGTATGCGTCCACATTGATATTGCTGTAGAATGTCTGTGTGGTCAAATAAGCTGCCACATTGGTATTGCTGTAGGTACCCGACTGTGGATTAGCCACTAGGTAAGCGGCTGTGTTGGTGTTGCTGTAACTGCTGGTACCAAAGTTTGTGTTGGCCCAAGTATAGAAACTGCCCACATTAGCATTGATTGATGCGATATTGGCATTGGCCCATGTCTGAGTTGAACCAAGATTTGCCTGTAGTTCGTCAATGGACAAGTTAGCATAAGTTTGATAGGCGCCCAAATTAGCGTTTGTTGCAATATTACCGTTGTATAACACACCAACATTGGCATTGGCATAAGTTTGGAATGCGCCCAAATTGGCCTGTGTGCTTGCATTGTTGTTGAACAATGTGCCAATGTTGGCACCGGTAATGTCTTGACTGGTCAAGTAGGCAGCCACATTGCTGTTGGCATAAGTGCTGCCGCTAGCCGAAACTGGTGCATTGTTGACCAACAAGGTACCATCAGCTTGCACACTCAAAGGTATGCCGTTGATGTAGATGGTGTTGCTACTCACATACAGGCTCTTCCACCAATGATCGGCATCGCCTAGACTGTATGCAGTATTAGCTGCCGGAATGATATTGCCGGCAATAGTCAAGTTAGAGCCAAAGCCCACACCACCGTGTACAGTTAAGGCACCAGTGGTGGCACTGGTGGTTGGTGTCATGGCCGTGATGTGTACCGGATTCACAATAGTACCACCGTACCAAGAAGCCGATGTCATGCCAGCCGACAAGTACCTAATTTCAATAATGTCAGTGATTTCTGGAATCTCAGAAAATGTTATTTGGTCGCCCGCAACAGTATAGGCACCAGACATGGCCTGCTGTATGGTACCGTTGATGTTGACCAAGATACCTTCTGGCAGAGTACTTTGTCCAAGGGTAAATGTCTGATTAATGCCGTCGGGAGTGATTGTTTCAGCTTCAATCAGTCTTGAGCCTGCTGTCCATTCTGTACCGTTCCACCATTCGATTGTGGTTATGTCAGTGTTGTATCGCACATAGCCGGGATCAGGATTGGGAGGACGCTGTGCTGTTGTGCCCGAGGCAATGTCAATAGCAGATACTGAATCAAATCTAACAATGTTGTTGGGATCTGTTAGATTGGCACTGAACACCAGATCAGTGGTTAGACTAGATATCACATTTCCGGCTACCGCTACATCTTGCAATTTGACTTCAGTAGAGCTAATATAAGAGTCTCCAGAGATCACATTGCCTGTGATAATGTCGTTGGCGCGAAGATTGCCGTTGAAGAAGCCGGCATCAATGTTGCCAGTGGCCACCACACTAGTTGCTGACACGTTGCCTTCAACATTGCCCTGCAGATTACCGATAAAGTAGGGTGCTGTGATGTTGCCTGTGGCAGTAACAGTGGTACTATCCACATTGCCCACAAACCAAGGTGCAGTAACGTTGCCTGTGGCATCTACAGTGACAGCAGTCACGTTGCCATTTACGTTGCCTTCAACATTGCCAATAAAGTATGGACCAGTAATATTGCCTGTTGTAGTAACTGTGGTACCTTCTACATTGCCCAAGAACCAAGGTGCTGTGATGTTGCCAGTGGAGATGATATCATTGGCACGAATATTGCCGTTGAAGAAGTCGGCCGTTACATTGCCTGATGTTATTGTTGTTGCTGTTACATTACCGACCAAGTTGCCAGCAACATTGCCCTCTACATTGCCAATAAAATAGGGTGCTGTGATGTTGCCAGTTGTGGTAACCGTTGTACCGTCTAAGTTACCAACGAACCAAGGTGCTGTGATGTTGCCAGAGGCATCAACTGTGACAGCAGTCACATTACCATTTACATTGCCTTCTACATTGCCAACAAAATATGGTGCTGTTACATTTCCAGACAAATTGGCCACGGTACCGTCTAAGTTACCAACAAACCAAGGTGCTGTGATATTGCCGGTGGCAATGATGTCGTTGGCTCTAACATTGCCATTAATAAACCCAGCCGTTACATTGGCTGTGTAGACATTGGCCGCATAAAAATCATAGGTGAGTGTGGTAACAACACCTGTGCCATTGGCTGTCAATTCCAAATTGGAATCTTGTACAGTCGAAGTTATGGTGTTGTTGGTTATCGAAACATTACCAAAGCCAGTGGCCAAAGTTGATACCAATTCCCAGGTCACACTTCCGTATCCATCGCTGGTCAACACTCGGCCAATTTCTCCGCCTGAAATGGTAATATTGGCATTACTGCCAAAATTTATTGCACCGGTTGAGCTAGAGATGGCATTGCTGGAGATGGTGATATCAGCAATGTTGGCTGTGCCTACCACCTGCAGATCAGCATTGGGGGTTGAGGTATTGGCACCAACACGACGATTGGTCACATCAACATAAAGAACGTTTGCCTCAATGGCAAGATCAACACCCTGGCGTTCCAGGTTGTTGTACAGCATTGGCCCTGATATCTTACCAATTGCCATTGCGGTCCTTAGGCAGCGTCAGTGCTGTTTAGATTGTGTATGATTACAATACTTTGATTTGCAGTACCACCGGTACTTGGATTGATACTGATATTTGCCGAACCATCAAACTGATAGTTGGTCACAGGATCTTGATGAACTCCGCCCACAAACACCACCACACTAGATTCTTGTCCTGCAGTATATGTATAAGTCATTGGACCGTAAGTGGTCTGTGCGTCAACTGTGGTAAATGTATCTTTCACAATGGTGACATTGCCAATCTTGGCCACTTGGTTCCATTGGGCACCGTAGTAAAATTCAATTTTACTGTTGGTTTCATTGAATCTAATAACACCATCCAGTGGTGCATCGCTCAGTGCAGTGGTGCTGATAGGAAGTCTAACACCAAGGCTACCACTACGTGCAATATCTGGATTTTTAGATGAACGTCCCATTGTTAGATTCCAATCGAACTTATTGTGGCTGTCACACTGTCTGCCGCAGAGCAGTTGGCCTGTATGGTATCTCCATTTTCTAAAATTAATTTTTCAGAATCTATAATATATGTAACTTGAGCCGCTATACTATGATTAACATATATTGCATTATTTGCACTTGCAACTCCACCGCTTGGGACAACATATACATTACAGGTCACTGTGGCACCAGTGGTGTTGCACAAATAAAGAGTTGTTATTGCCGAGCTGTTGGAGCTAGTGTATATACTAGATGCGGCACCGCCGGTTAATCGTGTGTTATTAATTGCCATTTAAAAATCCTTATCCAAAAATAATACTGTATTTGATTGCGGCACGTTTGGTTGCCAGTTCTTGTTCCACTTGTGTGGGGGTAGTAACATACAGGCCTGATCCACCACCGCTGGGTGTTTGTGAGTATATGATGTTGTAGCCTGTCACTGCTGTGGGAGCCACTGAGGTAGTGCGAATTGCAAGATTGGTGTCTACAGTCACATTGGCCTGCGTTGAACTGTAGATTGTGTATGAACGAGTATCCAAGTTGCCGCCCAAGGCAGGTGCTGTGTCGTCAGCAACACTGGCACCGCTGGCACCGGTAGTGGTAGCAATATTGCCATAGGTGCTGCCATTGTTGGTGATCTGCCAACGCAGTTCTGGTTCGTACCAGCGCAGGACCGGTTGATAAACATTGCCTCGATCTACTTGTAGACCTGCAGATCCGCTGGCCACTGTTACCCCAGGACCAGTTTCGCCCTTGTTCAAGGTGATGATGTTGTCAGTGATATCAGTATTGGTCTGTGTAATAGTCTGACTATCTCCGCCCACCTGCAGATTACCATCAATAAAAACGGTATGAGTAGATATAACCACATTGGCCAGAGGATCTGTAAAGGTTTCTATATTGTAATTGCCGTTGACTTTTTTGGTGACGCTCATTGTTTTGGTCCTGTTTGTTTATATTTATGCACTATAGAATAATGCGGAAACCAAAAAAATAGCGGCCTCAGCCGCTATTTTTTTACCAATGTTTGGATTAGTTATTAGCAAGTTGTACAGTGATGCCTGTGTCGCCTGCAACCAAACTATCCAGAGTCCAGGCTGCTGAACTACCAGTGACAAATTCATAGCTGGAGCCTGTGTTTTGTGTAAGCAGAACACGGTGACGTGTCAACTTGGTCACATAGTAGGTGTTGCCCGAATAGTCAGTGGCAATCAAACTCATTTGGTTCACTGCTGGCGAACCTGCCACTAGACTACACACTGCTGTGCCGTCTGTGGTGGCAACACGATAACGACGGCTGCCTTTTTGTGCAACAATGTCGCCGGTTAATGCACTGCCACCGGAAGTGGTTTGTGCAGTAACTTTAATGGTAGCAAAGTCGTAACCGCTGTTGGGCGTGCCATCTGGAGTTGTCATTGTGACTGTTTGAGCACTTGGTGCTGTTTGTGTAGTAAATGTATGTCCATTCCATGACAAAGAAGGTGTTGATGTATAGCCTGAACCTTTTTCTGTCATTGTAATGCTTTTTACACGGTATGTTGCTGTAATTTGTAAGTCTGTACCAGCATTAGGTGCTTGTAGTACTTGATGTGTGGTAATACCAGTGCCGTCAAAATCACCGCGACGGAATTCACCGCGGTTGCCGCCAACTAGGTCAACTGATGTGACTTTGCTTGCTGTTTCAACAATACGAATAACTGCGCCACCGCCCATGCCGGTAATACCTGTTGAAAGACCTGCTACATAGTCAGCATTGGTTTGGCCACCGCTTGCAAATGTGACTGTGTCTAATTCAAATACTACATCAGCCACTGCTTGTACACCAGTTGGCAGATCGGGCGCAGGAATAACTAAGTTAGGAAAGTTTTTGTATGTGTTATTGACACTAAAGCTACCTACAGTACCTGTACTGATGCTTTCTACACCTTCGCCGCTTAGACCATCATCTGCTGTGGTGCTGGCGCTGCCGGTGTTTCTATTTCCAAAAAATCTACTTGGTAGAGGACGTCCCATTTTATTTCTCCTATGTGTGGATTGTAATGTCTGGCGTTCTAGGCCATACGCGGTTGGGGTTCCGCATAAACTCACCTGATGTGAGCGGACAAGTATATTTACCTTTACCGTTGCTTTTTATTGTCAAGTTGTATATAATAACACTTGTTGTACTTAGACATACAGCAATCTTGAAAAGACTGGTAAGCGGCTTCGGCCGCTTATCTTTTGATCAAACGATCAAGATGTCGAATGGTCATATGATCAATGGCATCACTGTAAAAGTGTTGTTTGTTTTTGAGTTTACGTTCTATAACATTTGATTGATTCATAAATCTACGGAAATCAGTTCTGTACAGTTCATCAATTGTTTGATGTACTGCAACAATTCTATGAGTAAAATTATCATAGTTTCCTTGATTCTTAGCAAAACCACTGGTAACAAAGTCGTACTTGTTATGATCAATAAAATTATAAAAAATATCAAAACCCAACATTGAAATGGCCTGTGCGGCACCAACTGAGGCGACGTAAACTGGAATTTGTTCAGTAATAAAAGGTTTAAAACTTTTTTCGCTGAGACATTCAAATTCCATGGTGTGTTCCATGACCAAATTACAGTAAGCATCTGTGTGACCTGGAAAAATTGTGCTATGAGCACATAAGATTTCTTCGTTTTGCAAATCGTACTGATATTCTGGTATTGTGTGTTTGATAGACGAGTTCCATATGTCAATGTGTTCTTGCGGTAACGTGCAAACTTCACTTATGTCTTTTTTGCTAATGGCTGCATGAGGATGATCATAAATGGTAAGATACCAATCAGACCTTTTTCGGCGAAAGCATTCGATATAGTTGTAAATCTTTTCTTTTCTTAGATTGCTCATGTTGCAACAACTAAAAGTGTAATTTCTAGTGAGCGGAAACTTGTAATTTTCATACCCCTTGGTCTTGGCATGATTTCTCAAAACAAAATACCATCCAGGAAAAAATGTTTTATCTGGAATGTCTTCGTTCCAGTACTGATACCTGGTGGTCCAGTAGGTCAAGGGCAAATTCAATTGTGTTGCCATGCCTTGAATCATCTCTGTCCTTTCCACATATCGATCATAATTGTTCATATACGGGTGCATTTCTACCACAGCCATGGACGAATAATTGTCAGTTACCCACTTCATATGTTGGCTTGTAATTTCCTCGACATTGTCTGCAAACATGCAACAATCAAAATCAAACAAGCCAATATGATTTTGTTCTGCCCAGGCGGCTATCAAAGGACTGGCCTGATTCAATGTCTGTTTTGCAAAATCAAAATAAATGTGCATATCTTTACTTAGCCAACAAAAAAGGCTCCGAAGAGCCTTTTTGTTTACTTGCGTAACCCTTGTGATTACTGGAAGCTCAAATTGCTTACTGCAATTTCAGCCAGGTAGTCACCAGCATTGCCTAGAGACGATGCTGTGTTGGTCAATTCTACGTATCCATAACGTGTCATGAAACCAACTACTGGTTCGAATGTGTTAGGATCTAGAACAACACCAGAAGACATCAATGGAACATATGGGCAATAGAATGCGGCTGCATCTGCCTCTGATGAACCTTTGTAGCCAACTAGGACTGCGGTTGTGTCGCTTGCATAGCTATCAACATAGATACGCATTGCGCCGTTTAGTGTACCAACAAACTTGGTGTTTGTAGGAGCTTCGAATGTACCTTCTGTGGTACGTGCAAAAGCTGAAGTAGTAGCTGACTGAAGAACAGTCAAGGCTGCTGAACTTACAACTGCCCAGTTACCTGCGCCACGACGTGTACGTTGTGCGATCAAGTTAGCGGCACGGTTGATAAGAACTGCCAAAGCGGCGTGTTCGTCACCAACGAATGTAGCTGTACCAGATACGGTAGCTTGGTTGTATGTGTACTCAGTAGCAGATAGAGCACGTAGAGAACCAAGAATTTCTTGATCGATCTCAACTGTGATCTCTTGTGCTAGTGCAGCCATGATTTCTGCTTCAACGTCCAGGCCGTGCATGGCTTGTGCGTCTTGAGCAGCTTCAAATGTCCAACGTGCTGACAACTTGCGAGTCTTGGCTTCGACAACTTGTTTCAAGATTTGAACATTGATACGGTTGCCTGGCACACCTTCAAGTGTAGCTGTGCTAGTTGGAGCAACGCCACCCGAACCCGAATATGCTGTAGCAATACGGAATGGGCTTAGTGCTTCGTCACCAGCTGTTGCGCCATTTACGCCAGCACTTACTGTGTCAGCATAGCGAACACGTAGTGTGTGGATTTGTGCAACTGGACCAGTCATTGGTTGTACACCAACGATTTCGTTAGCAATAACTGTAGGCATCACACGACGGATTACTGGTAGAATCACGCGGTTTAATGTTGCAACATTGCTAGAAGCAGTAGCGCCAATTGTGGCGTTTTCTGCCAAGTGCTTGCGGGTGTTCTCTAGGATCACACCCATTGTGGTTCTTTTAGAACCGTTTAGGCCTTCTAACAGGGCTTCTTTGGTCTCGCCCCAACGGCTCTCTAATAGTGCTTGTGTCATTTCTCTTTTTCCTTATGAGGTTAGTTACTTATTTAAGCCCTGCTAAACGCTTTAGTTCAACGACATTTGTATCTGCCTGTTGTTCTACTGCGGGTTTTTTAGCAGTTTTATCTCCGGTCACTTCGCTTACAGATTCTGTCAATGTGGTCTTGTTAGACTGCTTGACACCACTGTTGTTCAAAACGGCTGGTAGATACTTATCAAATGCGGACTGTAACTTTTCGGTCTGCACTGATTCGAGAAGTTCGCTCATTACAGCGGCTTTCTCTTTATTCAAAGGCTTCAGCAGTGTAGACATTGTGTGCTTACGGTCTGCTGACTCTTTAATAATACGGATTTCTTTTTCTTTGCTTTCAACAATGGCCTGCTTGGATTCAACAACGGAAATTGCTTTACGTAGTTGTTTGTTCTGTTCAGCGATTGTGGAACGCAATTTAGCGATTTCTTTGTTCTCATTCAAGTGAGTAACAGTAAATTCGCTGGCGAAAGCTTCAAATAAACGACGACCAAACATGTTCTCGCGAGCCATTTGGATGTCTTCTTTGAGTTGTGTCAACTCTTTTTCAAGATTCTTAGCAACTGCTTCTTTAACTAGACCACTACTACGAGCAATAAATTGCTGTTGTAGTTCACCAAGTTTCTGCTTGGCGCCAGCAATCAGTCGAACTTTGGTTTCAACCACTGCTTGTTTGTCTTGTTCAAATTCTTTGATCTCTTCGGCTAGAGCACGGATAACAAACTTTTCAAGTTTGCTGATGCTGTTCTCATATACCTTACGATCTTCACGTAGTTCTTTGATTTCTTCGGCCAGCTTGCTGACTAGAAAACCATTGAACTTTTGTGCGCTTTCGGTCATGTGCATTTTGAATTTCACACGATCTTCAGCAAGAGCTTGTTTCTCTGTTGCGAACTCACTTAGTTCAGCAGTCAGAGACTCAGTTACCATCTTGTCAAGAGCTTCAACCATTACTTGTTTGTCGTGCTGGTAGCGTTGAGCAAATTCCTCACGAAGCTCAGCACGTACTTGTTCACGTGCTTCAGTTAGTTTGGTTTCCCAAGCTTCACTGATGGCTTGTTTGGTAGATTCGTTCATGATGCCACTGTCTAACAATGGTTTGATAGCATCTAACATTAGATATCTCCCTTTAATTTTAAGTCTTTGATCAGGCCCACCATTGCCTGCTGTAGGTGCTTCTGCACTCGTTGATCGGTGGTTGCGTCTCTCGCCATCTCAAATATTTGAGATCCGCCACGCATATTCATTAGGCCTTCATAGATGGCCTTGGGGTAAGCATGTGGAGCACTGGGTTGTGCCACAATGTCTACCGTAATAATTTCAAAGTCACTGACGTGGCCGTTGCTTTCGTTAACATTACCACTACCGCGGCTGCTAACACCAAGTTTCACACCAGATGTAACCATTGCTTCAACCAGTTTGCCCATTGGTGTTGGTAAAATTTTGAGTTTACCAAATCCGCAAGGACCGTCCATCCACATTTGTTCAATCATATGACTCACACGATCTAAGTTGATCTTGAGATCATCTGGATGGTCAACTTCGCCTAAAACACTGTTACCGTTTTTGACTTGTTCATTAATAGTACCAACAGCTTTTTCAATTTCGTGAACGGGATACACACGTTGGTTAGCGTTTTTGACACCACCTTCTATGAATATCCCTTTCATATATAGATTCTTACCATCGCCAGCAGATTCAACAACCATCTGTGCGCGGTCGAAAGTAAGATTCTCTTTTAGGTACAAAGCCATTATTTTACCTATTACTTGATGTGCTTAAGAATGCTGTTCTTGTCTACAGAAACTGAACCGTCTGTAGTACTGCCTTCAGGCTTCTTGGCACTTGCTTTTGTATTATAAAAGTCTTGGGCACCCTTGTTACCACCAGGTTGGTTTACATTCTTCTCAGCACCTTTTAGTGTGCCTTGACCTTTGGTATACTCATTGCTTGGTGCTTTATATTGCTTGCCATCTGGGTTTTGCTCCATGCCACCTTTGGTCATATTAGCATTTGTACCGCCCATGTCGTTTTTGTTTTGATCTAGGCTTCTTTTGTTAACAGCTACGCTGCCGCCTTTACCAATTTCTTGACCTTCAGAGTTGGCTGGAGTACTGACTTTTTCTACGTATTCGCGCATCAAGTCAATTTCGCTTTTACGATAGTTGCGTGACTCTTCCATAGACTCTTCTTCGTCGTCTTCTTCGTCGTCATCCTCTTCTTTGGCTTCTTCCAAAGACTCTTCTTCGTCGTCTTCGTCCTTGGCTTCCATTGCAAATTCGTCTTCGTCGCCTGCATTGTCAGCATCGTGGTCGCTAGGGCCACCCATGTTGTCTGCGTCAGGTTCGCCGTGCTCTTCACCGTGCTCGTCGCCCATCAACTGTGCAAATTCAGCTTTAAGAGCTTCCAAGTCAGCTTCCAAGTCCATTACTTTGTCTTCGATGCTGCCTTCGTCGCCCATGCTGTCCATACCCATTTCGTCGTCCATGCCCATGTCGCCATCAATGGGTTCTTCGCCATGATCCATGTCCATTTCTTCGTCTTCGGGTAGACCGTGTTCGTCTTGTGTGATTTCGTCCATCATGCCGTCAACTTGGTTTCCGCCCATTTGCTCACCAAATTGCTCTTCGTCCATGAGACTTTCGTAGATGTCGCGACTCTTCTCAACGACAATTTCATGGAATAAAGCGCGAGCTTTACCTTCTTCATCGTTGATGATGTGTTCAATTAGCTTTTCATACTTGTTCATAAGAACTCCTTAAAAATAGTAGCTTTGTAAACTATTTACAAAACTGCGTACATTTCTGCGTTAAATGGGTGTTTTTGAGGAGTTTTACAAGAATATTACAGACCCGGCATTGCACCAGGCTCGGCTGCAGGAGCTTTGTACTGATCCTGTAGACTTTTTACTTCTTCTTCTTTTTCAAATTTACGTATATCGTTGGCCATTCTCAGCTTGTTCAGGTGTCCAAGAGTAAGCCTAGTTTTGCGTAGATCTTTCAATTTCATGGTGCTATTGTCATCCTTTTCAGAATGATATAGTTCAGGAATTTGATCGTAAAGTTCAGTGATAAACATAAGATTATTTATACAACTGCGCCGGCAGGACCAGGTCCACCCACGCTGCCTGCACCACCTGCGGGCATTGCGCCTCCGGCATTGGCGACGCCTGCACCTGCAGGTGCACCAGCTTCGGCACCGGGTTCCATGCCAGGATCAGGCGTAACATTTTCCAAATCACCAGCAATGCCGCCGGGAGTGATGCCAACACTGCGTAGGCTTGCGGCTTCGGCCGCAGATTCCTCGGATTTGCCCTGTTCTTCTTTCCACATGATTTCGTTTTCTTTCATTTCCATTTCGCTTAGACCCAGGTAGCGAGTCATTAAGAAACGTTTGCTCAGATAAGGAATCTGTTCAAGATTGGTAAATGTGGCAATACGTGCGGCATCAATTTCGGCCTGACGATACTGTGCAAAGTTCTGCGGCTCTGTGAACTCAATATCAAATAGCTGACTGTCAATGTTGATACCGCGCCAGCGCATGAACAACTTGAATTCGCTGTTTAACTTGGTAACAATCATGCGCTGTAGACGTTTGCAGTACTGATTAAAACGCCATTCTTGTATCAAGGCTGTGCCCACTTTGCCGTCGCTGACTGCTTGTGTACCGTCGTCCAGGCCTGTGGGTAGGTAGCTGGCAGGAATACGCAGACCACGGAACAACTTGTTGGTAAAGAACTTCAAATCTGTAATTTCGCCTAGATTAGTACCACCCGCCAGTGTATCTACACTGCTTCCGCGGCCGTCGGCTGTGACAGGGAAGAAATAGTCTTCGTTGGTACTGAGTGGATTGTATGTGGCATCCATCATGTTGGCGCCGCCGCCAGTTTGTGTAGGAATACGACGTTGCCAAATTTCATTCTTGATGCGTTCCACAAAAGCCATGGCCATATGTGACGGCATGTTGCCCACATCAATCTTGAAGATTCTGCGTTCCGGCGCACGTTGCACACGATAGATGATGATGGCGTCTTCCAGCAATTCTTTTTGCTTGAACACCTTGAACACGTTTTCCAACACACTATTACCAAATGGCCAATACACATCCAAGCCTTCTGTCAGGCTCATGTGTATCACGTGTTCGGCATTGATCACTGCTTCGTTTTGTGCATGAGCAAAACGCGATCCACCAGCATAGGGAGTCTTGGGCTGTACATAACTGCCCGATGGTCCACCTGTTTGCGGATGATTGATGTAGGTGTCAGTGGCTGCCACTGCGGTCACTGTTAGATTTTGAAAATTGGGGTTGATGTCTTTGATCACATACTGCTCAGGCTTTTTGCCTTCGGCTTCGTTAACAATGACTTTGGTGACCTTGGGCATGTCTGTCCAAAACATCTTGAATGTTTCTGGATCACGTATAAACACTTGATCACCGTACTTGATGGTGTTGCGTACTATCTTGAATATGCGTTCGTTGAGTTCATTCAAGTTGACCCATTGCTGTAGTTGTTCTTTGATGATCTTGACTTCGTTGTCCGTGGGCTTGTCATGAAATTTGATATCAAATGCTGTGTTGTTGTCATCGTTACGCTGTGTCATAAACTCAGCTAGAATATCCAAGGCAGCATTGACTTCTGAGTCCATGTCCATTTGTTCGTATTGATTGTAACGTTCAACACGGTTGGGATGACCAATGTACACTTCTGGAAGATTGCTTTGATAGTTGCGATAGCCAGGATCAGGCATACGATTGCCACTGCCCATGGGGCTGATATTGGTGGGCAAGTTTGCAGACTTAAAGTACTTCTTCCAGCTCATTGTATAAATTCCTCTGTAGTGTATTTACCGAGGATCAAGCATAGCTTTGATTTAGTAATCGTTGATTGATGTCCACAGTTTCTTTGAGATGGCTGATCATTTCATCGTGCTTGTCCAGTTGGGACTTCATCAAACTGGCCATGTCTTCCAGGGCCTTGCTTGATGCATCATTGCCAGTATTTCGATTGTATACTGCAATGGTATCAGTTAGCTGTCGTATCATGGCAGCAGTATCTTCTGACAATTTGTTTGGTGTGTTGTTGGTAGCAACAGAATCAGCAGTGAGTTTACCAATGCTGGCCAACAAAGATGAATTACCTAGATCCAAATTGACCGGCAGTGCTTTGCCATCGGGCAAGGGTACAACAGCTTCCACTCCGTGCAACATGGCAGCAAATCCTGTGGTTGGACCTTCTGCTATACCACCCCTAGCAAAAGAACCAAAGTTCATGCCGTTGGTAGTAATGTCCGGTCCAAATCCTGTAGGACTTTCTCTAGAGGCTCTATCATATGATCGACCAAGTGCACCACCGCCCTTTTCACCAAGGTAGCCGCCGAGCAATCCACCAACAATGCCGCCAATGGCTGTACCAAGTATAGGAACTATTGAACCAACGGCAGCTCCCGCTACCGCACCAGCCGCAGCGCCACCTAATTCGCCTACCACTTCGCCAGTGCCTTTTTCTTCTTTTTTACCGCCTAAAAGCCCCAAGGCTTCATAGGCATCTTTTATTGCACCAGTGAAACGCGGCATGGCAGCCGCGGCCGCTGCCAACTGTGGAGTTAGTCTCTCTTCCAGTGCTACACCAGCACGTTTTGTTTCTTCTTCTAACTTGTTGATCTGCGTAGTCAGCGGATCTTGAGTCTTGGATAACTTGTCAACATTTTCTGCTGTGGCCGTTGTCACACCCTCAGTAAACTTTTGATTGGCCAAGATCAAATCGTTGTGTATGGTCATGGTGGCCGCACCAATATCACTGGCACCCACACGAGCTGCCAAGCCCATTTCTTTGACCGAGGCAGCGTGTTCCCTGGCATACTTGGCAGTTTGTTCTGTTAGTGAACCAGTTTCTGTCAGGGCCGCGCTGGCATCTTTGCTGCCATCACCTAAGGTGGTATACATCTGTTGATACTGCGCCATGATCTTGGGATTTTGAGCTATAGCCACATTGGTAGCCGCATCGGCTACAGCAGTACCACCAGTACTGACAAATTCCATGTAGCCTTTTTTCATAGACTCGGGCATGGTGGCCAACTGATTACGCAGTTTTTCCATGGCCACAGGACCGCCTTTGGCCAAGGTCTGCGCCATTAGGTCAGCTTCCATGCTTCGCACTCGTGCTTCTTCCATTTTCTTCTTGGCATCTTCTCCGGTGATGCCCTGCAAGATTTTTAAGTCTTTGGTGTAGGCCACAGTGACCTGTGCCACCTGTGCATCACTCATGCTACGTAGTCGACCGCTGGCATTCAAGTTTGCGGCCGCAGCCGCGGCTGCTTCTCCTTGTTCTTGTACATTGAGTCCTAGATTACGCAGTTGCATGCCTAAATCACTTGAGCGCAGAATTTTACTGACTCCGCCGATGCGTTGAGCCGCCTGTGCTATCCCCATGCCCATGTTGGCTAGGCTGGAAACACTCTGTGTGACCATCCCACTAAAGTCTTTCAGCATCATACCAGCATTAGCAGCCTGGGCCCGCATTTCGCCCATGCCGTTGGCAAACATTGCGCCAGCGGCTGTGATTTTGGTGTAGTTTTCTTCAGTTTTCTTCAGCTCTTCACCCATGAGCTTGGCACGATGTTCTGCAGCCTTGGCCTGCTGATCGTTGTCAAACTTCATGAAGGACGAAACCAGCGGGCCAAGCAAGGTAACAATACCGCCAATTATCTTGCCCCATTTGCCAAAGGCTCCGGCCAGCATACCAAGTCCGCCTGATAAATCTTTTACTAGATCAGCCTGTGTGTCTGCCATCTGTTTGTTGGCCTGTATACTGGCTATTAGATTTTGTGTGCCTGCTTCTACACCACTGGCACCACTTTGTATAGACAATTCAAATGCACGACTGGCATCCAGGATCATGTTGGCAGCTTTGAGCATGCCACCGGCAAAGTTTGCAGCCGCAGTTACGCCAGTTTTATAAGTAACAGCTTTTAATATTTCTGCTTTCTGCTCTTGTATGGCAGCTATTTCTCTCGCGTCTATATTTTTTGCAAGTTGTTTGTCCAGCAGATCAAAATTTTCTCTGGTTTGCTCAAAGTTGAGTTCTTCTCTTGCACCCTCAAACACATTAGTCAAGGACTTGGTTGCTGACGTGGTTTGTTTGAGACCTTTGGTGTATTCACCTATGTTTTTTCTTAAAGCTTCACGAGCAGCCGGATCATCAAGATTTTGTGACAAATCTTTTTTGGGTCTCACACTCATACCGCTGCCGCCGGGTTGACGATCTATAAATTGTTCCAGCGCATCCGTTAACCGGTCGAGTCTATCTTCTATTGCCATGGATTTTTTACCCTATAAATATAACACTATATCAATTATTTATGGGACAAAATCATGCATACAAAAGCCGAAGACAATCCGTTATTGAAGTATTTTAGACAGCCAGCAATTCACATACGATTGCCCAGCAACGGGCGTTGGTGGAAAGATGGTGCTGTTGACTTGCCAGTCAACGGCGAGTTGCCAATATACCCAATGACCACCAAAGATGAGATCACGCTCAAAACACCTGATGCACTCATGAACGGCTCCGGGGTTGCAGATGTGATGACCAGTTGTGTGCCAAGCATCAAAAATGCGTGGGAAATGCCCAGTATTGACATGGATGCCATATTGATTGCCATACGTATTGCCAGCTACGGGCACAACATGGATTTCGACAGCAAATGCCCCCACTGCCAACACGACAACAGACACAGCCAAGATCTACGAGATAGCCTGGCCGCGGTGCAATGTCCTGACTACGATACTCCTGTGGAAATAGATGAGTTGACAATCAAACTCAAACCCACACGCTACGTAGAAGCTAATAGAAGCAAACAGATAAATTTTGAAGAACAAAAAATGTTACAGGCTCTGGAAAGTGCTGACATAGAGCCCGATGTCAGAGCTGTACAAGTTTCCAATGCCATGGAGAAATTGATCAATATTGGATTGGAAGTATTGACTGCAGCCACCGAATCGATCACCATCAATCATACCAATACTGTTACCAATCCCAAACACATCTACGAGTTTTACGAAAATTCACAAACAGGTGTAGTCAAAGTTGTGCAGGACCGATTGAACGAGCTCAACAAGCAAGCAGGCCTAGCACCTTCTAGAGTTGTATGTGGAGAATGTGAGAAGGGCTATCAAGTGCCCATTGAATTTGACTACGCAAGTTTTTTCGACAACGGCTTTTGAGTCTTGATGATCAAGGTATCGTGGAGCTGTTGGACGGCTACGATAAAGAATCAAAAGCCATGAAACGCAATGCACTCCGGATCAGTTGGTTCATGCGTGGGGGATTAACTTATTCAGATGTTCTTGGGCTTAGTCATCAAGAACGCCTAGACGTAGAAAAGATCATCGAAGATAACATGGAAACTGCTAAAAAGTCAGGTATGCCATTCTTTTAAGATGTACTGCGTACATCTATTGATTTCGCTGTTCGCTCATCAATCATGTTTTCTTTGAACGCTAAAGCGAAACAGTTTCATCCAGATTCCTCAGTCACACTTTGCCCGCACAGGGCAAAGATAGCTTCATCCGAGTTCGGAACAGTCACTAGTATTACAACATTACAGAGGCGGTTGTCCGGTACCTCGAGTTGCGTTCTTATCTACAACGGCAGTTTACATATAACATACTAGCGAAATATGCGAACCTGTGCAATCGCTTGCACGTCTTTTTAGCCTTATCTTTTTCTTCAAACAATCAAACCGCGGCAATTGGCGATCTTCGTCCTGTCAAGGATAGTGATTGAGTACTCTTTTCAGCGAAGAGGATTCCGTCCCTGCGACCCGAGGTCCAGGTTTAGGGCACACGACATTAGCCTGTGCTAGCCTTTACTGATTTGTATTAGAGTTTGTCTCTGATGTGGGAGCCATGGACACGGACTGAAATCTGTCCGTTATAGTAATCTTGTGATTCTAAGACTTGGTGTCTGAATTGTTCTCGCGCTTCAATGTAACTGCATTCTGCTTTGGACCTGCAATAAAATATGATTTCTCTGGTGAAGTTTTGTTTGCCTAGTGTTTCTACGTCTTTGTTTAATTGATCATTTGAGCCATAATAATCTCTCCAGTCTGAGTCGACCTTTGAGCGAATCTTTTTCTTTTTCTTGGTGCCATTCTTGAGTTTTACCATTCGATAGGTAGTCTTAGCAAATTTGGCCAGTTTCTTTCCAATGTATTTTCGTCCAGAGATCGTGTTGGTTATCAAATACACAAAGCCCACGCAATCTTCTGGCAGCTCGTCCACAGGGGTATTTTGATAAATCCACGACATATTATAGTTATCGTCTTTGTTGTGGTCATAGTAATTTTAATGGAAATCTAACAAAGTTTCTAGTGTTTCAAAGTCTTCGATCTGTATGGTGTTTTTGTTTAAGTTTGACAAAATGTTGTATAGGATTTGTAATTCTTCTCGACTGCGTGTCTGCGGCCATCCCAACTTGACGCTGAGTTCGTGCAGTTCTAAACGTCGTCTAATACGTTCTTTGAGTGTAAGTGTTGGATTCATTTCGTTTAACCAACCAAAACCCAATGCGATATCTCGGATGCCCTTGGGAAGATTTTTTAGTTTGTTTGCAAAATCGGGATCATTGACAATTTTTACTTGTGTATCAGTACCAAATTTGTTGGTAGCACTGAACATTCCGGTATATCCCCATCGAACCATGTGTATGATACCGGCCTTGGCATATTTTTGATATCTATGTAGAAATTCAATATTGTATTCGTGATCTTGTTGAGTTTCTGTTGGGTATCCCACAAACATCAAACACACGTTTTTGATTCCGTGTTTTGCACTTTGTGCAAAATGAAAATCTATATCAGCGTTGCTGTAGTGTTTGCCCATGTGTTTACGCACACTAGGACTAAAACTTTCAAATCCAGTGATCAAAATATCAGCCCCGGCTCGTGCCATCAGTTCCCAATCGCGTTCTGTTTGATCCAGTCGGGTGCGACAAATAAATTGACCAAGATAGCTGACGGATTCCAATGCTGGATCAGCATCTTTGGCCAGGATCAATTTGCGATTTATTTCTCTCCAGGTTTTCATATTGCCATTGAGCAGGCTGTCGGTAAACTGAAAAACATTTGCTCCAAATTCGGTCTTGCCTCTGATGATTTCTTCTACAACATCGTCGGCGGTTCTTGATTGGTATTTGGGCCAGATTTGAGGTACATTACAAAAAGTGCAATTTCTCACACAGCCTCTACTGGCTGTAATATACATTCCAGGTTCGTGTGTATACAAATAATTTGTGGGTTCTATATCTCGATAGTCTGGATATGGTAGACTGGTGATGTCTTTTATCTGTATTGGCGGTATTCCATCGATGCCAGCATAGTCCAAGTTACCTTTGAGCAATTCCATGATGGCTACTTCGCCATCGCCGTGTATGTAATGGTCAATCAAATTGTGATTCTTTGCAAATTCACTAAAGCTATTGGTTTTGTTATCTATGTTTTCCAACGCCGGCAAGCCACCCGGCCAAGAGTACGCACCGTTACCGCCAATCACAATTCGACAATCAATCCTGGGCCTAATGTGTTGCAACAGTTCCCAAGCTGGTATAACACTCATTCTGGTAAACACACTCAAGCCCAACATGTCTGGTTGATATTGTATGACATCTTGTATAAACAGGTCTATCACCTGTTCTAACCGTGTTCTTGCATCAGGAGTCAGTTCTAAACTTTTGCATCTCCAGTAGCATTCTAATTCTATCCAAATTTCAGTGTTGACATTTTTATGCAAAAATAAATTGAAGTCAAAAATTTTGCAATCCCACCCAACTGCTCTAATGCAAGAACTCAATGCCGCAGCCGCTGCCGGTGGACGCTCAAGCTCTTGACTGGGAATATTGATAAATGCAAAACGATTCATAATTCTAAAACCTGCTTTATTTGTAGCACAAGATCTTCACAAGGATCAAGGCTCCCGCGAAATTTCCATGCACGATCAGGTTCCTGGTCAATGAAGTTGATGACTTCATAACTATTTTTCTTTTCAAAATACCAGTCCCAAAAGTTACCCTGCCAAGACCAACTGATGGTTCCTGGAAAATTAAATTGATAAGACGATATGATTTCTTTGGGTGCATCGGGGCAATGCTGTAAGAATCCTTCAAAATAGTTGGGACGATAAACAGTGATGTTGTTGAACCAATTTTCTAACAGTATTCCATCGCACCATGCAGTCAATATCTTAAATTGAGTATCGGCTACAATCTGACCATCCTTGATCACAGTATCCGATTCGGACTTGCTGTAAAAATCCAAAGTCAAAGATTGTTCATCTGGGACAGCGATGTCAATGGTTGATTGACCAACAGGCAATAGAAAATTATCAGATCCAGCACAAATTTGTGGCGGTGTTTGCCCGTGCTCGGCTTCGATTAAAAAAGTAAATGACAGCATTAGTTGGTGAGCCATCCCACTGAATATTCTTGATCGACCAACGATTGATTGCACTTTTGACTACACTCGACCCATGTTTTAGTTGGATCAGTCCACCCTTGACTGCACAATCGCCACAAAGGATCCTGTACAATTTCTTCTAGACTTCGAACACGTAGATTCATGCGGTCTCGATACTGTGCAAAGAAACTGTCTTGCCAGTGTATGGTTTTGTTGTCATTGCTCAAACTATGATACGGAAAACTGGTCCAACTACAGGGAAATACAACACCCTCTGCATTGACATACAGACCTCGATTGCCAATTTCGCACATGGGCACAATGGGTTGACCCTGGTATTGTTGTTTTATTTTTTGATACATCTGTTGATTATGCTGTATGTATTCTTGATTGTGTTGTTGTCGATGGCTAATATCAATCAGCTCACGTTCGTACCTGTGACTGCCACTGACCCACTCAGGATTGGGTTCAAGCGAATCATTGTTTCCCTGATATGCCTCGCCATACTTGCTGCCAAACTTGGTACTTTTTGTTAGTTGTAGTCCATCTAGACCTAGAGTTGCTGCCTGCTGTTTGATTGTGTCTATGTGATGTTGATTAAAACTAAAAACAATGGCAGCCCAGTTGATAAACACTTCAGCATTGGATTTTCGTAAGGCTGTGATGCCGTTGATGATACTGTCCCAATTGCTGTTGACTCGATACAGATTGTTTGTTGCTTGATCGTAGCCGTCGATGCTGAAATTCACAGTGTCGTATTGATTCAGCACCGACCCCAGTTCGGCCCACCACTCGGGTTTTTTATGGCTGCCGTTAGTGACGGTAAAAATATGTATTTTGGGATTGATTGATTTGATGTATCGGCAAATGTCAATGTATTCTTTACAGTAGATTGGATCTCCCACATCACCACACATGGTGATACGACGAACTTGATTTCTTAACATATCTTCAGTCAAGAAACTCTGTACAAACGACAAGTCCATGTTGTAGTTTAACCAAGGAGTTTCTGGATGTTCGGTGCGTGGACATCTTGGACATTTGAGAGTGCATACAGCACTTGGCTCAAGGTGCCAGTGATAGTATTGCCAATTTATATTTGCCATAGATCAACTCTTTTGATTGTGCCCAACTCAACAATGTTTTTTATAGTGATTGCTAGATCATTGGGATTCATTTTGACAATGTCAAGATGCTGTATCATGTCAGTGTCAACGGGGCCAGGGTGAACAATAGTCATGTCACAACAGGCATCCAACAACATTGCATCATGTGCCTGTTGTAGTGCTTGTTTGTGTGCTCGATAGGCCCAATAGCCGTCCTCTGATTGTGAACGTTTGTGAGTCACAACTCTACTACCAATGGTCACAATCTTTTTATTGTGATTGTGTTTCCAGTGCTGATAAAAAAACTCCAACACACCAACCTGTGCAAATCCATCATATGCACAATTAAACACACAATCATAGTCTAAAAATTCAATGCCCCATTGTTTGATATTGTTGATATCGAACCCGTTTGATTTTGAAACCAGTGTCACTGAGTGATCTGCATAGGCATTGCCCAGGGCAAGTGCCAGTCCGCGAGTGCCTGTGATTAAAATTTTCAAGATGATTCCACGTCTGTGTTGTAACTAGTAAAGCCATTCTCTTTGACCACGCTCAGCACATTGTTCACACGTCCGGCCAGTTCATCTTTGTGACTGACCAACCAAACACTACGATTGCCTTCACGTGCCATCTTCTTCAGAATGGCTAGAGCGTTTTCAACACCCGATGAATCCATGCCTGTGTCAATAACTTCATCGATGAACATCAAGTTGATGGGCTGATATAGACTTTCCCATACATCACGGAAAGCCCAACTCAATGACAGTATAAGTCTATTACGCTCGCCTCGGCTCAAGTTGTCAAAATCCAGTTCACGTCCCAGTTCTTCAATACTGACACTCAAGTCGTTTAAGAATTTGACAGTGTGCGGCAAACCAATACGATCCAAATATTGTCCCAATCTAGTGTTCAAGTAACTCAAGTTCTGATCAATGATGCGTTTACGTATAAATGAATCTTTGCTGGTCAACAGTTTGAGCAAGAAATCTTGATGCTCTTTGACACGCACCAGTTCATTCATTAGATCATAGTTGATTTCTTCCAGGGCCTGATCACGCATATCTGCAATTTGCTCGGTGTACGGATCTGTTTCTGCCTGTTTGGCCGATAACTGTGTTAGCACACTGGCCAGACTGCTACGATGTTCAAATGCATCGCTTTCGCGATCGTAGAATGTGCGAGGTGCAGGTCCTGGTGCGCCGAGTTCTGTGAGTGCCTGTTCAAACGCTGTTATTTGTTCGTTGAATTCGGCAAGACTGCTGTTAACTGTATTTAGTTCTGCTTGTTTGGCTGTCAACTGTGTTTCGTGTGCAGTGTCGTGTAGATCTTGACCACAGGCATGGCACTTGTGATCCTCCAAGGCCGCAATGTCTTTGTTTAAACGCTCTGCTGACCTTGATTCACGTGCAAGATCTGTTCTGGCTCTGGCCAGTGCTTTTTCAACGTCTGCGCGATCTTTTAACAGTTGACTGTGTTTGGTTAGATTTTGATGTGCAACCAATTCTGCTTCAATGTCCAACTTGGCCAGTTCGTCATAGGCCGACTGTAGACCTGCAACATCTTCTGCGTGTTTGGTCTGCCAGAGCCCTTGTCTACGTATCAAATTTGCAATTTGTTCTTGTATACGAGCATTGGCATCTCCTACCGCTTTGATACGATATTCTTCTTCTGTTATGGCTTCCTTGGTGGCCTTGGCCTGCTCTTTGAGTGCATCGGCTTTTTCACTGAGCATGGTGATGCCCAACAACTGCTCGATGATGGCACGTTGATCATTGGCCTTTAGGCTAAGGAATGGTTCGGTATAAGTGTTGAGAGCCACAATGTGTTTGAACATTTCGTGACTCATGCCCAGCATACGTTCTATGGCGGCCTGCGTTTCTCTTGAATCGCCTTGGCTTTCATCGGCTATTTCTTGTTCTTGTCCGCTGATGTAAAACGCCATGGTATTGGGTTTGCGTCCACGTTCGATCTTGTACTCTGTACCGTTGTTTTCAAACTCAATAGTGACCAACATGCCTTTGCCGTTGGTCTTGTTGATCAGATTGTCTTTTTTGATATTGGTCAATGCACTGCCGTACAAGGCATAGCTGAGTGCATTGATAATGGTGGTTTTGCCAGTACCATTACGTGCACCGGTATCGTCGCCGCCTAGGTCTAGGTTTTGACCCAATACCAGGGTAAGATCGCGTCGATCAAATTTGACGGCCTGCGTGGAATTGCCCACACTCATAAAGTTTTTGACTGCCAGGGTTTTTATTTTAAACATACTGATTCAACATTATAAGTTTCGGTAGATGTCCAACAACAGGTGTGGATCATACTGTTTGCTGTCAATATTGGTCAACTGATTGGTGACAATGGTATCTACACTTTCAAACATGATATTGCCCTGCGTATCAAATGTGATATCTTCGCCCACGGATTTTTGCGGGATCAAGGTGATCTCACGCAGATTGTATGTGCCTGCAAATGTTTCTTTGATAAAAGTGGCTTCTTCGTAACTGATGTCAACATCTAAATTCACACGAACGTGCATACCAGCAGACAGCATGGCATCAGTATTGTTCAGCAGGTCGCTGAGTTGATACACACGATATCTGGGTTGTTCGGGCCAGGCATGATATTCAGGCTGCTGTCCCCACTCCATGATCATCATGCCACGTTCATCGTCGCCGGCATCGGCATAGTTGTGCGGGAAACAGTTGCCAATGTAGGTAATATTTTTTGCTGTTTGTCGTTTATGAAAGTGTCCGGTGAATACATGATCAAAATTCTGAAAGTGATCGTTTTTGACCTCACCGTGATCTGGCATCTGTACCATGGCATTCATATAAAAGTTGGGCAATTCAAAATGCCCAAACATGTATTGGCCTTTTAGGTTAGGGATCCGTTTATAATCATCTCCGCACAGCCAAGGTGCTATAACAACATTGCCATCACTGAACCAATCATTACATATAGTAACATTCGGAAGATGGCGGGCCCATTCCACACTCTGGACATCTCGACGATCTCGATAGTACAAGTCGTGATTACCAGGAATAAAATAAACATTTTTAAAGTTAGCATTAAGGTGCTCCAAGGCCCTAAGACTGTATCCTAGGGTTAAAATGTTGATGCTGGCACGATTGTTGTGCCAATCACCAAGGAACATGGCTGTTTCGCAACCTTCTTCTTGAGCCTTGTTGCTAAACCACTTGATGAATTTTAAACAGTCTTCGTTGTGTTGAACACTGTTTGATTTCAACCCAAAGTGAATATCGGTGCATATAGCAACCTTGCGGAATAGATTAGTCATCCGTACAGTTTACACTGATTGTACAACAAAGTCAAATATTTTTTAGAATCAATGTGTTTGACGATCATATCAAACATACGTTGATTTGTTTCAATTCCGGCATGACACCCGTCATCTGCAATATCGCTCATGGATGACACAAACGAAAAATATTCAAAGTTGATCCAATTTGATTGGTTGATATTGTTTATTATTTGTTTGATCTTTGAAATTTTAGAATTTATATAATAATCTGGGCGTTGATCAAAATCTAGTATTTGTTTGAGATTATCCGAGGCATCAGTAAATCCTACACTTTCTTGGTAGTTGATTCTTACAAAATCAGATACATAATTATCAAATCCTTTAATAAAAATAAATTTTTGATTCCGTGCAGTGAAAAATGCATCAAGTGTCATGGTCAACAGTAACCATTTTTTCAAATTTATGTAGCAATTTTGAAACAATGTAAATTGCAATTTTGAGTAAAGCTCAGCATCTCTATTTGGACAATTGAACCCAAAAGCTCCATTTTTGTTGATGACGGTAAAATCGTCTATATTGTGGTCAGAAAAGTAAATCCAGTTTCGTAACATGTCGCTCCACATGACAATCACAAGATCGTATTTGTCTTCTAAAACTGCTTCAATAGTTCTAACAAATATTTCATCGTTGCTCATACCGCCAATGGCAATATTTTTAAAATTGCAATCATATTCATTGACCAACAGTTGTGGCCAATGATATAATTTTTGATTTTCCTCTGTAAATCCAGAATCGCCGACGTGTGAACAGCCTGCAAACAGTATGCGCGGCTTAGTCATCACCAAAGCTGCCATCGCTGCCGCCGGCCCACGACCCACTGCTCATGCCTTGACGAGTGTAACTGGGGTTGAGGCCATTCATTTCTAAAATATCATCACGCAGGTTTTGATTACGCTTTTCAATATTTAGGACACGAGTAAAGCTATTAGTGATAGCGGCAGTATAATACGCAAAAGGGTTCTGCGATTTGGACTCGTCAAATTGCAGTCCGATTTGGCTGAGTTGCAAGAGTGCTTGGCTTCGCATTTCGTCATTGTAGGTGTATCCTCTCCAGTTTGATCGGGTGGCATAACGCTCACACAGTTTCATGAACATATGAGCCAGTTTCTTGGTCATTGCTCCGTGATCTTTGGAGAACTCTCCTGAGTCCAGGTCACCACGCCAGTGGCTTTTGCCTACACAAACTGTGGTACCATCTTCTTGTACCATATAGTGATTGAACGGAGGAAAATTGCATTTGACATACTTGGCTGGTGCCGGAATTTCAATTCCGTCATCATCATATTCTGTGGTAGGAGGGCCTTCTTCTTCGGCTAGTTTTTCGGCAGCTCTGCGTGTTTTGACATCATCCACGGGAATGTGATCCCAAGTCATCACACGAAACACCACTTCAGTTTCGGGTATTTTAGTATACTTGATTTCAAACTCGTCTAGTTTGCGTTTGGTACCGTCGGCTGTGGCAGCTTCATGCGCCAGTTTGGCCAGTCGTTCTGCACGATTACGGCGTGCCTGCAAGATATTCTTTTTGTTGATCTGTTTGACATCAGTAAGAATAATATCATAATCTGCAAATTCTGGTTTGGTGTATGTGCAGTAGGTGGTCTTGCTTTTATGTATTTCTTTGAGAATATCTTTGTTGTTAAGATAGTTAGCTTTCACTGATGAATCCTTTATAGTTGCAGTATAGTAGCAGAAATACAACGGAGTTGTCAACCGATTATATGATGCTATTTTGGTATCGATAAATATTAAAAGATAGGAAAAATATTTATGGCAGTCAACACCGACACAATGGGCCCACCAGCACCACTTTCGCCAGAACAGCAAAAATGGCTGGGAGGTGCGGATGCCAATGATCCCTTTATTCGGGCACGAATGCTCAAGGCAGTTCCAAACCCTCCGGAACAACCCAGTCTTTACAGCTTTGATCCCAAGCAGTTGCGCTTGGGCAATGCTGGCCTGAATCCTGGTGGACTCAGTTGCCGGAAAGAAGACTATGCTGAAAAGGATGTGCCGGTATCGGTGGATTCTCAGGGTGGCGTACAAAGCGATGGTCCCAGTGAAGATTGGCGTGTCAAGGTAAGCCTTGCACCCAACAGCACTATATTTTACAAAAGCAGTAACGCCGGTATAATGTCTCGATTAAAAGACACCGGTGGAGCAATATTTCCTTATACTCCGCAGATCAGTGTAACACACGCGGCACGATATGCTGAACAGAAGCTGACACACAGTAACTATGCCAGTTATTTTTACGAAGGTTCGGATGTGTCCTCAATCAACATCTCAGGTGAGTTCACGGTACAAACGCCCACGGAAGGTCAGTACCTATTAGCAGTCATCAGCTTTTTTAGAAGTTGTACCAAGATGTTCTTTGGCAATCAAGACACACACACTCCTTCGGGCAGTCCACCGCCCATGGTGTTTTTGAACGGCTACGGCAAATACTATTTTCCCAATGTGCCCTGTGTGTTGACCAGTTTTCAACACACCATGCCAGCAGATGTGGACTATGTTGAAATTTCTCAAAGCTATCTGCGTCAACAAGAAATGGTCAAGAGCAGTGTGGGCAAAACTCGTGTGCCCACTACCAGCACCTTGGCCATTACTCTGCAACCAGTTTACAGTCGTCGTATGATACATCAGTCGTTTAATCTTGACAAGTTTGCCAATGGTGACCTGTTGATCAGTGGGGCCGAAGGCCAAGGAGGGTTCCTGTAATGGCTGTGACCTATTCAAAGAAAAGTGCATACTATGGCACTGGTCTGTACGGTAATTTTTTAGATGTCCTAGATTTTCGTACCATTAACAAACAGGTAGATGATGTTTACTACACCATAGACAAAGTGTATCAAAATCGTCCAGACCTGTTGGCCTATGACCTATACGGCGACAGCAGCCTATGGTGGGTGTTTGCGGCCCGTAATCCTGATGTCATACGAGATCCCATATTTGATTTTGTGTCAGGCATAACAATTTATATTCCCAAGCAGACCACGTTAGAACAAGACTTGGGGCTATAACCTATGGCATCTACTGTTATTGCTGGCTACACTATAACTGCCAAGTTTGAATCACTAGTTGGCAAGGTCTATTTTACTGTCACCAAGCCAGATGGCAGCCAGTTATTTCGAGCAAGCTCAGTCAACGGTGTATTAGATGGCCTAGCCAATCTTAAAGACAAAGCAACCAGCGACGGCAACACAGCGTTGGCCGATGAACTCACAACACTCAGCCGTGACGCACAACTGGGATTGCCTGGTTTACAACAACAGGCTGTCAGCGAATATACGCCACCAGCACCTCCCCCACCACCAGCACCTCTCCCACCACCACCATTAGAAGCCGCCAGCGCACAAACCGCGGCCGATGGTGTGCCCTTCAGTCGGGGCAGTAGTGATGGCACTGGTACCAACGCTGGTGGCAATCCAGACGCCAAGCCATTGACTGCAGAAGAAATTGCAGCCAACAAGAATGTGCCAACGTCCGGTGAAGAAGATCGTAATACGCCAAAACGACAGCCTGCTCCAGTCACCAGTCAACCCCCTCCTAAATCGGCAGTCTCAGCCACACAAAAAGTTGATGCATCGGGCACACAAAAGAAAACAGCATCAACCATAACCAACAATCCTCTGCACCGTTATGCCACCTATACCTATGGTATAACACTGCACCTGCTGTCGGCACAATCATATAACGACATGGCCAACGGCAAAGCCTGGTTGCCCAGCGCAAAGACTCTGATCAGCAGTGCCGGCAGATACGGCAGCAAAACATTCAAAAGACCTGCACAGTTTGCAGATGATTTTTACTTTGATGGTCTGACCATGGAGACCATCATTGGTCTAACTGCACAAGGCAAAAGTTCCAATGTGATCAACATCAACTTTAACTTGATTGAACCCTACGGATTAACATTACTGAACCGCCTGCTGGAGATGGCAGTGGAACTACAAATACCAAACTACTTGGCCAATCCTTATGTGTTACAAATTGATTTCTTTGGCAACGACGAAGCCGGAGACATAGTACATCCAATTCCAAATATTACCAAGTATATTCCGGTTAAACTGATTGATATGAAAATGAAAGTGGGAGCCACAGGCACTAGCTATGCCTGCAGGGCCATACCCTACAATCACGAAGCATTCAGTCAGGTCATTGCCAGCACTCCGGCCAACTTTGAAATCACAGCAAAAACAGTCCAAGACTTTTTTCAAAATGATTCTGACGAAGCAAATTTGATCAATCAGGCCAAAGAAAATGCTCAGCGAAAAGAAAATTTAAATAAAAATTCTCAAAAATTAGCAAATGAAAGTGATGCCGAAAGCCGTAGATTGGGATTAAAAACAGCAGGTCCACAATCAGGAGAACAGGCTCTGATAGCAAAGCCCTACGAAGTCAAAAGTTATAATGGTGCATACAACGCTTACCAACAGTATCTTGTTGACAACAAATCCATAGAGCATCCTACAAAAATTAAATTTGAAATTGATCCAGAAATATCAAAATCTGCAATAGTGTATGAGAAGAAAAATTCTTCTTCAAATACTGCAATGACCAACACGGATAATAGCAAAGAAGTCAGCAAGGCCGTAGCAGCCAACAACACCGGCGCCGGCCGCAACTCTGCAACAGCATCAGGCATGGACTTGACCAAAGAAAAGTTCAATGTCAATGCTGGTACCAGCATATTAGATGTCATAAACTTGGTCATGCGTAACAGCACCTATATAACAGATCAAATCAAAGACAAAGACAAAGTGGACTCGGATGGCAATCCAATGAAATGGTTCAAAGTGGTCCCGCACATACTGCTCAAAGACTTTGATTTTATTAAGAACCAGTACAGTCACGAAGTGACTTTTAAGATAATTGCATACACAGCACACAACGGCAAGCATCCGCTGGCACCAATATCCACTGATGAACAAATACAGCGCAGTCTTCGTAAAGAATACAACTATATCTACACTGGACACAATAGTGATATCATAGATTTTGCCATTGACTTTGATGCACTGTATTTCAATGCTGTCAATGTGTTTTCAAAGAATCTTGAAGCCTTGAGTGACGCACAAGATGCTGAAAACGGTGGTACTGGCACTGTCAAGTCTTATCTTAGCCAATTGCCCAAACAACGTACAGATACTGTTCAGCCAACACAGACTCAAATAACCACTGGCGATCAACGAAACGTTGGATTCAACAGTGGACAGAACAGCAGTATTCAGATTGCTGCCGATGTCATGCAGAGTTTGTACAGTACTCCTCGCGGAGAAATGTTAAATGCCAAATTAAAGATCATCGGTGACCCAGATTTTATCAAACAAGACGATATCTATCATAGTCCCGGCAATGCAGATTACCCCGACTTGGAAGCCACACATACACCCAGTGGTAGTATTTTGACTGATCGTGGAGACATTTTTGCTCGTATAAGTTTTAAAACACCGGTGGACATGGATACTGCCACTGGTGGTTTGCGTACTGATCAAAAATATCTCAACAGTAATTTCAGCGGTATCTACAAGATTATCAAAGTCAGTAGCGAATTTCGGGGCGGTCGCTTTGAACAAAACTTAGAAACCATCAGATATCCAGATCCTGTGACCGACTCCAACAAGGCCAAATCTCTAGTAGAGCGCACAGATACACAAGATAAAAATAAATTAAATGCCAGACCTGTTGCAAAAGCTGAGGCTCCTGCAAAGAAACTTGAGCAACCTGTGATGAGTCCCAGCGAAGTAAACAAAGCCAAAATCAACGAGGTTGACAACGCTCAAGTATCCAAACTTGAAGCAGTGGCAGTCAATGGAGAAACTAGAAATGTAACAGAGGTGCAGGCTGACAATAGCACAGCCAAAGACAGTACCAGTGATGCTACTGCGGCAGCTCCGCCTGTGCCACCGCCGCCAGAACCTCCCACAACACTCACAGATACATTTGCCGGAGCAACGCTAACCGCAGCCAGAGGATTTGGACGCATCTATGTCAAAATAGTTTTACCCAGCGGCGAAAAAATTATTAATGCGGCCGGTTGGGGAGATGAGCAATGGAACAGAGAAATAGCAAGATCAGTGGATGCTGATGTGGGCGCACTGACCAGTTTGAAAGCAAGTTGGGACACCCTCTATCAAGGATACAAAGAAAAACTACTACCCAATGGATAAGGATTCAATATAAATGGCAAGCAATAATCGAGTAGGCAACAAATTACCCAAGTGGGCTGATCGTGACTCTGCTACTGGAGTCAAGTTAGACACCGCGGTGTTTGTGGGCATTGTAAAAAACAATTTAGATCCTGCACGTTCAGGCCGACTACAAGTTTGGATTCCAGATCTGGGCGGTCAAGAAAACGATTCTAAAACTTGGCGCACAGTCAGTTATGCCAGCCCGTTCTTTGGAAGTACTGCTCTTAGTCCAGCCAATGCCAACAACACCGCCAACAAATGGGACGTGGCACTACACACCTACGGCATGTGGGCAGTACCACCGGATCTGGACAATCAGGTGCTGTGTACCTTTGTCAACGGTGATCCTGATCGCGGATTTTGGTTCGCCTGTGTGCCCGGCGTAGTCAGCACATACATGACTCCGGGTTTGGCTGCAGGCAACAACATAGACACAGACACCACCACAGCAGATGTCAAAGCATCTATCAAGTCTGGTGCTAGTGTGGTACCAGTTACTGAGTTCAACGAAAATGCACCGGGTTCGGTTAATGATATTTTCTATAATAATCCCAAACCGGTACACGAAGCACAATACAACAGACTGCTAACACAAGGGCTTGACAAAGACAAGGTGCGTGGTGCAATCACTTCCAGTAGTCAACGTGAAAGTCCTAGTACAGTATTTGGTATCAGCACACCCGGACGCTTTGTGAACGATCCGGCCACAGATCAAAATTTTCAAAACAAACTTGAAGAAGGAACACTGACCAAAGACGACCTACCCACAGGTGCTCGCCAAGGTGGACATCAATTTGTCATGGACGATGGCGATATATTGGGTGTCGACAGTCTAGTAAGATTGCGCTCAGCCAGCGGTCACCAGATACTGATGAGTGACAGCAACAAGGTCATGTACATTGCCAACAGTGAAGGCAGTGTGTGGCTAGAATTTGCCGAAAATGGTCAAATGCACGTATTCAGTGCTGGTGGCCTGAACATTCGCACACAAGGCGATTTGAATTTGCACAGCGACAAGAGTATCAATATCAATGCCGATGACTCAATAAACATCAAAGCAGCCACGGCTATCACAGCAGAAACCAATGCATTGACCATGCGTTCTATTGGCAAAACCACACTGTTTGCTGGCGGCATGAACATTGGCAGTGATGCAGACATTCACCTGTCGGCCAGCGGCAAAGGTACTTTTACTGCCGATGGAGTACTGTACTGTGTGGGCTCACAAATCAAGCTCAACAGCGGTGGCGGCGTGTCAGTCAATGCACCTGGTAAAATGAAAACTTATGTACACAATGATAGCAGCCAACTCAACCCAACATCGGCTTGGGAATCTGTACCCAATACATTAGATAGCATTGTGACAGTGGCACCAGCACATGAACCATGGACCAGACAAACCGGTGTTGGCCAAGGCACTGGACTGAGCCCCAACGGCAATCAAGGACCTGACAGTGTGGCCGAGGGTGGCGCACCTGCACAGTACATTGGACCAATCAATTGTGTGCCCAAGGGCAGTGTGGTCAAGGACGGCAACGGTCAAGCAGTCACTGACGGCAGTGGACAGCCAGTGAGAACCAGCACCGCAGCCGCAGATCCAGGACCAGCAGACGCTGAAAAAAGGCCAGTGACCAAACCGGTCCCCCCAGAGTGGGTACGTAGAGATGATGCACCCAATCCACCTGGTGCAATAGGTCCATTGAGTCAGTATCAAGTCAAATGTGTCATGGCTCAAATGGCCTACAGTGAAAGTCGTTACAATTATGACATTCGTGAAGCTGCCAATGGCAATTATCTAGGACGCTATCAGCTTGGTGCTGCCGCATTTACAGACTTAAAATACATGAAAGCTGATTATTATACAAAATACAAAACACAGGCAGTGCGTTATGCTGATGCTTGGTACGGCAAAGAAGATATCAATAGTGATACTGATTATCTGAGCAACAAAGCGGTACAAGAAAAAGTCATGTTTGATTTGATGACAGCCAACTACAAAGCATTGACTGCAAGAAGTGATGGCAAATATGGCATAAATGCCGATGATGATCTGTGTACGGTGGCTGGCATGATATGTGTGGCACACCTGTTGGGCGCAGGCGGCGCAAGAAAATGGCGTTACAGTGCAGTGGGTGGAGATGCCAATGGAACAGATGGCGCAACTTATTACAATCGAGGTAGATATGCCATAGATATTCTAGCACTCAACGGCGGCGGCACAACAGCCAGTTTCAACGGTGGGCTGGCCACACGCAGTACTGGTCTAGCCAGTACACAGGCATTGACACCTGCTGCCGCAGCCGCAGCCGCACAAAACATCAATCCCACAGATGTCATACAGTTTACTCCAGCTGCCGCTGGCAACACTGGGTCAGGAACTCTGGAACGTTTTAATCAATGTGATAAAAATTTCCGTGCAATGGTATTGGGTGCTGCCAAAGAATACAAAGAAAAAACTGGTCAAAAACTGATCTGTAACAGTAGTCTACGCACAGCAGACGATCAAACCAAACTGTATAATGCCTGGGTTGAGGGCGGCGGCTCCGGTAAAAACACAGTCAATACCAGATATGGTCGTATCAGTATGCCATTGAAATCTCCGGGACAACACGGCCGTGGCTTTGCCATGGATTGCCCAGCAGAACAACTGTCAAGACTGAACAGTTTGGGATTGCTGGCCAAGTACGGCCTACAGTGGTTGAACCCCAAAGATCCTCCGCACATTCAAACACCATTGAGTAGAGGGTAAATACAGTTATGGCCACATTATACAAAGGTTTCAGCACATACAATCGAACAAAGAAGTTCAGGCTAACTGATCACGAACTGATCAAACAAGACCTGTACAACAACTTCAATGTCAAAAAAGGTGAAAAACTCATGCAGCCAAACTTTGGCACCATAATATGGAACATGATGTTTGAGCCTTTGACCGAAGAAACACGTACTCTAATGGTCGACGATGTCAAACGCATTGTTGCTTACGATCCAAGGACTCGTGCCACAAATGTCATAGTAACACAGTTTGAACATGGGATTCAAATAGAAATAGAACTGCTGTTTATTGATACAAACCAAGTGGATGTCATGGCAATCAATTTTGATAACCAATCGCAGTCACTGACTCGTGCTTAATTAAACACCCATATTTTATTTTAAATAAATATTAGAACAGGGTTAAAACATGGCAATTACAACAAGACAAACTAGCTTATTGGTACAACAGGATTGGAAAACCTTGTACCAGACTTTCCGCGAAGCAGATTTCCAAAGCTACGACTTTGAGACTCTTCGCAAGAGCATGATTGACTATATCAAGACTTACTACCCTGAAGATTTCAACGACTTTATTGAAAGTTCAGAATACATTGCTCTTATTGATCTGATTGCGTTCCTGGGACAAAGTCTTGCATTTCGCACAGACCTAAATGCTCGCGAAAATTTTATTGACACAGCCGAACGTCGTGACAGTATTCTCAAACTTGCTCGTTTGATCAGTTACAATCCCAAACGAAATCTTGCCAGCACTGGACTACTAAAAATCAGTAGCATCAGTACCACAGAATCAGTGGTCGACAGCAATGGTTTAGATGTTGCAAATTTAGCAATCAACTGGAACGACAGTGCCAATAATTCTTGGCAAGAACAATTTGATGCAATTTTGAATGCCGCTTTTGTATCTAGCCAGGTTATAGGCAAACCAGGTAACACACAGAACATCAACGGTATCGAAACCGAAGAGTATACTGTGCAACTGACAGCGGGTCAAACTCCTGTGTTTAGATTTACCACGGCTGTCAACGGTGCTCAAATGAACTTTGAAGCAGTCAGTGCAACCACAGCAAAACAAAGTTACATTTACGAGCAAACTCCCAGTTCTAGTGCCAACTTTAATATATTGTATTGCAGTGACAGTTTGGGCAACAGCAGTAACAATACTGGATTTTTCCTTTCTTTCAAACAAGGTGTCTTGAACACACAAGATTTTACCATTGCTGATAATTTGCCTAATCGTGTGGTCAACATCAATTTTGACAATATCAACAACACCGACGTTTGGTTGTATGCCTTGGACAGCTTCAACAACGAACAGACTCTGTGGAAAGCTGTTCCATCAGTATCGGGCATCAATGTAATCTACAACAATATTGGCGAAAAGAATCTTTATCAAGTCAGCAGTCGTACCAACGATCAAATTGACCTGGTGTTTGGTGACGGCGCCTTTACCAATGTACCACAAGGCAATTTCAGATTATACTATCGTCAAAGCAACGGCCTAAACTACAAGATTACTCCGGACGAAATGCAAAACATAGTCATACCATTGACTTACGCCAGTCGCAGTGGCCGTGCTGAAACCCTGACCATTCGTGCAAGTTTGCATTACACAGTGGCCAACGCCAGTGCCAAAGAAACCATTGACGATATTCGTACCAAAGCACCACAGAATTATTACACGCAAAATCGTATGATCACCGGGGAAGATTACAATCTGTTCCCCTACACACAATACGCCAATATACTAAAAGTCAAAGCAGTCAATAGAACCAGCTCGGGTGTTAGTCGTTACTTGGATGTGCTTGATGTGACTGGCAAATATTCCAGTACCAATGTTTTTGCCCAAGACGGTTGGTTGTACAGAAACCAATTCACCGGCAGTTTTAATTTTCAATGGAATAGCACCACAGAAATTTCAAAGATTGTTTACAATCAAATAATTCCTTTGCTAAATGCCAAAGAATTAGAACACCTGTATTACAAAACATACACACGATATGTGCCTGATACTACCATACTGTGGACCACAACACAAAGACTTAGCACTGGTAGTGTGGGATATCTAAGCGAAGATGGTGCAACACCTATTGCAGTATTGGATGTTGGCCTATCAAATAAACTTCGCTATGTCCGTGCAGGGTCTATCATTAGATTCGCAGCCGGGACTGGAAAATATTTTAATGCACAGAATCAAATTGTCACAGGATCACCTACACTGAGTGGTGACCGCACCTATATCTATGCAGGTGTAATGGACATCAATGATACCATTATCACACTGGGCAAAATGGTGCCTGATTCGGCGGTGATTGATCAAATTATTCCTCAATTTAAAAACAATTTATTGAGCTCGTTGACCAACACAGTAAAAACTTATATTCAAAGCAAAAAAACATTTGGTCTACGTTATGATGATGCAGATCAAACTTGGTCAATAATTGAATCTGCTGATCTAAGCACAGCATTGGACTCATATGATTTTAGTTTGAATCATGCTGGCGATACCACGGGACAGGCATTGGACACCAGTTGGTTGATTAGACTCAGCTACAACGGTATTGACTATCGAGTTGACTATCGAGGAATTGATTATATTTTTGAAAGTCAGAGAGAAACACGTTTCTATTTTGACGAACGTGTAAAAGTGTACGATACAAAAACTGGATTGACTCTACACGATCAGATCAATGTATTAAAAATCAACAATCGACCCGACAGTCGTGAGGCCATTGGTGAAGATCAAACTTGGTATGTGTACAAAAACATTGTTGAACCAGACGGGTATCAAAGCACCCGTAGAATCTTGGTCACTTTCCCTGACAGCAACAGCGATGGCGTTCCGGATAATCCTGACCTGTTTGATAATATTGTGAATCCTTTGGTGAATACTTCGGCAAAGTATGTGTATCAACAGTCGTTGAATGACCCCAACAAGTTTTTGTATACACAACCGTACGACAATGCTCTTGTTGTCAGTAGCTATGCCACACAGAATGATATTAAAACTTATATCAATATCTACGAAAGCGGACAAGTATTCTATGCTACCTCAGAAAAAGTGTTCTACGAATTGTCTATCACCAACAGTGTAAGAAGTCTAAAGGTACGTACAGACTTGGCAGCATACACTGGCCGTCAGCAGTTGTACTTCCAATATCGTCATAACAGTCCCAACTACCGACGGATTGATCCAAGTCCCAACAACATCATGGACCTGTATATTTTAACCAAACAGTATGCAACCGACTATGCAGCCTGGATTCAAGACACCAGCGGCGCAGTTGCAGATCCAGTGGCACCCACCAACGAAACTTTGAAAATTGAGTTCAGCGGGTTAGAAAATTACAAAGCATTGAGTGATACATTGATATACAACACAGCTCGATTCAAGCCCTTGTTTGGTTTACGTGCAGACCCTGCACTACAGGCCAAGTTCAAAATTGTTAAAAATTCCAACATTGTTATCAGTGACAACGATGTCAAGAGCAGTGTAATCAATGCCATCAACACTTACTTTGCTATTGGACAATGGGACTTTGGCGAAACATTTTATTTCTCAGAATTGAGTGCATATCTACACACCACATTAACACCCAACATCGCCAGCATTGTTATTGTTCCCAGCGATAGCGCAGTTCGCTTTGGTACACTTTATCAGATCAATTCTGAAGCCAATGAAATTATTATCAGTGCGGCCACAGTCAATGATGTTGAAATTATCAGCGCAGTAACAGCGGCTCAAATCAATCAAACATTAGCTTTAACTTCCGGAGTAGTTTAATGGCCAATAACAAAACCGTAAATTTATTACCAGAAGTATTTCGTACCGATACCAACAAAAAGTTTCTTAATGCCACAGTGGATCAGTTGGTATCTGATCCCAATTTTCAAAAAATCAATGGTTATATCGGTCGTCAATTTTCGCCCACAGCCAAATCCGCTGACTACTATATAAAAGAATCATCGGCACTGAGACAAAATTATCAACTTGAGCCCAGTGTGGTTATCAAGAACAAATCGGGCGACACCGAGTTCTTTGGCAACTATATTGATCTGTTACAACAGATCGAATACTATGGTGGCAACATAGCCGATCACGATCGTTTGTTTAAAAACAAATCATACAGCTACAACGGCTTGTTTGATTTTGACAAATTTGTTAATTTTAATCAATACTATTGGTTACCCAACGGCCCCGACACTGTAACAGTATCAAGCACTGGCGCGGTCACAGAAGCAAACATAGTGGTAACTAGAGACACAGTCACTGGCTCTTATAAATTTTCCACAGAGGATGGCGCATCGAATCCTGAGCTGTTTCTAGTACACAGTGGCACCTACAAGTTTATAGTCAATCAACCTGGCATACCTTTCTGGATTCAAACCGAATCCGGAACATCGGGTTTGAGATTGGGACAACCCAACACCAGCAGTAGACAAATACTTGGAGTGATCAACAACGGAGAGGATGTGGGTACTGTCACCTTTACCGTTCCTGCGCCCAATGCTCAGGACAGCTATAATTCATTAAATTTGGCCTACGAAGTTGATATAGCAGTATCCATACCTTATAATCGGGTACAGGGGTTGACGGTAGCGGAAATTGTGGCCAATGGCGGACTTGATGGAGCAACCACAAATTTTTCAACCAAGAAAATTATATTTGTTGGACAGACCTATACCGATGCAGACTGGACCCCACTCAATGTATTTGATGCAGACCCAGTACCGGCACAAGATCGCTACACGGTGTGGACCATCAATCTTGTTGATGACGGCAACGGAGGTCAGGTTGTTAATTTGGTCAATCCATTGCCAATTACCAATACACAAAAAGTATTTGTGCTGGGTGGTGTTTCCTATGCCAACACACAATATCTAATCAATTCTGGCAAATGGAGCCGTATTCCAGTCATCACAGCCGCCGCACCTTATTTGTATTATCAAGACAATTTAGTATCAACCATGACCGGAAGTCTAAGATTGATCGATGCCGCCGGTACACCGATAAATGTAGATACTGAAATACTAGGAAAAACATATTTCAAGAGCCCCAATGGTGTAACATTTACCAATGGTCTCAAGATACAGTTTGATTCGTCGGTGATGCCAACCAGCTATGCCAACAAATTGTTCTATGTAGAAGGTGTTGGTACTGCAATCAAATTGGTATCCATTGAACAAACTGACAGTATTGGTACATACATCACTGATCCAACCACACACGATTATATCACAATCAATCGGGCCAGCATTGATCGTAATGCCTGGTCGAGAACCAATCGATGGTTTCATATTGATGTAATCACGGCAGCTGCCACATACTTAAATCAGTTGCCATCTGTGACACAGGCACAACGTGCCCTACGTCCTATAATTGAGTTTGAACCTGATTTACAGTTGTTCAATCAAGGTAGCATAGCAAAAGATCAAGTTGATATTTTAGAGTTGACAAAGATAACCAATGCATTTCTGCAGGTTGAAAATTATTCAACAGACAACGATCAGTATGCAGACATTGACGTTGGTGGCTCCACCATTAGATTCAATGCAGGCGACAGAATTGTTTTTGCAGCCGATACTGATCCGTTGGTGATCAACAAAATTTATGTGGTCAGTATATTTAATTTGACCAATAATCAAGAGACTCCTGATTATCGTGTGCATCTTGAACTGGCTCAAGACAGTGCTATCGCTGTAGACGAAACCATGTGGGTACGAAAGATTTATACTGTTAACGGTCTGGTCACTGATGAAGAATACTGGTTCGACGGGGCCGCCTGGTACAACGCACAGAAAAAAACAGGCTACAATCAAAGCCCACTGTTTGATATTTTCACAGGCAATAATGTAAGTCTGTCTCGTCGTGGTGACAGCAGTACATTTGTAGGAACTCGAATATTGTCTTATAAACTGGGTTCGGGAAGAACAGATCAAGTGCTGGGTTTTCCGTTATCGTATAGAAACTTCCAAAATGTAGGCGATATCGAATTCTCCAATGATTTTGATGCAGACACTTACCAATATCTAGTCAACAAGGTTCCTGTGGTAGAACCAGTGAACAATTATTTCATTAGGAAAAATACTGACGCCGGTGGATATGTGTTCCGAAATGTCTGGACAGAAAACAAAGAGAAAACAAAACAATATCAAGTATTCAGTTATACTTTTACCGGTGAGACAAATTACTTTGTGATTGATATACTTCCAAAGTACACCAGCGGGTCTGCAAATTTAATTGTTTATAGAAACAATGGAAAAACTCTTGACACATTGGACCCTGTAGATTATTCAATAGTATCGGTTAACGGAAAACAAGCGGTTAGGGTAAATGTTAATATTTTAACGGTGGGCGACAGTATCACCATCAAAATTTATAGCACTTCGGTCAGCGCCTTGGGCGCTTATGAAATACCAAAGAATCTAGATCTCAATGGTCTTAACAGCACGTTTGCTAGTCTGACACTGGGACAAATACGTAATCATTTGGTTACGCTGGCACACAATACCAATCAAGTTGTTGGTGTTGTTCCTGGTGTGAGCAATCTTCGAGACGTATCAATTAAAAACAACACCGGCAGTATTTTGCAACATCAAAGTCCTGCAATATACAGCAACTTGTTCTTGCTGGATCGAGACGTTAATTTTATCAAGTCAACAGAGTATGCACAAAAAGAATATACAAAGTTTAAAAACAAATTCTTAGAGTTATCTCTTACCAGTGGCTTGGTTGATACCAATGACATTCCATCTAGTGTGGATGCCATCGTTAGCGAAATCAATCGTTATAAGAATAGCAAGTTTGCTTGGTACTACAGCGATATGGTGCCATATGGCAGTAATCTACAACCGTCAACCACATATCAAATTTTGAATCCTGCGATTCGTCAATATGAAATTACCACAATTTTTGATGATACACAGTTGAGTGATCGTGCAGTGTTGGTTTATTATGCTACAACCAAAAAAGACACCTATGGTAATCTAGTGCTTGATGCTAATAATAATCCTATAGTTCTCAGTAAACGAGCATTGGTAAAAGATCGTGATTATTATTTTAATCAAGATCGTCCGGCAGTCACATTGACCAATCAAGTGGCACAACTTTATAATGATCTAATCATTGTCAAAGACTACATCAGTACCAACGGCAGTTATGTTCCGGAAACTCCTACCAAACTAGGACTGTATCCAAAATTTATCCCAAGTATTTTTACAGATGATACTTATCTAACACCTGCCACAGTGATACAGGGACACGACGGCAGTATAACCCCCTCATTTGGAGACTATCGTGATCAGATGTTGTTGGAACTTGAAACAAGAATATACAACAATATCAAGGTCAACTACAATTCTACCCTGATTGATCTTTACGATTATCTACCTGGTCGTTTTAGAACCACAGATTACAATCTCACCGAGTTCAATAACATACTCACAACATCATTTTTAAAATGGATTGGAACCAATAGAGTCAACTACACCAACAACAGTAGCTACAATTCTAATGATCCATTCAGTTGGAATTACAAAAACTTTTATGATGTAATTAATGGTAGTCAATTGCCAGGCAGCTGGCGAGCAGTATTCAAGCATTACTACGACACAGACCGTCCGCATCGGACACCTTGGGAAATGCTGGGATTCAGCGAGAAACCTGCTTGGTGGGAAAACAGTTACGGGCCCGCACCTTACACTGGCGGCAACTTGGTTTTATGGACCGACCTAAGTCTGGGTTACATTCGCGGCGAAAATCGATACGACACACGTTTTGCAAGACCTGATCTATTAAAAATCATTCCAGTGGACGACGCCGGCAATCTACGTAGTCCAAATCAATTTTTAGTTGCAAACTTCGACAGTATCAAAACCAATGCCAGTTTTGCAGTGGGCGACATTGGACCAGCAGAAAATGCTTGGCGCCGTAGCAGTGACTATCCTTTCGCTCTACAACAAATAGTGGCACTAATGAATCCTGGGTTTTACTTTGGTACTCTGATGAATGTGGACAACTACAATGTTAACCCATACTTAAATCAAGTGGCATTGTCCGACACACTACAAAGAATCACACCAACTGCAATCAAGATAAATGGTCTAGTCGGTGGCACACGTCAACGCACTGTGGGTTATATCAATTGGATCGGTGACTATCTAACCAGTTTAGGCATCAATCCCGGTGTTAAGATTATAAACTATCTAAGCAGTTTGACTGTACAATTGAGTTACAAGCTGGCCGGTTTTACCAGCAAAAACTATGTTAAAATTCTTGCTGAACAGAGCTCACCTACCAGTACCAATCAAAGTATTGTTATTCCAGACAACAACTACGAGATCTTTTTAAACAAATCTACACCCATTAAAAAAATCAATTATAGTGCGGTAATTGTACAGCGTAGCGGCAATGGATGGACCATAAGCGGATATGACATTGAGGATCCGTTCTTTACTATTATTCCTAGTTTGGCCAACAACAATGCGGCACGTATTGAAGTAGGATCAACGGTTGCTGTTATCTATCAAGATTTTCAAAATTACAAAATTCGCATTCCGTATGGATACGAATTCAACACACGCCAACAAGTGGTTGACTTTTTAATCAGCTACGGTCGATATCTAATAGGTCAAGGCATGCGGTTTGACGCCTATAGTAATCTGTTGGACACCACACAAGATTGGACATTGAGTGCTCGAGAATTTTTAACCTGGAGTCAACAGGGTTGGCGATCTGGTAGCCTACTGGTATTGAGTCCAATCATTGATCAAATCGTAATTGAAAATGCCACCGGCACGGTTGACTATATCGAAAACAATATCTACGGCAGCAAACTGCTGGACCAAGATAGCAATATTATCAAGAATTCACAATTCACAGTGGTTCGTTATGGCAATCAATTCAAACTAAATGCACACAGTGGGCAAACCATTGGGTTTGCACAATTAAATGTTGTTCAATACGAACACGCCTTGATCTTTGACAATACCACATTGTTCAACGACATTATCTACAAACCTGAATTGGGCAATCGTCAGTTTAGATTAAAGCTAATAGGCAACCGTACAGGTGCTTGGAATGGTCAATTGGACATTCCAGGTTTTATCTACAACAACGGTGTTATCAACGATTGGACCGCCAATACTGATTATAGAAAAGGTAGTCTAGTAACATACAAAAATAATTATTATGTTGCACTGACCAATCTTATTGGAACCACAGAGTTTTTGTCTAGCCAGTGGAAACAGATCGCACAAAATCAAATTAAGACTGGATTATTAAACAATCTAAGTTACAGCGCACAAGAGTTTGATAACATCTATGATATCAACAACCAACCTCAAAACTCACAACTTAACAAATTCAGCAATGGCTTAATTGGATTCCGTGAACGCAGTTATCTAACAGATCTAGGTTTAGATATTGAGACCCAGGCCAAGTTCTATCAAGGCTATATCAAACAAAAAGGAACTCGTAATGCAGTTGATGCTTTTAATCAAGTTTCTTTAAACAACGTTCAGAGCAGTATTGAAACTTTTGAAGAGTGGGCCTTGCGTGTGGGCGAGTATGGCGCCACCGACAGTAACGATTTTGTAGAAATAGTTCTTGATGAACAGACATTTACTAGTGATCCGGAAACGCTGGTATTGTTGAATACCAACGATACTGCACCAGATCAGATTATTGGTATAACGCCAGACAAATTGTATCATCGCCCAAATTATTACAATCCCAATTTGCTAACAGATCTGACCGTGCCCAAAGATATTGGTATTCCGATCACTGCAGGTTATGTGAATCTGGCCGACGTTGATGCAACACTGTTTGACATACGTGAATACACCACATTAAACAATATTTTATATAATGTTGGCGCCGGATATAAAATTTGGGTAGCAAAAGATTTTGCTGGTGATTGGAATGTGTATCGAGTAAACGAAACAGACAACTTTGTGACCGAGATGAGTTATGCTCTAAATGGTCTGGCATTGATAACAACTTATGGCTCTCACAATTTTGCCATTGGCGATGTTGTTGCCATTAGGAATTTTGACACAGACTTTGACGGATTTTACAGAGTATTTGATTTAGACACATCAAACACTTTCTACGTAGTGGCAGCGAGAAATGCTGCCACATTACAAAAATTATCAGCAGTGACAGGTTCCGGGTTATTGTTCCATCTAGAGTCCATGCGTGTTGACAACAGTTCAGGAATTATCAGCAAAGAACCATTAACCAAATGGCGTACCAACGATGTCATATGGGCCGACAATGATCAAGGCGAAGGCAGTTGGGGTGTTTATAAAAAGTTTGATGTATGGTCTAGCAATACCATAGTCACTTTGGCTTCTAAAGAATACATACGTGATAGCCTTTACGGTACCGCAGTGAAAATAAGTCGTAATGGCGGTACGCTGTTGGTAGGACAGCCCAGCGGGACATCGTCGACCGACGCTGATGTTGTTAGAACATTTTCTATAGATCAGACCACAAAGAAATTCTTGGAAAGTGATCCAATCAAATCGTTGGTGAAACTGTCCACAGTGGGAGGCAATTTAAAATTTGGTAACAGTATTGACTCGGGTACTGATATAGCGGCAATTGGTGCTCCTGGCTCATTGTCAAATCAAGGACTGGTCTTTCTATACAATTACAACTCTGGATTGAATTCTAGTTTTGCACAGGTATTACGGGCCCCAGATGGTGCTGCCGATGATCTATTCGGCCAGTCTATCAGTATGAGCAAAGACGATCGTTGGATCTATGTTGGTGCACCGGGTGCCAACAAGGTCTACGTTTATGGCGTTACTACCCCAACCACAAGAATTTATTCAGTTGTCATACAAGATTATATCAATGCAACACTAGATCCAGTAACTGGAAGTTATGTTGCTCCAGTGGAATTTACATTATCTTTTACTCCCGTGAGTATTGACACTCTGGTAGTGACTGGCGATAATCACATCTATGTTGCCAATGTAGACTTTACTCTTGCTGGCAATGTAGTAACATTTGTTGAACCAGTCAATGATGTTATTTTGGTGTTTAGACAGGCTCGGGCCTATAAATTAATTGCTACTTTAACTCCACCTACAGTGTCTGGGGTGACCTATAGTCACTGGGGATCGTCAATCAAGACAACCACTGATGGTAGAGAAATTGTTGTAGGGGACTCACGTGCTGTTGTTAATGGCACACAATTGGCTGGTATTGCCACAGTGCATCAGCGAGTCGTTGAATCATTCATTGGTGATGGTACCCGCAATACATTTACCCCGTATAGAAGTTTGCCTACTGAGTTATTGGTAACTGTTGACAGTGTTGAACAAACCTATGCTGGAAATTATATTGTCAATGATCGTAGTGTACAGTTTATTACTGCACCAGCAAGAGGAAGTCTAGTGCAAGTTGAAATAAATTCATTCAACTTGGTAAAAGTATTGGGACTTGATGATGTCAACACACAAGCACGTTTTGGATACAGTGTTGATGTTTGTAATTTGAATTGTTCTGTATATGTTGGCGCACCCTACTACACACGACCCGAGTACTATGCTGGTCGGGTGTATAGATATGTAAATCAAGGTCGGGTTTACGGCACCATCACCGGTACAGTAACCAATCCAACTGTGACTCGCGGCAACAGCATTTTTGTCAACGGAATTGAAGTAGTATTTAATGGAACTACAGTGGCCAGTGTGGCAGTTGATATCAATTCTGCATACATTCCCGGCATCACTGCATTGGTGATTGCCGGCCAGTTGGTCATCAACTCAACTGTTACGGTACCCAACAAACGTTTGGACATTTTGCCAGGATGGGGCCAACACCCGTTGGCAGATCTGGGACTTGAAGTGTATGCTTTTGTTCAAGCAATCGAACACCCCGGCACAGACAAAATACAGCATTTTGGCACAACTGTCAAAGTATCTGACACGGCCGATACTGTGTTTGTTAGCAGTACTGGTGCAACAGCAAAAGAACTTCAAACAATAGATCAAGGCAATACCACACTGGATCAAGATTCAACTCGACTATTGAATGTTACTCCTGCTTCGGGTGCAGTATTTGTATTTGATTATATTGCCACTCGACCTGACAACATTGCCACCCCTGGACAATTTATTAATGTAAAAGAAATTGTTTCAGACTATGCACAATCTGGTGCAAACTTTGGCGCCAGCATTGATACTGTCAACGGACTCTTGATCATCGGTGCTGACCGAGATAGTCGCATGGTATTGGATGCCGGCGAAGTGTATTCTTATGTCAACAATGGCAATAAACGGTCATGGCAATTGATCAGACAGCATAGTTACAAAGTTGATACTGCCAATCTAAATAGAATGTTTGTTTATAACAAAAAGACCAATGAGATACAGACCAATTTAGATATAATTGATCCTGCCAAAGGCAAGATATTGGGCATTGCCGATCAAGAACTGGATTACATCACCAGTTACGATCCTGCCAAATACAATCAATCAAATCCGGTAATCGACACATTCCAACCTCAAACGGCCGAAGACACAGCTAGAACTCCTTTTACGTTTAACTATGTGGGTACTACTGCTGCCTGGGGCGCCGAACAAGTGGGTCAGTTATGGTGGAATCTTGATGCCTGTCGTTATATTGACTACGAACAGGATACCTTGGTCTACAGAAGCAAGAACTGGGGCAAATTATTTCCTGGCAGTATGATCGAAGTATGCGAATGGGTTGAGAGCTCGCTACCACCTGCCAGTTATACCGGTCCGGGTAAACCCAAGTTTGTTGACAACAGTACGTATTCTTTATCTTACAATGTTGACAATGCCACTGGAGTGATTGTCAACAAATATTATTTCTGGGTAGTGAATAAAAATACGTCAGATCCGTTTGCAGCCAATAAGACAAAGACCGCAGCCGATGTAGCAAACATTATCGAAAATCCGCAAAATGCTGGCGTGTCGTATGCGGCAGCGATTCGCACAGATGCATTTAATTTGTACAACATCAATCAATATGTTTCTGACAGCAATGCTATATTACAAATTGCATATAGTATTGTGCCCAACGAAAACATTATCCATAGCGAATATGAGTTGATAAAAGAAAATACAGCCACCAGCATAATACCCGCCAAGATTATAAACAAGATTGTAGACAGTCTGGTGGGTGAAACCACAGATCATCGTCTGGTACCAAATCCCAAATTACCAAGCAATCAACAAACGGGCATTGAATCAAGACCCATGCAGTCGGTATTTAAAAATCGTTTCGCTGCATTGCGAACTTTTGTTGACTATTGTAATCAGGTAATGATTCAATATCCTATAGTGTTAGAATTTGATACACAGAAATTCTATACGAGCGATGCGTATCCTGCGGCAAACTCTGGTCAGTGGGATTTTAAAACATCAAACTATGAAGATCTTGCCTATATCGATAGAACAGTATTGCCAACCGGATACCGGATACTGGTGACAGCTGATGCACAATACAAGGGGCTTTGGACAATCTATGAATTAGATGCTGGCAAAGAATTTACTCTACAACGAGTGCAGACTTATCGCACGGATCAATATGTTGATCTAGTGGACTGGTATGACAGCACATTCAATACCAGTCAAGAGACCAATCGGATAGTTCAGACGTTGGCTGAGCTAGAAACGATTCGCGCACAATTGGTCACCGATGATATTGTATTGGTCAATAACGATGGATCGGGTCGATATGCATACTATCGTGCAAACGCCGATAAATCTACCACACTGGTTGGATTACAAAATGGTACAATACAAATCAGTTCAGCATTGTATGATTCAACAGTTGACAACACCGCATTTGGATCTGGAGATTTTGATACTAATAGATTTGATGAACATCCGGTAGAAGAAATACGCAATATTTTTGCTGCCATACAAAGTGATATTTTTGTCAAATATCTTGATGCAGAATTTAATAAGTTGTTTTTTGTGCTGATTAACTATTTGTTAAGCGAACAAAAATCCACAGACTGGATTTTTAAAACCAGCTTTATCAGTATACTACACAAGATTAGAAAACTTGATCAGTACCCAAGCTATATCCGTGACAATCAAACATACTATCAAGAGTATATCAATGAAGTCAAACCTTATCGCACACAGATTCGCGAATACGTGCTTGACTATACTGGCAATGATGTGTTTGGTGGCAACGTAACAGATTTTGATTTGCCTAGCGGATATGATTCAACTACCAAAACATATCACAGTCCGACTGTGAGCAATATCGAAGATCCTGATTTCATGGCTGCCTTGCCGGCTGCATTAAGATCAGAATATTCAAATTGGTACAACAACCACAAATATCAGGTCAGCAGTATCGAAGTGTACAACTTTGGTGGCAACTATACCTCTGTGCCCAATGTTACTATCACAGGCGGTGGCGGCAGTGGCGCCAAAGCAACAGCCAACATCTGGAACGGAAATGGCACTGTTCGTTCAATCACTGTCACAAATCCTGGAACTGGATACATCACTCGACCCAATGTTGTAATCGAGGGCAATGCTAGAGCTATTGCCAGAATGCACAATGTGTACTACAAGATTGACACAGCAAACAATTACAATACTGTTCGAAGTATCAGTAGCACCATCAAATTTGATAGAATCAACTACACATCAAACGTAGTTGATTGGACTCCAAACACTGTTTACCATCTTGGAGATACTGTTCGTTACACCGGAGAAAATAATCCCAACAAAGTGTTCAGAGCAAATGTAAGTGAAGTTCCGGCCAGCGATATATTTGACTACACGCAGTATATCGCAGTTGCTGCCAATGAATTTGACAATGCCAATGATAGAACCATTGGATATTATACTCCAGGTGCAGGTATGCCTGCCAGAGATTTAGAACAGTTATATACCGGTATTGGTTACCCAGGCGTAAAAGTTTCTGGTATAAAGTACGATCAGAAAGTAAGTGTCACCAGCGATGTAATTCAATTCTTTGCTGGCAACAGCACTATCTATACCACAGACATTGGCAAATTTAATTTCAGCAAGGCGGATCTTGCAGCCGGACAGACCATCGAAGTAACTGGAAGTTCGTTAAACAATCATGTGTGGACCATTAATATCATTCAAGACAACCGAGCTATTGTATACAATGCTGATGCCGGTGTTGTTGTAAAAGATGAGCCAGCTGGTGTACCAATCACATTGACCTACTATAACGAAAACAATCCATTGGATATGGATACGGTTATTCAGAGTTCGTATCTTGACACAGCACTAGGTACTCGTCCTGAAGACATCAATGTCACCGGCGGTGCTTATGTAGATCAATACAGTAGTCATGCTCCAGAAGAGTTGATTCCTGGGCGACTGTACGATAACTTGAACATAGAAGTATGGACTCAGATGTATTCGGGCACTGCCAATGTTGGATATCGTATATATCATGGCATGAACAATGATTCGGCCACACAATTAATGCTGGAATTATCCGACACCATCACAGTTGCCAATACATATCCTGAACCTACTTATATTTCTCAGGTGTACTTGGATCATACTAACCCACTGGCCAATACAGCAGTGGCATTTGGTCCCGGAGTTGAATCAATCACTAGTGATCGAATTCCTGTTTACGACTACTATCAGCATGGAATAGATCGTCTTGGATTCGTTGCTGCCGATGATAGATCTATCTATGTCAATGATGTTGACCAAGCAGTAACAGTGGTTGGTGTACGTAAAAATTCGTGGCCCGAGTACTACACTATTAGTCCAAATAACATAACGGTATTGACCAGTAATTTGCACATAACTGACACAACGATTCATGTTGCCAATGCATCAGTATTGCCTCCACCGGGTGCAGAAGCCTTGTTGCCCGGCATGGTGTTTATCAATGGTGAAAAAATTACCTATTATGGTCGTGACATAGTGACCAATACACTGAGTCAAATTCGTCGTGGTGTAGACGGCACTGGTGCTCGACTGGTTCATGTTGCAGGAAGTCGTGTGGTTGATTCTGGTGAGACACAACGATTGATTACTAATTCACACCTGACCACTTGGATCAATGCACCCACAGGTAATGTGTCTGTACCATTGGTAGATAAGTTTCATCATTCAATTGTCAGTAACTCTGGAGCAAATATTTCTACAACAGTGACACAACGATTGGCTGGATTGGAAAATAGTTCAACGCCTGAGGCCATAGCCATTAGGCTGGCCGCTGGACTACCAGGATAATGGGTAAATACTAAAAAGGAATAACAAAAATGTCAGATATACAAATAGGTCAATTACCATTAACAACATCAATGTATGATGCATCTCAGTTGCCTATAGAAACAGCCAATGTCACATATAAAATATATGGTACATCTATCAAAGATTATGTAACTAGCCTGGCTTTTTTAAATTCGGCTGGTAATGTAACGGCAGCAAACTTGGTCACTGCCGGGAATGTATACTCGGGCAATTTGGTAGTTGCTGATAAAATTTATGGCGCCTTATCAGTGGCTACCCAACTGGGAATAACACGCACAGGTACGCTTGGTGTTTTAGCAGTCGCAGGTAATGTCACCGCAGGTAATGTTGCCAGCACACAAGTACAGGCCGACACAGCAATTTTTGAAGACCTATACGGAACCTTACAAACAGTCAGTCAACCAATGGTTACCAGTGTTGGTACACTTACGGGTATATCTGTCAATGGTGATGCAGTATTATCTGGTGGTACTGGTTCGAGCAGTAGTTCAACTGGTGCATTGGTTGTTGTAGGTGGTGTTGGGGTCAGTGGAGATCTCAATGTTGATGGCTATATAAAAACTCCTACACCGACCCTTGACAGCAATAGCACACAGGTAGCGACCACAGAATGGGTAAAAACTTATGCAACAGTCAAAGCAGATCTAAACAGTCCAAATTTTACAGGATTGCCTACATTTCCGGAAGGCACCGTGGCAACCACTCAAACACCGGGGACCAGCAATAGCAAATTGGCCACAACAGAATTTGTCAATGAGGCCAATGTTGGTTTAGCCAACAGAGTCAACTATCTTTTGAGTTCCAAAGCTCCGCTGACTAATCCATCATTTAGTGGCAATGTCACTGGTATAACCAAACTCATGGTAGGATTAGGTTTGGTTGATAATACCAACGATGCCAGCAAACCGGTCAGCGCACCCACACTGTCCGCACTAAACTTAAAAGCAAATATAGCCAGTCCCACATTTACAGGTACAGTGACATTGCCCGCCAATACCGTGGCCACAACACAACCGGCTGGCACATCAAACACAGCAGTGGCCACCACATCTTTTGTAACCACTGCATTGGCATCGGCGGTTCCTACTGGTACTGTCCTAATGTGGCCCAGCACCAGTGCTCCAAGCGGCTATTTGATATGTACTGGTAGCGCGATCAATAGGACAACCTTTGCGTCACTGTTTTCGGTAATTGGTACAACGTTTGGCGTAGGCGATAATAGCACAACATTTAATCTTCCAAATTTTACAAATCGTATGCCTTACGGTACTGGTAGTTCGGTATCCGTTGGTTCTACTGGAGGTAGCAAAGATTCTGTAGCGATAGCTCATTCTCATACTATTAGTGGAACTGCCAACCAAGTAGATCTTGACCACAATCACAATGAGTCGTTTGCTGGTCCAGATTTTAACGCCGGCCCTGTGGCAGCACGTTTAAATGTTACTGGTACACAACCTGTAACTGGCGGCATGAATCAAAATAGATTTCATAGTCATACTGTCAGTGGCACTACAGATACTGGTAAAGATCTTAGCGGATCCGACTTGGCGGGCGGCACAGGCCAAAACTTACCACCGTATCTGGGCATTAACTTCATAATAAAGACCTAAAAAACCATGATAAATAATGAAACAACGGACAAAAACATGCAAGATAACACCCCAGAGAATCAACAACCTCCTGCAGATGATGTAGGAAGTCTATATGTTCAAGGTCATATCAAGATTCACGATCCCAAAACTGGAGAAGTTTTTGTTGATAAACGCAACGCCATTCACTACGAAAACATCAGTGAAGCCATTGCCTACAGCTTGGCCAACAAAGGACAAAGCTATATCTACGAAATGCACTTTGGCAATGGCGGCACCAATGTGGATCCCACTGGTGTTATTAATTATTTGCCCAGCAACACCACCACACAAAATGCCAACTTGTACAGTCCAACATTTTTTAAAATTGTGGACAATACGGCCACAGCCAACCCAGATCCTATCAATAACCGGATAGAAGTTAGACATATACCAGGACAAATCTACACAGACCTAGTGATCACTTGTTTGTTGGACTACGGTGAGCCTGCGACACAGGCCGCATTTGACAACAGTGTGAATCTTGACAGTGAGTTTGTGTTTGATGAATTGGGACTAAAAGCTCGCAGTACCGATGGCACCGAAAGTTCGTTTAATAATACCACTGGTGTATATACTGCATCAACTGGTAAATTGTTGACACACGTGGTTTTCCATCCAGTACAAAAAGCCCTAAACCGTCTTATTCAAATTGATTATACTGTACGAATTCAAACATTGACCAATTTAAGTAGCATAGGATAACAATATGAGCTACAGCATCCTTAGAACCAATGGAACAGTTGCAGCCACAGTACCTGATGGCGAATACAACAACACTAGTACTAGTCTAACATTAGTAGGACAAAATTTTGTTGGTTATGGCGAATATCTACAAAGTGATCTGGTCAAGATCATGGAAAATTTTGCTGCCAATCAAGCACCACAGAATCCCAGTGTCGGCCAACTTTGGTTCAATACCAGTACTAAAAAACTTGCTGTATATGCTTCGTCAACACCTGCCACCTGGAAAAATTTATCTACCATCATAGTTGGAACCAATACACCAACCTCAGCATTGACCGCAGGTGATCTATTTTTTAATACCATAACGGACCAGCTATCTGCTTACAATGGAAGTAACTGGGCAGTGATAGGACCTGTGTATACCAAAGCACAAGGCATTACTGGTGCAGTACCATTGACAGTAACTGATAACGCCAGTAACACACACAATACTCTTTCGTTCAAAATAGGAAACATACCTTTTGCCATATGGAACAAAGATGCCCAATTCCAATCTGATGGCAACATAGCTGGATTCACAACAATCAAATCTGGATTGAATATCAACAGTTCGTATTCTGGAACAACCTATTACGGAACAGCCAGCAATGCTGATGCTCTAAACAATATTCCGGCAACAAATTTTGTACGCAAAGATCAAAATGAAACAATGTCGGGTAATCTTGCTGTCAACAACGACAATGGTCTTTGGTTGGGCTCGGCCCTGAGTCTACGCATTACCACAGAGCCTTTGACCCGAAATGTCAGTATATACAATAGTCAAGAAGGTGCCGACTTTACGCTGGTAGGAACTCGTTCCGGTTCACCGGTCACAATGCTGACAGCAGATGCCTCTTCGGGATTGATTACAGTCTATGCTGATCCCACAGACAGTCTGGGTATCGCTACCAAGAACTATGTAGATACAAATCTCACAGCAGTAAATGACGCTCAATCTGCGGCATTGATTTCCAATGTTGGTGCAATAAACAGTACCTTGGGAATGTTGACAGGTGAAATTAATGATGTCAGTGTATATGCACAGAATGTAAACGCTATCAAGTCCAATATTGCCAGTCCCACATTTACAGGGACTCCGGCAGCACCCACAGCCACACCAGGGACCAATACCACACAGTTGGCAACCACAGCCTTTGTATTTGAAGCCAATGCTGGTGTTTACAATTCATTGATTGATGTAACTACGGCCATTACCAATAACATCGTATCCAACTATGCTCCATTGGTAAGTCCCACTTTGAGTGGCACTCCACGTTCGGTTACTGCAACTGCCAATACCAATACCACGCAAATTGCTACCACAGCCTTTGTGACAGTGGCAGTTACCAATGCCAATGCCAATGTGACCACGGCCCTGGCCACCAAGAGCACTATAGCCAGTCCCACATTTACGGGTACTCCGGCAGCACCTACCGCTGCTATCACAGCCAATACCACACAGTTGGCAACCACTGCTTTTGTTCACAATTTGTTCCCTCGTGGTATTGTTCTAATGTGGTCGGGTGCGATTGCAGATATTCCATATGGCTGGGCGTTATGCAATGGGGCCAATGGTACACCCAACATGGTCGACCGTTTTGTGGTCGGTGCCGGCGGCACCTATGTTGTGGCAGCCTCAGGTGGCGGATCAGCAGTCACAGTTTCAACCGCCACAGCAGGTTCGCACAATCATGGCGGTACAGTAAGTGGAACATCGTTAACACTTAATCAAATGCCACCGCACACACACGATTTCTACGATGTTTATGGTATTTGGGGAGATCAACCCGGCAACTACAACCTAGTTGGTGGTACCCCCACATATCCCGGTGGCGCTTCGCCTGCTTGGTATTCTGGATTAAAAGATGTTGATGGCAATTTTGTCGCCCCATACTTTTACTACAGCAATGCCACAGATGGCGACTATGACGGTGGCGCCTACGCATTTAAAAATAGAACCCTACAGAACACCGGTGGCGACAGCCAATCGCACAATCATACCATTTCATCTGACGGAACGCACTCACATAGTATATCTGTGCCAGCAGTCTTACCTTCATATTATGCCATTTGCTATATTATGAAAACCGTATAAAAACATCATAAATAAAACAAACTCGGAGTTTTCGGAATGCCATATAATTTATCACTAACAAATAACACTGGACTGACCACTTTGGCAGATGGTACATATGATAATACCAGTACCAGCTTGACTTTGGTTGGCAAAAATTACCCCGGGTATGGTAGATTTTTAAACGAGAATCTCATTTACTTGTTAGAAAACTTTGCAAACGGCATTGCCCCGGCTTATGCTCTACCTGGGCAATTATGGTGGGACAGCAATGCTGGAGTACTCAAAGTCAATGCCGGTGCAGACACCACCACTGCTTTTTGGAAACAATTGGCTTCTGGTGTCAGCGGCAGTACTGCTCCAGCCAGTCCAGCCATTGGTGATCTTTGGTGGAATACCGGTACCAGCCAACTGAACGTGTACAGTGGTAATAAATGGGTCGTTATTGGTCCAGCTTTTACAGCCTCAACTGGCCAAACCGGTGCGCTAGCAGATCTTGTTGTTGGTACAACAGGCGGTGTATCAAGTTCGCACGTGGTTGTCAAGTTCATGATTGCTGGCAAAGTGTCGGCAATTTTAAGTACAGACCCTGCATTTGTTCCGGAAGTGGCTCGCACTGATACTGATCTTGCTGGCTTCTCTACAATCTACCCTGGTTTCAATTTGAATACCACGCTGTCACCTAATCTGGTTTACTACGGTGATTCAAACAGTGCATTGAACTTGAAAATTGGTGGTGTTCTTGTACCATCATCCAGTTTCTTACGCAGTGACGTATCTGTTCCAATTCTTAATAAACTTCAAGTCGAAAGCTCGTTGGGCATTGAAATTGGTACGGCCATAGATGGCAATGCACGTTTGGATATCAGCGGTGGGGATGACTTTAGAATAACATCAACTCAATCCGGCGCCGACACAGTTTTTTATGTCAACAAAACTGTGGGTGGACTTACTGAGGTGTTACGTCTTGATGGCGCCACAGGTTTACCATTATTACAATCGGATCCTTCAGCGGCCCTGGGCATTGCCACAAAACAATACGTTGACTCGGTGGCCAACGTTACCATTATTCCACGTTCAAATGCCACAGTCAGCACCGGCTATTCATTGGGCAGTTCCACAAAATGGTATAGCAATGTTTGGGCATACACATTCCGAGGAATTGCAAGTACAGCCAAATACGCTGACTTGGCAGAAAAATATACCACAGATCAAGAATACCAAGCCGGAACTGTTGTTTGTGTAGGCGGAGAAGCCGAAGTTACAGCCTGTAGACTAAATACTATACCGATCGGTGTTGTCAGTGAGCATCCTGCTTATCTAATGAACGAAGGTGCACCAGGGCAGGCCATAGCACTAAAAGGACGAGTTCCTGTAAGAGTTCTAGGCGCGATTACCAAAGGCGACGGCCTAACAGCCGGACCAGATGGTAATGCAGTTGGTGTTTACAGTGAACCCAATGCACCCTATATTGATTCCACATATACACCATATATTGCTCGCAGATTTGCAGTAGCACTTGAATCCAATGATAACGAAGATTCTAAACTGGTAGAATGTGTTATATTATAAATATGCTATCAAGGAAAAATAAATGACTTATTCATCAGGCGGCCTAATACAATATGGCGACTATAACACTTATGCGTGGGGCACCACAGCTGGCGGCACTTATACTATACCAACCACACAGGTTAATCTAGCATACGTTTACGGCACCGGCTACGGCAGATACGGTTACGGACAAAGTACCAGCGCATTTGCACAAGTGTCTCAAGGCGCCACCATCACTGCTACTCAATGGTCTGGCCTGATTGACAAATTGAATCTGGCACTGAGTCATCAAAATCAAGCCAACATATCGCCGGCTGCTACCACGGTGACAGCCGGAACAACCATTCAGGCATGGGCCGGTATTACTTCGGGCGTTTCGACAGCCAACACACAGGCAGCCCTGGGTTCAGTAACAAGTCGCTCAGCCGCAGGCAATACCACAGTAGCCGGAACAACAGGTTGGGGCGGCAGCACAAATCGTACTGGTCAGTTTACCATTACCATGACCTGGGCCAGCGGCGATGCCGCACGTTATTGGTGGAACGCTGGTGGTGCAATGGATCTGAGTGTCGGCCTAGCAACTGCAACAGGCACTTCACGCATTGTTGACTGGAACAGTTTAACAAATAGCTGTGGTACTGTAAGAATTGCCTATAATACCACAACCAAGGCAGGTGGATCCGGTAGTACTACAACACTACTGAGCACAGCCGGCACCGGCGGATATTGGTTGGGCACCGCTATAGGTGGCGACCATCCTGGTACCACAACAGAACAGTTCAAACAATTGAGTCCAAATGCACCATACACTACCGACTATGTGGCAATTAATACAGAATTTTCGGGCACTGTTCAAAACGGTGCATACCCGGTAACGACCATTCGGGTAAAGTTGGTCAATACTTTTTCAAGTGCTTTCCAACAGACTGTGGGTTCAGTGCCTAACTTGTACTATAACTTGCAAAATCCTGCAGGTACTTATATCACTGGTATAACTGCGCCTACCATAGCCACATCGTTCGCAGATACCTAATCCATTCCATTTGACAACAGCACACCTGTCGTGTATACTGTTGGAATGGATATTTCTAATCTTAAATCTATTGCTGATCTGGCGTTTGATCACGCCCAATTTCGTAAAACTCTACGCGAGCGTATTCAAGCCGAATTGGTCTTGGCACACAACGGTGGACTGTTCAAGATAACTCCTGAGCTGTTGGCATTTGTGGCCTATTGGCCCATACCAGAATTGTATTTGGAAGATATGTATGGTAACCCGGTTGAGGTGGATAGACAAGTATTCCTGGTGCAAGCACAACAGCACTACCATTATGTCATGAATGCCTGGCACACAGAATTTGAAGAGAGCAAGCGGATCCGAAAGATTGCCAATGACTAAAGGCTGTGTCGTATATGCTTACGATGGTGCGTATCCGTATCTAAGGATAGCCGCACGTGCCGCAGAGTTAGTCAAGCAACAACTTGATCTTCCTGTTACATTGATAACTGATTGTGAGTATGACAAACCGGTGTTTGATCAAGTGATTGTCGAACCGCGTACAGATACAGAGCAGTTGAGAGAGTTCAACGGAGAACTACTCCCTTGGCACAATCAAAACAGAAGTACCGTTTATCAGTTGTCACCATACGATCAAACCTTGTTGATCGACGCAGACTACTTTATGTTCAACAACACACTAGGTTCCATCTTTGATACCGATACAGACTTTGCCTGCTTTGGCAGCACTTACGAATTGGGCGTAACACAAACGTTAGAAAAACGTATTGGTGCCACCAGTATACCCATGCAATGGGCCACAGTGATTTATTTTACCAAAAGCGAATTAGCAAAATCTGTATTTGACTTTATGTCTTATATCAAACACCATTATGAATTCTACAGTTTGCTTTATGGATTTAGGAATCATCAGTTTAGAAATGACTACGCACTCAGCATTGCCTTGCAGACCTTGACCGGGTACAATGTTGGTAATTACTCAGCATTGCCTGGTATGTTGGTCACAGCCACTGACAATATTCACGTCTCTGCGATCAAAAACAATAGTGTATTTTATTCATACCGTACCGGACGTGGTTTATTGGGATCCAAATCTGTTGGTAATAACACACATTTTTTAAACAAAGACCAATTACTGGCCGCAATGGACGTTTGGGAATATGAGAAATCCTAACACGTTCAGTGAACAACAAGGGTTCTTTACCTTTGCACAAAATACAGACGAAGTGGACTATCTTGAGTTGGCCTACTATCAGGCTGTCAGTATCAAACAGACACAGCGGATCAACAGTTATGCTGTAGCTGTGGATGCCCGTACCAAGGAGAAAATAAATGAAACTCATCACCGCGTGTTTGATTACATTGTGGATTTGCCCGTGGATCATAATGAGCCTACCAGCTGTTGGAAGTTGGCTAATGAATGGCAGGCTTGGCACATTACTCCATTCAAAGAAACCATCAAACTAGAATCAGATCTACTGTTTACACAAAACATAGATCATTGGTGGACAGGCCTACGACACCGTGAAATATGTCTTACCACAAAAATACGTGATTACGAAGGCACAGTAAGCAACGATCGAACATATAGACGCATGTTCGATGACAGCGGCCTGCCTGATGTGTACAATGGCATCATGTATTTTAGATATGGTCAGACCAGTATGGAATTTTTTCAAGTGGCCGAACTGGTATACCAACATTGGCCCTTGTTCCGTGATCATGTACTAACTAATTGTAGAGAAGACTTGCCCAGTACCGATGTGGTGTTTGCCATTGCCGCACAGTTGATTGGACCAGAACTATGTACTATACCTGCACTGGATTATCCCAGTTTTGTGCATATGAAAGGCGCGATAAACAGATTAGGTTCCCATGAAGATTGGCGACAAGCATTTCACTTCGAGCAAGATGGCACTGATATGTTTGTGGGATTCACCAGACAGCAGTGGCCAGTACACTATTACCAAAAGGACTTTTTAAATGAACGAATCAGCGCAGAACTTGTTAGAGGTTTGGAATAACCTAGTTGACCATCCTGTTGAATTGACTTATAGAATATATTACGATCCGGTTACCGGAGAAACCACACGCACAAACACCGAGCTGTTTGACGAGCCGCACATTGTGGTAGATAAAGAGACCTATAATGCGTTCAACAGTTATGTACAGATTGTGGTAGATGGTCAGTTGGTGGCCAGACCATCAGGCGGTACTGGTTATGCAAAACAGTTATCAAAATCAGCAGACGGCGATTATGTTACCATGCGTAATCGTGCCATGTTCCCTGCCGCAGACACAGACAACGTTGATAAATGGCGGCTAGAATGACACGAATAATAGATGTTGCAGATATTGACTGCATATTTTTGACCTACGACGAACCCAAGAAAGAAGAGTTCTGGATCAAGATTCAAAACATGATTCCATGGGCCAAACGTGTAGACGGAGTCAAAGGATCAGATGCCGCACACAAGGCGGCCGCGGCAGCCAGTGCCACAGATTGGTTTGTGTTGATTGATGGTGACAACTTGCCTGACCCTGAGTTCTTTAATCTACAGTTAAAGATCACTCCTGAGCAAGAAGGTGGCGCATTTCGTTGGAAGGCACGTAACATCGTCAATGGACTACAGTATGGCAATGGTGGACTCAGTTGTTGGTCAAAAGATTTTGTCAACAACATGCGAACTCATGAAGCCAGCACCGGCGACGAAGAAACTGCGGTTGAGTTTTGTTTTGACAGCAAATACTTTGCCATGCACAACTGTTATTCGACCACATACCCCAATGCCAGTCCCAAACAGGCCTGGCGTGCCGGCTTCCGTGAAGGAGTAAAGATGTGTTTGAATCGTGGACACAAACCCACCTTAGAAGAATTTGAACAACGTGTGCATCAACGCAATTACGATCATCTTTGTATTTGGCAAAGTGTAGGAGGTGATGTAGAAAACGGTTACTGGGCCATGTATGGTGCCAGACTTGGCACTGAAATGATCATGTTACAAAATTGGGATCATCACTATGTACAAGACTTTGATGTACTAGAACGTCTTTGGGAAGATTACAAAGGCGATAATCCTGAAAGTCAGTGCTACATGATGGATAGCACACTGACCAAACGATTGGGACTGCCTATTGTGACATATAATCCCACACAAAGTAGATTCTTCAAACATCACTACAGCACAGGTCAGCGCAACAGTGAAGTCATGATGACTGAGATGGATGTGATTAGAAAGATTGAAGGATGGTAATATTTGGCCTAGTACAACTATATAAGGAATACACCAGTGTATCAACACGCTGAAGTGGTCCATTGGATGAAGAATCGTGATACCCGTGCTATTATTCCGGCACAGGTAGACATTGATCTGACCAATATTTGCAATCAAGATTGTTTTTATTGCAACAGTGCAGACCATAGAACAGCACAGCCTGTACAAAAAAAATATACCGAGTACATAAACCTACTGGATCGACTGGCTGCCTGGAGATCACACACACCCAACAGTTATGGATCGTTACACACCATTACCTATCCTGGCGGCGGAGAGCCCACACTACTGCCAGGATTTGAACGTGTACTTGAGCATACTATAGATTTAGGATTCTTGACCAGCATAACCACAAACGGTTCAAGATTGGATGATATGTTTGGCGTAGTACCGGTAGAAAAGATTCGCCAGATGGCCTGGATAGGTATTGATATTGATGCAGGCTCACAGACCAAATACGAAGAAATCCGTCGCAGTCTGACCAAGGACTCCTTGTTCGTACGGGTAATTGCCAATGCCACAGAGTTGGTTCGAATGGGTGCAACTGTTGATTTCAAAGTATTGCTCAATGACCACAACTCTGACTATGAAAGTCTGCGTGATATTTTTGCGTTGTGTCAGCGTGTGGGTGTACGGCAGTTATACATTCGTCCCACAATACTTGATGGACAAGCATACAATATTGAAAAGAGTTTGTTTGATATAGAAAAGTTAAGCCTACAATATGCAGTCAAAGTAAAATTAAATCAAACCAAGGCCCTGCCCAGAAATTACACACGATGCCATCAGATGTATCAGTTTCCTGTTTTTTGTGCTGATGGCCTGATATATACTTGTTGTGACAACAAAGGCAATGCCAGGTTTGCATTGGGTCGGTGGGACGAAAAAGATTTTAGAGATCTTTGGTTATCATCTAAACATCATGAAATATACAATTCAGTCAACACAGCCTTTTGTCCACATTGTAGACCAAATTGGCACAACATAGAAATACAAAGGATCATTGACGATCCTGCACTATTGGAACAACTATACACATGACACCACTTTTTCCTATATTAGAACTGGCTGATAGACTGGCCATTGCCGAAGTAAAATTTGCTCGCACTGGTGCCAATCAGGCCGAACTGGATTGGTACACCGAACAGTTTGCTCAATACAATTCGGAGTCTGTGCGAGCACAAATTGATGCACTCAAAGAGATACACAATGAAATATGGAATCTTGAATGGCAACTAAAATCGGGTCTTGAGCAAGAACTACCGTTGGAAGAAATTGGACGTCGTGCCATTGTCATTCGTGATCACAACAATCGACGTATAGCTATCAAAAATGCTCTGGCAGAACAACTGAAATGTCCAGTAAGAGAAATCAAACGAGATCATTTATCAGAATGAAATTTCAACGTGGTCATATTGCACCTTGGTGGGACAATAGTTTCAAAGAGTTCTCATACGAATATTTGCCACACAAAGATCCAGACATGGTGGCCGCCTGGCAGGCACAAGGTTACCATAATGTTAATCTCAATGGCGCTATACATAATTTGAACAACAACAACTATGCTCAGCCGTTTCTTGATTTTTTTGGATGGAAAAACTCGGGTGCCGCACTATACAAAATGAATACTGGTGATGTATTGCCGGTGCATCAGGATCATTACATAACCTATCAGCGTGTGTTTGATATAACAGATACCAGTACCATATGGCGTACCATTATTTTTATGGAACCATGGGCCACCGGACACTACTTTGAAATTGCAGGCCATCCCATTGCCAACTGGCAAGCTGGCGACTATGTGATGTGGAATTACAATGTGCCACACATGGCAGCAAACATAGGTACTGTTCCCAGGTACACCATGCAGATTACAGGACAGGTTGTATGAATAATTTTCTCATACTGCCTACAGATTTATCTGTGTGGAACAAGAATGAATTCTTACAATTTCTAGAGGCTCATCAAGGTCAAGACATTGTGTTAGATATCAACAAGGAAGGTAGTTGTTTGTCTAGCAATGGCATTTATCAAATGATAGATTTGTTTGATTTCAAGTCTGTTACCATACATACCGATAACGCTGTCGAAACACACGATAGATATAATATTGTTCTAGGATCTTTGCGTTTTAGATTCTTTGATGTGCCCAACACCACCAACTATGCTGAACTTCATCATTGGAATCAACGCACAGTGTTTGGAGCACTTTACAATCGGGCACTATGGCATAGGATAGGTATAGCCTCCACACTAGAACACAGTTATAAAGATATTTCCACATTAAATTTTAGATACAATCCACACGATCAAGACATTAGAAGAGAATTTGAATTGCAGACGCTGTTTGAAATTGATCCCGAGTCTGCGGCAAAGTTTATGTCGGTGTATCGGAACTTTCCTTGCCAACTTGAAACACAAGATGGTTACACGGTAGGAGTTTCTACTCGTAGGCATACAGATCAATTGGCCGAATTTTATTCTGACCTGTTGATTGACATAGTGGCAGAAAGTTTTGTACAGGGTCGCACATTCTATGCAACAGAAAAAACAGTAAGACCCATGTTGCTCAAAAAGCCATTTGTTGTCATGGGTCCTAAGTGTTTTTTAATACATCTAAGACAAATGGGCTTCCGTACATTTTATGAATTTTGGGATGAAGACTACGATGGATATGAACCACAGCAAAAATATCTAATGATTTTGAAATTGATTGACACACTGTCCAAGAAGTCAATCCCTGAGTTAGAACAAATATATCAGGACATGCAACCAATACTGGATCACAACTATGATTTGTTAATTAACAAAAACTATACAACCGTCATTGACTATGTTGATTAAGCCAACATTACCTTTCTTAGAAACAATGATCACACAGGCCTGCAACATCAGTTGTGCTGGGTGTACTAATTACAGTGATCTCAAACATGATGGATATGTGACTTGGGAACAGGGACAGGAAGAGTTGTCGGCTTGGTTGGAACGAGTTAATATTCCGGACTTTGGAATCATGGGTGGAGAACCCTTGCTCAATCCGGAATGCGAACAATGGATCAGTGGTGTAAGAGATCTGATGCCCGATAGTCAAATTCGTTTTACCACCAATGGCTTGCTCTTGACCGAAAATTCTCGTATAATAGATAAACTATGTGAGATTGGAAATTGTGTTCTTAAGATAACAATACATGTTGATGACACCAGATTAGAAACAGTTGTTGACTCTATCCGCAAAAGATATGCCTGGTCTCCGATTCGAGAATTTGGTATTGATCGTTGGGTCACTGGCAACAATTTTCGATTTCAGGTCAATAGACCTCGTGTGTTTTATAAAACATTTGTGGGATCATATGCAGATATGCGACCACACGCCAGTGATCCACGCGAGGCGTTTGCTATGTGTATACAACAGACTTGTCCCCTGTTGTACCAAGGCAAGATTTATAAATGCAGTTCTAGCGGATTGTTGGACGGAGTGTTGTCTCGTCGTCAATATCCCAATCGAGCACAATGGGAAAAATATTTGATTGAAGGATTATCTGTTACTGATAGTCCTCGAGCTCTAGATAACTTTATCAACAACTTTGGAAAACCCAATGCTGTTTGTGCGATGTGTCCCAGCAAGCAAGATACAGAATCAATATTGGATCATTATCAGTATGTCAAGTTTAAAAAGTAAACATCAAGTTACCGCAGTCGACAACGGCACAAGCAAAGAAACAGATCTAGTGCTGTATCTCAATGATTGTCGTATCAATGATCAAGATCCTGTGGTTGAATTTACACTTGAGGGGCCTTGCTGTAGAGCCAATGGCATTTATGACATACTTGATAAATTTTGTTTGCACTATGATTTTGATCCACACAGGATAACCATACGTACCAGTAACATGATGGAACAACATGATCAGTATCGTATAGAAAAAATTCCCGAGTATTGGTATGAGGTCAGGGAAATACAGTTCTGGCTCAAGAAAAATCAATTAGACACAGGTACCGCTCCTGCCAAACATTTTGCTCTGTTTATAGGAAGATCCACTTGGTTTAGATTATGGATTGCGGCCTTGATGAATCAACGCTTTGCTGACAAAACCTTGTTGACTTTTAATTCCGGTATACGCAGTAACTATGTAATAAAAAATCACGGGTATGATCGTTTAGGTCTAGATGACCTTGTGACCTATGGTTGCGATATGATTGGCGAAGTTGCTAGATTCTTAGAAACCTGTCCCAGAACATTGGACGCAGACAATCTGAAAAATATTCCTTCAACATACATTCCACAAAAAACCGTATTTCCAATACAGCATCCTGCCAATTTGAATGTACTCAAGTATTACCAAGATATTTTTGTTGATATCATATGTGAAACTCGAGCCAATGGTGTGTTGTTCTGTCCTACTGAAAAAATATGGCGGTGCATGGTTGCACGTCGACCATTTATTGTGATTGGTCCGCAGTACTATTTTCGAAATTTAAAACGTCTAGGATTCCTGACCTTTAATGATTTTTGGGACGAAGGTTACAATGAATACCCGCCAGAACAACAGATCAAACAACTAGAGCCAGTGTTGGATACCATATCCACGTATTCAACAGAACAGTTATCAAAAAAATTAACAGATATGCAATCAATCTTGGAACACAATTACAAAACATTTTCCAAGTTGACGTTTCAACAGATCACTGACACCTTTGATGAAAAATAAAAGACTATTTGCCTTTGGGTGCAGTTTTACACAGAACAATCGCGGTCCAACTTGGGCAGACATTGTGGGACGTGAATACAATTTTTTCAATTGGGGAAGGGCCGGTGCTGGCAATAGTTTCATATTCTATAGTCTAATGGAATGTATCAAACGCAACAATATCACAGCAGATGATACAGTTGCTGTCATGTGGACCAGCATTGGTAGAGAAGATAGGTATAGCAGCCGTCGGGGATGGTTAACACCTGGCAGTATATACAATCAAACTGAGTATGATAGTAGGTTTGTTGAACGATTTGCAGATCCAACCGGATACCTGCTCAGAGACATGGCACACATTGCTGGTTCAAAAAAGATACTTGAATCTATTGGTTGCAGATACTATTTTTTAAGTACGGTACCATTATCTATGCCAGACGACAATGTTGACCATCGCTTTGATATTGATGGTCGAATAATAGATCTTTATCAGGAAGAAATTGACTGTATTTTGCCCAGCATCTATAGTACAGTATTTGATAACGATTGGTACAGTCGTCCTGGGTTTATAGATCTTGCGGCTCTTCGAAAAGAATATGCAGATGTTGCTGGAACAAACTGGCCGACCTGGAACAATTTTGTACAACAAAACTTTGATGATGTTCCTGCCAACATCATCAATGAAATTGTAGACATCCGTGGATTTGGCAAACGATCAACCATCAGAACAGATCTGCATCCTGTGCCCTCAGAATATTTAGAATATATCAGATTGTCTGTTCCTGAATTTGTTGTGAGTCAAGAAACTGAGGATCTGGTACATCAAACAACACAACAGATTCTTGGACACCAACGTGTAGCCCGATGGTGGACCAATCATCTTAACATTGAGAGATTTTGACACAGTGACAAAAAGTAATTTCTTATCATCAGCAGAGACAATGAAGGCCCGACTGGGTCCTAGTCTCTGCTTGGCCAAATGGCAACAGGTCAGTTTGCACCTGCCCACTGGATTGACCAACAGTTGTTATCATCCACCGTTACACAAAATACCTGCAGAACTGTTGGCAGATACCCCCAGTGCGTTACACAACACACCCTATAAAAAATCTCAGCGTGTGATTATGTTGAAGAACGAACGTCCTGCAGAGTGCAGTTATTGTTGGACACAGGAAGACTTGGGTAACTTGAGTGATCGTCATTATCGTTCGGGGGAATCCTGGGCCGCAGAACATTTTGATACCATCACAAATAGCACAGGAGATGAAGATGCCGTTGTACCTAGTTATGTTGAAGTTAATTTCAATCACGCTTGCAATCTTAGTTGTAGTTATTGTAGCCCGCAATTTAGTTCAACGTGGCAAGCAGAAGTTGATCGATGGGGAGGATATCCAACTAGCGTTAGGCACAATGATCCTAGCCACTTTGTTGATGACCGCCGCCCTATACCCGCACGGGAACACAATCCCTATGTAGAAGCATTTTGGCGTTGGTGGCCTGAACTGTATCCCAAGCTCAAACACTTTAGAATGACCGGGGGTGAACCCTTGATGGACCGGAACACCTATCGGGTGTTTGATTACGTGTTGGCCATGCCCAATCCTGAATTGCACCTGGATGTTACCAGTAATTTTAGCGTGGAAGACGCCTTGATGGACCGATACCTTGACTATGTCAAGCAGTTGTGTTCGACACAAATCGAACACTTCATGCAGTATGTAAGTCTGGATTCTGGAATAAAACACCAAGCTGAATATATCAGACACGGACTACACTATCCAAGGATGGCAGCCAATGTTGAACGTTTCCTGTACGAAATTCCGTATCGTAACAGTTTGACTTTTATTATCACAATGAACAATTTGAGCGTGTTGGGACTACAACGCCAGTTGGATTGGATACTGGATCTACGACAACGACACAGTACAACATATCAGCGTGTGTGGTTTGATACGCCATTGCTACGCACACCCAAGTGGCAAAGCCTACAAATACTTCCGCCTACCTATGTTGGTATACTAGAACGTGTGGCCGACTGGATGGAAATGAATTTGGAACAGCCAGATCGTCCATTCCAAGGATTCAAAGACTATGAAGTACAGCGTATGCGACGTGACATAGATTGGATGCGAGAAGGTTGCAATCTAGATCCTGAATATGTTAAACTGCAACGTGCTGATTTTTATCGTTTCTTTAACGAACATGATCAACGTCGCCATACCAATTTTTTAGAAACGTTCCCTCAAATGCGAGAGTTCTGGAACGAATGTAGATACCATGCCCAAAATTAACAACGAAACAGATTTAGAATACAAACGCAGAGTGATAGACATCAAGTCAGACAGCTTCTGTGCGGCCAAATGGTACAATGCTACCATATGGTTGGGTTCGGGGCAGACAACCAGTTGCCATCATCCTTTACCTCACGCCGTTGACTTGGAAGCAATTCGACACAATCCGGCCGCCTTGCATAATACTGCCAAGAAAAAACTTGAACGGCAAATGATGCAGACAGGAGAGCGTCCCGGTGGTTGCGAATACTGCTGGAAGATCGAAGACATAGGTCGTGACAACATCAGCGATCGTGTTTACAAAACAGTAATATATTCAGATGAGGATTTAAATCATGCTTTTGCCACACCACCAACAGATGACATCAATCTTAAAACTCTCGAAATCAGTTTTGATCGCACTTGCCAGTTTGCTTGCTCTTATTGTAATCCTGCTTTTAGTTCCACCTGGGTTAACGACATACGAAAGAACGGTCCCTATATCGGACTGGTCAGCGATGGTAGGAACCATTTTACTCACAGCCATGATAGTGCTCAACTTTATAAATTCGGTGAGACTAATCCGTTTGTGGCGGCATTTTTCCAATGGTGGGAATCAGATCTACATCGAACCCTTGACGAACTCCGTATCACCGGAGGAGAGCCCCTCATGTCCGGTTACACCTGGCAGCTCATTGACTGGTTCAAAGAGAACAAAGGCAAAAGCCAAACCCGTCTTGCAATAAACAGCAACCTGGGAACAGAAGTAGATATTGATCGCCTGCTTGAGAGCACTCAAGGCATGGCAATTGATCTTTATACCAGTAATGAAAGTATAAGTCTACAGGCTGAATATATTCGTGATGGCTTAGTATGGGACGATTGGGCCAACAATGTGGAACGTTTGCTAGACTCAGGTCAATTCCGCGGCATACACATCATGTGTACCATCAATGCCTTGTGCTTGGAAGGATTACCGTCGTTGCTGGATTGTATTGTGCAATGGAAGACCGAGTACGGTCGGGACGCAGTTAACTTTACACTAAATATATTAAGGTTTCCAAGTTTTCAAAGTCCACTGGTTCTATCTGACGAACTACGTACCCAATACAAAAACAAGTTATACGGTTGGCTGTTGCACTATCGCAACAGCGAGTTTGTTCACGATTACGAGCGCAATCACATTCAACGCCTGATTGATTATCTTGATGTGGTCAAAACTCCGCACAGTGATGCCTTTGAATTACCTAAACTACGCAACGACTTCCGTGAGTTTTACGCACAATACGACCAACGTCGTGGCAAAAACTTTACAGAGACTTTTCCTGAACTGGCCAACTGGTACAATGAAATCAAAATTTAAACATCTAGTTGTTTCGGGTTGTAGTTTTACACATGATGCAGGTCGTGGTGGTACTGCCAGTTGGGCTGACATACTGGCCAATGACACCGGAATGACTATTGATAATCTTGCTATGCCGGGCGCAGGCAACGATCATATTTCTAAAAGCATAATATTGCATTTGGAGCACAACAAGTTTGATCCTGCCGATACACTAGTAATGGCAATGTGGTCGGGTATTGGTAGAATTGACTGGATAACAGATGCGTCAATGAGTCACTTCAAAAGTGAATATCCTTTTTCTTATTACTACGACGACTTCAATGAATTGGTACTAGGCGGCAACTGGTGGAATCAACGGAGACCCAGTCATGTGATGTCAACACTAATTGAGTATTCTAAATATCAATCTGATCATTCAATGGCATTGCACAGTTGGATGTCTATGAATAACTTATCTAACTATCTAACTGTCAACGGATACCAACATTGTTATACCTCTTTTATAAATTATCAAAGTAACAATCTCAAAGGCGATGCTATGAAGATTGATTATTTTAAACAGTTAGATATTCTAGGTCTAGTGCTAGATAGGTCGCACTGGATCAAATTAGACCCCACAGACTATTATGGCGACTTTGCTAGAAAAATCAATGCATTGGCCACAGACGATTTTCACCCTCGATACCCCGAAGCCACAGAAACATGGACTAGGTCTGTGCTGGTACCCGCATTAACCAAATCAAATATATTATACACATCATGAGCCTAAAAGACAGAATACTGAGCAAAATAAAAAATAATATGACTTACAAGTACAATGGTCGTTTGCCTGCACACGTGGATCAAGATACACTGACCGATCAACAACGATATCAGTTGGATGAAAGTAAGACATTTTGTATTCTGCCTTGGATTCATATGCATGTGTTCCCTGATGGTCGTGCATATCCTTGTTGTATGGGTGACATGTGGAAACCTTTAGGTACCGTGCGTGAAAAGAGCATGGAACAAATTTGGAACGACGCCCCCATGCGAGAAATGCGTCAGAATATGCTCAACGACCGACCTTGCGAACAATGTACCAAATGTTACGAACAAGAAGACAATGGATTCTTCAGTATGCGTAACAGTTTCAGTAGAGATCTAGGACATCATATAAAACTGGTGGATGCAACCAAACCTGATGGCACTGTTGAAGATTTTAAATTGCGTTATTACGATGTAAGATTCAGTAACCTTTGTAACTTTCGTTGTCGTAGTTGCGGTCCACTGTTCAGCAGTAACTGGTACAACGATCATGTAAAACTGTACAATCGTAAACCTGATGTGCTGGGCAGAGAAATGGAACGTGTAGAGTATGCCGGCAAGCACAAGTATGACATGTGGGAACAGATGGAACAACACATTCCGTATCTGGATCAAGTTTACTTTGCCGGTGGTGAGCCCTTGATCATGGAAGAACACTACATGATTCTCAAAGAACTAGTCGAACGCAAAATGTTCCATGTGCGATTGACTTACAATACCAATTTCAGCGAAATGCTGTACAAAGACCAGGATGTCATGGAGATGTGGAAACTGTTTGATTCGGTCAGTGTGGGTGCAAGTCTGGATGGCAGTTATGCTCGTGGTGAGTACATACGCAAAGGCCAAGACTGGCGCCAAACTGTTGAGAATAGGGAACGTATGCTACGCATTTGTCCCAAGGTAGATTTTTATATCAGCAGTACCGTTAGTATATACAATGTGGGTCACCTGCCAGATTTTCATAGAGAATGGTCTGAACTGGGGCTGATTCGCCCAATGGATTGGAACGTGAACCTGTTACAAGGTCCCGATTGTGAACGTGCCAGCATTTTACCTAGACCTTACAAAGATCAGATTATTGAAAAGATTGAACGTCACATTGAGTGGTTGGAACCACAAGACAAACTCAGTCGTGCGGTACACGGATATCGAGCCTTGGTCACATTTATCAATCAACCCGAGGAATCTCCAGCGGCATTGACAGAGTTTTTTAAAATGAATGATTCTATTGATCGTGTACGCGGAGAAAAATTTGAAGATGTTTTTCCTGAGTATGCGGATTTAAGAAGCCATGCCGGATAAACTTGATCTATTAGTGGTTGCGGTTCCTGTATTAGATTTACAATATCCTCCTAGTAGTCCTGCAATCATCAAAGCCTGCGCTCAAGCCGCAGGATTTTCAGCACGAACGCTTGACTTAAATTTGTTGTTGAGAAACTTGTGTGGCACTCAAGATAAGTTTTATTCTATACAATACAATTTTGAAAATGTAAGTCCCGTTGTTGTTGACACTAAAAATACTGTGGATGCATTTTTTGATAACGATAAGAACACAATACAACAATGGTTAAATGATAGTGTGGATCTTATTCGTCAACACAATCCTCGTTGGTTAGGCATCAGTGTGTTCAGTTATAAAAGTCACAAGGCCACTTTGGCTCTATGCGTTGAAGTACGCCGATATCTTCCAGATATTCAAATTGTCTTAGGCGGACGTGGTGCCAGCAGTTGGGCCATGGGTCCAGACCATAGCCAGTTTAGACAAAAGATGATTTCTTTCTTTGGTCCGTACCCGTATAAAAACTTCAGTGAGACCTTGTTGCATTATGGCGTGGTAGACAAGGTTATTCAAGGCGATGGCGAACAGGCCATCATTGATTTGTTGACAGGCACCGCAGAATCCAACATTCGAGCATCTGTGGACAAAATCAATTTAGAAACAGTACCTTATGTGGATTTTGACGATTATGATCTAGCGCAATATGAATATGTGAACGAACCTACTATACCCATCACGGGCAGTAAAGGCTGTGTCCGTAAATGCACATTCTGTGATATTCCAGTGTTATGGCCCAAATTTAAATTTAGATCAGGACAACACATAGCCGGAGAAATGATTCATTTGTATGAACGACACGGCGTTAAAAAATTCTATATGAGCGACAGTTTGGTAAATGGCAGTATGACAGCATTCACAGATTTTATTACCACATTGGCTGAATACAATCAGGCACACCCTGCGGCCGCAATCAAATGGGTAGGACAATATATCACCAGACCCATATCCGCTACACTGAACGATTGTTATTATGATTTGTTAAAAGCCAGTGGTGGCGAAGGACTCACAATTGGTGTAGAGTCAGGCAGTGATGCAGTTCGGGCACACATGAAAAAGCAATTTCGAACCGTAGACATCGACGCAGAGTTGGCGCAATTTTCTCGTAGCGGTATTGTGTGTGTGCTGTTGTTCTTCAGCTGTTATCCAACAGAAACATGGGAAGATTTCTTAGACACAGTGAATATGTTCATAAGATACCAACAGTACTGTGCATCAGGAACTGTGTATAAACTGACATTAGGCACGCCGTACACACATCATCAACAGACCCCACTATGGAACATGCAAGATGAAATTGGATTAGAAACCAAACCGGGCAGTGACATACTTTGGTTACTAAAAAACAACCCTGAGTTGACATTTTATGAACGGGTACGCAGACGATTGATCTTGCAAGAAGTGGCCACGGCTCTCCGGTTGCCCATGAGTCGTAATACCGCAGAACTGAATCAAATGATCAATTCAATACAACTGCATCAGAACGACATTGATGAATTTTTTGGAACCAGAGAACGTGCAAAAATCTATTCCGACAACTATAATCTAACTGGTTACAATAATCTATTGATGCCACCAGACATACAACAAAGAATAAAAGCACAGGTAGATCAACATCCTGAATACGTAGAACAAATACTGAAACAACACGCAAACATTGTAGACGATATACAGTTTGACAATGATGCATATACTAGACTAAAAGAAATGATACTATGACTTTACCTAACACAATATGTATGTTGCCCTGGACCAGCCTAGAGGCCAATCCTCAAGGTACAGCCAGACCTTGTTGCCTGTACGATGAAGAAATCACGGACCCACAAGGCAACAAATATAAAGTTTCTGAGACCACGTTGACTGAAATTTACAAAAGTGATTATATGCAAAAATTACGGCAAGACTTTCGCGCTGGCGAAAAACCTGCTGCCTGCTTTAGATGTTGGGACGAAGAAGCCGCGGGCATGACCAGCAAACGCATACACAGTCGTATACGTTTAAAAGAACTGTACACTCAAGTAGACTGGTCCAACGATACCCCAGACCAGCTGTGGTTCTTGGATCTCAAATTGGGCAACATCTGCAATCTTCGCTGTCGTATATGTGGGTCTTGGTCCAGCAGTAAATGGGCACAAGAAGAAATTGGCTATATGCCAGAACTCAAAGATAAGAAATCTCATCTTGCATACACATATCTACAGCAAGGCATGTGGCCACGCAACAGTCCGCAGTTCTGGGAAAACTTAAAGACCTTGTTGCCCGAGATCAAGTATTTTGAATTCACCGGCGGCGAACCTTGGATGATACAAGAACACTGGGATCTGTTGAAGTATGCTGCCGAAACCGGCGACGCCCGGCACATTGATATTCATTACAACACAAATGCCACACAGGAACTGGGCGAACATACACAAGTATGGAATCATTTTGGTCGTGTGGATATTGCATTTAGCATAGACAATGTTGAGGATAGATTTGAATATGAACGTTACGGAGCCAAATGGGATTTAGCAAACAAGATCATTGATGATGTACATTTTGCCAAGAATATAGATACTCCCAATATTACCACTCAACTGTGCTTTACCATCAACATACAAAACGTCTACTATCTAGATGAACTGTTGGCCTGGGCAGATACCAAACCATTCGGCAGCGTTTACTTCAATATGTTACACAGTCCCGATCATATGAGCATACAACACATGACTGCGCCTGCACAAGAATTGGTATTAAACAAATTAAAAACTACCTTTTGGACCAGCCGGCAATATCAGCGTGAAATTGACAATGTGATCAAGTTTGTTGAACAAGGTTCCGGCAGCGACGGTCGGGAATTTTTAGAAAAAATGCAACGCACTGATGCATATCGTAAACAAAACTTTTCGGTCACGCACCCCGAAATAGCCAGGGCCATGGGTTATCATGACTAGAAAGATTCTAGTCAAGTCTGCCAATGAACATGGCACTCTAGCCTCACCGTTTCTGGAACATCTATGGAATAGATATTTTGAAATAGAAATATTTGATCCTGATACAGTATACGACCCTAATAAACACATTTTATGGACTGGTATTAACAATCGCACACGGTGGTACCAGGCAGCACACAGTCAAGGAGTTCCATTGATTATTGATAATCTGTGGGAAGCAAATGTAACCCTGAGAACTGAAATTAAAGACAACTGTATGATCCTACGGTGTCTTAATTGGATTTGGTATAACGAAAGTATATGGTATCGTAGTTTAGGTTATCATACATATTTTCCTAAACGCACGCCTGACTATTCTTTTTTGATGTTAATGAATTTGAAAAAACCACATAGAGATAAAATATTTGATAAATTATCCGGTATATTAGATCGAGCATTATACAGTTATGTAGGTGCAGGCATTACCATTGCCGGGGATGGCAATAAAAGTGATGGTAATTGGCAAAGATATTTGAATCCCGAATGGTACAACTCTACTGCATTTAGTGTAGTAGTAGAAACCATGATATCGCAGCCTACATTTATATCTGAAAAGATCTTTAAGCCTATAGCATACTACCACCCATTTGTTGTTTGGGGATCTGCCTATAGTCTACAGTATCTACGTGAACAAGGATTTGAAACGTTTGGACATATAATTAATGAAAGTTACGATAATGAGGTGGATCCTATAAAAAGATTACAGATGATTTGCGATATTGCTTGCAATCTATCCGCAGACCATGCTACAATATTTGACGACAAACTGACCAAAGAAATATTAAAACACAATCATAATCGATTCTTTGCTGAAGACATAGAGCAGAGATTTGAACAAGAAATTGTTGGAGACATTTTAAAATTTATACAGCAATAGTAGGATCAAATGGATTAGTTGGCAGCTACCTTAAAACAGTGGTTGAGTATACGCACGAGTTCAATTCCAACGACATTGATAAGATTAAAAATTACAAGTTTGACACCGTGTATGTGTCTGCACCTGCCAGCAACAGGCTATGGGCCAATTCCCATCCTGAACAAGACCAAGCAAACGTGCATAGACTATATCATGAACTTAGCCAAGTACATATTAATCGTGTTGTTCTCATTGGCACAGTTGATAGTATACTGAGAAATCATCTGCCCTATGGGCGCAACAGAGCGTGGTTGGAGAAACAATTATCAAATAAATTTAATACACAGATTCTAAGATTAAGTTCACTGATACATTCTACTATCAACAAGAATGTGTTGTACGATTTAAAGCACCGTCAATTTTTAGATTCAATAAACTTAAATTCGCAAATACAATGGTATGATCTCAACAACTTATACAATGATATATGTTTTTCGGTCTCAACAAATTTGCACGAATGCAACCTTGTATCCGAACCCATATTCCATCGAGAGATAGTAGAAAGATTCTTCCCAGATCTTCGATTAACATCTGCGGATGCAGTGAATCAAAGTGTGGCGCCATATGGTGCCGTCAAAGAAGATATATTTCGAGCCATGGAAAAATACCTGAATGTCTAAACGTGTTTATATCTGTGGTGACAGTTTTGGAGTAAGTGATCCTGAGTATGGACCTTGCTGGGCTGATATGATATCCAATCAATATCAAACAACAAACTTGTCTAGAGTATGTGCCAGCAATTTGTTGATATCGCAACAGGTTGATAGGGCAATTGAACAAAAACCAGATTTTATAATTTGTCTGTGTACCAGCTCAACTAGACAGAATATACGTTTTGATAATGAGATTATGCCTTACTCTATACATAGCATTGACCGTACAACAGAGTTTGATCACCGGCAAAAAGATTTATTAAAACAGTATGTGGCTGAATTTTTTGATTTAGATCTTGCCATATACGAAAGTCAGTGTCTCATTGAGAATATATTGCACAAGTTAGAACGTAGTCAAATACCTTATTTGTTTGATCAAGGTGGCTATGAACATGGTATCCGTAAACAGTATTTCCAACAGTACACTCATAGACGCAGTCAGTATAATCTTTGGGACTACGCTGAGAAAAGAGAATTGCGTCCCTACTATCATATAACTGATATTGGCATACATAAACAAGTTGCGGAGTATTATATCAATGTCATTGGATAGAGTTTTTGCATTTGGCGACAGTTTCACTTACGGGCACGAGTTAAGTGATTGTCCTACTAACGATTATCCTACTCCAAGTAATCTTTCCTACGGCGCATTAGTAGCCAAGGCTGCATCTGCAGAGTACCATTGTCATGCCATGGGAAGTTATGCCAACAATGCGATTGCTAGAAGAATACTAGAAGCATTACCTGTATTAAATCAACATGACATGGTACTGGTGATGTGGACTTTTACTACAAGAAGAGAGCTACTGTTACAGGGCGCAGGCTACCGCAGTCTTAATCCAAATGGAATCATGCCGTTGGAAAAAGAATATTTTAAATGCATTGATGTAAATCCAATTTATCATATTAATGAATCTCTTAAAGAAATATACATTGCTCAACAACTTTTGTCAAAAACAGAAGTACCTTACATTTTTATGAGCTCAGTAACAGATCTTGCTCAGGCAGTACAACAACGAGCGGTGCCGTGGTCAAATTATATTGATACAGATACGTGGATGTTTCTTAACAACTGTCTTGGATTTAATGATTGGGCAAAGACCACGCTAGGACTAAAATTTGGTCAACGACATCCGCCGGATATGGCACATCAAGAATTAGCCAAACGCATACTAGATAAAATTTATGAATAAACCAGATACCATGTGCATGGCACCTTGGACTCACACCTACCTGAGTCCACAAACTGAACGCAGAATGTGCTGTGCTTCGCGTGAGCCAGCACAGAACTTTCAACAGTATATTGATACCACGGCCGGCACTGGCCGGTATATACCCATCACTTTGGATGAACATTGGAACGGTGATCATATGCGCGGTGTACGCAGACGCATGATGGCCGGTGAGACCCTGCCTGAGTGTGCGGTATGCAACGATAAGTTATTGAACACAGATGTTTACCGCAGTTATTTTAACCAACTGTTTGGTAATAAGTATTTACAGGCAATTGAACAAACTGACTCAACAGGTTATACGACTATGAAGCCAGTCAGTTGGGACTACCGGTTCAGTAACCTATGTAATTTCAAGTGCCGTATGTGCGGCGATATGTTGTCTAGTGCCTGGGAAACCGAGCAACGGCAACACAATATGATCGATTGGACCAATTCCAAAAATTCTTGGATGCGACCCGATATCAAACAACAAATTGAAGCGTTTCAAAGTAGTACGGTTGAGAAGGAATTTTTTGACGCAGTAGAAGACCACCGTGTTGAAGAAGTATATTGGGTAGGTGGCGAACCATTGATGTATGAACAACACTGGCGTGCCATGCAAAGAATTATTGAATTAGGGGATGGACCAAATGTCTATGCACGGTATAACACAAATCTTAGTCGTGTCAATTATCGCGGTGTCAATCTTTATCGGGATATTTTGGCTGGGCTACGAGATTGGCAAATCTGCGCGAGTCTCGACGGAACGGGCGCAATTGGGGAATACATTAGAACAGGCCTCCAATTCGATGGTTGGCTTGAGAACTTCACTCAAGGAGTTCAGATTGCAACTCATCCTAGACAGATGCGAATCGATTTCACCCTTACCTTGCCAGGAATGTTTGAGATTGAACGGATTGAACGACTGTCCTCAACCCTCTCCGTACAAGTTTTGGCGAAGGTAATTTTTAGTTTTAGTCCGGACATAGTTATGTCACCCCTTGCACTACCCAGGGAGTTATTAGATCCTTGGATAGATGAGATTACCGACCAGATGCAACATTCTGGAAGCGCCTTGCGGGATATACTTGTCCAGCTAAAAACTAGACCCACATTTGCGGAACAATGGCCCACGGAGTATCGAGAGGCTCTTGCTCGCGGTAAAGCTCGTGTGTTACAATTAGAAAAAATACGTACACAATCTCTAACAATGACAGACATACTCGGTGCCCGTCCGGACGTACTCAAATGGTGGATGCAAATTGAATAAAGTAACAGTAACATTACGCAACCCTTTGGTAAGAGATGATACGATCTCTTACCACATCAATGTGTTTGACAATCCTCTTGCTAAAGATTGGGTCGAGGCTCTTAAAAAATTGCTGGTGTCAAATTCATTGTTAGAAAAGAATTTTTGTTTTATGGGTTTTCCTAAAACAGCACGTAATTTAGATTACCTTTGTCAAGAACTGAATCAAGCCATATACCAAATCAACAAATTTAATACCGAGCTAGTATGGGTCAAGTCAGGATTAGAATCTTATTTTATTGAAGAATACTTTGTGCCTGATGCAGTCAGGTATGGTACAGAATATCCAGTGCCATACAATTTTCATAAAGAAGATGAATACAATCAAATACAATTTATTGGTCTAATTGAAAAGAAGTCCATCCTAAATCGTTTACATAATCATTTTGAAATTTTGCAAGGCACAGTCAATCATCCCAGTCCGTATTATTTTCATGCCGACTATGAAACCAAATATGCCATACGGCAACTAAACATCTTGTGTCACGAAATAGAAACACTGGTATTGAGCCAACAAAAAGAAGTACACATACCCGAATGGATACGTCCCAGTCAAATTACCACCTGGCTCCATGCACCCAGATATACATTGCGGCCCGAGCATAGAGAATTGTTTTTATCTAATGGATATGATCGACGTTTTGGTCATGTTTATATGCACTGGGCACAGATAGGCAAGACACTGTTTGAAGTATTTCGAGATGAGAATGCACCTGAGCTCACAGAAGCAGTTTGTGAAGCAATTACCCACCTAGAATACTACAGTGGTGAATTTGATATCGAGTGGGGATTGAATGTGGTGTCCGGGGCAGAATCAAGACATCGGTGGCATACAGAACAACAAGAACAATTCCGTGCCTGGTTGATCCAAAATAATTTAGACCCTGCAGATCCCAATCTAAGTCTAGGGTATTTGCCAATTGGTGCTGTAGATCTTGAAAGCAGTTTTGGCACCACAGATCATTTTGAAATATGGGATCAACTGAGTTCTCATCTTGATATTTATTCTGTAGAAGTTGATGGTGTTGTGGGGATCTACGATTACTGTTGGACTGATGCCGATTATAAACAACAACAAATTGATATGATGAAACCTGGATATGATTATAACAGCAGGCGGTGATAGTTTTGTATTTGGCAGCGAGTTGGCAGGCTGTAAAGATGCTCCCAGTGAAAGTTCCTTTACAGCATTGTTGACCCAAGGGCACAATTATAATTGTGTGGCTTGGCCTGGTTATGCCAACGACAGCATAGCACGTACTGTGATTGAAGCCTGCGAAAGTATCCAAGACCAACAGGCGGTCATTGTCAGCTGGACATTTCCGGGTAGATATGAATTTAGATTTAATTATTATACCAGACAAATCAAGAGCCCTTGGTATGCATTTAATTCTTGGAATGTAAAAAATACCGACAGCATTGCGTCTGAACTACGTGCCAATACAGAACACGGTATATTGAATGTTATAAAAAACAAAGAACGTGCTGATCAATCTGGTGTAACTGAATTTGCACAAATGTTTTATCATCATGTGGGCAGTTCGGAATATTGGGAAATTTACTCAACACTCAAAGAAATTGTATACTTACAAAATTATCTCAAAGTAAAACAAATACCTTACATGTTTACCTGTGCTGACAATAGTATATTTGTTAATCATACCATTCAGGAACCCGACACAATAATAACAAGCCTATACCGCCAAATTGACCACTCATGTTGGTTTTGGTTTCCGCCGGGCACAGGCGCCAATCAAACAGAAACATCAAGAGGATTTTACCAATGGGCAGTAGAGAATAAATACCCAATGGGTGCTACACATCCATTGGAACAGGCACACGTGGATGCTGCCAAACTAATGCAAGGAAAATTCAATGAACTGGTTACGAAACATATACTATAGAATTCGTTTAGAAATTCGATATCGTAAAAAATTAAAAGAGCTACGCAAAAGAGATCCATTTATATATAAATGAACTTACTTACTGCTGGCGACAGTTTTACTTATGGTGAAGAACTAACAGACTTGCAGAATGCCTGGCCCTATCTTTTGGGTAAAAAGATTCATGCCAATGTCATTAACTTGGGCAGGCCTGCAAGTAGCAATGACAAAATTTTTAGATTGATTTTTGAACATCTGATCACATTCAATGCTCCTAAACCAGATTTAGTGGTGATAGGATGGACCAGTCCTGGAAGATCGGAATTTGCCGACGATATAGGCTATTACGATGTTTGGCCCGGATACGGGGGTAATCTGTTTGTCAAAGATGGATGCAGTTGGCGCCAACAGTTAGCAGACTATATCAGCAGTTACCATAATTCAGAATATTTACATAAAAAGTTTCTACAACAAGTGATAATGATGCAAACTTTTTTGACTTCTCGTGGTATCAAGTATATAATGCTTAATACAGTTCAGAATGAATATTATAAACAGCATCCAATAAAGACCCCCGATGGTTCGGAATATTTTTCAGAGGTGGACAAAACGCAGTTTTTAGGATTCAACAAGGAAGGCATGGCCGAATGGGTAGAAGGTTGTAAAAAAGGACCTAATGGACATTTTCTTGATAAAGGTCACGAAATAGTAGCAGATCGTATATATGAACATATTAGGCATCTCGGCTGGCTTTCATGATGCAGCCGCCACAGTTGTAAATCGCTCGGGCGATATACTTTTTGCTGGCCATAGCGAGCGTTACAGTAAACTAAAGAATGATGCACACATTGGTGCGGATTTGATCGAAGAAGTTGCCAACTATCCGATATCTACAGTTGCCTATTACGAACGGCCCTGGCGCAAACAACTACGCAGATGGCGCAGTGGCGAAGGCATTCAATGGGATCGATTGACTACAACACAATGTCTAGTCAAAGAACTAGGTCCTTTCTATCGTGTATTGGAACAAAAAAACATTGTCGACGAATGGCACGGACATACAGGATTGCAAGTACACAGTTATAATCATCATCTAAGTCACGCCGCGGCCGGATTTCAAACCAGCCCATACGATCGTGCCACTGTGGTGGTAATTGATGCCATTGGAGAATTGGATACCATCACCATATGGGCAGCCGATTATGATCGTCATGGATGTGCTCGATATCGCCGACTGTGGAGCCAACAGTACCCACACAGCATAGGCCTGTTCTATTCGGCCATGACTCAACGAGTTGGACTTCGTCCCAACGAAGAAGAATATATTGCCATGGGCATGGCCGCATACGGAAAGCCTTATGCAACCAAGGCAGTACTCAAACGAGATCTAATTGATGATGACTACAACATCATTTTTAAAGAAAATCTACACATCGGCACCAATGCAGATTTGTTGCTGGGACACGATGATGCAGACATTGCCGCCGGTGCACAAAGCCTGGTAGAGGATTTGATTAAAAATGTGATGCGTAGAGCTAGAGAGTTCCAATGGTCGGAGAATCTAGTTTACATGGGCGGTGTGGCACTGAACTGTAGTGCTAATCGTAAATTGGGGAATTACTTTGAAAATATTTGGATTATGCCTAATCCTGGCGATGCCGGTAGTAGCCTCGGTGCTGCCGCTTTGGCTTATGGACATAGACTTAACTGGAGAGACAGTTTCCTTGGCCATTGCATTCCAGGTGTTTATCCTGTCAACCAGTTATTGGACCGGCTACTTAGTGACAAAATTGTCGGAGTGGCATCAGGAAGAGCCGAGTTTGGTCCTAGAGCACTCGGAAACAGAAGCCTCCTTGCGGACCCTCGCGGCAGCGAGACAAAGGAACGAGTCAATGCAATCAAACGTCGCCAACAATTTAGACCGTTTGCTCCGGTAATATTAGAAGAACTGGCCAACACTTACTTTGATATGCCTGCAGGATTTGCCGACAGTAGATACATGCAAACCGTTGCTCGTTGTCGTGTACCTGAATTGTTTCCAGCTGTGATCCACCACGACAAAACCAGTCGTGTACAAACTGTACCAGCCGACGGATCGGGCATACGAGAATTACTTGAAAAATGGTATGTTATGACTGGTTGTCCCATGTTGTTAAACACTAGTCTTAATATACGTGGAGAACCAATGGTAAATAATCGATCGGATGCTGATCGATTTGAGCTTCTTTATGGTGTAAAGGTTATATCATAGAGATTTTTGGCCGATTAATTTTAACAGTATTCTTTAAATAGTATTATGACAACAAAAATTTTAATCATGGGTTTACCGGGTTCGGGTAAAACTACATTAGCCAAAGAACTAAAAATGAGGTTATCAGTTATAGATAAATCTGTTGATTGGTACAATGCTGACATAGTGCGTGAACAGTACAACGATTGGGACTTTAGCCACGAAGGGCGTATGCGACAAAGTGAACGTATGCGGACTTTGGCTCACGAAAGTACAGCAGATTTTGTCATATGTGATTTTGTTGCACCCTTACGAGAAATAAGGAAAAACTTTGGCGCCGATTTTATCATATGGATGCATACCATTGATGCCAGCAGATTTGATGACACCAACAAAATTTTTGAACCACCAACAAAATACAATGTGTGTGTTGACAGCATGAACGCTGTTGCCTGGGCAAAGAAAATCGTACAACAACTTGTAGTAACAAAACAAACAACCATCAGAAGTTGGTAATGAAAGACAAATTCAAACACCTGTACATGGATTGGGCATTACGTGTGGCACAATTGAGTCACGCTCGACGTCTACAGGTAGGTGCAGTCATTGTCAAAGACGACACAGTGATCAGTTATGGCTACAACGGTATGCCTGCCGGCTGGGACAACAACTGCGAAGACAAAATTTACGTTTCGCCCTGGGAATCTGAATTCCAAGACGAAGATGGCACAACTTACGTTTTACGAACCAAGCCGGAGGTACTACATGCTGAATCGAATGCCATTGCAAAACTTGCCCGAATTATCAATAGTGGCAACGGCGCCGATATTTTTATTACTCATGCTCCTTGTTTGGACTGCGCCAAGTTGGTTTATCAGGCTGGTATTAAGCGGGTGTATTTTGGCTCTGCTTATCGCAACGATGATGGGGTACAGTTTTTAAAAAATTCTGGTGTAGATGTTGAACAAATCACTTAGTATAAATCTTATCAATGGCCAATGTAAGATTTTGCTTCAGTTCGTCCCAAACCAAATCTAGAAACTCTTCGCTGTAGAACCAAGAGTGATTGTGATTCAGTACCGATTGCATGTCCAATAACATTTTTTCTAAGTCGGCATTGCTGAGTTTGGAGATATCTTTTACAATTCGGACCACGGCCTGTAATCTTGCAATTGGATCTTCGATCTCATCATAGCTTTCATCCCACCACTGAGCAAAAGTCTTAAATCCGTAGCGTCTCAGGTATGCAAGATTATTGGCACAGCCCAACAACACAAACGGCTGTTGTGCCACAACAGGTTTAAATATTTTTTCAGTTAGATGACATTTGTTTTCCCAGAAACAGGTTTCGGTGACTATGTGCAAGAAACTTTCCATACATTCAGGAATCGCACTCAGTGTTTGGCTGCCGTTGGGTATACTGTTTTTGTTTTGATTATCGATACGCAAAGGAAAATTGACAGTATCAAGTATGTTTTTTGATTCTAGAACATAATCGGTATCAAGGTGGTATTGTGCAATGGCACCGACAATGTTTTCTTTGTAACTGTTGTTATACACAGGACATACGTCACTATAACTCACGTGACCGTGTTTCAGCAGATCGTTTTTGGCCAGTTCAGCAACAAGAAAACTTCTATAGCTTCTGGCACCCCCTGTAATACGATTAAATGTTATGTATTTTTTTCGAATAATTCTTTGATTGGGTGTAATCAATCTAGAATCGTATTTGTAACCCCTATACCAATCGGCTGCCGCAAAAGCGTGAAAAAAATAATAACAATCTGTGAACGAATGTTCCGCCAATATTTGATTTTTTGCTTCACTATCAAGCTCAGTGTTAAGTAGTATGACAGGTCTAAGTTTACCCTGGTCGTCTCGATGAGTGCTGGCATATCTAAAAAGGGATCGATTAAAATCTGGTATCAATGGTTCTTGGTCGTAGCAAAACAGCAATGGACCGTCATTGCCAGATAGATCAATACTTTCTACATTTTCTGGTTGAGTTGATCCAAATGGGTGTAGATATGCGACCTTGGGTTGTGTTACAATACGCTGTGCCAAAGCCGACACATTTTCATAATGACTGTGAATATTATACATGTTTGATGTTTTTTATACTGGGACGAAACCTAATCGATTTGCACACGAACGGCCTGCTGACAGTTTAGAACAGGCCGCTGAATTGAGTCGTACTAGACTCTACTGGTATATTTATAGTACCAATGATTACGACAACTTTGATTTTGGTTATGTTCCACCGCCTTGGGAAGACAATCACGTACACACATGGCCCACACAATGGAATCAACACGGTGGTGCATATCTGGCCAACAAACATACTGTACTAGAACATCGCTGGCAGTTCCACAGTCAAGTGGTACCCGCAGTGCCCACTGCTGATCATTGGCTAACACATCATGCTGTGGACTTTGATTATTCATGGCAACCACATCCACACGACCCACCTTACATCTATGTTTTTGGTAATCAATGGCACGGTGCTGAAAGAATGGCCACTGTAGAATATCATGTACCTGGTGCCACTGAACGCAAATACATGCACGAGCCACGAGCACATTTGTTGCCAACCACAAAGAATTGGGAAGTGCTGGCTGATGTAGATGTTGATTTTGATTTTAGTTGGTGCCCAGATCCACATGACCCACCATACATCTATGTGTTTGGTAATCAACACTGGAGCGGAGATCGCAGTGCCACTATAAAATATCACGTGCCTGGTGCTACTGGAGTCAAGTTTGTTGACACAGTACAGGCCTACTTGGACGTGTTGGACATATTCTTTATCGACAAATCTAACGCTCAAGCACCAGCACGTTGGCAAGCCATCGAGGCCAAGTATCCCACAGCACAGATGATACGTTATGCCAACAGCATGATGAAAACCATTGAGCGTTGTGTGACTCGGGCACGTAGTCCACGCTTTTGGGTCATCACCAGTGAAAACATCTACGATGATTTTGACTTTGATTGGCACGCCGAACCTTGGCAACAGCATATGACTCATGTGTTTGGATCGCAGTGGAACAAATGGTCTGATACCTACCTGATCAACACAGCAGAATTTAATCGACATCGCACCTGGGCCAAAGGTCTGGAAGAGTTTCCCAATCTAAACTTTGTGGACGATCAAACAGTATATGTGCCTGATGACCTACACGATATCTACTATGTTGATCATAACAACAACGATCGCGAGTCGCGTGAACGATTGTTGCATCGTTACCCCAATATCAAAATCACAAGGTTCGTAGACAACTACTTGGACACATTCAAACGTATCATGACAACAGCCACCACCGAGTATGTTTGGATCTGTAACAGCATCTGTGACTACAGCCGTTTTGATTTTACTTGGCAACCCGAACCTTGGCAACAGCACATGATCCATGTGTTCCCCAGCAACAACCAACCACGTGGTGACACATTCTACATACACGTGGATTCTTTTCGACAACAGATGTACGAGCTCGAAATTCTGGATTGGTTCAGTGTGATCAACTACTGTGATGATCAACATCCAGACCGATTCCCTTCGCCCATTGTGTACTATGACAGTGACAATTTGATTGATGCTGTTAGACAATACCAATTTGATTTTCCCTATGTGGTGTTCACAAACGATCCAGATGTCATGCATGTCGGTAAACCATTGTGCCTTTGGTCTGCAAAAGACCGTGCTGTTGAGGCCATTACACGTAGCGGTAGTACATCGATAGTACCCCGAGAAATCAAGACACATTTGAAGTCACAAATCTACGATTACCCCTACATAAACCGCCAAGAACGTGTGCATTTAAGCGAGCAATGTCTAGATATAGTGTACATCAGCAACGGCGAACCCGACGAACAACGTTGGTACGAACACCTGTGTTACCAAAGCAACACTGAGGCAAAATGGATCAGAGGAGTTGATGGACGTGTGGCCGCGTATCAGGCAGCGGCCCGTGCCAGCACTACGCCTTGGTTCTTTGCGGTGTTTGCCAAATTGGAAGTGGTGGGTGGGGAGTTTCCTTGGTTTGAATGGCAACCGGATTACTACCAAGAACCCAAACACTACATATTCAATGCTCGTAATCCGGTGAACGGTCTGGAGTATGGTCATATGGGCATGATTGCTTATAACCGGCGCTTGGTATTGGAAAACAACTCTCCGGGCATCGACTTTACCTTGAGCCAACCACACGAGTCGGTGCCCATACTGAGCGGTGTGGCACATTTCAATCAAGATGCCTGGACCACTTGGCGCACAGCATTTAGAGAAACTTTGAAACTACGGTTGTTTTTGACTACACAACCCACAGTAGAAACAGAACATAGATTCAATGTGTGGACCACACAGGCACAAGGCAACTACAGCAATTATTGTTTGGATGGTGCACGTGATGCAGTTGAATACTACCACGAAGTTGCGGGCGATTTAGATAAACTACAATTGAGTTTTGAATGGGCTTGGTTGCAAGAACGTTTTAAGAAAAAAACTTCTTGATGGTCGAAGCAATGTGTTCTACTTCACCATCGGTTAGTTCGGGATAGATAGGAAGACTCAGGGTTTCTCTGCACAGTGTTTCTGCACCTTGGTAGGGTTTGGTGTTGTCAGCAAAGTCATAACCCAACGGCAAATCATACAACGGATCTGCATAGTGTATTTTGGTTTCTACACCCTCGTTCAGTAGGAATGTCTGTAGCCTACTGCGTTTTGATTTTACTCTTATGACAAACTTGTGCCAGGAGTGTACAACATCCTTGTTGGGGATCAAGATATCGGTATAGGGAAATAGAGTTTCAATATAGTGTTCGGCAATCTTGGCCCTACGCTGTTGCCAAGCATCAAAGTGTTTTAGTTTGACCAACATCTGAGCGCACTCACTTTCGCTCATCTTGCTGTTGGTACCCGACTGATGATGTCCACTGTCTTTGCCATTGTCTTTAAAGTTAATGATGGCGTCGGCAAAATCAGTGTCATCGGTCAAAACCATACCTCCGGATCCATAGTTGGGCAAGTTCTTTGTAGGATCAAAACTCAACACACTGATGTCGCCCATCTTGCCTGAAGGTATACCACGATAGCTGGCACCAAAACTTTGTGCCGCATCTTCGATTATATACAGTTCTTCATTGAAGAATTTGGTGTGTATACGGAACTTGTCATAGTCCAAGCAGTTGCCATACAGATTGACATACATCACGGTATTAGCGCCAAGGTCGTTGAAGGTGTTGCCCAATGTTGCAAGATCCAAGAGTCCCTGATGGTCAACATCACAAATAATGGGTCTACGACGTGCCTGCATGGGTGCGTTAAGAGTGGCCGCAAAACTCACAGCAGGTATCACCACAGCAGAATTTTTAAGTTCTGCAGGTTGCGTTACTTGTAACGCAAATATCAATCCTTGTGTACCTGATCCCACTGATATGGCATGGCGACGATCACATCTACGTGCAATGGACTGTTCGAACTTTAATGTTTGTTCGCCATCAAGCACTTGCCCAGACCGATAAACATGGTCAGTGACATCCAACAGTTCGTCTCTAAGAGATACATACTGTCGAGATATTCCAAAGAAAGGAATTAGATCTTTAGTTTCCAATATTTGCTCGCTTTGAACCAATCGTGATAGCGTTGAAATCCTTGTTCAACATCTACTTGGGGATCAAACCCAAAGTCTTTTCGTGCGGCGCCAATGTTCAATGATCCGCGACTGGGGAAATCCAAGTCTCTATCATTGACTGTCAAACGGCCGCCACCGGCTATTTTTAATACCATTTGTGCAGCCTCTAACAGGGTGGTGCTGTGACTTCGTGTGATATTGTAAGTTCGATTAACAGCATTGGGACTTAGTGCGGCGCCTACTATACCAGCGGCAGTGTCTTCAACATAGGTAAAATCTAAGGCTTCGTTGGCTCCGTTGACTTGGAGCACCTCTCCTCGCAGGGCCGAGAGCATGAATTTTGAGACAACCCGGTCTTCGACATCGAGCTCGCCGTATACAGCAGATGGACGAATAATAGTATGATCAAAGCAGGCGCGACGAGTATAATCTTTAACAAGGTGTTCTCCCATTAGTTTCATGATGCCATATTGTCCTTGTGGACGACAGTCGTAATCTTCGGTGACATTGTCTTTGAAGTCACCATAAACCATACTGCTACTAATATAAACAAAACGAGGAATTCGAAAGTTCTTAACCAATTCTAACAAATTAATTAGCGAAGTTGACATTACTTCTGCACCCCATACAGGATTAGCACTCACAACCTTCTGTCTTGGAAAACTAGCAAGATGTATGACTGCGTTACAGCCAGTGCCAAAAGATCTAAAGAAGTTTTCTATTTGTTTATGTTCTCGCAGGTCTATATAATGTATGCCTGCCCTCATACGGGCCTTACGTTCTTGTGTCAGGTATTCTAATTCGGCTTTGTGTACAAATCCGTAGTTGGTATTGCTGTCTAATACAAAACACTCGTGTCCCAATGCTTCGAGTTGCCGGACCACATTGTGTCCAATAAAGCCAGCACCTCCAGTAACGATAAATTTCATTGGAATTTCAATCTAAAAAAAGTTTCTGCTTCGGGCTTGAGCCGGCCAGTGATGACCACCCGGTAACCGTAGTTTACTATATCTGGTTGTACGTGAAAAACAGGTTCCCCTATGACATTGGCCATGACCCAT
>Ga0209084_1000092_pt1 | contig 85583 bp, 80 predicted proteins | sample C_130820_MF_Meta_FD_187309 | JGI IMG/M metagenome (GOLD analysis project Ga0209084, IMG submission 187309) | Freshwater microbial communities from Lake Croche, Canada to study carbon cycling - C_130820_MF_MetaG (SPAdes) (version 2) | ecosystem: Environmental > Aquatic > Freshwater > Lake...
ATAACATAATTAAGGGAGGGGTCGCAGGGGGTTAAAAACGCGAAGCGTTTTTAGACGTAGGTTCCCTGCTCTGATTTAACGGTATAAAGAAGCATCCCCGACCTTATCAGCCACCGGCTTAAAAGAAGTGGAAACAAACATACCCTGATCACTCTTCCCAATAGGAGCCATTTGTTGAACAACTTCTTCTTCCAATGTTGTAACTTGTACAGGATTCATTGCTATCATCTCTGAGTCTTTGTTAGCTTGTGATGGAGTATGTTGAATGATAGTTACGGTTCCTGCTTTATTAGAACTGCGACGTAACAGCTCGTATGCAACAAAGATATAAACTACTGCCACAATAGGGTTCACATTAAAAAATAAATAAACAGTTATAACAAAAATAGTTAACATACCTAAAGATGAGTCTACTAAACCAGCGAAAAAATCAGGGGTTTGTATAGGTAATGCAATGTATAAAACAAAAATGATTAGTAATGCCAACTCCAATTTTGATAATGATTGAAACAACTTCTTGAAATCCATATATTATAAGGTAGCATTATTATTTTATTGGGAACCGTAGGTTCCCCCTAAGACCCCCTCCTTTTATTATGTTATTATATTCAATAAAATATAGAGTTAGTTATTGAGAATCTTTATATTCAAAATAAATAAACTCTTATTTTACACCGAGCGAAGCTCGGTGTATTATTTGCAAGGGAGTTCTTACAAGAACCTACGGTTCTTGTACAAAATTGAAAAAATCCTAAATCTAATAATACGATACATAAAAGCCGTTTAATAATGAATCGCAGGAAATTTTTCTTCAAGAAACCCGTCAAAAAATCTTCACCCAAAAACCTCATTTTTGAACCTTCTGACGAATACAAAACCAGTATTTGTTCAGTAGCCTACCTCGGTAGAAAGGGCTATACTATACCAAAATCCGCTTTAGAAAAACAAGATGAGGAATTTCTTCGCAAAGATTTGTTTGTTAAACCCGAGGTTCACGGGGTTAGTTATGGCGCGCCCGATGAAAATGCAGCTTTTCCTGTATTTCGTGAAAACAATAACAAAATCTATGTACCACGTTTTTATGGGATTCAACGTTATGGACCCCCTCATCGTTCCGAAATTCAGGACGGTGATGATATTGACGTAACATTTGATAAAACCTTGCGCGATTATCAGAATGATATTATTGATAAATATATGAATTATGTGAATCGTCCTATTTCTAACTGTGAAAATGCAGTCAAAGCATCCGGAGGAATTCTTGAAATATATTGTGGCGCTGGCAAAACTGTCATGGCTCTCAAGATAGTTTCAATATTAAAGAAAAAAACACTCATCATTGTTCACAAAGAATTCTTGATGAACCAATGGATTGAACGTATTGAAGAATTCTTACCTGGAGCCACCGTAGGTAAAATTCAGGGACCTATGTTTGATGTAGAAGGTAAAGATATTGTTATTGGGATGGTGCAAACATTGTATGACAAAGAATATCCACCAGAAGCATTTTCTTGTTTTGGACTCACGATCATTGATGAAGTTCATCGTATTGGAAGCGAACAATTTTCTAAAACACTATTTAAAACAATTACGCCCTTTATGTTGGGAATTTCTGCTACGGTTGATCGTAAAGACAATTTGACCAAAATACTTTATATGTTTATCGGTGAAAAAATATATAGTATTAAGCGTGATAGTGAAGATGCAGTGTGTGTTCGTGGTATTAAATATATATCCAATGACCCAGAATTTAACGAAACCGAAATGGATTTTCGTGGATCCCCCAAGTATAGCACAATGATCAGTAAATTATGCGAATTTGGACCACGCAGTGATTTTATTGTTCGGGTTATCAAAGATCTTATTGATGAAAATTCTGAAAAACAAATTATGGTGCTTTGCCATAACCGATCCCTTCTTACCTATTTGTACGATTCTATTGTGCACAGGGGATTTGCTACTGTCGGTTATTATGTCGGTGGAATGAAACAGAAAAATCTGCAAGAAACCGAAGAGAAAAATATTGTGTTGGCAACGTATGCTATGGCAGCAGAAGCTCTAGATATTAAAACACTTTCCACCTTAGTAATGATCACACCTAAAACTGATATTACCCAATCAGTTGGACGTATTTTGCGTATGAAACACGAGAATCCGATCATTGTTGATATTATTGATGCGCACGATGTTTTTCAAAAACAATGGTTGCAGCGAAAAAGGTATTATAAAAAATGCAATTATCGAATTTGGGAAACCGAGTCTACTAAATATACAAATATGTCTATCGAATGGTCTGTTAACGCAGTTACCGAAGGAGTTTGGAAAAAAGCATTTGAACCCAAAACAGGTGCAGTAGCTAAGGATGAAGAAACGAGTTTTGATGATCCTTTTCAAAATTCGTTTCAAGAAAAATGTTTGCTAGACGTATCTAGCTTACAACTATAGATCTAGAAAAAATAAAAACGTTTTTTAGATGATTTTCCCGATTTCTTGGATTTCTTAGATTTTTTGGCGGTTTTTCCTTTCTTACGACGTCTCTTTTTGCCACCTTCAACCTCTTCATCTTCTTCTTCTTCTTTGGCACCACCTTTACTCTCCTCTTCATCTTCCTCTTTTCCACCCATTACTTTCTTACGGCGTCTCTTTTTACCACCTTCTTGTTCACCTTCCTCTTCCTCTTCATCTTCCTCTTCCTCTTTGGCACCACCTTCTTGTTCATCTTTATCTTCCTCTTCCTCTTCTTCTTCCTCTTCCTCAGCGCCTCCCTTCATTTTCCTGGTTCCTTTTTTTCCCTTACGTCCACCTTTCTTGCTACGCATAGCACGTAGCTTCGCCATAAACATCTTGGCAGCTTTTGATCCTTTCTTAAAACGTTTTCCACCTTTTTGTGCAGCAACACCATGATTATTATCAGATGAAGTAGCAGAACTATTTCCTCCAGTAGCAGATGCTGCTGTAGATGCCAATGATTTACCGCTATCAAAAGGAGTATATCCAGATCCGTTTCCAGCCATTTTATTTATATATACTATTGTTATATTTTGTATCCATTTTTTCTATGATGGGGATCCGAAAAACCTTCATTATTTACATACGGCTTCGGTCTACGACCTCCACCGTATGTCTCAACGACAGAGGATTGATATCCTCCGTCGTTGAGACTAGAGAGTTTAAATATATGTATCACTTTGGAACGAGAATCGACTAAACGTAAAGGAACCCATTTTTTGAATTTTGTATGAAACGCACATTCCATTAGAACCTTTTTATTCAAATCAACATATTTGTTATCTCTCATATCCTGAAAATTTTCTTCATCATCGCTTTCTTCAATATAATCTAAATTTTTGTTTTCACGAATATTTCTAAATAAACTATTCATAAAAACACTACTCTTATAACCCGGTATATACGCTATACCGTAGTAAACCGGCTGATTATTCTTTCCGTAAGCGTACAAATGATAAATATCATTTTGAACATCCGCCCTTACTTGAAACACCGTCTTTTGTTTGTATTGCGGCTTCGAAAAATCCAATCTTGGTAACTTCATCACTGCTTCTGACATTGTTGTTTGCTGGATTACCGGTTTGGCTTGTATTTTTTTACTAATGTTCACATTCAAATACGGCATAACATCACTAGAAGATCGATACTGAATATGATGTACTGGATAAGCAATATTATTTTGTATTTGTGCTGGAATATATGTGGGAAATTCCCACATCTTCTCGTTCAATTCTACTTTCCACATAGTTGATGGAGCTAGAACCATATGATCCTTAGATTTAAAATATTGTTTTGTTTTATTCATAAGTTGCTGCATAAATCCCAATCGTGATCCAAATGGCTCTGACTTCATTGGTATTCCTTTGAAATACAAAATGTCTTCTACAATGAAGAAGTTCCTGTCGCCTTCATTCTCTGATGATGGCCATAACGTTCCATAAACGACTGTTCCTGTAGATAATTCACCTTCAAAAACCACTGATATTTTTTTGGCCTTTGATATTTTTTTCTCTCTATTAATATCAAGCAAATAACAGACATTATTATTTCCATCGTAAGTGAACCAAATGTAACATTTTTTACCAACGGGGACTGCTAAACAAATGTCATATTTGTTAGAAACTTTATTATGTGAAATGGTTTCATAAGAAAGTTCGAAATCTGGGAACCGTCGAATTAAATGGGAAAATTGCGTATAAGATAATTCCATAATCAGTTACAATTATAATATTGTTTTATCTCTATGTCAATTTTATTATTTATTATGTGCTACTGATAAATTCCGTCAAACGCATATCCATTTCTAATTTCTCTTCATTAGAAATAAATGGTTTGTTATTGTTGTTTTGCATTTCTGTCATTATCTTTTTGTATTTCTGTATTTGAACATTGACTAAATCCTTGGTTTTTTTCGTACTATATGTGTCTTTTATGTATTTCCAAAAATAATGTCCACCATATATTACCAAAATAGATAGGATAACATTTATTAATATCCAAAATAACATTGTTAGTCTCGGTTTCGTAGCCGTAGGCGGAGTTTCCGAGACATACGACGAAACGTTAGTTGAGCCGTATGATAACATAAATATATATCAAAAAAGATATGTATTTATGATATTTTACACGTTTATCGAGAACTTTTACGGGTTCCCTTGTGCTTCTTATTTCTACGGGTTTTCTTCGATCCTTTTGATCTACGTTTTCCTCCCATTTGATTCGGCTGTTGTTGATTTGCCATTAAAGGTTGCTTTTCTACTTCTTTATTACCAAAAGAGGGAAACCAAGAGAACATTCCTTTACTTGGTGCAACAGCATATTTTTTATCACATTTAGCTTTACAACTATCTAAATTTTCATCGCTTGAAAAAGGATTATACCAACTTCCTCCTTTCTTGATTTTACTATTATTATTATTTACCATTGAAATATAAAATATAAACAGATTTTTATATTACGCGCAAAATTGAATTAAAAACAATTGTTCATATCTATATCATCTAAATATGGCTCCTGTTACTATTCTCATTCTTGACAAATCCGGTAATATCAAAGAAACTCAATTAAAATCCTATGTTGAGGCCGACCTTTATAAAAAAGCCGGCTTTAAAACTGCGGATGATTTTAAATGTCAAGCTCAATGGAATATCGACGATTTACACGGCAAATCCTTCTACATTTCCGTCTTTGGAAAAACCACTGGACGCGCAAATCAAGAAAACAAATATGATTTCCCACCTCCGATTGATTCTACTCTAATGTTTGGAAGTTGTGTTATTATTAATAAAACTATTACCGGAGAAGCAGCCAGTATTAGCGAAGACGAATGGGAAACCATTTATGATTATTTGTTCGGTGGTTTTGAAGATCTTGGAGATAAAGACAGTGAAGATGAAGATGATGATGAAGATGATGATCTTCCTCGCACGAAAGAAGGGTATGTTAAAGACGATTTTATTGTAGATGATGAAGATGAGGACGATTATGAAGAGGAAGAAGAAGAGGAAGAGGAAGAAGAGGAAGACGACGAATTTAAATCAAAATCCAAAGTAAAATCCAAGGCGAAAATCACTGTAAAACCAACTGGTAAGGGAAAAAAATCCAAAGAACCAGAGAACATCTTTGTTAAGATGGCTGAAACACAAGAAAATTATTTAGACTGTACTAGTGAATTGAGCGAAGAAGAATATCTATAACCGCGTAAAAATAAAGTTTAGAAAAACCTTAAAATGTGTATATGGACGATGTTACAATTGTTACTGCCTTTTTTGATATCGGCCGAGGTTTCTGGTCAAACGCGCATAAAAGAACCACTAAATTCTACATACAATCCTTTTTAAACTATTTAGATTATCCTTACAAGATTGTATGCTATATTGATGACCGATGTATCGACTATGTATTAGAACATTATACTCGTAGCCCTCACAGAAGTGTCACCTTTATTCCTATCAACCTAAAATGGTTAGAACACAATATTCACGCTTGGAAACAATTGCCAAAAGATGCAGAAATAATGAAAAGTAGTATTTATAAAGATTATTTAAATAATCGTTTAACCATTATGTATCCGAATGGTGTTCGACCAGGCAAGGATGTTATCAAAATGTTTCCGGAAAATGAGATTCCGGAATATAACGCCATTAATCACGCCAAAATCGATTTTATCAATCACGCTATGCAAAACGGCTATATTGATACTTCGGTAACCTGTTGGAGTGATTTTGGATATTTCGGTACCCAACATAAAAATGATCAATCCACTTTTCCCAAAGGAACCTTGGATAGAGATAGGTTCTCCAAGGACCGAATTACTTTTTTCATTCAAAAAGAAATTGTCGAACAAGATATTGATCCTCTTTATATATTGGTATGTGCTCCTGAAATGTTTACGGGGACTTTTTGGGGTGGTCCAACGAATTTAATGCCAAGTTTCCAAGCACTTTATCACGAATGTGTGGAAGAATTATATAGTGTGAATATCTCCGACGATGATCAACATATTTATTTACGCTGTTGTTTGAAAAATGCGGATTTATTCGATTTAAAGCTGAATGCTACGGGCGAATGGCCCAAGGGTCTGCTTTTTTTTCAGAAGAAAAGCTAAGAACTCGGGCAGGGCTTGAAAAGCCCAACTTTGGAAAATTGATTTAAAAACAAACTAATTTATACATCAAATCATAGTAAGAGTGATGTATAAAATTTCGAATCCCGAATCTTTTCGCCAAAACGTGGTAACAAAATTCCTTGTTATCCTAGGTGACGAACGTACGACAACTAATCTAGAGAAAGGTGTATATAATTATGCTATTAAGGAAGCCGGTAATCGCAAGATCATTAAAAAATGGGACAATCCCCATTTTGCCCAAATTTATTCGGATCGTCTGCGCAGTATTTATATCAACCTAAAAAACCCGGATCTATTACAACAGATCAAAAGCGGGGAAATTACTCCACAAAATCTCGCATTTATGACCCATCAGGAGATGAACCCACAAGCTTGGCACAAATTGATCGAAGAAAAAATTAAACGAGATGCCAATAAATATTCTAACAATACTCAGGCGTCAACCGATATGTTTACTTGCAAGAAATGCCGTGGTAAACGATGTACATATTACGAATTACAGACTAGATCAGCAGATGAACCGGCTACTATCTTTGTTACTTGTTTGGATTGTGGTAAAAATTGGAAAACTTAAATAATATTATCATATAAATGTATGAATAAATATACATTTCCTTTTAATAGTTGTGAAGTACCCAAAAAGAATGGCATTGCACAACCATATTCTACTGCAATAAATATTATTCTATTTGCAGTAATTTTTTTATTTTTATTGCAATCAAATAATATATATTCAACGTTATTCTTAACATCTATATTGGTATTTAATATATTTCATACGTTCTCTCATGTGATTCATTTAGATAATTACGGAAACCTACAATTTTTATTAACACATTTCTCTGCAATATTATCTACTATCATTTTAATAACTTTATTAAGTCACATAGTTAAAAAAAATATAAATTTATGGTATTTTTGCATATTATTTTTACTATATTTTACTGATATCCTACTTGTTATTTATAATTCATCACATACTTATAACATAGCAATATTTATGATTATTTTATTATCAATTATGCTATACTTTTACAAATTTGTTTCGAACACAATAAAAACAAATATAATTTATATTATTTTCTTTGGTTTTATAGTCTTTTCTGTTCAAATTTTTGAAAATTTTAATTGCCATAACTTGTTATTAAATTACGATAACTTTCCTTTTCATATTTTAACTGAAATAACTTCATTTATTCCAATATTTTTACTCTGCTATACGTTTTACAAAGTATAATGGAGCTAAATAATTACTCAGGGAGACCTAGAGTACTTCCAAATCTTCTAATTTCCAATACTCTACTGCACCATTCGGTAAGGGTCGTTTTATAATAAATGGTATTTTTTTTTGTTCAAATTCTTTAAGGGCAATGACATATCCATCAATCATATCTACATCTACTTCAATCATCGCCATTGCACCAGCATTCAACTGGGTAGCTCTTTCTCCTAAAATGCGTGTTTTCTCATATTTCGTAAGAAACGGTAATGTTTTATGCAAAGGATCAATAATCGTCCCTGTATTGTCACGTACCACCCGGCTCAACACATCAATTTCATCATAATTATGAGTTTTCAATTCGGGATGGAAATCTGAGATGATTCGTTGTTTGATAGAATCATCGAATTTTTGTAAATAATCGGGATCATTGTCTTCTTCCTCATCATCATCATCGTCCGGTTGTAAAAATGCCGACGCCTGTTTTACATTGGGTTCTATTTCATTCACTGAATCATCATCCTCTTCTTGATCACTTTCTTCGTCAGAAATTATGCTACTCTCATCCTCTGTTTCAGATTCTTCTTTTTCTACTTTTTCTTCCACTGCGGATCCGACAGATTCATCAGATTTGATAGATTCAACTTCTTCCTTTTCTTCAAACATCTTAGTGAGTTATATAATAATAAGAAAAATAGTCTTATATTTATATTTATATTCGTTTATTCAATTTTTTGAGGGGAGCAGGGAACCTACGGTTCCCTCAATCGCCCGAAGGGCGATCCAGGTTGAGCCCCTGCGGGGCTCGGACCCTGCGACCCCTCCCTTATTGGAATGGCTTTTAATAATAAATAATTATGTTACCTTATATGGAAATATAATTAAGGGAGGGATCATAAGGGAACCTACGGTTCCCTTATTTAGTTGGTCTTCCAAGTTGTATCACACTCTACACAAATATACAAATACTTCAAATTGTTATCATCATACCGAACATAAATAACTTCTGCTGTTTTATCTTCCTTATTAAACTTACATTCAGGGTTAGGACATTTTAAATTACGGATTCTTGGTAAAGTCGGATCCAACTTGGTATACTCGTTAATAATATGATTGAATTTTTGTTCTCCTTTTTTCAATTGGGCATTCAGAACACACACTCCTTCCTCCGTAATCGTTTCATCTTTATGGCGACAATTCCTGCAATAGTAAATAAGCTGGTTTGCATCATCTACACTGATACCGATATAGTACATATTATCACATTTACTACAAAATTTCATTTCTCTAATATATTATAACAGGATTTATTTATGTTTTTTGAATCAATTTTATATTATTTACTTTTTCTTAGAAAAATAGAAAAATCATAGGGGGTACCCTACGATTTCAAAAATGCGAAAAAACGTGTGAGAAAGTCGACCGAGGTTTTTCAAAATGGACAAAAATAAATGTCCAAAAAAATGTCCAGGCCCAAAGAGTTGAAATGAGTATTTTGCAAAAACTATGCTTTTCTACTTTTGTTATCATAATAGTAACAATATTTTATAAGAAAAAACAGACGACTGCATAAGATTTTTATAAATATTTTGATTTTCAAAGGGTTTAGAACTTTATTTGTAAGGTATTATTATACAAATGCTTACAGATAAAGTTCCGATAAAGTTCCAAAAATTTTTATGTGAAAAATGTAACTATATATCAAGCAGAGAAAGTCAATATTCGAGACATTGTTTGACAACAAAACATAAAAATCTTACGAAATCTTACGAAAACGTTCAGGAAAGTTCCGCTTCATTTATATGTAATAAATGTAATAAAAATTATAAATCCCGAATGGGATTATGGCAACATTCTAAGAAATGTCTCATAGAACCTTCACCTGAATTAGCTGTTAATGAGAACCAAGTAAGCCCTCCAATATTAGATGCTGATATGTTTATGGAACTAATAAAACAGAACAAAGAATTGCAAAATATGTTAGCACAACAAACAGAATTAGTTAATAAATTAATAGAAAGAGAACCTACTAATAATAATACCATTAATGGTAATGTTACTACTAATAATAACAATCAAAAATTCAATTTGAATTTCTTTTTGAATGAAACCTGTAAAGATGCAATGACCATCCAAGAATTCTTAGATGGTATTCGTATTACCTTTGAAGATCTTCTGCTAATAGGTAATACTGGATTTGTCAATGGTGTCTCAGATATCCTTATCAAACAATTACGTGATATGGACGTGAGTAAGCGTCCGATCCATTGCACTGATTCCAAACGTGATACCATTTATCTGAAGGAAAATGCAGCTTGGAACAAGGATGATAAAGACAAAACCAAGTTAAAACAAATATTAGAAAAGATCGAATATAGGAATGTGGTAGCACTCCGTGATTGGTGCAATGAGTACCCGGATGCTAAGGTCAATAATACTCCGAACAACTTGTTAAAAGACAAAATATATTTGCAAACACTGCAGGGAGACGACAAAACCCGTGATAAAATTATAAAAAATATATCCAAAGAAGTAATGGTGGATAAAGATATTTAGCCCACTGAAGAATTAAAATGGTACGCTTAGCGTCCCAATAATTTTAATTTTCGAGGTAGATCTCTCCGAAGATGTAACGGGACCTGTCCCGTTACAAATCTTCAAAGGGATAAATCAGGGACCTTCATTCTTATTATGGATAGGTGAGAGAACTTTATCGGACTCTACTAGGTTCTCCTTTATACTATTTTTTTCACTATTATAATTATCAATAATATATTTTATTTTTATGATTATAACACCAGATTCCATAATAAGATTGGGTGCATAGTTTACTATTAGTGCATTATTTTGAATATTAATAGAATAAATAAGAGCGAGTGTTGTCGCAGCTAACATAATAATACGTTCCGGTAAATTGTAAATGTTCGCATTTTTGTTTTTGCAGTCGGCATAAAGGATAGGAACATAACAGATAAAATAGAGTAAACTAGCTGTATACATTAAATATTCTTGTTCCATTACCTTACTTGAATTGAAATTCTTTATATTTGTTTTGAAAAATTGAAAAAAATGTACGATGAAACATATTATAATAAAAACGATGAAACGTTCTTTTTATAAAGGCATCGCTTTGGATTACACAGCACAAGAATATGATGACGAATATAGTTTATGTAATTACTGTAATAAATGTTATAACGACAGTTTCAGCACCAACACAAGTATAGGTTCTCAAAGTTCTGAAGAATATACAGTGAAAGAACCATACAATGGTAATATTTGGTCAGGGTTGTTCCACCTTACGGTTGGAACAGACCCAACTACTAAGTTCGAAGGTAGCGAAGCTACCTGTGAACTTTGGTCAGGGTTAAAAAATATATTTTGTTGTTACTGGTAAAGGTTTTATAAAATTATAACATATTCTCATTTTTTCATCGAAAAAATTGAATCCAGGAAACGAGATAAAAATATAACAACTATATATCCAAAGGAATGGAGAGCCCACATTCCACTGCAACTATGCCTGATAATTTAAAAAATACATCAATGATAAAATACAGAGACGCTTTCGATTTCCTAATAAAGCATACACATCAAAAGAATCCCAATTCTACCAATCCAAAACCCGTAACAAATACGCGGATAGGAGATCAAAAACTGAATATTCACGGTGGATCATACCATATTGACGAGACCGAATATGATACGTTTCTCAAACTTTATGCGGAAGAGGTTCTCGTAAAGAAGAAGAAGGAATATTTGACGGAAATGCAGTTAGAAAATGGCGGTCCTATTTTGGTAGATTTAGATTTTCGTTACGATTACGAGATTGATGAAAAATTGCATATTTATGATGAAATTGTAGAATTGATCGGAGGATATTTAGACGAATTTAAAAACATATTTCAGCTGGATGACAGTGTGCAATTTCCCATATTTGTGTTTGAAAAACCCACGGTAAACCGTATTGACGATAAAGCAAAAAATAAACAAATAACTAAAGATGGAATCCATATGATAATTGGTGTGCAAGCAGATAATGTAACGCAACTTATGCTAAGAGAAAAAATAATGGAAAAGGCATCCGAAATATGGAAAAATTTGCCACTGAAAAACAGCTGGGAAGATGTGTTTGATAGAGGAATTAGTACAGGTAAGACACCCTGGCAGTTGTATGGGTCAAGAAAACCGGGTAACGATCGCTATCAATTGACCCACGTATTCAATGTAAAATGGGATTCGGATGAATCTGAATTTATGTACCCGGAAATGCCATTGTCATCGTTTGATCCCGTCAAAAACATTGCGAAGTTGTCGGTTAGGTATAAAGATCATTTGCAACTTTTTATGAAAAACAGTTTTATTCAGGAGTATGAGAAATACAAAGTAGCCAACCGTCTAGGAGGACCATCTGATAACAGCAACTCAAAAACATTGACAGCGATCGCCAGAAATGCTCATTTAGATATTTATAACGACGATTTCTTAAACCCTGTGAATATTGCGAAAATCAAATCGAAACAAGAGCTAGATAAATTTGTAAATAATTTCTTAGATAGTATCCAGATTTCGGATTATAATTTGCGCGAGACCCACGAGTATGCAATGATTTTACCAGCAACCTATTACGGATCCGGTAGTTATGACAAATGGATACGTGTGGGGTGGGTACTTCGTAACACAGACAATCGACTATTGATAACTTGGATAGCGTTTAGTGCCCAATCACCGACATTTCATTATTCGAGTGATATTCCGGATCTATGTGAACGGTGGCGTAATTTCGATCTGAAAAAACACAATGGATTGTCAAAAAGGTCGCTGATCAATTGGACGAAGACGGATGTTTACGAAGCGTACGAAAATGTGCGAAACAAGACAATCGATTATTTCTTAGAACAGACGATTCGAATCAACAATATTAGTGGTGGAAAGGGGGATGATAGATCCGGTTGTGGTGATACGGACATTGCCAAGGTAGTGTATGAGGTCTACAAACATCGATTTGTATGTGTTAGCATCAAAGGCAACGATTGGTACGAGTATAAAAATCACCGATGGCATAAGATTGATTCAGGAACTACACTCCGTAGAACACTTTCGGAACAGGTTCGTGATCTGTACAACCAGAAAGGTGGTGGTGCAATGGATACGATGATTGTAGGCGGTGAATGCAAAGAGAATATGGATGATATCAACAAACGACGGTCAATGCGTATTGTTAATATTGTGTCGAGATTGTCCGATTGCAACGGTAAGGACAAGATTATGAAGGAAGCCAAGGAGTTGTTTTATGACGAAACGTTTTTGAACAAGCTAGACACCAACCCTTATTTGCTTTGTTTCAAAAATGGTATCATTGATTTCAAGGAAAAGGTATTCCGAAAGGGTCATCCAGAAGACAATGTGTCGATGTGTACGAATATTGACTACAATCCGCTCGAATTCACGAAACATAAGACATTGATAGATGAGATCAATGATTTTATGAATAAATTGTTCCCCGAAAAGGAATTATGCGAGTATATGTGGGACCATCTGGCATCGACGTTGATTGGCACATCGACCAACCAAACCTTCAATATGTACATTGGCATTGGCCAGAATGGTAAATCGGTGTTGGTGAATTTGATGGAAATGTGTTTGGGTGACTATAAAGGAGATGTTCCACTCACCTTGGTAACAGAAAAACGTGGGAAAGTAGGTGGTCTCACACCGGAGATTGTCGAATTGAAAGGTATCCGTTATGCAGTGATGCAGGAACCGAGTAAGGGAGATAAAATAAACGAGGGTATTATGAAAGCTCTTACGAGTGGTAAGGATAGATTACAGGGTCGTGCACCTTATATGACCCAGACCATTACCTTCTTACCACAATTCAAATTGGTAGTAACTTGTAATGTATTAATGGAAATTAAGAGTAATGACCATGGTACTTGGAGGCGTATTCGAGCCGTCCCATTCAAATCACTTTTTACAAAAAAACCGGTAAGTGGGGACAAAGAGAAACCGTTTCAATATTTGCTAGATGAGTATATTGACGAGAAATTTGATTCTTGGAAAGAGATATTTGCAGCGATGTTGGTAGAAAGGGCCTTTAAAACGAATGGTTTAGTGAAAGATTGTTCGGTTGTGATGGAAAAGTCGAACGAGTATCGTCAGAGCCAGGACTACATTTCCGAATTCGTTGGTGATCGTATCATTCGGGATCCGAATGGGAAGATCAAAAAGATGGAGCTTAATAGCGAATTTACAATTTGGCATGGAGCCAATTATGGTGGGCGCGCCCCAGGTCCGAAAGACTTGCACGAGTTTATGGACAAGGAATATGGTAGACAAAAGAATCAGTGTTGGGTGGGCTGCAAGATTAAGTATGAAAATTTTGAAGAGACTGATTTTAATAATTATACGGTGGAAGATGAAGATGTAGAAATCGGAGAAGATGATTTGTAAAAAAATAGGTGGAATAATATAATAGGAAATTAATGCCATACGTAGGAGCATCAACAAAAAAAGGATCATCATCATCAAAAGAACCACCTAAACCACTATGGGATACAATTAATTTAAATATTTCTTCAAATGGTGCTGAAGCAATTGCTGATGCAAATACAATATTATGGGACACAAAATGGGGTGATTCAATGAATCAAATAGAAAATGATTCAAAACCATATGGACACGATTGCGGAACTGTATTTGGTAATGCAACTAAAAGTAAGGATCAAGCAGCAGTAGAAAGTTTAAATACAATAAAAGATAAAGCGAATTCTGTCCAGGGTAAGTTAAAAGATGTATTTTTAAAAAATATTTTTAGCTATGGACCGAATGGTGCTTATAAAGAAAGAAAGAGAATTCTCGATACCATAGATTTGACAACGGGTCAATTTATGAATATACCTAATTCACGTATTTTTTTAACTGAATCTGAAATTAAAACAAAAACAAAATTAGAGAACCAATGGACATTAGATATTACAGGAAAAATCGACACAGAAAAAATACGAGGAGAAAAAGAAAAAAAAAGAGGACAATATTTAGATAAGAGTCAAGCTACCATAAGACAAGAGTTTGCAGATAAAAAAGTAGATTTAAATAAACGAATAAATATTATAGATGGTAAAATTACAGATGCCAAATCTGTTAAAAGTAATAGAAATAGTAAAAAAGATACATTAATAGGATTAAAACAAAAAGTAGATGTTCAAAAAAGTATATCAAGTGCGGCTTCAACATCTCTTGCGAGTGCAGCTGCAGTAAATACAAATCAGTTAGCATACTTAATCGACAGAACAACAAAAACCAAAGATATTGCTGTAGACGGTTATGAAGAGTTATATAAAGCAGTTATTTTACAAAACCATTTACTAGAAGTAGCCAAATCAGAAATAGAGAATAATATTTCGACAATACAACGTGAATCAAAGTATGTTTCTAAAAAAAGAACATTTATTTATGATATTTATATTAAATTATATGCAGTTTATTATATTTTTATAATCTTTTTTATAGGGTTTTTAATCTTTTATAAAAAATTATGGTCTATTTATTATAAAATTGCTGTAATTATTGTAGGGATAATTTATCCGTTATGTATTCTTACAGTTGAAAGTTGGATATATAATTGTTGGTTATATGTTTTATCTTTATTAACCGGATCAGTATATGTTTATAGACCATTATAACTTAGAAAGTAACAATGTGACAAATTTAAAAACAAAATTTTGTAAACGAATAATAAATAATGGATAAAGAATTAGAATGATGGCAAAAACACGGAAAAATGTTAATTTGATTAGTATAGATGTGCTATTAAACTTCAATACCACAATAACTAATGCAATAATCATAACATAATAAAGGTAAAAAAGAAAAGTATTAATATTTTTATAAAATTGTATACGTTGATTTTGATAATTGTTAATACTAAATTGATTCGTATGATTGTCAAAACGTTGTTTTATGCCGTCACCAACAGATACATTTTCATAGTAAATAGAACGATATAATTGCTTATAAGCGTCTATAACAAGATATTCCAAGTAGGCAATAGAAAAACTAGCTCGTTGTATATCGGTTTTTAGGTTATTGCTTCTAATAGCTGCTTTATCATTATCATTTTCAATATTATTAATATCCAGATATTGTTTTTTTATTTGAGAAATTTTTGGTAAAATTTCATATTTTTCAATATTATCAATATCGTTAGAATGACCTTTTAAAATAGTATTCCTACTAATTATATCACTTTGTAATACTACAATATCAGCACCTAATTGTTTTTGTTCCTTAATATAATTTTGTTCTGTAGTATCATTAATACCTTGTAATTTATCATTATCTTTTATTAATTTGTCGTAAGTTGCTTCTAGAGTATTATTTGCAGTTACTAAATCGAATAATGGTAAATTTTTATAATAATTAGCAATTTCGTCACGGGCTTTAGCTAATATATCCTTTGTTGCATCATTTATTTTTACAATTTCATCTCGTATATCATCCATTCTAGCTCCTTGATTCGTAGTTTCACATTTTGGTGTTAGAGCAGCATTTATTTCATTATTATATTTTCCCTGAAAAAACCCGAGAATATCATCACCTATTCCCATTTTAATATATGAATAAATACTTATATTATTCATATATTTTATCCCTTGCTTCTTATACGGGAGTATATCCGTCAAATTCACTAGGTGAGTTAGGCATTACAGAAACACGTCCAGAAAAATCTCCTACATCATATGATTGTTGAATGGTAGAAAATAGGGAAACACTATTACCAATGCACCGAACATTACCAGAATCCCAATGGGTTCCTATATCACAACAAGAGCTTCCAATACATTGATTTAGGTTATAACCACTTAATAAATCCTGTAGATTGGGACCAGCAGCCTTAGAAGTAACAGTATTTCCCCCGGTTCCAGGAGATTGTAAATATAATTCGTCAAAATCAGTAGGAGTTCGTTTAAGCATACTAATTGTCATAAAATAAACAATAAAAATACCGGCAGAAATAACGAGAATGGATAGCATTTCAAAGACAAAAGAAGGTACCATAGGAAATCGTTTACTCAAAAAAGTAACAAGGATAAATATAATGAGTGTAACAATAATAACCATAATGATTTTCATCATTTGATGATATTTGCGGCGGTAACTCTCGTTCAATTGAACAGCACGTTGCTTTCCGGTATATGCATTATCAATATCATCTTTTTTTTTAGTTAATCTATCATTTTCTTGATTAATAATAGCGAGCATATCACCTTGTTTTTCAAGAACACCTTCAGAACTTATCGTACTACTTCCAAAATCAGAATATAAAGTGTTTAAATTGTTGGAAATGGACTTTACTATAGATTGTGATGCAGGATCCGTATTTCCTGCCAAATTACCTACCATATCTTTTTGCAAATTGAAAACCCCTTTTACATCTACATAAGAAGGTGGTAAATTAGGCATTATAACAAAAAAGTATATGTTATAATGACACATTATTTTGATACGAGTATTAATGCTAAAACTAAAGTAGTAATCGTTATGGTAGACAAAATAAAAATATTATTTTGTTGCATAATAATCTCTTTATTATCTGAAATTAAACCATCCAAATGAGTAGGCGGTTTATTGAAATTATTACCACTCATATCATATTTATCATTCGGGTCTTTTAATGTTTTGAAATAATTATTACTAAAATCGTATATATTCTGACTTAAATCATAGACATTGTTATTTATCTGAGTTTGTTTGGAAAGAAAATCACTGTAAATGGAAATGGTTGGATTAATTTGATTATTAATAACAGCATTACTATTAGTACTTCCACCTGAATATTGAACAAATCCGTGAGAATCAAAGTTCTCTATGATACTGTAGGATGCAAGGTTAGATAACGGATTAGGTATATTTCTAGCTTCATTTAAATTAGTCAATTGTTCTATGTATGTATTTTTTAGTTTGGAATCTATACCTTTACTAAAATCATCACCAAATGTACTTGTTAGTTGTTCACCACCTATTAAGTTAGTAGTTGGGCTCTTCGAGCCCTGACCATACTTATCCGGTGACTGAAAGCCACCTATTAAGTTAGCAGTTGGGCTCTTCGAGCCCTGACCAAAATTAGAGGACATTCCTGTTACATATAGATTAGAAAAAGGTTCCAATGTTTTAATGTTAGGTGGAATATTTTGGACGAATCCGTAAAGCCCCCAAGTACCTATAGAGACATTGTTATTTCCCGGAAATAATTCTGTAATTATTAAACGGTAAAAGGTGTAACGAATTACAGAATTCAATTCAAAATTGTATGAATTATTATTTTTATTAAAACCTTTAATAATGTTAAGACTTGCTCTAGTCGAATCGCTATTACTGAGAATTAGATCAGGTGGTTCTATAAATGTTTGCTGATCTACATTATACCAATTTATTCCATCATTTGAACCAACAACAGTAAATGATTTTGGAAATAAAGATGTATATTTTGCATTAGGTGGTAAAGGTTGAGGATAAATATATGTAGAATCATTGGTACGACTATTTGGGTAACTTGCTGTAAGAAAAACAGGACTAGGAACACGGATGCTACATCTAAATAAATAAAAAGGTTTATCTGAAGGAAGACTAATTTGTAACCATTCACCTTTAACATTAGTAGTTCCATAGTTTTTTGATGCACCGCGTAAAAGAATGGTTTCTTGTTTTACTTTTGTTTCCTGAGAACCAATATAATAAGACGACGTATAATCTGTTATATTATATGTATTAACAGATTTCCAAGTTCCATCATATGTGAATGCTTTATAAGCATAATTATTATTTGATGAACTTGTTATTTTATAATCACCTAAAAAATTGTATTCTTTGTAAGTATCATTATCATTATAAAACGGAGTACTTATTGTAAATGTATTTTGAGTTATTATTTTGCCATTAGGAAAAGGGATAATCTGTATAGGAACTAAGCTTTTTTCATCTGGGGTGATATCCTGACCGGAAAAAGTTGAACTTGGTAAACTGTTTTTGTATGTAACAAATGCTCCTCTGTTTTGGTAAGATTGTTGTTGCATTATACCTCCTTTATCTAATTCGTATTGGGGTATGTAAGAATATGTTTCATTACCTTTTATTGTATAGAAATTAGTTGAACTGTATAATTCGTCTGATAAAGTAGGATCTGATTTTATATATGTTTTTTCTAAAGCAGTTTGTCTAAGTTGTATAAGAAAACCTGGATCGTCTACTATTTGTTGTATCTGATCTATTTGTTTTTGTAGGTTGTTTACTTTTTCTACTTGTGAGTAATCTTGTAATTGCTTTTTTAAGTTTGTTAGTTTTTGTTGTAATTTTGTTAGTTTTTGTTGTAGATCGATTAGTTCTTGTTGTTGTGTTATTTGTTTTTCTTGTTCTTGTTGTGGTATTTGTTGTATTTGTTGTTTAAGTTGTAAGTCGGTATTCTTCAAGGCAGCTTTTTCAGCCACTTTCGATTTCGTTTCTGGTTCATTTTTATTTTCAGACACTTTCGATTTCGTTTCTGATTCTAATTGTTTTTTCCAATCACTTGTAACTAATGTTAGTTTTGATATGTCTTGTTGAATTTCTGATATTTGTGTTGTTATATATATTTTATTTTGCAATTCATTGTTGTTATTTTGTTGTTGTTGTTTCATTTGTTGACCATCACCCCATATTTTAGCGACCATATGATTATTATATTAGTATATTATTTATTATTTACTTGTAAATATCGTATATATAAATGTTCCTGTTAAAATGATAATTATTCCACAAACGAATAACTTATCATCTTCTAGAGGTTTTTCTATGATAGAATCACCAGCCAATAACAATGGATAATAAGATTCTAGTCTCACGCTTCGCAGAGACGGAGGATGTAAATCCGAAGTCGGTGAGACATACGGTTTCGGTGTTCGACCTCCACCGTATGATCCATATTTTTCTCCTGCGGAACCATTACTAATAATTTCACTGTGATGATATCCGTGTCTGGAACTAGATAAGTGATGACTACCGAATCTCCCTCCAGTCATCGGCTCAGAAATGAAGAATTTGGAAAAATTACTAGAAAAAGTATTTAAAGAAGGATAAGGTCCATAAAACTGTGGATTTATTGGTACATCAGCTACACGATTTCCAGTAAATGATTCTACTTGATATATTCCAGATAGGTTAAATTGATTAATCTTAACTATCGTATTGTTGTTAGGCATTTTATTTATAATAAGACGGAAATAACTATAAGGTGTCGTATTCGAAACAGTAAACGAGATAGGTTTTCGATCTTTACAGCTATAATCATTATTATTAACATCTTGATAATCAATGTAATTCCAGCTAATACCATCTTGAGAACCTGCTAATGTAAATTGTTGCGGGAAGAAGTTTATTTTGTCTTTTTGTGAAGGGGCTAAAATACTGTACAACGTTAATAAAATGGGACTAGGAAGTTGTATTTGTATCCATTCACCGTTAGATATGCTATTATTGCCAGTTGTATTATTGATGTTTGTAGAAAAATAAAAGCCATTATTTCTTCCACCACCCTGATAACTTCCATCACTACTAATATAAGGAGGCTGTGTATACGGATTAGGGACTTTTGGTCTGGTAATTGTTGGCTTAGGATTGTTAGGATTAGGATAAGTATTTGTTTGCCAAAAAATTTTATCATCTGAACTTCCATTAAGAGCTTGAAATGGTTTAAATGCGTCCGAAAAAAAGGAGGATGATGATGCTGTAAATCCAATAGATTTTTTGTCTTTATTTATAGTAAGAGTATTGTCAGTAAATTTTTCTCCTGTTTTAATAGGAATAATTTGGGTAAGTTCCATTGATATAATATAATAGTATTGTATATTGTATTATAATTTTGTAAATGTATAATAGATAACTCCTGAGGCAATAATCGTAAGTAATATACCAGAGTATACGGTAGAATCATAATTGTATTTGTAATCTAAACTTTTCGATCCGGGAATATCATACAATTCTTTCAACTTTGCATCTAAATCAGTACGTTTTTTTGTAACATTGTCATATTCTTTCATTATATTATCGTGTTGATCATTCGTAGTAAGAGAACCTGCTGGAAGAAAATTAGCACCATCATACAATCCTTGAATGGATAATGGAGTATTATATGTATGATATTCATCAGGTAATTGATTAACATTAGTTTGGTAAGTAATTAAATTTCCGTATAATGAAGCGCAAACTGAAGATGTTGCTTGTTTTGCATTATTACCTGTACATTGAGAAATATACAAAATATAATTTTGATTAAAATCATATAATCCTTTATTAATAAAATCCGCAGAAGCATTGAGCTTATTATTTATAGTATTATCTGTCATTACTACTATGTAAATATATATATTTCAGGAGAACCTACGTTTTTAACCCCTCAATCAGTCATTGTTAAATATACTAAAATGCCAATGCCTATTCCTAAATTTATAGTTTTCAGTAAAGAATTATCATAGGCGTGATTATCATCAGAATTTTTCTCTTTATCTACATAAAGATGATTTTTTTGTTGTGTTTCAATCGATTCTACAAATTCTTTGTTTTTACACATTTGTTGTCCGAGACAATTGAAACTAGTATCTTTAAAGTGGGAATGATCGCATAAAAAAACCTTAGAATTCAAATTGGTGCAATTAGATTCTGTTGGTGAAAATGGTGCATTAAGTTGCATTGCATCCGCATAAAAAAAATTATTAGGGTTAAAATCAATATAGGTACTGGTCATAGGACGTTTATATATCTATGATCTTTTTTTTTGCATATCTTGTAACTTGTAAATGACAAAAAATATAAAACCGATTCCTATAATTAAATTCATCGTATTTAATAGAGTATTCTTAAGATCGTCATTACTGTTAAAATTTTTTTCGATAGAATCAGCATATTTATTATCATTTGAACTAACACCATCAACAGTTAATTTATTTTTACATAGTTCGTATTTTATACAATTAGTACTATTATCACTAAAATATGTATTGCAAGAGCCATCTTCCCAATTTTGTGAAAGAAATACTTTGCATTCGGCGTCGGTTGGTTTAATATTGTAATCACCGGCAATAGTGACTTTATCTGCCTCTGCATAAAAAAAATCATTGGCACTATAACCAATTTGAATTTTATCTGACATCCTTTCTATTATATATTGATACAAGAACCTACGGAGCAGGGAACCTACGTCTAAAAACGCGAAGCGTTTTTAACCCCCTGCGACCCCTCCCTTAATTATGTTAGCCTATTAGTTAACATAATTTTATTTGTCTATAAAACCTTCTATAAAAGGAGGGGGTATAAGGGGGAACCTACGGTTCCCCCTAGACACATATACGATAATAATCGTAAGTCATAGCAGTTGCACTGTTACGTACAAATCTACAAATATCGCCAGGGCGTAAGCACATTACCAATGCTTGAGGATCAAATCTAGAAATTTCGGGTAACTGCATTGGTTGTTTAATATTGTATTTTTTCATCAAATCTTCCCGCTCCTTTTCATCTAGCAAATAGCAATCAGGTACCAAACGATGTTTTAAGAGATTGTATTGCAGTCGGCGTATGTTATGGATAATCACAAAAATACCGTCGTGATCGTACAAATATTTGAGTCTAGTCAAAATAGTGTCATTAGGTTCATCTTCGATGATAATAACCAATGTGTCTTCCTTGGTCAATATATTTTCCACTGTAAACAAGTCTTCAATGATGTCTTCCAAGTTTTGTGGGCGGATTTGCTTTGCTGTTAGATAATATTTGATATAGATTTTACGTCCATTTTTATCGTGATTGATTAACATATCCAGTTGGGTATTCGCATACATAGCGTCAATTTCATTAATCGTAAATCCTTCATAGTCGGATACTTTGTAATCTTGTTCGAACAAAATATCCAAAATATTTTTACGTGATTTATAAATATTCAAAATGCGGTTACTCTTAGATGCCATTCTTATATATTATATTATAGAATATATCAGGATGCTTTTAAATCAATTTTTCAGGGGAACCTACGGTTCCCTCAATCGCCCTTTGGGCGATCCAGGTTGAGGGCCTACGGCCCTCTGACCCCTGAGACCCCCTCCCTCAATTATGTTATCTTAGTAGGTAACATAATTATTTTTATAGGGTAAACCTTATGTTACACCGAGCGAAGCTCGGTGTATTATTTGCAAGGGAGTTCTTACAAGAACCGTAGGTTCTTGTACTAGATTCCTAATTTTTTAATTAAAAAGCTACTAAAATCAAGGGGTTTTGCTTCTGCATTATTTTCTGTGCTACCACCGCTCATTAAAGGTGGAGGTGTTGCTGGAGTTTGTGGTAATCCAAATACATTATTTACTGGTGCTGCTCCACCACCAACTATTTCGCTCGCAGTGGGTTCAGTAGAAAAATCGCTACCACCATTCATTATTTTAAAGGTAGGATTAAAATTTATTGCTGGCATTCCTCCGGTCATCATAGGACCCATTTGATTAAATGGTTGTTGTGCATACCCTCCCGTCATTTCAGGTGCTGGTTGACCAGGTGCAGTAAAAGAATAATCACCTACAGGATAAATCTCAGCAGCAGTAATCACCTTACGATTTTCTCCGCTAGCCAAACCTTCCAAGTTCTCAGTATCAATCGTAATCATACGATCGCCTACTGAAAAAACAGTCCATACACGATTAGGTATGGTATCACCTCGTAGATGAACCGGATCACTTGTTTTATATTGTTGGGCTTGTTCGGAAAGTAAATCGTTGGATACCGCAGGAGGGATTGGTGGTGGCATATCAGGTGAAGTCGGTGAAAACAATGGTGATTCTTCTTGGGGTGAACCTTGACCGGGTAAAGGAGTAGGGGGGAAACCAAACGGTGAATCAGTGTCTAAATCATAGGATATGTATTGTGGTGATTCAAGTGGATTTTCCAAAACACGAAATGGTGATGGCGATGGTGCAGGTGATTCGTTAGTAATTATTTCCTTGGACGTATTTGCTTTTAACAACACATTGTTCACCTCTTGAACATAAGTTTTCGAAACAAATTTGTCTACGTGGGTTAATTTTTCAATGTTTTTAGAATAAGACAAGTTCTCCAACTGTTCAATATTATCTTCCGTTATGATTCGCATTTCAACATTAATCGTTTGTAATTCTTGTAATAATAATTTAAAACTATAGGGAACACAAACTACACTAAAATCACGTCCAAATTTGGTTATTTTCTCTACCCGAACATCTTGGTTATCAATAGAACCTACAAATTTAATAGGTCCATCCGCACTAGGACTCATAAACAGATTTTTTGCAGGATTATAAATAGCAATTGTGCCAGTAGTGTTACAGATGGCCATATAATATTTGTCAGCGCGTTCCATCATAGATTCTCTTAAAAAGGCTGATGCGCCGTGACTAATAACCGCATCACGTTCCATTTCACCAATACGTAGGCCACCATCATTAGCACGACCGGCAACAGGTTGTCTTGAAAGAGCAGTGGTAGGTCCTCTAGCACGATAATTGATCTTATCTTTCACCATATGCTTCAAACGCATATAATACGTAGGTCCCATAAATATTTCGGTTTCCAATTGTTCTCCCGTCATTCCATTATATAAAATATCATTACCACTCGAATGATAGCCTGCTTTTGTTAACATCTCACCAAAAACCTTGATTTTAGATCCGTCATTATTGAATGCGGTGCAGTCACTAAATCCTCCATAATAAAGACTAGCCTTACCAGTTATGCATTCAACCAATTGTCCAATCGTCATACGAGTAGGTATAGCGTGGGGATTGATAATCATATCGGGTCGAATTCCGTCTTTAGTGAATGGCATATCCGCTTCAGGAATGATAAGACCTACAGTTCCTTTTTGTCCAGTTCGACTTGCCATTTTATCTCCCAAATTGGGGATTCGTTCTTCACGGATACGTATTTTGGCAATTCGAAAACCCTCTTCACCGTCTGTAATAAAGGCTTTATCAACCATACCTAATTGCCCCTTTTTAGGTACCTTGGACGCATCCACCTTGACATCTTTATTGTCCGAGCCCGATGTAGTAAGACCGATCAATACAGTTTTATCATCTACCGGAGTATTTTCACGGATAAGTCCATATTTGTCTAGTTTACTGTAATCGTACCCGGGTTTGGTACCCACCACATTGGCTTCAGATTCAATGTTAGTAAATACCTTATCTATGGTAGAACCTCCAGTGTTACTTTTTTCTTCGTGGGTTTCGTAGGTGGTATAATAAGTTGTACGGAATAGTCCGCGTTTTAGGGCTCCTTCATTAAAGAGAACTGCATCTTCCACATTGTAGCCAGTATAACACATAATTGCAACAATTGCGTTCTCACCGTAGGTATTTTCTTCATGATTGATATGTTCCATATATCGAGTTTTAATAAGGGGAACTTGACCATTCACCAAAACAACCGCGGTTTTATCCATACGTACTTGGTGATTCGTATGATAAAGAGAACAAGCTTGTTTACTTTGACCACAGGAGAACGAATTACGAACAGCAGGATTGTTCTCGGGGAAACAAATAAGATTGGCCATCATTCCAAAAATAAATGATTCGTGGATTTCTAGATGACTATTGAGAACCCTTGTTTCTTTATTTTCTAATGTTTTTGGTAGGTCTTTGGAGAACGCAATAATCGCGCCTTCGGATTCACTAGCATCAATATAATCAATAATCGCCTTTTCATCTAAAAATCGCTTTAATTTGGCAGGATTAGACTCGCTATCAATGTTCTCGTATAGCTCATTTAATTCATATATTTTAGATAAAAAAGGTCCCTTAATTGTTTTCTTATTGAAACCACTTATTAAATCATTCCAAGAGAACTCTCCCGCTTCTAATTTCTTTTGAATGTTCTCCACATCAAAGGAGTACTTGCCTGTTTCATTATCTTTATAGAAAATAGGTCTGCTAATACGGCCTGCATCTGTATAAATAAAAATCGTATTACGTCCAATATCAAAATTAACACTGGTATAGGTAGGTATCAATCCATTACGACGAAAAAGCCGGATTTTTTCCACCGTTTGCACAGGAATGTCAATAGCGCCAGCCCATAGTCCATTCACAAATACCTTGGTCATTCTAGATAGGATGAGTGGAGAACAATCTTCTATTAATTTCATATCAACTTTTTCACGCAACCATTGGATGATAGGTTCTCTAGAATACCCTTGAGTAACATAAGCTGAAATAGATAAATGTTTATGTACACCAATATTCGCTCCATCGGGAGTATCAATGGGATCAAAGTATCCCCAATGGGTGCTGTGGAGGGCACGAGGACCTACTAATTTAACAGAGGAATCCAGGGGTAAATTGGTTTTACGTAGATGGCTCATCATAGAATTATGTGATAGGCGGTTAAGATCTTGAATCACACCGACACGTTTGGTATGTGGTTGAGAACCCCAGTTACCCTTGAATGCTTTTTTAAAACCGGATTCGAGAACCCGTTCTCTAAATATTTCTTTATAATTCTCATAAACCAACCCTTTTAAATTATCTTCATAAAGTCCACGGTTATACGTAATCTTTTGTTCAAATAACAAATGGATTTGTCTCATTTGTATGGTATAATATTCTCGAAAAAGATCATTAAGAAGAGAACCTACCAATTCTAGTCGTTTAAATTTGTAATTATCACGATCGGTGGGTAGATTCATCCCCGAATGAACCAACAAAAGTTCTTTTACCATATAACCTAAAAAATAAGCTTTTTGCATAAAATTAAGTTCTCCAACGTGAGGTAAAAAATAGTCTGTCAAAATTTCTAAAGCATTTTCGGTAGTTTTATATTTGGTCAGATTAGCAATATATTTTAAAGCAGTACGCTGTGTCATAATACCACCAGCATCATGGACAGATGGTTCAAACATATCGATCAAAGATTCGTATTTTTCTAGATCGAGCAAACACATAGTGATGATTTGTTTGTCACTTACGATACCTAATGCGCGGAATAATATAAAAAGGGGAACAGGGGCTCGGACATTCGGTAATTTAACAACAATGTTTTTAAAGGTATAGGATGCGGTGGGTGCCATCATACGCACAGAGAGAGAACGAATAGGTTTAGAAACATTTTCAGAAACAGAGGTTATGTCCGCTGCACAAAGAACAACGTCACCATCCCCTTCGTGAACATTGAGCATATTATAGCCGAATTTTTCTTGGGAAATGATGGTTTTTTCTTTACCGTCAATAATAAAGTATCCACCCACATCGTTACGGCATTCGCCCATAGTATGACGTATCTCACGGGGTAATCCACTTAACACGCAGTAATGGGATTGTAACATAATAGGAAATTTACCTAGTAATATTTTTTCCAAAATAACTGTTTCCTTTTGGACATTAGGAGCAACCATAGATTTTTCAATAGCTTCACGAAAAAGCGCGGTTTCCGCAGCAGTTAATTCTGTATCTAATTTACGTTGTTTACGGCGCTTAGGAGGACCTTTTGGTCGGGGGGCGGTTACGCCTCCAACTACTAACTTAGTAGATGACCATAGGTCATCGGATAAGTTTGGCGCACCACCCGATTGTTCAAGTTTTTCTTCTTCTTCACCACCACCTGATTGTTGTTTACGATCCAATTGTTTTGACAATTCGAGTTCTCTTGCTAGGTCAACAGTAGTTTTATTTTTAATATATTCGAATTCTTGTGGTTCCTTAAAGCCTCCCTCAATCAATTCGAGACCAGGAACATTGGGTTGTTCTCCAGATCGTAGATGATTGATAAATTCGATTTCAATATCATAATGAACAGTCATACCATAGGTCATATTACGTAGTCGGGCTTCGTTAGGATACATATAATGTGATTCATTGTTATCATAAATAACAGGTTTACCAAAATAGATTTTATCACCGGATTTACCACCAAAATACATCACGCACTGGTGACGATAATCACCGATTTCATCATCATATTGGGTTTGGATTCTTAGGGGGTTTTTTTCTTTAAAGATTTGAAAAATACCGTTCTTAAAAAAGTCATTATATGATTCAATATGGTGCTTTACGAGTACGTTAGGATTATCTACGAAATATTTGTCAATAATTTTCCATATAGTTGAATTTTCCATATAACACAGCACGTATATAATTTGATTATATTTTATAGAATATAATTACGTTTAATCTTATTTATAAGAATAATATTTATAAGATTGTTAACCTCTATTCTGGGATTATTTAATTTATGAATCGCACTTGTGCGATTCCTAACCAAATAAACTGAGAATAAGGCGGTACCTTATTTGGGATAGGGTGCCCTGGGGCACCCTATCCCAGAATAGAGGTTAATACACTAAATAGTATATTAAATTTATTATTTTTATTAAATATTTTGTAAATATCGAGTTATTTAGCAAAAAGGTAATTATTTTTCTAGAGATAACATATAATGGGTGGATTATTTGATACAATTTTTGGTCCTTTGGTGAGCTCAGATTTCTGCTTATGGTTTCTCTTCCTTTCGATTCTTGGATTTATTTGGTTGTTTTTCTATTTGGTCTCTGCTATCTATCTTGGTATTGTTAAAAGGAAGGGTAGTGATTACTGGATGACAATGATAGCAATCGCATTAGGATACGCAATTTTTTACGGACAAAATCGTCTCCTCCATACGATGTGCAGTAAAAGTTTAAGTAGATAATTAATTTTATGCAGCAGTTATGCAGCAGGGAACCTACGGTTCCCTCAATCACCCACAGCGTAGCTAGGGCGATCCAGGTTGAGGGCCGAAGGCCCTCTGACCCTGCGACCCCTCCCTTATATAAGGGTTTTACACCTTTTTACATTTCAAACGCCTAAGAACGGCAAAGCCGTTCAAGGTTGAGACCCCTACGGGGTCTCTGACCGATTTTCACGACAAAAAAATACAAAAAGGTATAAAACCAATAGTAGGAATTTCACCTACGATGGTCTTACTTTTTCCACTTCTTTTTTACGAGAAGTGGTGAAAGACGGAATTTGAAATGCCGGTGGTCTGCTTTGTTTATCCACCCAACACCTCGTTATGTTTCTGATATTTACAGCAGAATTCACATCTCGGGTTCTAAATACGGTATTGATAAAACAGAGGCATATTGTTGTGGTCAGAGAAGCTTTGCTTCTCAACAACTAACTCTGAAGAGTGCTTCGCACCCGGAAGAGTTTGGTAGATGCAATGTTTATGTTGATGAGAACAATATAATTACATAAATCATTAATTTTGGTTAAAAACGCACCTAACAGCCAAATACTCATATACAAAGCTGTTCTAAGCGTTTTCCTACAAACTTTATGTATATCCTGTTTCCCTATAACATTCACAAATATCACAAGACAAATTCATTCCCATTCCTTTTTTACATTTGTAACACGATAAATATTGTGAATCATTCATACGTAACCAGAAGTTCTCTAATTTGTCTAATCCATTTTCAGTATTATATTTATTTAGATTTTCTAATCCAACACAGCATTCGATTAGTCCATATCTACATACGGGACATGGTATCGCATTCGTATATTCTAATGTCAAGTTACGTATTTGTCTGTAATTATAATTTTTCATTACACATTTACGATGAAATGGATGTCCACATGGAGTTAACCAAGCAGTTGTTTTTGATATTATAGGATCCAAACAAATAGAACATATTTCACCAAAACCTATATAACATTTTTTGTTTATTGATAGTTTTTCACCACAAAAAAATCCACACTTTGCTATTATTGTTGGAGAAACTGATAAATAATTGCTACAATAACAATTATTATCATATTTATGTGGACATATTTTTAGATCTTTGCATTTATGGTCATAAATAGTTCTCCCATATACTGACCATGTTAAATTATCATCCATTGTATTATTCAAGAGTGTAAAATAATATATAGAAAATAGATGTTATGTTGTTTCAGATGGATAAAATAAACACTGTTCGAATGACGAATGTAGAAGGTTGTAAAACTATACAAGATGTTCATGCCTTTATTATCAAACATTTGAAAAATCGATGTAATCAACCTAGTGAAATGATTCAAGACGAAGAATGGACAATCGTTTCTGGCTTCCGTATAGATTTACATTGTCACAATGTTTTTGTAAATAATTCTACAAACGAATATGCTGTCCATGATAGTGCTGTTAATCTATACGAACACCACAATATCGGATTTCCGAACTTTGGACGTTATAACACTTATTCGGATATGATGATAGGTTTTGTGAATAAATATGCAGAACTGTGGCAAATTGGTCAGGGGGCTGAAAGCCTCCAACTACTAACTTCGAAGGTGGCTTCGCTACCGGTCGGGTCAGCGAGCGAAGCTCGCAACCTTGAACCACCGAAGGTGGTTCGTAGGGACCGAAGGTCCCAACCTTGCAGCCCCATAGGGGCTGCTGAGGAGAAGTTTGGAGAGTTTCCCGTAGCAAGCGAAGCTTGCAGAGGGAAACCTAGATCATCCTTAGATAATTCTCTACGAGAATTATCGGCGGATGATGAATTTGAAACAGAATATGGAACAGGTTATAAGTGAAATACCAAGTGAAAAATACGAAAATATATTCAAAGGAGCATATGAACGACTGGAAAAATATGTAGAAAAGAACAAAACCCGTAAAATAAGAAAATTTTACAAGTAATTATTCATATAACTCATATATGAATAATCGGTCAGAGACCCCGTAGGGGTCTCAACCTTGAACGGCTTTGCCGTTCTTAGGCATTTGAAATGTAAAAAGGTGTAATAATAAATAATTATGTTACCTAATAAGATAATATAATTAAGGGAGGGGTCGCAGGGGGTTAAAAACGCTTCGCGTTTTTAGACGTAGGTTCCTAAGAAGGCCCTATGGGCCTTCAAGGTTGAGAACCCTTTGGGTTCTTTTACCCTGCTATTTACCTTTCATTCCTTCTTGTTTTTTATATGATTCAAATTTATTTATGAACGATTCCGCCCTTTCCAAGAGTGGGTCAATGTTTTTCATAGTATTTACAATCTCGCTCTGAACATTTTGAAAGTCTTTGTAATCTTCTTTCAAGTCGGCGTATTTTATCTTATCATCCTTTTTATCATTTTTTACTGGATTTTCACTGGATTTTTTCTTATCAGGTTTTTTAGAGTCTTTAGAGTCAATTGGTTCCTTGACATCTTCATCTTGGTTCTCCATACCTTCACTAACATATGCTGCACTACCATATTTAACAATATGAGCTATTACCATAGCAACTACCAAAATAACAATCATATTTTTGCTAAAAAAGGAGGTTAAAATTCCTACTAATAGTAATATTACAAAAGAGGTAATATCATTGATTCCTAAAAAATAAACTACATCACCGAGTGCTAATAATGCAATAAAGTAAAGAACAACGCGATTATGCAAAATAGGATTTAAATTGTATTTCATTTTAAGCAAATTTTTGGGGGAAAATTTCATTTTTGTATATGTTATGAATCGATATTATTGGTAGGTGAATCAGTACCCCGATCGGATCCATCAGACATAGTATTATAAATATCAGGAACATCTCCACCATAAATATCGAGAACTTCTTTCACAACTTCTTCACGTTGAATGTCGCTACGTTGAAATTCAAAACTGCTAATACTAGAAGACCGTTTTCCTTTAAATTTGTTTAAAAAATCGTCTAGTCCGTTCAGTTCTCCACAACGATCAAATTGTTCTAAATCACCGGTAATAACCAGCCGGCTATTCTCCCCTAAACGCGTTAATAACATTTTCATTTGAGAAACAGACGAATTTTGCATTTCATCCGCAACAATCCAACAGTTTTTAAAGGTTCTCCCACGCATATATCCCAAAGGCGAAATTTCTATAATTTTTTCTTCGATTAATGCGGTTACCTCTTTAGGGGTAATAAAATTATACAATATATCATAGATTGGACGCACCCACGGTGCCATTTTTTCTTCCAACGTCCCAGGTAAATAACCCAGATCTTCATCGACGGATACCGAAGGACGTGTAAAAATAAGCTTCTCATAATTACCTAATAAAAAATTACGAACACCATATTCGGTAGCAAAAAGTGTTTTACCGGTTCCTGCAGGTCCAGTAGCAACCACAATTTTTTTGTCTTTTTTCTTCAAGAGACTGCAATATAGCTCTTGGCTGCGGTTTTTAGGGCTAGTCATTTTGTTTTCAAAGTTGTTTTTTTCTTTTTCGGATAAATATTGCATATTTTCATACAATTTCCGTTGTTTCATAATCGAGTTCTCCCGCTCCTTTTCAACCTCGGCTTTATATTCGTGCATAATTTCTTTTTCATTTTGTTTTCTTGGTTTACGTGTTCGTTGCTGTTTCTTAGGTTCAATACGAAAATCGCCGAGGTTGTCCGAGAGGTCGAGATTTTGAAACATCGATATGTTTTATATAAACTATTATTATTATTTCTAGTGAACATAGAACAGTAGGTTCCCTAAGGGCACCTCCTTTTAATTAGCTAGATTATGATAACAGAACAGCTAACATAATTTACAAAATACATTTGTTTTTAAGGGAGGGATCATAAGGGAACCTACGGTTCCCTTAAAGGAATAATAATTTATCCACACCACTTCGCACACAAAATATTCGATGTGTGAAAATACCCAACAAAAACAATCCTCCTAAAGTAATCCATAGATTCCACTTGAAAAGCCACGAAATCAGGAATCCAATAACAATAACAACAGCAGTATCAAGTATAGCAATATCAAAAATTCTATATTTTCTTAATCCAGTGTTCGGTTCTCCAAAGGCGTTTTTATATTTACAGAGTCCCCACATATATTTTAATTTAGTATTTTGCGTATATTATAGCAAGGTATTTTTACAAAAATAATTATTGAAAAGGAGATAAAAATCTAACGAGTATATTATTTAGTACAAAATGTCCGAGCCGACTTTCGTTGAACCCCTTCTTACTCCTGATGATAACCGCTACGTAATGTTCCCAGTAAAATACAACGATGTTTGGGATATGTATAAACGTGCGATTGATAGTTTCTGGATAGTAAATGAAGTCAACTTAGCTCAGGATTTGAAAGATTGGAACGGATTAAATGAAGACGAACGAAATTTTATAAAAATGGTGCTAGCATTTTTTGCGGCATCGGATGGTGTGGTAACCGAGAACTTGGCAGTGCGTTTTATGAATGATGTGCAAAGTTCCGAGGTTCGTGCGTTTTACGGATTTCAAATTGCCATAGAAAATATTCACTCGGAGATGTACAGCCTTTTGATCGATACTTACATAAAAGATGACGATGAAAAAACAAGATTGTTTGAAGCCACCACCAATTATCCTTGCATAACAAAAAAATTCAATTGGGCTAAAAAATGGTTAGATGATAAACGCAGTAGTTTTGCCAAACGATTGGTTGCATTTGCAGTTGTCGAGGGAATATTTTTCTCTTCCTCTTTTGCCTGCATCTACTGGATTAAGAAACGTGGTCTTATGCCTGGACTTACGTTCTCGAACGAGCTCATATCGAGGGATGAAGCACTCCACACTGAATTTGCGGTACTACTCTATTCCAAATTGGTGCGCAAATTACCTAAAAAGAAAGTAGTTGATATCATTAGTGAAGCAGTAGAAATAGAAAAAGAATTTATTACTGAGGCCATCCCTTGTCGTATGATTGGTATGAACGCCAAATTGATGACACAATATATTGAATTTACTGCGGATCGATTGTTGTTACAGTTAGGATATGATAAGATCTACAATTCCGCGAATCCGTTTGATTTTATGGAATTGATTAGTATTGAATCAAAAGTGAATTTCTTTGAACGTACCAATTCGGAGTACGCGTTGGCTAACAAGACGGTTACCAAAGACATTTTCGAGTTTAATGCGGAATTCTAAATTAAGGGAACCAATGGTTCCCTTAAGATCCCTCCTTTAACTTTTATTATGGGATTATTTAACCTCTATTCTGGGATTATTTAATTGATGAATCGCACAAGTGCGATTCCTTACCAAATAAGAACAGAATAAGGCGGTACCTTATTTGGGTAGGATGCCCTGGGGCATCCTACCCCAGAATAGAGGTTAATTTCTGCAAAATTGAATAATGAAAAATATTATTATTATTACAAACAATAATATTATGTCGCGTTTTATCAAATTTACAAATTCACTTATCAACACAAAATATGTTAGGAAAATTACGTGGGAGGACGAAATGTATAGAATATATTATCACGAAGGAATTTTTGGAGTTAATATTTTAACTCTTGGATTTATTGACGAATTTACTAAGGAAATAAAAATATGTAAAACCAAACATCAACTCGATTATGCTATTATGGAAAAGTGGATAGACAAACAGGATAATTAGAAAACATTCTATTACAGGAGGGATCTTAAGTAGGGGGTTAAAAACGCGAAGCGTTTTTAGACGTAGGTTCCCTAAGTTGAGCGAAGCTCAACAAGGTTGAGGGCCAAAGGCCCTCTGACCCCTGCGACCCCCCTCCATTAATTATATTATCTTATTAGGTAACATAATTGTGTTACCTAAGTAAAGGGAGGGGTCGCAGGGTCCGAGCCCCGCAGGGGCTCAACCTGGATCGCCCTTCGGGCGATTGAGGGAACCGTAGGTTCCCTGCTCCTTGGTTCCCTTAATTAGATAAACAGCTCTTCAGGTAATAATTTATTCCCATAGACACCTACAGGATTAAATGTAAATTTGACATCTTTACAATTGGTAACAAAGTGTTGTACTAGTGCGTTATCTAACCAAGGGATTTGCACTTCTAAGCCGTGGTGCCAAAATATTTTGGAAATCTTGTTCAAACGATCCGAACAGATCGATTTGAAATAATAGAGCAATCGATCTTGAAAATCAATATGAGACGGATTATCGGATTCGAAAAGATGATCCAATTTATCTATACCTATTTCTAAGAAAACGACGGAATTGGGAGCGACTCGGGCAATCGTTTTTGCCATTAACCATAATTCAACCTGATCCGCAAACGCCGGATCAATGTTTTCTTTTTCATTTTCGATGTCCGCATCAGTAACAGTAACCACTGTATGATTTGTCTTAAGAATATCAGTAACTAATTGAACATCATCTGTGGATGATTGAAAACTAAACGTATTTACATATTTTTCTTGATCATTTAATTCTTCATTAGCGATTGCTGCTGTCATAAACCCCTCATAGTTTCCTGTCAAAATCATACTTACAGGTTTATTGCCAAACTTATCCGATGACCGTAGGTCATCTACTAAGTTAGTAGTTGGAGGCGTAAACGCCCCCCGACCAATTCTCTTAACTACAGCTTCTTGAAGCAATTTATTCGCATCAATTGTATTGTTCGTGCCTAGACCTAGTTGACACATATGGTAAGGAATCTGGTGTCGAATAAATCGCCAAGAAGCCAATACGCGAAATTTTTGCTCGAAAACACTATAAGTTCCCGGTAAAATTGTATCAATAACATAATAACATTTCTTAGGTTTACCTTTCACAATCAGTGAATCATTTTCTGGATGTTCTATAACATTCAATTCTTCTTCAAACCCTTTCAGCATATCCAAATTACTAGACAATGCATAAATATCACCAGCAGATTTATTATATGCAATCATAATATTTTTCGTATTAGGATGTAATAAATACATTGGTTTGACACCGTAAGGATCCCTTGCAACATACATAGTGGAGTCTAATTCTTCATTAATGCTAGACAGACGATGATCCAAAATGGCAAATGCATAGATTCCGTCTATAAGTCTCAGTGCAGTCTCAATACCATAACGTATGTACAAATGGACAATGATTTCGTAGTCGTATTCGGTTTCCGGTTCAATCCCTAGTTCTTCAAAGAGTTTTTCGCTGTTATAAATCGTACCATCACATACAATCACCACATCATTGATGCTAACGAAAGGATTATTACTACAGTTCCCGAATATTGCCTTGATCATCACATTTTCAATAGTAGAATTTTTATCGATTGGACGAATACCCCTTTCGAATTGTTGTTTGACAAACTCAGTCGTAAACTTATGTGAATTATTTAGTAATGTAAACATCTCAGGCATTGTAACTTTTTACATTTATAATTTATCTTATCTTTAAATCAATTTTTCGTATCCTGAAAATAAATCGAGAACTAATATAAGTGTAAATGTTAGATAATAGTAATTTAGCTTTAGCTAATCGTCCATTACCCAGCGTAAAACAATGCCCCTGTTTAAAAGAAGGTCGTAATGATTTATCTAAGGTAAAACCATATTATAATGACGGTGAATTTCAACAATCGATAGGTAATTCTTCTGGTGTGAATCCATTGTCCTCGTTAACTACCACATACGTCGACCAATCTAATTCCGACAAAGAAATACCCGTTATTATCAAAAAAAAGAGGGATCAATATTTGGTTCTCGAAAGTAAAACCGATGATAATGTCTATGTAGATTCTTGGGCGGATTTGCCCAAAACAGAGATAAAAGAGCAAAAACAACACAAAATGGACAGGGTTACGCAATTTTATGTTGGATCTATTTCAATTGTTGCTCTATTTGTCGTGTTTCGTATGATACAGAAAACAAAATAGTATTGTATTTTTCTAATTACAATACTATTTTACTGCAATTATGCAGTAAAATTACGGTTAATTAAACTAATCTAGGAAAACAGTATATAAATGACGGATCGTAAATTATTCTACGGTATAATTGATAGTATCCGAAATATGCGTGTTTTGAATGATAATCAGCAAGAATTTGTAGAAAAATTAAGTAAAGAAGAATGTTACGAACTGTTACGAGAATACATCATCCGTCGATTTCACCGATCTTCGATCGGTTACATCTAAGGATGATCTAGGTTTTGCACCGCCTAGCGGCTTTGCAAAACCTTCAATAAGATTATGGAATATGTAATCGATTATATATTGTTGGATGGACGTTTTGCCAAGGAATCCCGAAGGGATTCCAGGTTGGGTTCCGAAGGAACCCCGACAGAACCGCCAGGTGGCGCAAAACGGCGATTCTCCATAGATAGCCCTAACGGGTCAGCAAGCGAAGCTTGCAACCTTGAACCACCTTCGGTGGTTCTGAGGCTATCGACGGAGAATGATGTTAAATCTTAAAACGTTTATAGATCTCGAGTGCCACTAGACCACCAAATACTTGTGCTAAAATATAAGGGACCAAGTCGGAAACAGGGATTTTTCCTGCAGAGGCCATCACAATGGAAACCGCGGGGTTAATATGTCCTCCTGAAATATTCGAGGTCAAAAGAATAGCTAATGCTAACGCAGCACCAATCGCCAAAGGATTTCCAGTAGCTAAGATAATATAAACGAAAAAGGTAGTTCCTAAAAACTCTACTAAATATTTGTACATTTTATACTATAAATTAGCACGGGATATTTTTTATTATTTTTTTTTAAAACGAAAACCATTTTTTTTTGTTGATGGGTCTAGATAATTTCCCTGTTTTTCTAATAAGGGTATGATCTTCTATATTTTTAAACGGATGGTACAAGAGAGTAGGGTTTAATTGAAAATTTGGCCAATCATTACGCCAATGAATAGTAGAAAATTCGTTGGGTGTTTCAATGTTCAAATCTAGAGCTAAAGTTGGAAACAAACACTCAATAAACGTTAATTTGTTATGTTTTTTTACAAATTCTACAATTCGATCTAAAAGACGTCTAGATAGTCGACAGCAACATACCATACCTTTAGCCCAAGGTAATGAAAAATAAGGTACGGCTTGTTGCCAGTGCCAATTCGATTTGTAACCCTCGTTATTTATTTCTATTTCATTGCATAATAAATCACCGTTTCTATGAAAAAAATCGATATTTTTGATCGTATTTACATTATAAAAAAATACATCATCTTCACAAAACCAATAATGGTCATAATTCGTGTTATGTTTGCAGAAATAATAAAGGGCCTTGTCCCAACCGGAAGGATTCTTTTTCACCATAAAACTCGAATCCCAATATCCTGCGCTTTTACACTCTTCGTCATTGAATTGGATAAACACAATGTTTTTATAAGCGTTTTTAATATGATCTATGTTGGTTGAATCATCCAATACGATAAATACGTCGTAATCATTGGTCATTGTGTCCAATAATTCTACCCATATTTTGTTTGGTTTTACAGTTATCAAACAAAATGCATTTTTTTTCGACATTTTTAAAAATTTTTTATAAATTTATTTACAAAAACAAACGTGTTTCGTTTATACGTTTCCATAAATTCTGCTCTTATGATCTCCGTTTTTTGGAATTAAAGGAGGGATCATAAGGTCCGAGCCCTGAAAGGGCTCAACCTGGAACGGCCAATAGGGCCGTTTGAGGGAACCTACGGTTCCCTTAATCTATCTCTTCAATTTGTGGCTCACTACTAGTAGTTTCCGTCTTTTGATCAGTGTCGACCGGTGCTTCTTTTCCCATCTTATTCAAATATTCCTCGGCCATTTTCTTGGCAGCCTCACTATCCATACCCTCCATACTTTCGGTAGGTGGTGGTGCTTCTTCGGTCAATCCATTTGTCTTCATAAATGCCTGGACTGCCTCGTTCATTTCCTTGGTCTTGGTCTCAAACTCCTCCTTGGAAGCACCAGGATTCTCTAAATGCCAGGTATCGTATTCGGTGATCAAATCCTTAAATTCCTTCTTAGCATCCTCACTAGCTTTTTCTAAAGAAGGATTACTCTTGGCCCGATAAATCTGCTCCTCCATACTGTTTTTCGCTTCAATACGTTCTTTTTGTTCTGTATCTTCTTTGGCAAATCGCTCCGCCTCTTCCACCATTCGCTCAATATCCTCCTTAGAAAGTCGGCCCTTGTCATTTTTAATAGCAATCTTTTGTGACTTACCTGTCGACTTTTCACACGCACTCACGTTGAGAATTCCGTTAGCATCCATATCGAAGACCACTTCAATTTGTGGCATACCACGGGGCATTGGTGGAATGCCCTCCAGTTGAAACTTACCTAACAAGGTGTTATCCTTGGTCATAGCACGTTCACCTTCAAACACTTGGATAAGAACCCCGGGTTGATTGTCTGAATAGGTGGAAAAGGTCTGCGATTTCTTGGCAGGAATCGTCGTATTACGATTAATAAGTTTGGTCATCACACCACCAGCAGTCTCGAGACCTAGAGAAAGTGGACATACGTCCAACAAGAGTAGATCCGAAATCTTCTCGTCCTTGACACCTGTTAAAATGGCGGCTTGAACCGCTGCTCCGTAGGCGACACATTCGTCAGGGTTGATGGACTTGCATAGCTCCTTGCCATTGAAATATTCGGTCAATAATTGTTGAATCTTGGGAATACGGGTACTACCACCTACAAGAACAATTTCATCAATCTGACTCTTAGAAAGCTTGGAATCACTTAATACTTGATCAATTGGTGCCATAATGCGCTTAAAAATATCATCACAGAGATTCTCAAATTTAGCACGAGTAATGCTGCTAGCAAAATCAATACCCTCATACAAACTATCGATCTCAATGCTTGCCACTGTAGAAGAGGAAAGGGTACGTTTCGCACCTTCACAAGAAGTGCGGAGTCTACGCATCGAACGTTTGTTTTCTCGCAAATCCTTCTTGTGCTTTCTTTGAAATTCTGTGCAAAAATGCTCTACCATTCTGGTGTCAAAATCTTCCCCACCTAAAAATCCGTCACCTGCGGTTGCTTTTACTTCAAATACAGAATCATCAATGGAAATAATAGACACATCGTGCGTCCCCACGCACATTGTTGGTACAATGAAATTTAAATCATTGTTTCTTACGCTTTCACGTAAGGTCAGACTATATCTTATTTAATTGTATTATTTTATTTGTATATTCATCCCAATTTTGTGGCGTAATCATAAAAAAATCTATATATTCATTTTTTTTTACATATTCTCTAGCAGAATCTTCTTTGGCTTTCCATTTTCCACTTTCAACTTGGTTTTTATGCCAAATATGAAAATCTTTTATTTCTATCAAAAAATTCTTAATTTCAAAATCTACCTTATATATCTTATCCTTTCCATCAAATTTATAATTAACAATAGGACCATTTTTTACCAAAATATTATTATTTCCACACCATTCAATAAACTTTTTTTCTAATTTTGACTGATACATTATTTTATCATTATTGATATTTACTGCAGGACGAAGTTTGAATGTACTATTGCATAATTTACAATCATTACATAAAACTTTATGAGCATTTTTAAATCCTTCTAATGATTTTGCTCTCCATATTTTGTCACAAATATCACATTTTAAAATTGGCTGATTAGCCTTTAATATGATTTTATTTACTTTATCATATAAAACTGAAGAAAATGCCATTTGGTTATTCACTTTATAAATACTCCAATAATCAAAATTATCAATATTTGTATATTTACCATTACAAATGCTAATAATTTTTGGCTTTAATCTTTCAAAATCTTCTTCTGATAAATGTGACAATATATAGGCGTGCCTATATTCATCTGGATAAGAGTCAAAATCTTTAATGCTTTTTTCGTGAAATTCAATTAATGATAATTTTACAGGTTTGGGTTTATTGGTTGGTTTATTATGTTCTGGTGTAGAATTTAAAGTATTAAGAGCACAGTGATAACATCTACCATTACAGTTTCTTATTTTACGAAGAAATTGTGTTGTGCAAACTTGATTAATATTTTCACATTCAGAACATTTATATGAAATAATTATATCTGATTTTTTTACAATTCGAGAATCATTTATATAAACTTGCCAAATAGAATCCTTCTTAGAAGAATATTTACTTGTTTCAAACTCTAATCGTTTTGTTTTTATGGGAATAGATTCATTTGTAGATTTTAATTTAATATCGGTTATGGATTCCAAAACTTTTTGCTGCATATATATAGTATAGAGATTTATTCTTTACGCCATTTTTGGTATAACTTAATAATTTAACAATTAAACTCTGGCACTCGTGGAAATTTCTGGTTAATAACCTTACTTTTTCTAGTCGTTGAACCTTCAAGTTATCACTAACTTGCTTGGCTGCTGATTGTCCAATCTTTTACCTTTTTTAGACCTTCACGCTTGCAGTCACCCGCTACGTTGTGGTAGGAAAAGCTTAAGGAGTTTCCAGCAATTCACCAGATTCTGTAAAATGTTTTAATAACATTCAACAAGTGGGTTTACACCACAGGAAGCAGGACATTTACCTCCACAATCCACAATGATAACATTTTTTTCTGCTTTATTATTTTTATCGAGACCATAGGCAATTGCTGCTGCTGTTGGTTCGTTGATAATACGGAGTACATTGAGACCAGCAATGGTGCCAGCATCTTTGGTCGCCTGACGCTGGGAATCATTGAAATAAGCAGGGACAGTTACAACAGCATCTGTTACGTCCTCACCCAAAAAAGCCTCAGCAACCTCTTTCATCTTACCAAGAATCATAGCAGCAATCTCTTCCGGTGAAAACACCTTGGTCTCTCCCTTATATTCGACTTCAATGAAAGGCTTGTTTTCTTTGTCAATTACATTGTAAGAAAGGTGTTTCATTACACGTTGAATGTTTTCGTCATTGTAACTCTTACCAATCAAACGTTTGGAATCGAATACCGTATTTTTTGGGTTGTTAGCAGCACTAGACTTGGCAGGTTCTCCGATGAGTCGCTCGTCTGTCGTGAAAGAAACGTAAGAGGGCATCGTACGATTACCTTGATCGTTGGCAATAATTTCCACGTGATCATTTTGCCAAACTCCCACACACGAGTAGGTAGTACCCAAATCAATACCAATAGCGCGGCCCTTTGATGCAGTAGTGCTAGACATATAAACATATTACGCTCAATATGTTTATATTCCTTTTTTTCAAAATATATTTTTATCAAATGTTCTAGAAGCTTTTGCTGCTAAAGAAAGATCATTTATTTGTAAAGTTCATCGAAAATGGGTCGGGAAAATCGTCTTTCTGTTTTTTATAAGCAGCTTGTAATTCCTTAAATCCCCCAATAAATGTTCCTGTTTTATCAAAAATCATCGGAAATGTTTTGTATTCTTGTCCGATCAATCCCTTCATAAACTCTAAAAACGCGGGCTTATCTTCGATCAAATATTCGTCACAATCAACTACTTCAATCGATTCATTAATCAGCAATTGTTTGGCTTTAATGCAATAACCACATCCGCTTTTTGAATAAATCGTGTAGTTCTCTTTGCTAGGAAGCTCGTACTCCATTCTATTATGATACAAAACATTTTTTATATCATTTTTTAGGGTGTATTTTGGTTCTGATATTTCCACACAGTATTGCCATTAAGAGGACCCGAATATTTGGTGGGTGGCACTTTGAATCCATTTACTATTTTCATCACTGGAACCAACGGAATATTCTTAGGGCCCGGTCCATACGCGTTATGAGTATTTTGTGCCTTTTTGGGAGGTGCGACAGCCCCACCCCCCCTTACACGGTTCAATGCACTGTTTACTGTATTTACATTGGCGTGACTTTCAAAACTCATTGCCTGACCTGTCGCATTAAATGTCCCTAAACCTACTCCTTGCACACGGTTTCGTCGAGTAACTTCACTAGCATCCCGATTACCATACCATTGTTTTTGTTTTGCAGTATGGGTTCCGTCAAACACAGTACGGTTGTCCATACCAAGATGGGGCGGATTGAGTGCAGTGATTTTAGGTTTCAAAGTTGATGTATGATAATATGCCCGACGATCTGCACTAAATGAGCTTTGATTATCACTCGTACTATCTTTTTGGGGCATAGCATTTTGCGTTTTTAATAAACCATTGTTGATTTCGGTTCTGATGAAGACAGGTGTATTTTGAATATTCTTAATAGACATTTATGATTATGACGTATATATCATAATCATATTTTATCCTTTATGCTCTAAAAGTGGCGCATATAAGAAGTCTGCTCAGACTTATTTTCATCTCCACCTTGTTTCAAGTCATTGTAATTACGATTCATTGCGCGTTGTTTTTTGTAAGTGGTATAGTCAGATGAATCAGCGACAAAGCGTGGGTTGCAAACAGAAGCCGGAACACCGGTTCCATCACACTGAGAAATGATGGATCCAATATGTCCTTTCCACCCAGGCTTGTTAGCGTTCACTTGGTTCGAACCACCACAAACATAATTTTGACGATCTAAAAAGTCGCCTAAATTGTTTATAGCGCGAAAAGGAGTAGCAACACGATTTTTACCATTCACATTTCCTGTTGCATAAGGTGTGTTCCAAGACTTGGTGAGAACTTTACGTGTCATAACATCGCTACTATTATTATACGCATTAATCGTTTGGATAGTAGAATAGCCGTTGAAAGGGCCACCTAATACTTTAAAACTTGTAGGTCGGCCTGCAAATGATGGTTGGGTATAAACTAATCCTGCCATATCGTTAATATATTATAATATATTTTTTAAGGGAGCAGGTTCCCTGCTCCCTTAATTTATAGGTATATTCTATAGAATAATATGAATGTTGATAATACTAAGCAAGATATGGAAGAAAAAGAAAAAGCACTAAAGGAATCAGAAGATAAAGCCGACAATTTAGAAAAACTTATTACTGAAAATGGTATATTGTCTTACAATCCTACGTGTGTTCGTAAAAGGTCGAATTGGGGTCTAGGTTCTCCGATCTACAAATTTGATGACGAACGCTTCCAACCTGAAACGTTTCTAAAGGATATGCCTGATTCTTCTCCAAAGTTAGACGCGTTGATGAAAAATATAGAAAAATTGGATCGTCAAGATAAGCAAAAATACGGGAAATTATTCAAACATTTTATATTTTCAGATTTGAAATCAAGTACTTATGGAGCCAAACTTATTGCATCGGCATTTATGGCAAAAGGGTATAATCTAGGCTACACTGCAGGGTCAACTAAGATATCTTCTGCGATGGCTTCGCCAGTCCGTTCCCTAAAAAAAGATACAAAATCTCCAGAGGAAGAGGAAGAGGAAGACGAATTTCCAGTAGGAGAACTAGAAGAATTAGATGAAAAAAAACCAAAAATGTCTGTAAAGGAAATTAATGAGCGAGATTTAAAAGCAAATTTTACTGCCGAAGATAGTATGAAAGGAGGTAAGGGATCTAAAAAATATCAAAAAATAACTCTTCTTGATGATAAGGTTCTCGACAAAACAAAACAAAACAATTTTTATATTTTATCTTCTGTAGGTGTTTATGATCAACCAATCAATGTTAGTATGAAAAAAGAAATGTTGAAAAAATTCAACCAACGTCCTGAGAACATTCACGGAGAACTTGTACGATTTATTATTTTAGATAGTGGATTTAAAGAAGGGATTGATTTGTTTGATATCAAATATATCCATATTTTCGAACCATCTACAGTTCCTGCGGATCAAAAACAGGTAATCGGACGTGGTACGAGAACTTGTGGTCAAAAAGGATTAGAATTCCACCCACATCAGGGATGGCCATTACACGTATTTGTTTATGATCTTAAGATTCCAGAATCATTACAGGGTTCTTTTATGGGTGCAAAGACGACTATGGATCTTTATTTAAAAGCAATGGATTTAGATATGAAATTATTGAATTTCGCACACGATTTGGAGAGAACTACTGTGGTCGGTGCAGTCGATTACGAATTGAACAAAAATGTTCATAGTTTTTCAATTCCCTTTGTTTCGGTCAATGATGACGAAGAACACCATCGTGCTATAATTGATGAACACGTAAAAGATGATGTTGAAGTGTTATATGGAGGCACTGAACCTATGGTTCATAAAAAGCGTAAAATGGTTATTCGACCAGGTTCTCCAATCGTAATAAATAATTCTAATAAACAAGACAAACATAAACTTGGCCATCTGGAAATGGCTGCATATATTCGTCAAAATTTTGGTGAATTTGCTTGGGATCCAGTTAAAATGGAGAACTTGTGTGCTGACAATGGTGCAAAAAAAGGCGGGGCAGGGGGAGAACTTATCAAGTATAGTCCTACCCAAGATTTTATCCGCCATTATTTTGCTCCCATTAATCCCCTAAAAGGTATGTTGTTATGGAATTCTGTAGGTACAGGTAAAACCTGCAGCGCAATTGCAGCGGCCACTCAAAATTTCGAGAAAAATGGGTATACAATCCTTTGGGTCACACGTACCACGTTAAAAAGTGATATATGGAAAAATATGTTTGACCAAGTATGCAACGAAAGTATCCGCCACCAGATTGAAAAATCACATCTGCAGATGCCCACAGATCAGCAAAAACGTATGCGACTTTTGTCCAAAGCCTGGCGAATAAGACCAATGTCCTACAAACAGTTCTCCAATTTGGTTTCTAAACAAAACGCATTATATGACGAATTAGTCAAAATCAATGGTCACGAAGATCCCCTACGTAAAACCCTGTTAATTATTGACGAAGCTCATAAGCTCTATGGGGGCGACGATCTATCTAGCATTGAACGTCCTGATATGAATGCGCTTCATAATGCACTTATGTATTCTTACCAATTTTCGGGTGCGGATTCAGTAAAAGTTCTCTTAATGACCGCCACACCGATTACCAAAGATCCGATGGAACTAATACAATTGATGAATCTGTTGAAACCGGCCAGCGAACAAATGCCTGCCGATTTTTCCAATTTTTCTGCCAAATATTTGAACGAAAAAGGCGAATTTACTGAACACGGACGTTCTCTTTATTTGGATGATATTGCCGGATATATTAGTTATTTGAACCGTGAAAAAGATGCCCGACAGTTCTCCCAACCCCAAATTCATCACATAGAAACTCCTATTATTAAAGACATCAAAATGGCCGAACGTTTTGACAAAAAGTTAGTCCAGAATATGTTAGATACCAATGTTTCAGATCTAAAACAACAAATCCAGGAAGAAACCAAGAAGCTAGAAGGAGAACTTGGTGAAACCAATGCCCAAACATTTGCCTTCTTAAAAGACGATATCTGTGGTGATTTAGAGGGTCGTCCTAAGAGCCAATGTGTCAAAGTGGTGAATAACAATATCCGTGAAATGGTAGCAATCGCCAAAGAACAAGTACAACATATCCGTGATAAAATTAAAGAAATCAGAGAACGTATCAAAGAACGAGGACAAATGAAAAAGACCGCATTTGCCGAAGTAAAACAAAATATCGAAAAGTATGGGGATGAGTACGAACGGTATCAAGGTTCTATATTATATCAATTAAGAAAGAAATGTGCAGTGAAAGTAGGAGATAAAACAACCTTAGATGAGAACATTCACGAACACCCTGTTATTCATAAATATGACCTGGCAATTGAAAACTATAACAAGGAAATTGCCGAACTTCACGAACAACTCAAGAACCTCACGGTTAATTATAAAAAACGTATGGAACATTTAAAACATATGCTTAAAACGGATTTGAACGAACAAGAACGTAGTGTGATTCATATGACCTTACGAGATGAAAAAAAAGAATATGGTGCGATGATACGTATAAAGAGAAAAGAGAATAACCAATCCGAAAAAATTTTGAAAGAATCCATCACTAATGCTGAGAAAAAGAGAACCCGACGTTACAACAAAATACGTAAAACGGTGAAAAATATGATAGGAAACGAACGTCAACGTATGAAACAAATCAATCAAGAAAAGAAAATGTTACGTAAAACACTTAAAGACCAAAAACGAGGAGTTGAGCACGATTTTTTGAAAAACTTGGTCAACAAATATCGATCTAAGATTGTGGATGATCTTGTTAATACTCAACAACATTTAGTTTCTAAAACAAAATCTAAAGAAGAAGAGAGAGAACGTAGAGAACTTGATAAGCGCCATAAAAAACAGATGAAAGAACAGGAACAAATGAGAAAACGTGAAACCAAGAAACGAGAACAAGAAGAGAAAAAGCGTCAGAGAGAATTAACAAAGAAAAATAGAAAATAAAATATATACATATTTTTTATTATGGAGAACAGAGAACCAATTATTAATAATCATATTGATCAATTAACCCTTGATTTTTTAATGAATAGAAATCAATACAAAAAATATGTGGAAAAAAATGATCCGACCAAGCATATCGAGAACGAGAAACATTTACAGAAAATATTGAAATATAAGAATCGCATTTCAAATATCACAAGTGATCTGTTAGATAATCCAGAAACTATTATTACTTTAGATGTGAGTCAATCTTTTGATCGATATATGAGAACCTTGATACGTTATTTTGAAATGAAAGATTTGGAGGAAAAAGACGATGATGACGTTTTGTTTAATCACATAGATGATGCAGATGATGATCGAATCGATTTATTAGAACATCGTAGAGATTCCGCCGAACAAAAAATGGCGATTTTACAAAAAGTCGATGAATCTATTCGAGAACCCGAAAAGTTAACGACCGGTCTAAAATCTTTTTGGGGTAAAAATCTCGTGAAGAAGATATAACTACAATTGGAGGTTTTTCGGAGCCGTCAGGAACCTTCGGTTCCAACTTAGACCGATCAAAGATCGGTCTTGAGCGAAGCGGCATAGAAAAACCTAGATCTTCCCTAGATGTGGTGCGTGCAGACGATCGAAGATCGGTGAAATCGACGGAAGATGCATCTGTTTCCGATTCAGATGACCTTATGGCCTTCAAGGTTGAGCCCCCAAAGGGGCTCTGACCCTCTGCAAGCTAAGCTTGCTACGGGAAACTATCCAGTTAGTACTATAGCTATCGTAGTCGTCGTACCGATCAGACCTTTTGTATATTATAAATGTTGCTAGATTTATGCTGTGTAACATAGTAGTAGTAATCACTATTATTGAATTGTAAAGTATGTTTCCATTTTTTTGTAACTATATGTATATGAGTATTCGCAATATAAAGAAACACGGAAAAAAAGGTAATAAAAAAAATACTACAAAACGAAGTTGGAAACATATGAATTGTAATCCTAGGGTAAAAGGAAAAGCTGCAGTTCACGGCAGTTGTTTTCCAAAAGAAACGTTGGTTCTCTTAAAAACATCTTACAATAAATATCATCCGCACAAAAAAATACACTCCACCAAATTAGATGAAATATGGAACGAACTGAAAAACAATCTGTCGCAATGCACAAAAGAGGATTGTTGGTTGAGTCAAATCGATGATCCTAACATACGTAAACGCATCGACGGATTAACCTTTGCCCCCGACCAACCGAAAGAGTGGAAGAAAAATTCCGACGAATGGTTATCTAATTATGATATTATGGATGTTCTCCGACAATACGAAGAATCCTATCCCCATTTTCACGTGATCGGACCGACACCAATTGATTTCGATAGCCGACCGAAAGATATGGGAGGCAAATGTGTTTGGCAAGAGTTGTGTGATTTTCATCTAGAAAAGTATATAAAGACGGGTAAAAAGAAGCTGGGGCTTGTATTCAATTTAGATAAACACGACCGTGGTGGAAGCCACTGGATCTCAATGTTCATTGATTTAGATGATAAATACGCTTTTTATATGGATAGTGCAGGGGACGAGATACCACCGGAAATAGACGCTTTCTTTCAACGTGTGGTGCAACAGGGTTTAGCGATGCATCCACCGATTCATATTCATTATTATCAGAATTGTCCGATGGAACACCAGATGGGAACCACCGAATGTGGTATGTATGCATTGTATTTTTTGATTACGATGTTGACCGGAGAAACCGAGGGGAAGGTATTTAAAAATTATATGGAGAAAATACGGTTTTTTAAAGATCGACGTATACCGGATCGATATATGAAACGTTATCGTAAAATCTATTTTAATAGTTAATTATATTATATTTTTTATCATTATAGTATAATTATAATTAGTAATGTCACTTCAAGCAAAAACTCATGCAAAAAAAATACAAGATGCCGCAGTAAAAATAAAAATTGAAACAGAAATAATATTGGAAAATGCAAAAAATTTAAAAAAAGATGAAAAATTTAGTGAAAATAAGGAAAGTATAGAAAAAGAATTAGCTGCTATTGAAAAAAGAAAAAAAAAAGTTGATAATGATATTATTGCATTTATCGATAGTTATGAAAATCAAGATGATAAAGATACAATAAATAGAACAAAACAAATAATAGAAGAAATAAATAGTTTAATTTTACAAACGGATGAAATATTAGAAAAAAAACATAATGCCACTTATGTTGATGATGATGAAAGCGATAATGATGATAATGGTGAAGTAGCGGATATTTATGAAGAATTAGATCGGATTGCATCAGATTTCAAAGAAAAAAAAAGAGTATTAGATGAAAAAATAGAAAAAGATACAAATAAAGAGGTAGATGATATATCTGAAGTAGAAATATTAAAATCAATGATAACAGAAGTAGAAGGTGAACAAAATACAATAAGTGACGAAATCAACAAATTCAATAAAGAATATGATGAAACATTACAAAGTGTAAGAAATCGGATTGAAAATGTCAGCTCGCAAGAAAAGAAGGATAAAATTAATGAACAATACAAAATATTATTTACAACTGGTAAATATCAATTTAAAGTTAGAAGTGTTATAAATCCAAAATATAATAATCTTAAACTTAAAATAGCAGATAAAATTAAATCAATTGAAGATGCTAAATCTTCAGTTACTGACGCAGATGGAAATAATGATAATGGTCCAGTAGTTGATGGTCCAGTAGTTGATGGTCAAGAAAGTGATGCTGGTCCAGTAGTTGATGGTCCAGTTGATCCAGTTGGTCAAGATGATAAAAAAAGGATAGAATTTGATAAAAAAAGGAGAGAATTTTATGGTAAAATTGCAGGAAATACGAAAAATAAGGAAATATTTGAAGTAAAATACAGAGATGCAAAAACAAGATATCAAAATTCCGTAACAAAATATTTAGACGCGAGAAAAAATATAAGCTCAGATACAAGTGATGAAAATATAAAAACATTTGAAGAAGCAAAAAAAGAATACGAAGAAGCAAAAAAAGAATGGTATATTGCAAGACCACTGGCTTATAAATTAGAAAAAGCACAAAATGTTAGTATTGGATCTATAAATGGTGAATTAAAGTTATCCAATTCATTGCTTTATGAAAAAACAAATTTATATATCACTATAAATTCTCATTTAACTAGGCTAATGAATCGTTATAAGAGAATAGTTAAAGCTTATAATGATATTAAAAAAAAAGAGGGTGATATAAAAAAAAATGTAATAGTTAAACAAGATAATTCTAGTAAAGCAAAAAAAAAACAGCGTGATTCAGTAACTATTGAGTATACATCTTATGTTGACTTAAAATTAGCAGCGACTGCTTTATTTGATATAGAGGTAGCAACAAAAACAATTACAGATTTTACTTATTTTAAAACGATAGATATTACTGCTGAAATGACAAAAAATGGATTTTATACTTTGGAAAATCCAATAGATGGAGAAATATTATTTAATCATGATGAATTGGTTCATACTATTATCAATATTATTACTGTAATAGAAAAAATCAAGACTATTAGTGGCGAAATAAATACTAAAATAGTTGACAAATATACAAATATAATAAAAATATCAGATGAAATTACAGAGCAAGAATTTGAAAAAGGGTATGAAAAAACAATGATTGACTGGGGAAAAATTTATGGTTATATGCCTTCAATTCCTTCATTGCCTTCATTGCCTTCATTGCCTTCATTGCCTTCAATGCCTTCATTGCCTTCAATGCCTTCCATTGAATTTGATAAATACATTGTAGAAGATCGTTTAACATATATTCTTGAACAAATAAAATTTATTTATGATGAAAAATATGATGAAAATCGGTTAAACCAAATAGATGTTCATGAAATTCATGGAATGATAATAGATGATAATGTGATTAATAGATTAATTACTAATTTAAAAGAAGGATCACCGTTAAAAAAAGCAAGTGAAGATTTTAAAAAAACAGAAGAAATAATTGAAGAAATAAATAAATTTAAACAAAAATATACGTGGAATTATAAAGAATTTAAAAATAATTTAAGGACAGGGACTATTAATTATACAGATTTTAAAAAAGATTTATCTAATGCTTCTAAATATCATGGAAATGCTATTAATACTTCATTCAACGCAACTATTTCAGGAAAATCTATTGAAATGGCTTATAGAAATATTAAATATGCAAATATGCTTATTCAAAATTATACCGATCCTAAATTTTATGCAAACAAAAGATGTGCAGAAAATTGTTTTAAATTAGCCGACAAAGCAAACGATAAAGTTAAAAAATTTTTTACTTATTATGAAGGTACACAAAATAATGTAGATATAATAAGAAGATATGTTGATCGGCTAAGAGCGTTTCAATTAGCATATATTATTGAAACGGTTACTTTTAGTGTTGTATCCGCAGAAATCTTAGTTCCTGAAGAAAATAGTAAATTCTCTATTGCGTTCATTGCTATAGAAGCAATTGTTATATCAGTTATTGTTCCTGTTGAAATTGCCTTTAGTCCAATAGTAGGTTCACTCGCAGCAATATTTATTGGTGGAGAATTATTAGTTACATCTATTAGAGAATTGTATAATGGTTATAAAAAAAGGGATTCTGAAGCTAAGAAGAATATAGAAAAATTTAAAAATGAAATAAGTATAAAATCTAGAGAAATAACAAATTTGGAGAACATAATAAAAGAAAAAATAAAAAAGAATGAAGATTACGATGACGAAATAGGTATTTTGGATGAATTATATAATGATTACGAAAATATACAAGGATTGTTAGAAGAACAATATCAAATTACTCATAATTATAATGCGTGGAAAGGAAGATTCAAAAAATTATATAGTCTAGTTGGTAAATATATTGGTAAATATGTCGATCCTTTTGCTGTTTATAGATTCGCCATTGACAAAATGCCTGTTGTTAGAGATTTTTTAAAATCTTCACTATATGCTCCAATCAGATTTACTAAAAAAGAAATTGAAAAAATTGGAAATAATATAGCACTCGAACGATTAACAACAATAGAAACCAATTTGAATTCTGCGAATGAATCCGCAAAATTAGCAGAAAAAAAAGCGGATGAACTGCAAACAAATGTTGAATCAATTCCTGATACTGATAAAAATGATGTTCAAATAAACGGTAAAACTAAAGATAGCGCAGAATTAGGCGATATAACAACTGAAATAAACAATGCAAGAGAATTATCTACTGCCCCTTTAGCATCAGCTGCAACTGCTGCTTCTATTTCTGCGAGTGCTTCTAGTTTACTTGTATCTAGTACTGTGAATACTCTTAATGCAACATTAAAAAAAGATAGTTCATACCGAAAAACAAAAATTAAGGAAAAAAATGGTAATGATGATACTTATCTATATATAGATCTTGACGAAAAAGAAAAAAACAATGATGTTGAAGAAAACAAATTAATACTTCACGCCAGAAAAGCTGCAGAAAGAGCATCAGAAGCGTCTAGAACCGCCAAACGTTTATTAGCAACCGCACTTAATAGAACGCGTAAATTACGGGATTTAGCATCACTCAAACGATTAGGATATGCAGCAGAAAAAACAGGAGAAGGTTATAAATTTGTTGAAAGAAAAACAGGAGAAGGAGTAGGATATGCAGCAAGAAAAACAGGAGAAGGTTATAAATTTGTTGAAAGAAAAACAGGAGAAGGAGTAGGATATGCAGCAAGAAAAACAGGAGAAGGGTTAGGAACAATAGGAAATGCAGTAGTTGAAAATCAATTTACAGTAATAACAAATCAATTAAATTCAGCCATTAAACAAGCAGTAATAGCAGAAAATAAATATAAAGACCTAAAAGAAAAAGTCGATGAAATAGCTGATGCTGATGCTGAATCAATAAAAGAATCTAATCTAGGTGATATAACAAAAAAAATCGATGAAGCAAGAAAAATACGTACTGCATCTTTAGTATTAGCTGCAACAAATGCTGCAACAACTGCGGATGTAGCTAGCCGGGATGTATATTATGCTATCAAAACAATGCCAAAAGATATGAAAGATAAAGATAATATTAAGAGAATAATAGAAGAAAAAAAATATATAAGTAGTAAAAAAGACGGTCTACGCATTGTAGAAGAAAATGGTGTACCTGCAAACATAGAGTATGATACAAATTTAGTTGATGACATACAATTTCAAATAACTGATGTTAATGGAGCACCTGTAAAAGATGAAGATGGCAAATCTGTCATAGAAACAATTTGCAAAAAAGGAGATAATCAAATAATATGTGATGCAAAAGTAGCAGCAAAAACAGCATCAGAAGCGTCTAAAAAAGCCCGTCAATTAGCTGCGACCGCAGCTAATAAAACATTAAAACTACGTAATTTGGCAACAGACAAACGATTAAAGGATGCAAAAAGAATATCTAATGACGCAGCAAAGACAATAGGCAGAGTAGGTTTAGGTGCTGTAGGTGCTGTAGGTGCTGTAGGTTTAGGTGCTGTAGGTGTAGGTGTAGGTGCTGTAGGTGCTGTAGGTGTAGGTGTAGGTGCTGCAGGTGTAGGTGCTGTAAAACTAGGTGCTAAAGGTATAGAAGAAGCAGGTAAATTAGCAAAAAAAACAAATGAAGCCACTGCATTAAAACTATGTGAACGTTTAAAAACACTCAAAACACAATTAAAAGACAAACTGAATCAACTCTACGGAATATTAAATATAAAATGTGAAACAGGCAAACCCCCTAATTTAGATAATACAAAAATTAAAATAATACTTGATCAAATAGATGATGAACGTAAATCACTTGACGAAATGACAATGTCTTCATTACAACAAAAAAAAGAGATAATTGGAGAAATAGCAAAAAAAGAGAGAAAATTAATAGCATTATCAGCAAAAGTTACATTGATTGAGACAGCAGCAAGGACTATTTATTTACAAATAAAAGCAACACAGTCTTCATTAAATACACTTGGTGATATTGATGCTGAATGTACTAATGAACATATAGATAGTTGTTATCTACTAGGTGGTAAACCAAATAAAAAACATAAACAAACAGGCGGTAGAATGAAAGATTCTATAAAGAAAATAGTAGATGGCACATCAAAAATATACGAAAAAATAAATAAATTAGCAAAACAAGCTAGAGAAGGTTCTAGAGCTGCTTCCGGAAAAGCGCTTTCAGCAAGAAATTTTGGCTTAAAAAGTCGCGCAGAATCAGTATCAAAATTCTTTAAGGATGCTAAAGAAAACTACAAAGCAAGGGTAATAAATCAACAAAATAAAATGAAAGTAAAAGGATTAGCAAAAAAGAAAGGACCAACAAATATATCCGCAACAAGGTCTCCAGAATTTGAAATTGAATCCAAGTTATATCCACTCCCTTTTGTCAATTCCAAAGGATTTCGTATTGGTGATTACAAAGTATTCATTAATACGGATTTACTACCATTTACTGGATTAGACCAAGCGAATCATTTTCTTTATAACCTATTTGATTATGTGAATTATGAAGGCACACCGGTAGAAAAAGTCAAGAAGAAAGATATAGAACAATTTTTTAATAGCGAGAACGAAACATTAAAAGTATTTACCCCTGTTAAATATCCCGATGAATCTAGAGCGACCTTCTTAGAACAACAACAATTGGAAAATGAAAAAGAATATAAACACTTGCGTGAAAGGGCTCGGTTATTTATGAACGAATTGGCAGAAATGGGTAAATCAGGAGATGCTACAAAGAGAGCTGAATTAAGAACAACAATAGAAGCTGAATTGAATAAAGTTAATACTGGAACAGATGAGGAAAAAGAAAAAATGAAACAAAGTATTTTACGAGAATATTTAAATGCTATCGATGAAATAGAACGCAAATTAGGTAATTTGCCTTTATTTAATGATGCACTTTCCAAAGACCACGACGGAAAAGTATTTATCCCAATAAATCGTGGTTCCACAACAATTGGTGGTGGTAAAAAGAAAAAGAGGAAAACTAGGTTTCCCTCTGCGCAGAGAGGGAAACTCTTCAGAAGCAGTCAAAAGAAGAAAGGAAAAAGGAGTAATAAGACATTAAAAAATAGAAAAAAATAGTAATATAAATATTAAGTTCAATACTTATATTATGTCGCTTTACATTCATCCGGAAAATCAAGAATTGTTATGGAAAATTGTGAATAAAAATCCCCTAATTCAAAGCTATTTTTCCTCATATCCGTCCAATATTCAAGAAACTTGGTTCAAACAAACCATCAGTTCTTTTTACGACCAAAATCGTGCGAATGTGGCAACCTCGGAACAGCTTTATGAAATAAATAAAAATACATTGTCTTATATGATCCAAGATGTGAAACGTAATGTAGAATTTATGGAGAATAATAGAGCACAACAACCACGTACGCCGCAACCTACACCTACATTCTCCGCCGATAGCCTCAGAACCACCGCAGGTGGTTCAAGGTTGCAAGCTTCGCTTGCTGACCCGAATGGGCTATCTATGGAGAATCGCCGTTTTGCGCCACCTGGCGGTTCTGCAAAACATCCAGATCTTTTAAAGCCCTATTCGGTTACTGAAAACAAGGAAGATAGATTTACAGACCAATATAACCAATATCAACAAAATTATCAATCAATGTTTGATAAGAAAGTTCCTGAAAACATTGATTTCCGAGAACAATTTAGCGACCAACCGCTTTCTGGTAATATGGAAGACTTGGTGCAGCGTCATTTGAGAGAACGTGATGAAGAATTAAAAAAATATGCGCCTGCACCGTTTTTTGGTCAGAGAAGCGAAGCTTCTCAACTACTAAGTTCGAAGGTAGCTTTGCTACCGGAGAACTTTGGTCAGGGTTTGAAAAGTCCAACTACTAACTTAGTAGACCCTATATTACGCAGCGATAATCTAACAGGTTCATCTGAAGGTGTTGCACCACCTATTGGCTTTTCAAAACCTTCAAATTATGCTGTAGAACCACCATTTCCAACTAATTTTACGTCCAAATTAAAAATCGATTCAGCGCCAAACTTATCCGACTTACGTTCCGAAAGTAGGTCATCTACTAAGTTAGTAGTTGGGGGCTACGCCCCCTTACCTGAAAACATACAAATAATGGTCGAAGAACTAGCACCCGTCAAAAAATCATCGTCCGAAAGCACGGTCAAATGGTTAGACAATGAAAATTCAGACAAAATACAGTCATTAGAGCAAGAAATTGTTATGTTGAAAGGACAGGTTCTCCAACTATCTGATAAAATTTCTTTTTTAATAAATACAAATAAAGATATTTTTGATTTTTCTGCACAGCGTTTGAAGATGACCAACGTTAAAATAAGTGGAGGATTTCTCTTCGATCCGCAGTATCCAAACCTACTGTAAAGTTTATTAATTAAAAACATATATAAAAATACCGTTGCAGGTTCTCCAATGGAATTATTCAAACATACTTTTTTTATCAATTTAGAAAGTCGTGCCGATCGATTAGAGAACATTCAGAAAGAATTCCAAAAAATGGGTATCAATGGAGAACGTATTAATGCAGTCAAATCCAAGGTAGGAGGGATCGGATGCACATTAAGTCATATCCGCTGCTTAGAAGAGGCGAAAAAACGTGGATACGAACACGTGTTTATCTGTGAAGATGACATCAAATTTACGAATCCAGAATTGTTCAAACAACAGCTGCAAAAGTTCTCGGATAACAAGGAAATCCAGTGGGATGTATTGTTGATCGGTGCAAATGTGGTACCACCTTATCAGCGTGTGGGAGATTATTGTGCCAGAGTGTTTAGTGCACAAACAACAATTTCGTATATCGTTAAGAAGGAGATGTATGATGTGTTGTTGGAGAACTTTAAAGAGAGTTGCAATTTACAAATGCGTCATCCTGTCCAACCTGGAGTATCCAACCCTTACGCTCTTGATATGTGGTGGAAACGGTTACAACCTCAATATTTCTGGTGGATTATTACACCACTCACTGTTACACAATATGAAAGTTACAGTGATATTGAGAACCGGAAAACCAATTATGATCATTTAATGTTGGATATGGATAAAACTTGGTATAAACCTGTAAAGCAAGGATCGACTATGAAAATGAATTTAGGTTAACCCTAATAATATCATAAAATTATTATGATATTAATTATAATAGAAAAATGTTTTTTCTTAAAAATTCAAAACCTTCAAAAAGAAAAGGTACTATGAATATTATTTCTCCTATCATAAAAAAAACAAGAGGCGAAATTATAAAAGATTATTTTAAAAATACATCGAAAAAATGTCATATTGCATTCTACACCCCTTTTATTAACGCACGTAATGCTGAATTAGAAATGTTACGAAGATTAGAGAACATTTGTAACGAAAATAATATCGGTTTTTTTGTACTTTATAATGATAATATTATACAAAATGCCGAATTAAAGGGAATACATATCGATGAAATAGATACATCTTATATACTGTTCTGTATATCATTACACTTTTTATCACCTAAAACAACAAACCATTTTACACTATTAGCACTATGGAACCCTATACAATTTTATAGCCAGAAAGCTTTAGAAAATGCTTATAAAATGGATGGTTATTTATCTGCCCATAGTGATTATGTAGATACTTTTATCAAATCAAAATCCAATAAACCCTTTTTTGGTCATTTGAACACAAGTACGAATGGGCCTATTCTCGATCTGACATTTGGTGAATATAAGTGCTTTTATGCTGGGATGAATTGGAAGATATCTGAAGATTCATTGCGTAAACATATATATCATTTAATAAAATTTCTTGATAATTCACAAATATTGTTGTGTTACGGTTTAAAAGAATCTTGGAAACATTATAAAACTTATCAAGGCGAATTACCGTTTAATGGTACCAGTATTATACATAAAATTCATCAATGTGGTATATGCCTAGTGTTAAGTTCAACATTACATATTGATGAAGGTATTTGTTCTTGTCGGATTTTTGAAGGATTAGCAGCAGGGGTACCTATTATTGCGGATAAAAACCCATTTTTTGAAAAATGGTTTGGTGATAATATTTTTTATATTGATGCGGAAGATACCGAAATTGCTGCAAAACAGATCTATGATTATATTGATTTTTTCAAATCAAATCCGGAAGAGACAATGTTGAAGATGGAGAACTGTAGAAAGATTTTTTTAGAGAACTTTTTGTTGGATAAACAATTGTTGGATGTGATAGAGAACGTCCAAGGGTCTAAATCTAATTTAACCGCATAAAATTACCCAAAATACTCTTATTCTTCTGTTCGTATTCCAATGTTTGCAATCCTGCTTTGTGTTGCATTCGCATCATTTGTTGCTTATACGCGTCTTCCTTCTCTTTTAACATCATTTCCGCTTTCATTTTGTCCAATGGTTCCACACTTTGTTTACTGCGGTCCGCCATAAACTGATCCACATTCGCAAACTGTTTTACTTTGGCAAAATCTTGTTCTCCAACTGTTAATACGGTTTGATCCTTATGCACTTTACGCAAGTCATCAAACTTTAGCTTTGAAAACGGATCACAGGTAACGTACTCGTCGCTCGGACCCTCAATATCATCATAGAGTCGTGTGCCACTTGATCCACCTAATTCTTGGACACCACGGTACTGTGTTAATACATTTTGGGATTGGACTGTTTTGACACGTTCAAACATTTCGTTCATATTTTGTTTACTGACGGTTCCATCCACTTTCACACTCTCATTTTCGTCTTTAAACCAAGCATTACGTGATTCATCGATCTTACGTGACATATTGTCTTCAAACAATTGATTGAATTTTGATTGGAACTCCTGTGCCTCCATTTCACTGACCACTGATGTTACTTTTTTAGCAGCAGCTTTGTTCAATCCCCCCGCATTCATAGGTACATATATTTGTTCTTCTGATGGCACTTCAAGGTTCTCCTTCTGTTGTTGTTCATAAAATCCGATAACGATATCAAAGGCCTTTTTATAAAATAAAAAATATTTAGAGTCAAGTCCGGATTTATCTGGATGTGTCATTAATACAATTTTTTTTGCACGTTTCATATCATTTACCCCAATGTTATACGTTAGGTCAAACATTCCTAAAATTTCTTTTAAACTATATGTCTGTATGTCCAAGTTATGAAGATGCGCCATTCTATAGGATGCAATGAGTCTTTTTTATAGGGAAACCTACGTTTTCCCTAAGGGCGCAAAAAGCGCACAAGGTTGAGGGCCTTCTATGGGCTTCGCCCAAAACCTCTGAAGGAAATGCGTAGTTGGCTTCGCCAACAGAGCATTTCCTAGATCCTCCCTAGATTTTTCCTACGGAAAAATCGACGGAGGATGACCCTATGACCCCTTCCCTTTTTAGTGCTAAAAACGTTACTTTAAATTTAAAAAGGTGTAAAAGTATAGTATAAATAATGTCTTCTCTCCAACTTCCAATCATTACATCTGTACCTGAATTAACCGATTTTCAAGAGATTATGGAGAACAATCCTGGTTTAGTCATTATTAAATTAGGTGCAAAATGGTGTGGACCCTGTCAGGTAATCGCTCCAGATGTAAAAGAAATGTTTGCAGCTATGCCTAGCAATGTGCAATGTTTATCTATCGATATTGATGAGAACATTAATTTGTACTCGTTTTTAAAGAAAAAACGTGTGGTAAATGGTGTACCAGCTATTTTATGTTATAAGCGTGGAAATACATCGAATGTCCCGGACGATTACGTGATAGGAGCCAGTAAAGATAAATTACAAGCATTTTCTGAACGTTGTATTCAACTGGCTATTAAAGTAGCACATCTAGCCTAACGCTTAGATCGCTTAGTTTTTTTATGTTTTTGATGTTTTTTATTATGACGTGTTTTTCCACCCTGAGATGGTTTTGCAAGCGGACCTTGTTCGGGGGTAGGTGTAACAGGAACTGCTTGTGCCATTGGAATATAGCTTGTCGTTTGAGCACTTGTGGAAGAACCAAACGGTGAAACAATCATAGATGGTGACGCAGGTGTTTTTGGTGAGAAGATAGACGGTAACATACTAGTTGCTGAACTTGCTGGGCCAGCTGGACTTTTACCACCTTGACTCGATGCTATCAATGTTACATATGCTAAAGTTAAGGATGTAAGACCTATTAGACCATAAGCAGCTATGGGTATAGATTCACTAGAAAAGGAAATACTAGATGTGGGATTAAAATCAGATGAAAGTGGGTTAGTGATTTGCCCTGACATATAATAATAATGTAGTTATATTATTGTTATATCTTTTCAGGGGAACCTACGGTTCCCCCTGAGACCCCCTCCCTTAAATAAGGGAAGGTTATAAAATAAAAATTATGTTTTCTATTAAGATAACATAATTAAAGGGAGGGGGTCGCAGGGGGAACCGTAGGTTCCCCTGCAAAATTGATTATTTATTCTATAAAAAGAGAACCTGTACTGACAAGAACAACAATGACAACAATGGTAACAATGACTCAAGGATTTTGGTCAGAGCAAGGTAGTTGCTCAACAACTAAATCTGCAGAGCGCAATGCGCTCGGAGGATTTTGGGATATTTATGGTAAGCTTCCTGATTCTTTATTAGGAGAAATCATCAGTTACGATGATACCTATCAAAAAATTATGCAGGAGAAAGTGCTTGTAAATATATGGGAAAGTCGATGGCTCAAGTTTGCTGATGGATTAGAATGTCCTTATTGCAAATTGGCTTTGGAATATCTATTCCAACAATGGGGGTTTGGTGAAGATGATGATTCTTATTATTATAGTAAATTTAGAAGGGAAAACTATTTTCCGAATGAGTTTCGTTTTGTCATAAGTAATACCAGCAATTTTGTAAAAAATGCGGGCATTTCCATAAAAATTTACACTTCAACGCCTGATTTTGCAGATTTGGGAGTATTCGAAGGATGGGTTCTGAACGAATCAGAACAGAAAGAAGCTGCATTGATTTCTAACCGTAAGCTCGATAGGTTGAAGATAGAGAATGTTCATTGGAATGATGAAAATCTCTATCTTTGGCGACAATTTCACGGGATTGTCTGGTAAATAAGTAAAAATTATAAAAAAATTGATGTGTAATTTTATAATAAAACCTTTTTTTATTATAACATAATATGACGGATAAAGACCGGTCGATGTACGAGCTTGCTCGGTCAGAGGGCGCACGTTCCGTGCTGCCCTCAACAACTAAGCCCTTTGGGCTTTTGGAGGAGAGCGGGATAACGCCAGGAGCGAAAGCGGAGGCGTTGAATATTATCATATGTCCCCATTGCAAAGACCCTGTTATTATTCAAAAAATAAATTGCGGTATTTTTAGGCACGGCTCTTATATAAAAACAGGAAAACAATTAAATCCACATTTGTTTCAATCTACTTGTGAATATTTGTTCAAAAATAATATGATTTACGGTTGCGGAAAACCATTCAAAATTGTTCAAAAAAATGATATATTGATTGCCATTGAATGTGAATATATATAGAGATCATCTATTAGCGTAACCGATAACCGCACAAGCAATTCGCTTGCCTGAATTCCCGGTTGTTTTACTAAGAGGGTGTTCGGTTATTCCACAATCATCCTCGTCTTCGTGAATGATAAGTCCTCGACCGATAATATTACATTTTGTTCCTCGAAGCTTGATCATATGATCGTGAATTTTGTATTTTGCACAACCGTTTGCGTCGGTTTGTAAATTGCCAAGATCTCCTACGTGACGTTTTTTTGCATCTTTGTCACCATGATCCGTATTATAAGGATTGAAATGTGCACACATACTTTCACAATGTTCACTCATATCACCGCATTTATGAACGTGAAATCCTTGCTTCGCATTTTTTTTAAGACCAACCAAATCTATGTCAATAATCACTTCGTCTTTGGCAGGATCTTCGGTAAACCGAACTGTCCCTTTTATTTTCTTTTCGTTGAAAACTGCAATCGCACTAGTCGGTGTTTTCGACATTGACTATTATTTACAAAAGTTTCTATATTATTTGTTACTATAATTGTAAATCTTGTGAAATTTCTTCATAACTTCCCATTTTAGATCTTCTAGGGTACGATTTCGATTGTTACCTATGTTTATCCTTCCTGATTCTTCCCAACTAAAATCGTACATATGTGAAACATTCATTTCGACTTTTTTAATGAAAAAATCGTCGGGATAACATTCTTTCGAACTTGCTGCAACCTCGATACGTTCTTTATTTGCTTTTGATAAGTCGTCAAATACCCCTATAAAATAAACAAATGGTTCACCTTCAACCGTATTATGGTCTGTTCCGAATAAAATCCACATAATATTACTATTATAATAATATAAATTATCTTTATATTTTTTTATTTTCACTATTTTATCGGTGGAAAATCCCAATCTTTCATCAATCCAGATTTTTTCAATTGCAATAAATATTCACCAGTTTGCACTTCGTTTCTGTATTGACTAATAGCTTTTAATTTATCTACGTCAGTCACTTGACTACTTTCCAATTTTTTCAATAATTTCATTTGATGATCAAACAAAGTAATATTTAAAATCATATCATCACGTATGATACCGTATCTTTCGTCACGCCCACTATTAAAGAAAGATCGTTTTTTTTTCGCCGTTTTTTTTTCTAAAATTTCTTCTAGAGAAAGATTGTCGTCACGTATGATTTTACTTAAGAAATCATTACCATCATATGGTGGTTCAGATGAAGACGGTTCATCCATTGTTATTTCTGACATCTTAATCGGAAAAGAATATTTAATATTACGCTTATTCAAGACAAAACTGGCTACTAATAATCGCCAAAACATTTTCGGATTTAGACTCTGTGTAGATTATAAATTTTTAGAGATTTATAATTCAATTTTTGCAGGGAACCTACGGTTCCCTGCTCCGTAGGTTCCTAAGAAGGCCCCAGCGCAGCTGCGGGCCTTCAAGGTTGATAGCCTACGGCTATCTGACCCTGACATAATCCGAAATATTATCTTCTTGGTTGTAGTCAATATTTTGAACCTCCGCACATTTCTTTGTCCATTTCTCTTTCATCGCTTGTGGAACTTCACATCTCATATGACGTTCGTACTGTTCTGGAGTATCGAAATAGATAGGTTCACCATCTACACCCTTTTGTCCGGCCAAACGAACTTTAAAAAACAAATGCTCGCTCAATGAACCTACTTTATATTGATTATATTTTTGTCCTGATACGGCATCACGAATCATTCTACCTGGAGTGTTAGAAGTACTATACACCTCAATTTCTACCAATTTATTACCAGCACGTATTTTCAGTTTATGGAACCCTTTATCAACCTTTTTTGCATCATCCCACATCTTTCTATATTTATTTTTTTGACTATTAACGGTAATGGTCTCTGAATGTGCGTCATCAGGACCGTATTGCTCATTATAATATTGCATTTCCATATCATCACTCAAAGTACCCAACTCATCATCATAATCTAGGGTATTTGACGTGGGGTGGAAATCATCTTCTTCGTACTGCATATTTAGCAAAGTAGTTATTAAAACACAGAAACTAGTTGTTCTATCTCTTACCTTATTAGAGTGAGTAGTCTTTATATTTTTTTAAAATAAGTATTATCTATATAGATGTCATTTAATGACAATGTTTTAAGGAAAACAATTACAGAAAAATTTATGAGTGTTTCAGTAAGCCACGCTCCACAAAAAGATCCTGAATTTGATGATCAAATAATAGAAACACCAGAACAAAGTTCTCCTCGCTTCGCAGAAGCAAAGCTACCAATCGTAGAGAACCTAGTCAAACCAGAATTCTTAAAAGGTGATGAACTTACCCGGGAATTTAGTTTCGATAGGGATATCAAAGTGCCTCATATCCTTCATTTATGTATGTATAAATTGAACAGGGTTCTCTATCAACCATTTTTAGAATTTTATGTAAAAAAAGAAAATAATGAATATGTATTTCCTCATAAAGAATTGTCGCCAGAATTGTTTGAACCATTTATCGAAAAAGAACTAGAAGAAGAAAAATTGGAACCTATTGTTGAAGAAATATTGGGGGGTGGAGAACCTGACGAAGATATTGATCAAGAATTTTTAGATCAAATTAGTACATTTTTTACAGATGAAACAGGTTCTCCATTTGTTATAGAAAATTATAAAGGATTCTTAGAAATTAATAATAATATTTTTGCTATTATAGAACTAAACCAAGACTTGATTAATGGAAAGGAGAACTTGTTCCCTATTATAATCGATGAAATAACCATTAAAAGGACCATAAATATTTCACCACTGGTTCTCGATTTATTTACTACTAATCAAATATTAACCAGAATAGGTAATAAAGTACCTCTACCTAGGGTTCTCTATTTATGTAAAAAAGAAGATGGTATATACAAAAATGTATATTACGAACAAGAAGAGGTTTCACACTATACAATTATTAATGAACAGGTTCTCCATCCTACATTTAAAAATATCTATTTATTTTCAGAAATACCTTTACCAAGTGAAACATCTATAGAATTTATAAAACGATATGTTGCATTTACTGATAATTTAACTAGATTAGATGGAGAACCAGACGGTAACCAATATTGGTATACCCGATCCCTTCTATCCTTTGTCGAAATCTGAAGGTTTTGAAAAGCCGACAGGCGGTTCAAAACCTAGATCATCCTTAGATAATCCTCTTCGAGGATTATCGGCGGATGATGAAGGTCTCCAACTGGACGTTTTGCAGAACCGCCAGGTGGCGCAAAACGGCGATTCTCCATAGATAGCCCTAACGGGCTATCGACGGAGAATGCTACCGGATAAGTTTAGACGGTGTATGTATTGGCATCGTAACTAGTTAAAAACTCGTTTACATTGTCAATACTTATTTCATTCTTCATATTATCTCTAATTTCGTCTTTCATAGGATAACGTTGGTAAATGTTATAAAACGAATGTATATAATGTTGGATTTTTGAAATTTGTTTCTCCTTTTCTTTCTGTTTTTTGTTCAATTCTATCTTTTGCTTTTCTGCCAGGTTCTCTTTGTCTATATCTTCTTGTGTTTTTAAAATATTTTCTATATCTATTCCCTCCGATTTTTTACGACGTATATCTTTTAATCGAGATAAAATAAGATTAGAAAACTCATTTTTAATCTCTTGATTATCACTAATACTTTCAAACGAATATCTGCGTTCTAAGTTCTCGTTATTTTTAGATTCTTCTTGTTTTATTCGCTCTGTCAAGTACCATTTATGTCTGGTTTCATTCACTGTTGTTATGGTATCACAAATATCGGGTTTCTTTAAATCTTTGAATCGATTTTTCTCTTCTTCTGTACTTCCTTTGAATTTACGGACGAATTCTGTCACAGTTTTATCTGGGATACGAGGGCTAGTTTCCATAAGACGATCAAATTCTTGACGACATATCTTGATAAATGTACCAGCATCAGTACGTTCGTCAGGTGATTTGGCCAATTCAATACGAATATTTCGCGCGAATTTGTCCCAAGATATAGAACTAACCCGGTGTGATTCATTGAGCTCCGAAATTTTCAAATATTGCTGCACAGTTGCACATATACCGATCAATATATTTAGGGTACCAATACCTAATGTCGCATAACTTTGATATTCGGTTGGGAGACTCGCTTGGGCAAAAGAGGCAGTACCACTGATCGTAGAAAGAATAATAGTAGGAATGGTGAACCAAGCGTGCATACTAGAATATTGAGAATGTGACCGCGTATAGAGCCATTTATAACATTGAGCAATGTCACACCATTCTACTAAAATAGTTTCGTTTTCTTCTGACCAATTAATTTTTTTTTCTTTTTTATTATTTGATTCAGCACCCACAATAAGAGATTGACTCTTGTTCTCTTCTCCCTCGGGTTTATTCGGTGTATTCATTTCTTTATATTGTCATTAGATAATGCTGCAGGGAAGCTAATCTGTAGGTTCCCTACTAATTAAACACTTTTTTCCAAAGTAGGATTACCATTGTCCACAAAGAAACTGTTACCAAAAAATTAAACAAATCAGATACACACGTAAAACATTTATTTTTGTCCCGTATTTTTTCTTCCATTCTGACGAGTCTTTCATCATAGAGCATTAATTTATGTTTCATAACTTCTAACATATTATTTTCGATATCCGGTTTTAATGGTATAACTTGATGCATAACACTTCTTGTATATTCTTGTGGTGTTTGTTCCATAAACGTAGCTCGTGAGAGCGGAGTTTCTGGAACATACGGTGCAGTACGAAGTTCGGAGCCGTATATCATATTCGTCCAATTGTTTATCAATATATTTTTATGTGTTTTATAAAAATATATAAAAACATTTTATTCAAAGGCCATATCGTGTGTTGGAATTGTCTTATTTTCTTCGACAACAGGTTCTTCGATAACAGGTTCTTCATTAATAACAGGTTCTTCTTCGTTAACAATAGGTTCTTCTTCTTGAATAATAAGTGTAGCCGCTGGTTTATCTTGTAATTCGTTCAAAAAATGTGTGATACGTTCTTCAATTCGTGAATATTGCTTTTGTTGTGAAGCTAAAAAAAATGATAAATAATTTAAAAACAAATCGAGTTGCCCTTGTAAAATAAGATTATCGTTTCGTAGTGTGTTTACAAAATTTGAAATAGGACCAAAGTTCTCAGGTAGCCTGCTGCTACCTTCCAACTTAGTTGTTGGGACCGGAGGTCCCTGACCTAACTTCTCCGATGTTCGCAGGCTACCTTCCAACTTAGTTGTTGGGCTCATTGCGTAGCAAGAGCCCTTACCAGAAGATCGTAGGTCTCCGTTTCTACTTGCTGAAAAATCTTCGATCTCTACCGAATTTTTTATTGTTTGTTCGTATAAATGTGTGATTAACAAAACTACGTTACTATAAATGTTCTCAATATCCACCATATCAAATTCAAACATAGGTTCTAAATCTTTATAGATAGGGCAAGTTTTCAACAATGTCCGCTTATTTTCATAGGTTACATTCATATCATTTAAATAATTTGAAACGATACCAAAAAGCTTATAATATTCACAATACATACGGTTATTCACCATTTTCCGAGAACTTTCAATCTGTTCTAATTCGGTCGAATACATCTTATATTGATAAAAAAACGAATCTAAACAGAAAATAAATATTTTCTTCGTATTGTTTTTCACCATATCACTATACTGTAATTTTAAATATGCCAGGTTCTCGACAATCCGTTTGTTTTTTGTTTCAATATTTTTTATTGTGATTACTATTTTTTTAAAATCATTAGAGAACCTATCAATATCTTCGATAAAAGACATTATATTACTATACACAAGGAAATTTTTACAAAAAATTGATTTTATAAAAATAAAAAGAAATAAGGGCATATTACCTAATAATGCAAGCGTCAAATCAATCAACAATGGAATCCATCAAAGAGTGTCATATCCAATTGCATAGTTCACCAAATGTGTTACCATATCAAGTAGTGAATGATGATGAAACATTTGGTCAGAGGAGCTTCGCTCCTCAACAACTAACTTCGGAGAAGTTTGGTCAGAGGAACGAAGCTCCTCAACAACTAACTTCGGAGAAGTTTGGTCTATTTACTATAGCACTGAAATGCGCTCCTATTCGTGAAGGACCCTTTCATTTTGTCTTTACGATAGACACTACTCTTTCAATGTTAGAACAAGATAGCAGTGGAATCACAAAAATAGAATATATGAAAGGTACTCTAATCAAAATGTTGGCTTATCTGGAAAGCCTGGATCCCCAAATATATGTTACTATTTATACATTCAATGTTGTTTCCAAATTAGTGGTAAATAACATACTTTTAAACAAAGGGTCGGTTGTATTTATTCGAGAGTTTATCAAAGAATTCACACCAGATCAATGCACAAATATTCAAATCGCATTAGAAACTGCAAACACCGTAACAAAAAAATTAAAAATCGATTATCCTGATCGTCAAATAGCTCATATCTTTATGACAGATGGAGATGCAAATATTGGTATTACTAGTCCAGACGGTTTGGCCAATCTTATCAATACTTCCCTACCAAATATATTTATCGGGTTTGGTAAAGATCACAATTCCAAGACACTGAGTCGGTTTGCAAAATGTAAAAACTGTGAATATTATTTCGTAGATAATTTGGAAAATTCGGTCTTGGTCTATGCTGAATCAATCCATAATATTTTGTGCGGTGTATTTTATGATGTTGAGTTTCATATTTCCAATGGCGAATTGTACGATTATCAGAAAAACGAATGGACCAATGTTTTATACGAAAATGTATTATCGAGTGAATCTAACAAGTTTTATCAATTGAAGACTCGCTGTCCTGAAGGTGTGGAAGTATCCGTTATTTGTGGTCAATCCATTATCGATATTGGTACACCATTACCTGATCTTATTGATAGTAATGGCGAATTAATGTCTACAGATCTTACCAAATACGCTTATCGTAAAAAAGTGCAGGAATTGTTATTCTTATCATCCTTAGACAAATATGATGATAAACCTTCAGAAATCGAAATGCGAGATGTATTCAAAAACATTCGTGAGTATATGCGAGACAATAAATTGTTGGATGATCCACTATTAAGTTTGTTATGTGAAGACCTTTATGTTACCATTAAAACCTTAGATCTTGGAAGAGAAACAAGTGGTATGTATGCTACCGCACGTCAAACCTCGCAGGGTAGACAGAGATCTTACAATGTAGGATCATCTATACCAGAAACAGTGAATTATGATGATATTCCTAGGCTTGTTCGAGGAACCAATAATCCGTACGATTTTCAAAATTTTACTTTGGAAAGAAGTACAACCACTTGTTTTACTAGTCCAACTATGCTCAATACGTTTAGAGAATTGCAGGATCAGAGCAGATTCCCTGCTGATGATATTACCACCCCGATTGATTCGCAATCCCCCATTTCGCAGGATTTTGAGTGTTAACATTGATATCTTTACCATTGTTACGATATTCTACAGCTGCTAATATAAATCCACTATCAAAATTCCCTACTAATATATCCGCTTCCAATAATAATTGAAAATTAATAAAACAAGTTATATATTCCTTTTCTAATTCCTCAGGGCTAATCGTATTACAATTTGCCCTATGAGTAACAGAATCTGACCAATGATTCGAACACCTTTTTTCATCTTCATTCCATAGCATCTCAAATCCTCTATATCCTGATTCAATCAATTGATCGTTGTAACCTTTCATAATATCGAGTGCTTCATTCGTATCACTACAAATAACAATTGTGTTGATACCCGTATACGGTTCCGAACTTTGTTCTTCACCGTATGTTCCATAAACTCTGCTCTCACGAGCTCCGTTTCTGGAACTACTATTTCTTATTTTTATACATTGATTCATATATTCGTTTAAATCGATATATTCAGTCTCTTTATCTGGTCCATTTACTTTATCACCTAACCGGATATGTACTCCAATATAAGGTGTTTTATTGTTTCTAACGGTTTGGATTGTTTTGTTATTTTGGATTATTTGTTGAATACGCTGATTCGGTCGATAAAACTCCTGGAGAACTGACTGATGAAACTCTTCCACCGTATCAAAATTGTCGGGTTTATAAGCGTAACGTTCCCAAGGATCTAACTCTTTCCAAATCAATAAATACTGAACTAAATCTTCGGGTTCTAGTTCCGATTCGGAAATCGTCGAAATAGGCTCAAAATAATATTCTATGGTTTTATCGGGGAAAATCCTGTTCACATTGTATCTATAAAAAAATTCGTAACCGTTCTTAATAGCGTGTATCTTAGCCCATTTAATATGTAATAAATGAGAACCAAATGCCCACCATAAATTATATACGAACAAGGTTTTTTTCTTCATTTTTTCCATTTTTTATATTAGGTTACAAATGAATTAAAAAAATATAACTCATTTGTATTACTAATGGAAGAATTGGCTATACCCGAGAACTTTAAAAGTATTATCAACGATTTTACCAATGATTTGTCGATTACTTTCCCCGAATATAGTTATTTATGGCAAAAATGGAGAACTTCTGAGATTTCCGATCTAGATTTATCAGAACTCTTTCAATTCTGTGTCAAAGTATATCCTGAACGATTTTTCGATATTCTTTACCAGAAAGAGGAGATTTTCCACCCCAATGATGATACGAATGTTGATTTTTTACCCAATGTCAGCTTTAAACTGCTATATTCGTGCGAGAACGTCAGTGAGCAAACCAAGAAAATTATCTGGAAATATCTTCAATTGGTTTTATTTACGATTGTTGGTGGCGTAAAAGATAAAAATATGTTTGGTGATGCTGCGGGTATGTTTGAAAATTTAGGAGAAGGAGAACTTCACGACAAAATGAGCGAAGTAATGGGAGGTATCAATGAATTTTTTCAAAAGATGGATTTTAATTTTGATGATTTTCCTCAAAAAGAAACATCGCCTGAACCCGAAGAAGAGTCCGAGCCCGGGCTAGAAGATGAAATGAAAAAAACATTTCAAAAAATGGGGTTGCCTGACATAAGTAAACTTCAAGAACATTTAAAGACCCTGTTTGACGGAAAAATCGGTAAATTAGCCAAAGAAATGGCCGAAGAAATCTCCGAAGAGTTCTCCGATTTGCTCGGTAAAGATGCAGCGGATGTTCAAAATCCCCAAGATGTTATTAAAAAGTTAATGAAAGACCCGAAAAAGCTGATGGAAATGATGAAAACCGTAGGAAGTAAATTAGATAATAAGATGAAAACCGGGGAAATTTCCAAGGAAGAACTTATGAAAGAAGCTAGTGAAATGATGAATAAAATGAAGGAAATGGGTGGAACTGACCAATTCAACGAAATGTTTAAAAATATGGCCAAGAATATGGGGGCAATGGGGAAAAATATGAAAATGGATACCAATGCTTTAGATCGTATGACGAAGATGACATCTACCAAAGATCGTATGCGGGCCAAAGTCGAACAAAAAAAACAGCAAAAAGAACTTGATCAAGCCCGGGAAATTGCTAATATGAAAAAACGTTTGGACGAACAAGAGAAATTGTTAGCCAAGTATTCGTTAGAAACAAAAGGTGTGAATAATTTGGTATTTAAATTGGACGGCGAAGATGCCCAAGAAAAATCTTTTATTCATCCTGATTTATTAAAGGAGATTGCTGAGGAAGAAGCTAAGAAATTAGCACCTGTATCTGCAACCGAAAATAAGAAGAAGAAAAAGAAGGGGAAAAAATAGATATTTTTATTCTAGACCCGTCCTTTTCTCGAATAAAAACGCTTTTTTTTGGAAAATCGTTTTTTGGTAAGGAGCTTTTTTCTAGAACGTTTTCTATGAATTAATTTTCTCCTAGTTTTTTTATTTTTTCTACCACCTTCGGTTTCAGATCCTTCGGTTTCAGATTCTTCGGTTTCAGATTCTTCGGTTTCAGATTCTTCTGTTTCTCCTATACTTTCTAATGTTATTTTACTAACAGTCCCATTAGATGATAGATATCCAAATTCAACATTTAATGAAGGGTTTTCGGGGCCAGACTTATTAATATAAGAAATAGTTAATGGAGAAAACATAGAATTTGGTAAAACAGGCCTGAATTGTTTACTCGTATCGTTAGATATAAATACAATTTTTTGAGAAATATTCCATAATCTTTTTGGTTTATTTGTTTTATGTGGAAAATGACCAAATGATATGCTTTTAATACGATATTTAATTAACCATTTTTCAATATTTATATCTAATTTATATCCTCTTAAATTTGGTGTAGATGATACCAATGATGGTATTGAATTAGGTATATCTGGTTTAGAAACGTAACCTTGCAATAAATAAAAGTGTTTAGACGGTGTGATATTTTTCAATTGAATGGTACTATTTTCACTCATACGGCTCTGAAATTCGTTCTGCACCGTATGTTCCAATAACTCCTCTCTAACGAGCTCCGTTTCTGGAACTATTTCAAAAAATTCATTTTTAAAATTATCATAAATATCATTATGTTTTTTCATCCATATGTCTATTGTTTCGTTATAAGTAGAAGTTTCATCTTCAGTCGATACTAACATTTTTTTATAAGCTTCTATTCTTTCTCTGTATAAGTCACGATTTACATAAGGAACAATTGTCAATAAGATCTCTGGAATACTATGATGAATATCATAATAATCATATATTAAGGACAGTATCAGTCTTTTAATATTATCTTCAGTTTTGGGTAAAATCTTTGTTATATTAAATATAAACTTATAAGCAGATATCACCGATGATGAAGGACCAGAAATCATCTGTTTTTCGCAATTCTTCATTTTTTCATAAAAAAGACTGCCTGGATTGGGTCTCTTATATAATCCTGCCGAATAAGTAAATAAACCGTCTTTAAAAAATTCTCTTTTGATTGTGTCTTGATTAAGAGACGAAACTCTATAAATTTCTTTATCATCATATGATTTGGGGCGGTAGGTAGATTGTGTGTATTCACTATTAAAAGAACATAAATAAGTACATATTTCTTGTTTACCCTTACAATGTCTTAGACAAGAATCTGTATAAACATCTGACAATGATAACCATAAGTAATTATTATATGGTATATTATTATTATTGAATAATAATTTATGTATATTATTAAAATAATCTATTATAAAACGGTTGTCTCCTAGTTGGTCTCCTTGTTCAATCATCATGGTATAAAAAGTATCTTGGTTTCCCTCAATTTCTGGTGTTGCTGATAAATTAAAAATTATACCGTACAGATATATAATGTTATAACCTGATAATATAAATTGTTTTAATTCTGCACGTCCTTGATTACTCCTTCTTATATTCGGGTTAAAAATTAAAAAAACATTTTTAAAAAAATTCTCCATAGAACGTTCAAAATAAATAGATGGTAAACCCCATTTTATAATTTCGTTGTTTTTAATAATAATTTTTAGAAAGTTTATACAATTTTTATTTACTACTGCTGCATCATATTCTTCTCTCAACTTACTCAGTTTAACATTTAGATCATGTAATATTTCATTTAGATCATGTAATATTTCGGTTTGGGAATTTAATTCTGTTGTGAATGAATTTGCACCTTTTTTATTATTTTCTATCTTCGTTATCAATAAATCCCTTTTAATTGTTATTTGTTTCACTTTAAAATTAAGTTCGTCAATTTTGGTTTTCATTATTTTTATATCTTCAATTTTTTTTTCTTCATAAAATAATATTTCTTTTCGTTTCAATAAGTTAACTTTATTTAAAAATTCAAACAATTTGCAAAATAATTCTACTTGAAAATCTTTGAATTTTTCATTAGTTTTCATATTTGAAAAGATTAATTTGACAAATTTGTCTTCTTTTATTTTTATTTCTATCGGTCTAAAATCGTTTTTTGTCTTTCTTATATCACCATCATCACCCATTATAATATATATCAATAAATTATAATGGGTGATTCTCAAATATTATTTATATCGGATATAGAAGGTTGTATAGTCAAAGATTCTAATGGTAAAGATCAAAGTTATTATTTTTGCAGTGAAACTTTTTTTGAATCGTTAGGCAATTTTTTAGAAAAAAATCAAAAAAATAAGGTTGCATTCTTAGGTGACTATTTTGATGAAGGACCTGGTGTAGTAGAATCTATAAAAGGAATAGCAAAACTCCATAAAAAATATCTTGATCGTGTTTATATTATACTAGGTAATCGAGATCTTAATAAATTTCGCCTTGCATATGAAGACGAAAACTATTATCACATATTTTTAACTATGAATGTAAAATATCCTGAAGGGTTTTTAATCCATAAGGGCTTAAAGGATATCTATGATACACCAACACCTGATAAAAGAAATGATATTGAAAAAGTTGGTCTTCATTATCTTGTTAAAGTTTTTAGCGAAACCAAAGCAGAAAAAATATGCAATAAAGATTTTATTAAATCAAAAATTGATACAAATCTTATAGCAGAACTAGAACAATTTGTGCAAGATTGCAGATATGTTCTTTTTCACGGTAAAATTGTTGCATATGATGAGGACTATAAAGTTCTATTATGTCACGGAGGTGGAATAACCCCAGCAATGTTCAATATTAATATTGAAAATATGCATACTCAATTTGATGAAAAAACTACAACAATTGGTTTGGATAATATTTTTGATGATTACACAATAAAAAAAAACAGTGGTCAGGAGGATAAAAGCCTCCAACAAATAACTCAGAAGACGACTTCGTCACCGGATGATGGAAAAAGTGCAGAAATAGAATACTTACAAAAAAATTTTAAAAATCAACTGGAAGGATTTGATATTACCGAAGTATAAAAGCAAAAAATAATCTGCATATAATGTAAAATAAAAAATGGGTTTGTTTAAATACATTAATTTCAAAATTTTTTTATTCAGTTTAGCATTTGGACTTTTTGCTGTTTATATGACCGCCCCTGATATGCGTCAAATTTTTGTTTATCCTACTCCCGAAAATGTAGATGTTATTCAATATAAAGACAAAACTGACACCTGCTTCTCCTTTCAACAATCTGAAGTAAAATGCCCGGCTGATTCTAGTAAAATAAATACTATTCCTATGCAAAGTTAGTTATACAAATAATCCTGTTTGAATTTTTCGAATCCATTTTCAGCAATGTATTGGATACGTCGCATTGTACATCCCATTGAACAACCCGAATGACCACCATCCCAATTATCATTAATTGCATTGGTTATCTCTCCAATAGTTGGATCCCTGTCAAACATATATCCAGTGTCTTTGCTGGGACTATAACGTCTTAAATAATCCCACTTTTCCATTCTGTTTACTGTATGATAAGCAGATTCAATCATATTTTTATCAGAATTTTGTAAGAAAGAGAAATCGGGATCCGATGGAATATCTACTGGTTCCAATTGTTCCGAATTGTAAGTTGGTGGTTGTTGGGGTCGGGGGGTGTTGTTTACTACTGGTTTAACTAGTATCTTAGTTGGTTCCATTTGTACATTATTAGATTTTTTTTTTTTCAATAAATCGGTGATAAGCGGTAAAGTATGATTGTAACATTCGTCTACAGTACGATTGAAATTTTCGTCTTTTTCCTTCGATTCACTAGACGGAAAGGATATCTCCATCTCGTGTCTATTTACAAAAGGTGAGATAGTGTTATTGCCAGTTGCTGTCCACACACCAGGTTCTTTTCTTTTTGGTGGTGATGGCGATTTTGATGATTGTGGTTCTTCCTCCTCCGAATCTGGAGAGTTTCCCGTAGCAAGCGAAGCTTGCAGAGGGAAACCTAGATCATCCTTAGATAATTCTCTACGAGAATTATCGGCGGATGATGAAAATGAGATCACCATCTCGCGTCTACTTACTAAAGGTGAGATAATGGTGTTATTGCCAGTTGCCGTCCAAACGCCAGAACCACGTCTTTGAAGGGAATTCGTAGCTGGCTTCGCCAGCAGAGAATTCTGAACAGGGGTACTAGGTGATTTTGGTGGTGATGGTAATTGTGATATTGGTGATGATGATGGTGATGTCGATGACTCTCCAGGTGGTGATGGAGGCATAACAAGGTCATGAACGCCTTCGATATGTACCTTGTTATCAGAGTTACTTCTTTTAATTGCAAACATTGTATCACTTATTAATGCGTTAAGAGATTTTATAAAAAAATTTTTCAATTTTTTATAAAATTACATATGTTACTCTTGGTATATTGATTATTATACGACTCCCAACCTTGCAGCCCCTATGGGGCTACTGAGGATAAGTTTGGCGGTTCTGTCGGGGTTACGAAGGAACCCAACCTGGAATCCCTCTGAGGGATTCCTTGGTAAAACGTCCAATTTTATATTATTTTTTGTTATTTTCTTCCTCTATAATTTGCATAAAAATAGGATTTTTAGTTCTCCATAAATAAAATGCAGTAAAATATAACATAACAAAAATAATAGTTACCAACCAAGAGATTGCGAATCCATTATTAGAGCAGAACCATTGCACTAGAACAATCAAAAACAAAGAAATAGCAATATCAGAAAAAAATACAGAGGGTTTTGTGCCACCTATTTCGTAGTCAAATAATATGCCTAAAAATGCAATAAATATTACGATCCAGGTCTGTGGGCACAACATTATTATAAAATAATAATATATAATGTTCCATCAACCCAATTTAAAGAAGATAATAAATTCTGAAACTGGTCGTATTGTCATTTCAGCCTTGCTTGGATTGGGTTTAGCTACGCTATTTAATAAAGTTTGTAAAGATAAAAATTGTATTATGTTTAATGGTCCAGTGTTGAGTGAAATCGACGGGAAAATTTATCAATATGGCGAAAAATGTTATAGTTATAAAATGAAACCAGCTAAATGTGATCCAGCCAAGCGTGTTATTGATGTAGGAGAACCTAAAATTGCTTAGGTTATTATTTTAAAAAAAAATTCTTTAGATAAACAATAATGGACAGTATTACAAGAATTTCCGACCTTCCAGATCAAAGTAATGTGTATAGTCCCAGTTTACCAACACCACCTGTTCAGCAAATGAATCCGGGTAATCCTTCGGGTTATGTCCCAATCAACATTCATCCTAATCCTTATGGTGTTTCTGCTCAAAACCCAATTATGCCTCACCCTCAACAACCTGAAGCACCCAATTCTCAAATGCCCTATTTTTCTGAAGAACAATTGTTACAGATGCAAAGACAACGACTTCCTTCTAGAGACATTCCTAGAAACACTACAGAACATAGTCAAGATGAAGAAGCTAGAGCCAATTATATTCCCAAAGTAAAATTTGAAGAGGATTATGTAAGAAGACACGAAGATCTAACAGAACGTAACCTGAAAGAATATGAAAACAAGAATCGACGTGAAAAGAAAATAGATATTTTATTGAATGAACTACAAACACCTATTTTTATCACTATATTGTTTTTCTTTTTTCAACTTCCTTTAGTAAACCTATTTTTTAAACGTTTTGCATTTTTGTCTATTTATAACTCGGATGGACACTTTAATTTTAACGGATTATTGTTTAAAAGTGTTCTATTTGGAAGTGCTTATTATTCAATAATGAAAACAACCACATTATTAAGCGAATTTTAGAGCAGGGTCAGAGAACCCGTAGGGTTCTCTGACCCTGCTTTATAAGCTTTTGAAAAAATCCATAGAATCACATAATGCCATCCTTGCTAATTTTTCATTGTCTAATGGTACGGTTTTTGTAAATTCAATAGTAGAATTCGTATCTGGATTTATCACACTACCTTGTATTTCCATCAATCCTTGGTTAAGATAAATATTAATATTATACGTTTGATTATTATTAACCGTATTGTTAGTAACAGTATTTGTAACTTTACTTTTATCATTTTGTAAATTATAATGTTTCTCCGTTAAATCTAACAATTTTGTAATAAGCATACTATTTTTGCTCTTTAAATCATCCAATTCTTTTTGCAAATCATCCGATTTTTTACACTCCTTTTCAAAAAGATCCTTTAAACCATCTAGATCTTCAACACAGTTTTTCCTATGTTTCGCACTTAATAGATGTTTTTCGTAATTTTTTTCTTGTTTTGTGTTGTATTTACATTTTGCACAAGAAAAAAAACACTTATTATTATTTTCCTCATTAATTATTTCCATACTATAATACAGTAACATAATTTATCTCTAAATCATTTAAGCAGGGGAGCAGGGAAACCTACGGTTCCCCTGCATTAGAACAAAAATTCACTCGATCTATTCTTTCTTGTGGCAGAACCTCTACGAAACAAATTGAATAATGCATTTTTGGAAGATGAATGTGGTTGTTTTTTATGCTTCTTAGGAGAACCTATAAATCGTTCAATAAAATTTCTTTCACGTTTCACAGGGCTTTCTTCCTCTTCCTCTTCCTCTTCTTCTTCTCTTTTTTCTATTGTTTCCATACTTTTCTTTATATCCTCATTGGTTATCTCTTTTTTACCTTTTTTGTTATGTGGTGAATACTTTAAAAACCACATCTCGTATTCTTTGCTTTTTCTATTTATTACCAACTCGCGGTATTTTTCAGCCTTTTGAGAACGTACATCTTCTAAAGTCATCTGTTTTCCGTAACAATTGATGGAAAACCTTTTTAAAAGACCCTTTTGTGCTAATCTATTATGCTCCTCCAATTGAAATAAAAATTTCGCCATACATAATAGTCTATCTTTATTGTAATATTCCAAATTAGCATACCAAAAACTCAAATAAAATGTCAAAATTGTATCAATAGTCGCTATATTTATTTCCTTATTTTTGATATAAATTTTATTATAACTATGACACGCAATCGGTTTATAAATAAATGCAATTGTCTTATTATCAACCCTTATCTCTATATGATATGGTATAATTTCACCAATTTCATCGTGTTTTATTATCTTTATCTTTTTAAATTTTAACCGGACTAAATGCTCTTTCAATATAATTGCGCATTTATCAGGTTCGTCAGAGAGAACATCGAAATCTGGGTATTTACGTAATAATATTTGTTTTTCTTTTGGCATATATCTCGCATATAAACTAGACGCATAACCTCCAAAAAATACCACGCCTTGATTTATAAAACATTCCCGGGTTTCAATATAAAGTTCTTCATCATCCGCCGATAATCCTCGAAGAGGATTATCTAAGGATGATCTAGGTTTTGAACCGCCTGTCGGCTTTTCAAAACCTTCATTTTCTCTACCTACATCTTTATGAAAGTTTATGGCGGAACAGTCCTTATCTACTACGAGAGGATAATGTTCATTTAACAATGATAACCTTTTAAAAATCTTTTCCCATCTAGAAACATCGCCATTTGGACGCGATAATTCTAAATACATAGACATACGTAAATAATTCGGTGGGGTATAATGAATTTGTGAAATAATGATAGCGTCTTTTATCAATGCCTTGTATAATTGCTCGTGCATTTGGGTAATATCCGCAATAGGAATAAAATTAACAAACACTTTGAATGTTCCCATATGCATCCCCGCCTTGGCTTCAACTTCTATGTATCCTTCTTTATAAAATATATCCGCTAATTCTTTGGCGTGGGTTAGTGCATCCGGAGAATAAAAATCGTAATCGGGAACTTCAATATCACGGTTATAAAATTGCGCGTATTTTGGTAAAATATTGTTAATAGCTGTACCTCCATATAACATCAATTTCTTTTCGATAATGAATTCTTCTACTATTTTAAGCATACGTTGAACATCTTCGTTATTACTAACTTTTCGACCTCTTAATTCGTCCGATTCATCTACCGCATTTCTTAAAATGGCTAATTCACATTCTTGAAATGTCATACTTTCATTGCAAATTTTCGAACCATATTTTACTTTATTGTGTCGATGTTTTCTAGTTTTGGATTTATGCATATACTATTATATTATATGTATAAAATTATGTACTCGGTGTATTGGAACTAGCTTTTTATTGGAGTTTACTCACTCCTTCTTCGGTTTTTTTTTTAGCTTCATTACCTTTATCTACAAAATATTTGATAATGATTCCCCAAAAACTTATAAACAAAATTATTGCAATTAATGTTAAAATAGCATATATAAATTTAATTAAGTATGACACAAATAATAAAGGTATAGCCATAGCAGCAATAGGAGGTGCTACTAATATAGTAAATACAGTAAGACCTACCCCTAATAAAGCTTTTACTATCCAACTAAAATACCACACTAGTCCTAGTATTCCTATTGCAAGTATCAAAAAAGTAAAAAATTGCAAAAATAATTTTGTTCCCGAACAATCCATTTCATCTATCAAATGAATGCGAATATAATACGCCGAAAATATTATTGGAACTAAAAAAGGTAAAATATTAAAAATAGTCATACAAGAGTAAGAAAAAGAATTTTGTATATTATCGCCCAAATTTTCCCAAAACCCCATTGGTATGTTGCACGGATCCTTGTCAGAGAAAGCACCGTCACCACGAATATAACTATAAATATCATTAATAAAATCGTTTTTAAAAACCTTAAAAAACGGAAAAATTATAGATAAATACAAAAAATAGAAAACACATAATACTGCTCCAAAAGGAACAGAAACCACAAATGCTATAATTAAACGAAATAATTCTTTTATTACTTTATAAATAGCAATAGGTATTGCCATATATGGATTTATTTGTAATGGAATTACTTTTGCAGCAAGACTCATTAAAAAAGTTGTTTGAACAAGAGGATTTTCAGAATTAGCTTTTTTAGCATCCTCTATATTTCCAACAACCCAAAAATTTACAAACTCATAAATAACAATCAAATATAGAATAATAACAAAGAAATTCTTGTAATTTATATGAATTATATCGATTAATAAATCTTTCAAATATGATAAATATCTATGATTTATGTCAAGAATAATCAAAAACAATACCAAAAAACAAAAAGGGCGATTCAACATTAGTGCATATTCTGGAAATTTCTTTTCAACTGCCCATCTTACATCTTCAAAAACTGCAATTCCAAATTCGAAAATGAAAAATAGTATTTTTACAATAACATTCTCACTTTTTCGCAATTTTTCACGATTTAACATATTAAAAAAAGTATCATTCTGCATCCCATTCGAATAAGAGTAAAATATAATGTAAAACCAAATATAGGTAAATGAAAATGTAGCAATAACCGCTTCAAAAAGACATACGTACCTATAAACCGCATTTGCATCACTTATCAATCCCGGATCTAAATTTTCATTTCCACCAGTAATAGGTTCCGTATTTACTACTTGACCGTATTTAACTGTTCCATAATCTATTTCTATGATAGAAGTTATATAGTCGATATCTATAACTGCCCTTTTCTTTGTTCGACCTGTTTTTGAGTCCGTATATTCTTCAGTATACGGAACATCACCCCCACAGTTTGCAGTTTTTCTAGTACTATTCGCAATGGAAAATGCTATCAAACAATTGAATGTAATTAAACCTATATAAATTCGGTTAATAAAGTCGGTTAATGCATGAGCTATGATACCTTCTTCTTCTCCTAGACTAATCACATCATCTAGGCCTTCATAATCGTTATCATTAATAGTCTGCATTCCTTCCTTTTTATCCTCTTTATTATTATGCGGCTCCGCTGCACCGTGTGTTCCATAAACTCCGCTCTCATCATCCTTAGATAATCCTCGAAGATGATTGTCATTGGATGATGAAGGTGGACGTTTTGCAGAACCGCCAGGTGGCGCAAAACGGCGATTCTCCATAGATAGCCCATTAGGGCTATCGACGGAGAATGATATATTACTTAATGTCTCGAATGGTTCAATATTCTGTATATTACGCTTCTTATTTTTTATTTTTTTTATTTTATACTTTATATTTAATGTTTGAAAATTATCTTCCATAATCGTATATATTTATATTATATACGATTATTTATTATCGAATTTCCTACGGATTCTAACGTGAATACATCATACCACAATTACCACCTATAAATGTTAATATATTATATCGTTCTTCAAATAAATACATATTATAATTGTAATTGTACAGTTTAAAATTCGTTTTCCTAACACCTAAAGGATTTCCACAAACATCGCATATTACATCGAAACTTGAATTCGATAAATCAAATGGTGGTTTGTATGTAGAAATCTCCAATTCAATCGTTTTAAAATTACTCATATTTATTGCTCCCGATGGTTGTGTTTCAAATGGACTCGTATTCAGTCCAAAATTATAACAATACAATCCTTCTACTGCTGAACCCTTCGTTCTCGTATACTTTTCCACATAATTATAAATTCCACTTTCGAGAACATTTTCGCGATATTCTCCGTTAAAGACAATCGCCATAGTATTCAAAATCTCCTTTTGGTTTTCTGGATGGAATGATCCTGTTACATTAAATCCTGTGGTTAGTTCTCCATTCGGACTTACTGCCAAACTAAAACTAACATCCCTACCCGAATTATTAAAATTTTTTATCATTATTCCGGGATCATTCATAGTAGCTAAAGTAATATTTGTTGGCAAAAAGTCGTAAGGCCAATTCGTATAGTTGGTCCATTCGTTTCGTAAATATGCATCGTCACGTTGTAAATACCACATCCAATTTGCTACCATTCCATTCGAATAAATACGCTGTTTTGATGTACCAGTTATGTTATAAAATGTATAGTCAAATACGTCTTTCACTAAATAAAGTTGATCTTCCATAGCAAAACGCGCTGCTTCATCCTTTGATAAAAAACAATAAGTTGATAATAAATGTACGTCAGCATTCCAAGTATGTATAGTTGTTGCATAATTGATAGGAGAAACATCTAGTGCAGGAGGTGTTTGTAAATAACGATACATCTGAAATTGAGGACGAGTAAAATCTGGTTGAATATAAGGATTATCATATTGATTATCAAATACATCACGAACAGTAAATAATTCTTGTATAGGTCGCATTGTTACAGTAACTACTAATTCATTATATTGTAAAGATATTAGTGGAAAAGCACAGTTTGCATTTAGTGTAAACCAAGTATTGATAGGTATATAAAGGGTACGTCCACGTATAGAAGGTTCTGCACCTATACCTGTTGTATCCCACGTCGCATTCGGATAAACATCAAAACGATTGTATGCATTTCCTGGGTCATTCAGTTCATTCACATTACCAGTCATTTTATTGAATAATTCCTTCTTCTCTTGAGAAAAATCCCGTTCTACCATTGCATCCAAATACTTCCCTGTATATTTTTGTAAAGTCAGAGAACCGCAAGTGATCGTGATTTCCTTGACCATATTTATTCCTAATTTTTGTATCCATTTGAACTCATAAGGCACCCAGTTATAATTTGTTTCTTGACAAGGATGATACACTGGACTCCAAATGTTCGGCAAATTTACTACCAAATATGTATCCATCAATAATTCGGCATAACGTGGTATTTTAAACGTAAAAACGGAATCATCTGTTAATCTGAGTTCTCTTAAACCGTCATAATCTATGCGAAATTTTTGCAAACCGAAATTGCTATATTTTGCATAGGTTGTTTTAAAAAATGTTTTACTAGGATTACCTGTTAAAAATATATTGTTATTTCCTACTGATATTATGTTTAGTAAACCTCCCGGCATTTTGCCCTTTATATAACCATATAATATAAAAAAATTACATATAACTTTATCTATAGAATATATAGTTATATGTCCCTTATTAAAAAATTATTGATATTTGTTACACTTATTCTTTTTATTCTTATTATGTGGCAATTAATCATTATTCGTATTAGCATAAATAGTGAGGGTTTTGTCAGCGGCCAATCGGCAATATGTACTGGTAGCAACACTATTATTTCTAGTATAACATCTTCCGCAAAAGACAATGAATTATGCAAAATGGAAAATAGTAGCCAAATTACAATTCAAAATGTGAATAAGGATAATTCAAAACTACCGTTGAAAGAATTCTGTATTAAAGCATCCTATAATAGTGCGAATAGTGGAAATTATATTAGTACAGATATGTTACAGTATGTTATCAATCGCGGGGTTCGATTCTTAGATTTTGAAGTATTTTATTTACAGGATACGGATAAGGATAAAAATGATAAATCGAAATCAGGTACAACCGCACCAAATCCAACTTTTAAACCTGTGGTTGCTGCCTCTGTAGATCCCTATTTCGCATTATTAACCACCGAAAATACGGTTTTATTAGATAATATCCTAACCACTGCAGTTGCTAACGCATTTTCAGCCCCTTGTCCGAACTATCAAGACCCCCTTTTCATCAATTTACGAATTAAATCCAACGATCCAGACATTTATGAAGCTGTGGCCGCATCGATCGATCATACGATCAAAGACAAAATTTATGTGGACCCTAATTCGACACCGTTAATTACAAATAAAAAAACGAATAAAAGTATTCGAAAAGCATTAAAAGTAACCAAAAATACCCCATTTTATCTACTAAGGGGTAAAATCATACTTTCTATTGATAAAACGATTTTTCCTAATTATAAAAACCATACGTCTTGTGGAGCGAATGTAGATAATTGTTATGATCTAAAAAATTATACGAATATTGAACAAGGTAGTGAAGATATGAATTCCCTATTATATAAATATATGTCACCTACCAATACGATTCAAATAAAAGACGATAATAAAACTACTAACGTAAAAACTATGGTGGTTGCTAACCCTGATAATGACTTTTTATCAGGCGCTTTGTCACTTAACAGTCCTATAAAACCACCAGATAACCCTGATTATGGAGATATGCTATTAAAATATAGTGCTCAAATTGTTCCGAATCGATTTTATCATAATGATTCGGCTTTAGCTGAATATGAAGCCTTTTTTAATAAACATAATAGTGCTTTTGTACCACTATCAGTTGCTATTTCTTATTTTAGAAACCAACAACAGAATTCTATTGGTCAACTATAGCAGGGAACCTACGGTTCCCCTGCCCTGCAAAAGTTCATATACGTTAAAACCATTTAAAACAATTTATATCTATCAAATAAAAGAAAAATGGCGCCACCTAAAAAAAAACCTCAATTACCATTTATCTCAGTATGTACTCCTACATTTAATCGTCGCCCCTTTATTGAGAATATGTTTGAATGTTTCCGTAACCAAACCTATCCTAAGCACCTTATTGAGTGGATCATTGTCGACGATGGCACTGATAAAATAAAAGATATGGTTGAGACTTCAAATATACCTCAAATACGTTATTTTGAAGTAAATGATAAAATGTCGCTAGGTGCCAAACGTAACTATATGCACAAGTTTGTACGGGGAACTATTATCGTTTATATGGACGATGACGATTATTATCCTCCCGAACGCATTGAAGACGCTGTGGAAAAATTACAAGCTAATCCTAAAGCACTTGCAGCAGGTTCGAGCGAAATTTATATATATTTTAAACATATCCAAAAAATGTATAAATGTGGACCTTATAATCCGAATCACGCTACCGCAGGAACATTTGCATTTCGCACTGACTTATTAAAAATAACTCAATATGAAGAATCAGCCGCTGTCGCTGAAGAACGTGCATTCTTAAAAGATTATACGATTCCGTTTGTTCAACTTGATCCTATGAAATCAATATTAGTATTTTCACATAACCATAATACATTTGATAAGCGTAAAATGTTGGACAATCCTCACCCGGATTTTTTCAGAGAATGCGATAAAACTGTAGAAATGTTTATACGTAAACCCTCTGAGAAGAAGATTTATGACTTTTTTATGAAGGATATCGACGGACTTTTGGAGAACTATGAACCTGGTGACCCTAAAATGAAACCTGATGTCCTTTTACAAATCAAAGAAATCGAAGCAAAACGTGATCAGATGGTCAAAGACGAGATGGCGAAAATGCAAGGTGGTGGACAAATTATGTTACAACAACCCGGTCAACCCCCTACCGCCTTGAACAATCATCAAGTGGTTGAACTTATCCAACAACAACAACAACATATTCAACAACTGTCACAAAAATGTGAGGAATTTAATAGTTCTACGGCAATGTTACAAAAGCAATTGGTGGAAAAAACGAGAACCATACGTGATCTTTCATCGAAATCATCTCTAGAAGATAATATTATTACATTCTCCGTCGATAGCCTCAGAACCACCGAAGGTGGTTCAAGGTTGCAAGCTTCGCTTGCTGACCCGTTAGGGCTATCTATGGAGAATCGCCGTTTTGCGCCACCTGGCGGTTCTGCAAAACGTCCAGA
>Ga0209084_1000093_pt1 | contig 84977 bp, 77 predicted proteins | sample C_130820_MF_Meta_FD_187309 | JGI IMG/M metagenome (GOLD analysis project Ga0209084, IMG submission 187309) | Freshwater microbial communities from Lake Croche, Canada to study carbon cycling - C_130820_MF_MetaG (SPAdes) (version 2) | ecosystem: Environmental > Aquatic > Freshwater > Lake...
AGCACCTCCTAAGGCTGCGCCAAATCCTGGAATAGTTTTGGCAAACGCCACCATTCCGGTTTCTAAACTGCTTAATGCGCCGTTATATTTAGAAAGCCCGTCAGTTGAAGATCCCATTGCTTGTACAAAACTCTTACTAGCACTTAATGTACCTCTCCCAAGACCTATTAAAGCCTCTTTTGATTTGTTTATTGCAGCCTCATGCTCTTCTTGGTCTCGTCTAGCAATATCCATTTCACTGCTAAGTTTGCCAGCACTGTCTGCTACCCTTTTTAAGGCTTCTACAACAGCTTCCAAATCACTATTTTCTACAGCCATTTTTAACTCACTAAATATATTAAGTATTTAGTTATCAAATATATACTCACATTTTACACAAGGATCATAGTATGAGCGAAAATCCCCTTAAGCAGTATTTTAGAAGACCTGCCATTTATTTAAAATTACCCAGTAATGGTCAAGGTTATCCGCCGGGAGTAATAGACATGCCTGAATCAGGTGATCTACCAATTTATCCAATGACTGCTATTGACGAGATTACTGCCAGAACACCAGATGCTCTGTTTAACGGCACAGCAGTTGTTGAAATCATTAAAAGTTGTATTCCTAATATCAAAGATCCGTGGACTATGTTTAGTACAGATTTAGATGCTGCCTTAATAGCTGTCAAAGCTGCATCTAACGGAAATGATTTAGAGATGGAAAGCGAATGCCCTGAGTGTAAAGAAACAGGCAAATACGGCATTAACCTAGCTGGCATGTTAACTAAGTTAACTTCGGGTGATTATACTGTCGAACTAAATGTAAACGATTTATACTTTAAGTTTAGACCTTTATATTATAAAGAGATGAACGACATCAATCTTAGACAGTTTGAAGTTCAAAAAAATATGGTTGTAACCGAAAATGATTCAGATGAAGTAAAAGCAAAGAAAAATCAAGAGACTCTTAGACTTTTTACCGATATAACAATAGATGTAATATCAAAAACGATAGAATACATAAAGACCCCGGTTGGTATTGTTAGAGATACGGCGCATATTGCAGACTTCTTAAGAAACTGCGACAGACTTACTTTTAATAAGTTAAGAGATTACTCTATTGAACTTAAGGATAAAACAGAAATGCCCCCGTTAGACATTTCATGTGTAAATTGCAGTCACCCATATAGCACAAAATTCACATTAAACGTCACTGATTTTTTCGGCTAAAGCTTCTTAATATGGAGCCTTCTGCCATTAAGAAGCTGCTAGATGGCTACGAAAAGGAATGTGAAGATATCAAACGTAACGTCCTTACCATGTCTTGGTATATGAGAGGAGGGGTTACGTATGAAGATATTTTAAATATGTCTGCATTTGAAAGAGAAGCCATTAATAAAATCATTGAAAATAATTTAGAAACAACGAAAAAAAGTCAGATGCCTTTCTTCTAATATTAGAAAAATCATTAGTATTAAGTTTAAAAACGGGATTCATTTCCCGTTTTTTGTTATTAACATATCAAAGTTCGTATTAAAGTTGTACTTCGTACAACTGATTCCTTCGCTCACGCAGTTCGCTCGGCATCATTCTTTTTATTATATGGTCTTTGGGCTGCTCTTTACTATTGCTGCTTTGAGCCATGGTAGTGCTATTCAGCACTACCAATGGAAAGGTTTTTGCTCGCCCGTCGCAGATGTTTATCCCCCGTATAACTAGCCAGCCTATGCTGTTATACGCCACCGGTTGCTCTGTAAGGTTTTTATTGGGATTGTGTAGTTGAGACGGTGTCTCAGCAACGCACATTCTATAACATCAAAACATCTAGTTATAGACTTGTTCAGGGTTCGCTAATCGAGGGCCCTGTCGGTGTTCCGTGTTAATATTAACATTAACACGTTTACTCCAGAATCTGCAGGCAACTGGCTACCCAGGCTTGCTCAAGGAGGATCAGGCAACCCTGATCAGACTAATTGTGGTGCTTTATTAGAGAGATGTATGACTTGGTGTCTGTGAAGCTGTGTTGACGGTTAAATATTTAGAGCTGTTTAGAGATGTAGTATTGGCACCGGAATATGCGGCAAAAATGTCTTTGTTGTGTTTAAAAAAGTTATCAAATTCTAAAATAATCCAATCTTTTTGATTAGTACTAGTGTAATACAAGAAGTGATCTGTGACCCACGTATATTTACTTTGTACCGCAATAAAACGACCTTTTCTGTTAAACTTCATAAAAAGCACATTAAGATCATCGGGTTCTGCTACCTCCATCATTTGATCTAGCCAACCGTCAAGAACTTTACATTCTCCGGCTAACACTAAATTGAACGGGAAGTCTGCATAAAATTTACATTCTGCATTTAGTTTAGAGAAACTTTCTCCGGGAACAATGTCTCCTTTAAAACTGCGAATTTGACCTTCATGCAATACTTGAGTACGAGATTGATTTTTTCCGCCAATATAAGCACCTGATCCCGGAGCCCTAATAAAAGACTCTCCGTATAAATCAGATAGGAACTTAGCGACTTCGCGCTCAAAACCCGACCCCTTTGCTTTTTGTGGATTAGACATGATATTAGTTATGTTAAATTTCTATGTACAAAAAATTTTATGACATTTCCCTAGACGAACTGTACGTAGTGAATCCGCCCTCTTTAACTACTTTCAATATGTTATCAACACGACTAGATAGTTCCTCTCTATGCGAAACTAACCAAATAGATTTATTGCGGCGTCGAGTCATATCTTTAAGAATGGACATTGCATTTTCAACGCCAATTGTGTCTAATCCGGAATCGATTAATTCGTCAATGAATATAGTATTGATTGGCGAATATAAATTTTCCCACACATCTCTAAAAGCAAACGAAAGAGAAAGTATGAGCCTATTCATTTCTCCGCGGCTAAGGTTATAGAAATCAAGTTCCCTACCTAATTCTGTAATCTCGACATTTAGATCATTTTGAAACACTACTTGATGCGGCAACCCAATACGATCTAGATAATGAGTCAATCTAGCGTTAAGATATGACAAATTCTGATCTATGATCTTTTTACGAACGAAACTATCTTTGTTGGTTAATAGATTTAAAATTAGAGTTTGATGCTCTAATATCTTAGTCAACTGATTAATCGTATCAAAACTGACTACCTGCAATGCTTGATTTTCCATTTCGACGATTTGTTCTGCATATGGATCAGTCTCATTGCCTTTATTTTCAATTTGATTTAAAATATTGGTAATCTGACTAGAATGCTTAACAGCTTCAGCTTCAGTATCATAATGAGTTTTTGGTGATCGGCCCAATTTACTTAATGCATTTAGTGCAGCAGTGTGTTGAACAACTTGTGAATTAAAAGCTAATTCTTGCAATACGGATTCCTGCAGTGCTTTTTCTTTATCGGTTAGAACAGTTAGGTGCTTGTCATCATGAAACTCTTGACCACAAGCATAGCATGTATGATTTTTTAAATCTTCAATTTCTTTTTTTAGTTTCGCTATTATCTTATGTTCTTTGGTCTCGTCTGCTTCAGCGCGGGTAATAAGTTTTTTTAAGTCATCAATTTGTTTGCGTTTTTCATTGTATACGGTTAAATCTTTGTGTGCTTGCAACTCAAGGTCAATATCAATCTTTGTCAAATCATCATACGCTAGCGCCAACTTAGCCAAATCTTCATCGTGTTTAGTTTGCCAAAGCTTTTGTCTACGTTTAGTAGAATCTATTTGTTCTTTAACACGCTTATTAGCTTCTTCGATAGCCTTAATATTAAATTCTTCTTGTTGTATAGAATCTTTAGATTCTTTTACTTTTTCTTTAAGCACATCAGCTTTTTCTGAAAGCAAAGTAATGCCAAGTAACTGCTCGATAACATTTCGCTGGTCATTAGCTTTCATAGCTAAGAATGGTTCACTATAGGTATTAAGAGCAACAGTATGCTTAAACATATCCGGCGTCATACCAATAGCTTTTTCTATATGTTCTTGCGTTTCTTTATTTTCACCCTGAGCATCGTCAGTTATTTCTTGCAAATTACTATTAACATAGAACTTTAGAGTGTTTGGTCTACGACCACGCTCAATCTTATATTCAATCCCATTAGCACTGAAATCTAAGGTAACCATCATACCTTTACCGTTAGTACGATTGATTAGATTATCTTTTCTAATACTATTAATTGGTGTGCCAAATAACGCATAACTCAACCCTTGAATAAGAGTTGTTTTACCAGTACCATTTCTAGCACCGTCACCACCTAAGTCTAGATTTTCACCTAAAATTAATGTAAGTTCATGGCTGTCAAAGTTTACTGCTTGTGTAACTTGTCCGATAGACAAGAAATTACGTAAAGTTATATTTCTAAGTACGATACTCATAAATTCTGATAAATTTCCATAAGCAACTTAACATCAAATTCTTTACTTTCAATGTTGCTAATTTGATCTAGTATTATCTTATCTACGCTTTCAAATTTCAACTCTCCCGGGGCTAAATCTTGTGCGTGTTGGTCTGATTTAATTGGGATCAATGACATTTCGCGCAATTGATGTTCTGGAATAAATTTCTCTCGCAAGAAATTTGCTTCTTCATAAGTAATTTCATAATCTAAGTGTACTCTGACACTAGAGCGGGGTAGCAATAATCCATCTGGGTTATCCAATATATCACTTAACTTGTAGACTCTAAACACTGGTTGATTAGGCCAGGAATGGAACTCAGGCTCGCTACCCCACTCTAGTATCATCATACCTCTTTGATCGTCACCGGCATCTGCATAATTGTGCGGAAATGCATTACCCATATACCAAATATTCTTTCTACTTTGTCTCTTGTGAAAATGTCCTGAAAACACACGATCAAAACTTTGTAGATGATCTGCATTTATCTCGCCGTGATCGGGCATCTCTACCATAGCATTCATGTAGAAATGCGGTAATTCAAAATGCCCAAACAAATACTTGTTTTTTAACTTTTTTAACTTTTTGTAATCTTCCCCAACTAACCACGGGGCAATAGTTACATCACCCTCATCAAAAAACTCATTGACAATAGTAATATTTGGTAAATGCTTAGCCCATTCAACACTATGTACATCGCGTTTGTCTCTATAATAGAGATCATGATTGCCCGGAATGAAATAAACATGATCAAAACTGTCACTTAGTTTTTCTAGAGCCCGTAATCCATATTGTAATGTTTGTATATTAATACTAGCACGATGATGGTTCCAATCACCCAAGAAAAAACAAGTTTCACAACCTTCACTCTTAGCTTTGGAAATAAACCAATCAACAAAATCAGCACAATCGTTATTGTGCTGTATTGAATTGCTCTTGAGACCAAAGTGGATATCGGTAAAAAATGCTGCTTTCTTAAATAAATTCGCCATCTGAGAAGTATACTACCTTTAGTTAGTTACAATCAAGTATTAAGGTTATACATCATCGGTCATTTTCATATCGCGCATTTGTCTAGTGAAACTTGGAGTTAAGTTATTCATTTCAAGAATGTCATCACGAATATTTTGATTGCGCTTTTCTGTATTCAATACTCGACAAAAGGAATTTGTAATTGCCGCCGTATAATATGCGAATGGATTAGCCGACTTTGCCTCGTTGAAACGCAAACCAACATAAGTTAATTGTAGGATAGCAGAATTACGCATTTCATCGTTATACGTGTAACCTCTCCAATTGAACTTCATAGCATACTTTTCACAAAGCATGATGTACATGCGGGCTAGCTTATCGGTCAAATTACCGTGATCTTTAGAAAATTCACCGGTTTTTACACCGCCCTTCCAATGTGACTTTCCAACGCAGTATGGATCCCCGTTTTCATCAATCTTAAAATGCTGAAAAGGAGGGAAATTTACCTTGACATGAACCATATCATCTACCGCATCTTTGGTGCTCTCATCTTCTAAATCAGCAAACAGATTTTCTTCGCCATCGTCAAACTCTATGATATCTTTGGCTGTTTTCTTTTTAATGACTTTTCTGGGCTGTTTGGCAGAAACGGGAATATGATCCCAAGTCATGACTCTAAATACTAACTCAGTAGTTGGTATATCTTTGTAAGTCAATTTTTCATCTTTACCAATGGAAAGTCTAATAGCTCTAAGTTCTTTAGCTTCTTTAATCCTAGCCGGCTTACATATATATTTTAAAGCAGATACTAGATCAGTTTGTGGAGTATCTATAATCATATCATAGACGTTATATTCTTGTTTGGTAAACGAGCAATATGATGTTTTGCTAGCGTGAATTTCTTTTAAAATGTCTTTATTGTTTAGATAATTGACAGGTTTTTTTGCTATAGACATAAGTTCCTTGTTATTGTGATAAAACAATAATACACGACCTATTAACTAATGTCAATAAGTTATTGATTAAATTGGTGATTTTTTGAACGATAAATACACAGAGACAGTATATTTATGTCTGGAAAAAAGAGAAATAAAATATGGCTTCGACTAAACAATCGGTAACTATAAGTACACCCCAAGATGGAGTATCAACATATAAAGTAACATATTCATATTCGGGAGGAACATATTATGTCGTTGTTACCGGAACAAATCCGTGGGTATCCGTCGATGCCGGAGGGGCAACTGCTGATGAGGCGATTGCCGCTGCATCACGCCTGTTGGACAATTGGGGCTTACCGGGTTACGCGCAAAACGACGCAGGAAAACAGCTAAGTCAAAATGTTAGTGAAAACGGGCAAGCCGCCTTTGCAACCATCTCGCCTACTGTTCCACCGGCATCCGATCCTGTAGCCGCAGACGCCCAAGCAGCCGCAGATGCCACCTCCGGAGCAAACGCTACACCAACCGAAGGCACGGCAGCTCCCGATGTCCCCTCAACAGACCCCGCAGCTGCCCAAGCAAATGATTCAGGAGCCGCCGCTACACCAGCCGAAGGCACGACGCCTCAAGACATACCTCCAGACCCCCAAGGAACCGACTTTGTGGGGCCCGATGTAGTAATTCCTGATGACGGGCAAGACACCGATTCATTTTTGGGAGATACCACTGCCGGCGCCCAAGGCGAGGAAAACAACGCACGCCAGCAGGCTACATTACAGGACGCCACTAACTTTGCCTTAGGTCAAGATTGGAGAGTAAGATTAGCATTGGCGCCCGGTGCTAGTTATTTGTATAAAGTTGCACCGGGCGAAGCTGGTATACTCAATCCCTTGCAAGCAACTGACGGAGTTATATTCCCATACACGCCTGATATTCAAATATCATATATAGGTAATTATGAACCACTTGCGCTAACACATAGTAACTACAAAATATTTCAATATCAAAGCAGTTCAGTAGATCAGGTAACAATTAATTGTCCATTTACCGCACAAGATACTACCGAAGCCGCGTATATGCTGGCAGTTATTCATTTTTTTAGATCAGCTACAAAAATGTTTTATGGGCAGGATCAAGCACCTATTGCAGGTATTCCTCCCCCTTTGTGTTATCTATTTGGATTAGGAGCTTTCCAGTTTGATAATCATCCGTTAGTAATCAGCAGTTTTACTTATTCACTACCCACAGACGTAGACTATATAAGAGTATCTACTGCAACTGTACAACCCGGAGTTGGTAGTGCTAACGGAAACAGTGATGGCTTTAATCCAAATCCTGCGCAGCAAGCTGCATTAGCAAGACTTGGCGGGACAATAAAGCCAGGCGGACAACCCCCTGCTGCAAATATGGGTCCGCCACCAGTTGGGACGGTAGCACCTACGTATGTACCAACTATGATGAATATGTCAATCACCTGCTACCCGATTGTCAGCAGAAACGATATTAGTAACAATTTTAGTCTGAAAGATTATGCAACTGGTCAACTAATAACTAGAGGAATTTGGTAATGGCTAATCAAACAATTTATCCTGCTACTAGCAGCTACTATAGCACTGAAGTATTTAATAATAAATTTTTAGATGTAATGAACTATCGCCCAATACCAAGCTTGAATTCCGATATTTATTATATTATACCCCCTGTATATCAATATAGACCAGATATGCTGGCGTATGACTTATATCAAGATTCTAGATTATGGTGGATATTTGCACAAAGAAATCCAAACAGGTTAGGGTCAGATCCTTATTTTAATTTTGTAGCCGGTTTGGGAATATATGTACCAAAGTCATCAACACTAAAGCAAAGTTTGGGAATTTAATAAGTGGCTACTATTACCAATCCTATGACAACGAGTATACCGGTTTCTAACGGTGCACCCATTACGGTTACAACCTCACTTGATACGGCTACTGGTAAGTATACTACGACAGCATCGTATCCTGCTTTAAACATTAATTTTACTGGCACTCCACAGCAAGTAACCGACCAGTTAAATAATTTAGTAAATAGCGGTGCTATTACCGATGAAAACACAGCCTATAGCATTGAGAGCGCAACAAACGTAATATTCAGTCAACAAAGCAATATAGGAAGTTTGACAAATGCTCCAAATCAAGATTCGGCCACACCCCCTGTTAGTACCTCAACTACAACTGCGGAGACAGTAGGTAATACAAATTCTACGACTACTACAACTACAACTACGGATACCGGCGGCGGGTCTGTTACTAGGAAATTAAATGATGACGGCACCGTAACCACAACGGTAAACCCTGGCGCAAACAGCACTGTAGTAGAAACAACGACAGCACAAGCTAATCCAGATATAGGACCGCAACCTAATCCTGCAATCAATACGCCAGTACAGCAGGTCACTCCCGGAATTCAAACAACACAAAATGATACGCCGCAACTTACTGGAGCTGCCGACGGTGATTCTAATTCACAAAATAACCCTGCATCAAACCAACAGTCAGCGACCATGGTCAACACCACTGGTAATAACCCCACTGCATCAGTGGGCAATGCAACGTCACCACAAAGTGCAAGTGCGGCGCCGCAATCACCGTCACCAAGCGGAGCAGCCGGGGGGCAAGGAGCACCAGGTGCAAGAATGGATAACCCGCTGGGTAGCTTAGCTAGTTACAACTATGTAATCAGTCTATACACAATGACTCCTAGTGCCCATGATGCTTGGATAAAATCTGGTAGAAAAGATATTTCAGCACTTGCCGGCGCCCAATTAGGGCAAGCTGCTAATGGTGTATATTTGTTGTGTCAAAGCGGTGGCATTAATTCAGAGACTAGCCAGCGTGCACCAGGATTTAAGTATGACTACTACATTGACAATTTAAAATGTACCAGTCTTATTGCAGCCAAAGCATCAGGTGGAGATTTTTTTAACGTAGAATTTTCTTTTAATATAACAGAACCGTATGGATTTTCTTTTATAAAAAATCTAAGGGCAGCACAGTCTGTCTTGTATCAAGGGTCAGAAACTCCTGCATCTGGTACAAGTTCTGCAACCGCTACTGGACCGGTTGCTAATCCCCTTAGGGGAATGTATGTATTAGGTATTAAGTTTGTAGGATGGAATTTAGATGGTACGCCATCTGATGGTCAATCAACTTTTGGCAGCGGAGTCCTAGACTCAGCTGGATCGCCAAGTGGCCTATTTCAAAATTTTTATGATATCCAAATAACTTCTTGCACGTTTAAATTAGATGGTAAACCAGTGGTGTATAATATTACCGCAGTACCGCTTAATGTAGGAGCAGGATTGGGATCTAAAAGAGCTACACTAGATACTCAACTCAGTATTGAAGGTGGAACAGTAGATAATGCACTAAATGGTCGTTCGGGCGTGATAACTCAAATGAATAAAATGGAAGCAAACTTAAAGAAAAATAATAAAGTAGATTATGCGAATACTTACAAATTGACTTATCTTGGACCAGATGTGGATCTTATAAAAAAGGCTACTATAGTATCACCCGCAGACGTAGATAAGATAAAATGGGCTAATGCAAATGTGAAAAAACCCAGTGACTCTAATGCGGCTACCGCAGAAAAAGCTCCGCCTAACAATACTTCAAGAACCCTATCAATCCCTCCTGGCACAAACGTATCTGCCGCTATAGGAGATATTATAAAGCAAAGTTCGTATTTAACTAGCGCATTAAATACAATATACACAACGAGTCCTGAACCAACTAAGCAAGGTAGTCCACCGGCGCAAACTAATGCAAATCCAAAAAACATTGCTTGGTATAACTTGTCAGTAGAAACTACCAATCCAAGATGGGATAATAAAAGGGGAGATTGGGTATATGATATAAATTATGTCATAACAACCTACGACACTCCTGCTATTCAAACACCGTATGCAAGTTCTGCTGCCCCTTATCCCGGACCATACAAAAGATATGATTATTGGTTTACTGGGCAGAACAAAGAAGTAATGGGACTGACCTTTCAATACGATTGTTCTTACTTTTTAGGTGCAATGGATACCTCTAACGATCCCAATAATTCAGCTTCTAATAATAACAATGCTCCGATTGCCCCTAACAAGCAACCCGGAGGAACTACTAATTCAAAAATAGGTTCAGGTATGGTTGCACAAAATTCTTACACAACTTATTTGTATGATCCTGCAGCATATCAAAATGTAAATATGAAAATAATAGGCGATCCAGACTGGATAATGACTATTGCGCCCCCACCTGCTGCTAATAACGCTGCCGAAGTTTACAACAAATATTATGGACCAAACGGCACTTCAGTAAATCCAAACAGCGGTATGTGTTTTGTTGAGGTTAATTTTTTAGAAGCAGTTGATTATGATAACAATCTTGGATATTTGACATTAAATGATCAAATATACTTTGGATTAGGTTCACCAAGCTCTGGTCCTAAGCCACAAGGAATTATATTTCAAGTACTTCAAGTAGACAGTGACTTTGTTAATGGAAAATTCACACAAACAATGACTATGAATGGAACGCCGTGGCCTAATGCAGGAAAAGAATCTGGTGCAGACAGACCTGATTCTGCACAAACTACCTCTAATAGCGCCGCTAATTCTGGACCAACTCCAAGCGATAATAATGCTACATCACAAGCTACAGGTTTTACATCTGCAAAAGAACAGCAAAATGCAGCAGCAAGTGATGCACAAGTCAAATCAGAATATCAAGAGTATTTGGCTAACGGAAAGAATCTGCAAGCACTGCGAGCTAATACTCCCGCGCCAAAGACAACTCCAACTGGACCACAAGGTAAGCCCGTAGCAGACGGAGATGCAAGCCCTCCAATTGTATCTAATAAGCTTGGCTCGGCAACCGGACAAAATAGAACTGATTACTTCAGTAATACACCAGCTGTTAGCCCTATTACCGGAAGCCCTGCGCCGTCCCAGTTAACGAGAACGTAATATGCCTATAGACAATACATCTAGACCTAGAACAGTAGCCAAAATAAACAGAGTGAATGCCGGCGGCGGCTCTATGCCTGTACCCGTATTTGGTACAGTAAAGGATAATATAGATCCTACTAGATCGGGAAGAATACGAGTTTATATTGCAGGTGTCAATACTAACCCTCCGGAAGATCCCAACAGTTGGACAACGGTATCTTTCTTAAATCCATACTTTGGTTCGGTACAAGGAGAAGCAGGTAATACAGGATATGGCACGTTTAAAAGTAATCCTAGTTCTTATGGGCAATGGCAATCACCCCCCGACATAGGTTCAATAGTACTATGTATATTTGCTAACGGTGATCCTAATTATGGATTTTATGTAGGATCGGTAGCAGACCCAACTACATTACAAATGGTGCCTGCAATCGGTGCGGTAGATAATGTTGTACCTAATTCAGGTGAAGCTCAAAGTTATGGTGGAGCAACCAGACTCCCTATATCAAATATGAATACGAATAACACAAACATAGCAGATAGTCCACAATATTTAGGTTATTCAAAACCAATACAAAGCTATGTAGCAGCAACTATGTTTCAGCAAGGAATTCTCAGAGATCCTATTAGAGGTCCTATATCTTCTAGTGCTGTAAGAGAAACTCCTAGTAGAGTTGGTTGGGGAGTCAGCACACCAGGTAGACCAATCTATAGCGGTGGATATGATGATACTACTATTGCAAGTAATTTAAAAGATAGCCAAGGCGCGCAACTGCAAGTTGTGTCGCGTAGAGGTGGGCATACTATAGTAATGGACGATGGTGATATTATTGGCAGAGATCAATTAATTAGAATAAGAACTGCATTAGGGCATCAAATCACAATGAGTGATGATGGTCAAACCTTAATGATTTTGCACGCTAACGGACAATCATACATTGAATTAGGTAAAGAAGGTACAGTAGACATTTATTCTACCAATTCATTTAATGTAAGAACGCAAGGTGATTTAAATTTACATGCAGATAATAATATTAATATCAATGCTGGAAAAACACTGAACATTCAAGCAAATGCAATGAATATTAATTCAGAAACTACATTTAATCAGCGAGTTGGTACTGACTACGCACTTAGTGCTGGTGGAAAATTTACGGTATTAGCTGGTGGCGCATTGAGTTTAGGGTCAGGTGGGGATGCATCAGTAGCAGCCGGCGGCATCACATACATCAACGGTAGCAAAGTAAATTTAAATACCGGTCAATCAGGAACTCAACCACAAGCAGTAAACAGAATTACAATGATAGCGCAAACAGATACACTATTTGATAAGACCAAGGGTTTTATAGCAGCGCCCGCTAATTTACTAACTGTAGCTTCACGCGCACCTGCACACTGCCCATGGGCAAATGCAGGCCAAGGGGTTGATGTAAAGGTAAATCTAAATTCTTCAAGTAGCTTACCATCTTCGCCATCTACCGCAGTAAATAATGTAAATCAAACTGCCGCTTCCAACGGTACAGGAGGATAGCAATGTCAAGAAATAATAGATCAATCCACTCATATCTACTATCCGCAACGCTAACACCCGAAGCAATATGTTCTCAACCGGCTACTATGCCAACCAGCAATTCTATCAATGGAACCGCAACTGCTGCGCTATTGGCAACCATGCAGCAAACAACCGCATCGAATATTGATACAGCCGCTGCTGCATCCACTGGTTTTGCGATAGTTAATGGTGACTGTTGCTCGCCAACCATTAGTCCAAATAGCGTACCGCAAGTTGTTATAGGGCAGTATGGCATGAATCCCAAACAACTAGAAACTGCTGGGTTAATAAAACCCGGATCTTCGACTATGGTAAATTCGGTTATTGCAGGTGGCACATGCGATCCTGCAACAGCCATGCCTCCAAATATTTGGACTGGTAAAAATGGAATAAACAGTTTAGATGATTATATAAACAGTACTCCTGCTCAAGCAAGTGCAGCAGTTGCAATGTTGCAGCAATCTCAAACACAATTGACTAAAGCCGGGGTTATTACTGGACAGGAAGATTCTTCACAAATATCAGGTTTGATATTATCCGGAGCAACAATAGGAGTAGCGCAAACAATTAATACTATAAATTCTGTTAATAGCCTAAACACAAACGCTACTACTATCATTAGCCCGTCATCAAGCTCAACTGGAGGCGCAATTGGTGCAATTAATAGTGCCAACGGTCCGGCTAACTGCGATACTGCTGGATTAACTAACGTTACTAATACCTTGCAAGGCGTATTAAATGGAGCTGCTAAAGTAGCTGTAGGTACAGCCCTAATATCAGGCGCTACTAGCAGCATAATGTCTGCTATTAATAAAGGAAATTTTGCAGCTAGTTTATCATCAATATCTGCGGGATCGATTGCTGGCTTAAGTTTATCGCTCAGCGCATTAGCTAAGATACCAAGTTTATCTAGTCTAACATCTGCAACTAGAGGAGCATCTGCCGCTGCGTTTTATGCTATAGCATCTAGCTTTAAGCCAATGACAGCGGGTATTCCTCAAAACTTAACAATGTTAGCTAGGGAGGCAGCGGCAGTTACTGCCACTGCCGCTAGCATAGGTGCTTCGCTAAACAGTGTGGCAGGCTGCACCCCTTTGCTAGCTTTGCCAAGCACCGGGTTGACTGGACTAGCAGCCATAGCTGGAGCCGCATCAAACGTATTAGGTGCTGCGTCGGGCGTATTAGGCGCGGCGTCAGGTGCAATATCAGGCGCATTGGGGGCGGTTAGCGGAGCAGTTGCCGGAGCAGCGGCAGGTGTACTTAATGCTGTTGACAACGCAATTGGCACCGCGCTAGGAGCAGCCAACACATCTCTTATCGGGTCACTTGGTTGTGAAGCCGCTCCTGTCTCGGCTGCGTTAGGAAGCGTTGCCGGATCGCTTACAAACTCAGTAAACCGAGCAGCAGTGACAACCGTCAACAACGGATTACGCAGCGTAGCCGGCCCAATTTTATCAGTTACTGGGTCCATAAGCGCGGCGAGTGGTTCGTTAAGTGCAATTAGCGGCTCACTAAGCAGCATAAGCGGTTCTCTAGGGGGAATTGAGGCACAATCGTCGTTGTCAACATTAGGAGCTTCTAGTTCATCTATTGGTTTTGCAAGTTCGGAAACCGCAGTAGGGGGATTTGCAAGCACAGGCTCATTGCTCAATAGTAGCGCATCCGGACTGCAACAAGCAGCAATCTCAGTAAGTTCTGGATCATTGCAGGCTTCAGTATCGGCAACGGCTAGCGGAATTGATAACTTACCCGGCGGATCAGGGGCTATCTCTTCTATTATAAGCAATTCTCCTATTTCCCCAACAACAATTGCCGGATTGGGAGCTATCTCGGCATTAGCGGGCCCTTGCTCTACTATTGGCGCCGCCGCAGGAGCAGCAGCTTTGGCTGCAAGTGCTATTGATGCGGTTTCAGGGGACTTACTAGCACTAGCATCTGCGGGATTATCTGCAAGTGCATCTGCGAAATTACAAACAGCCATAGCGTCGATTGGATCCGGCGGCCCTTCACCAATAAAAATGCCTACTGTAGCAGTGAATACCGTAGACCGCGCTACAGTTACTGCTACCGTTAACTCATTATTAGGAGATCCGAATATACCTGCACCCAATTATTTAGGTGAGGTTTCGGCTTCGGCTGTTACTGCATTAGAGCAAGTACAACAACAAGCAGATGCAGCAGTAGAATCAGTAGTTCAAATAGATGCTTATGATGCTCAACTACAGGCCGCTTATGAGGCATATGATCAAGCAACTCAAAGTTACCCTCAAGGAGATCCTCGCATTCAACAAACATACCAAACTTACCAATCTTTATCAACTTCGCCGCAATTAACACAATTATATAGCCAAGCTGATATTAATACCTATCAGGTTTAATAAATAATAATATGTCTACATATATCGGATTTTCAACTATTTTAGCCAACGAACCCAGAAGTACTAATGCCAAGATTGGTAATCAAAACGGTCCGGGAAGTTTAGTAAAACCTCTTTCTTATGGTAATAAATTTAAGTTAGTCGATCATCAACTAGTATTAAGGGACTTTTTAAATGCCCTTAACATACCACTTGGACAAAAAGTAGGACAACCACAGTATGGAACAACGCTTTGGTCATTTGTATTTGAGCCAAACACAGCAGATGTTCAGTTTCAATTAGAAAATGAAATTAAAAGAATAGCAGGTTTGGATCCTAGAATCCAATTAGGCTATGTAAAAGCTTTCCCACAACTCAATGGAATACTTTTAGAAGTACAAATGGCTGTAAATCCATTCAACGACCCCGCAATATTAAGTATTTTCTTTAATCCTGCCAATAACTCAGCAGTATTGCAGTAATCTTTAAAAGTCGTATTTTTTGTACTGATAAATAATAAAAACGGTACAAATTATGGCTGTAGCAAGTAATAGACAATCTAATCTTTTTGGTATTAATCACTGGCAACAGATATACCAAACCTATGCTGGTGCGGATTTTACCAGTTATAATTATGAAACATTGCGAAAGAGTTTCATAGATTACCTACAGATTTATTATCCAGAAACGTTCAATGACTACATTGAAAGTTCTGAATTTATTGCATTGCTCGATGTTATGGCGTTTATGGGTCAAGGGTTGGCATTTAGAAATGACTTAAATGCCCGTGAAAACTTTATTGACACCGCAGAGCGTAGAGATTCGGTTGTTAAATTAGCAAACTTAGTTAGCTATACTGCTCAACGTAATCTAGCCGGTCAAGGCTTCTTGAAGGTAGTTACAATACAGACAACACAAAATATCACAGATATCAACGGGATAAATTTAAGTAATATTCCTATATTATGGAATGATCCAGCTAATCCAAGTTGGCAAGATCAGTTCAACACGATTATCAATGCAACATTAGTAAACGCGCAGTTTGTAGGTCGTCCCGGCAATTCTAAAGATATTTTAGGGATAACAACTAGTGAATATGCTATTAGCATTCCACCTACAAGTTTGCCAATCGTCCCGTTCAACGCCACAGTAGATGGTAACACGACTAATTTTGAATTAACTAGTATGACTAGCGTAGGAGAAGACTACCTGTATGAAATCCCCCCTGCACCATCTGGACAGTTCAATATACTATATCGCAATGATCAATTGGGGTATGGTAGTCCGAATACAGGATGGTTCTTTTACTTTAAGCAAGGGTCGTTACAGAATTACACATTCAATTTAGCTCAACAAATTGCCAATCAAGTGATCAACATTGGAAATATTCAGGGTGTAAACAACACAGATACTTGGTTATATCAGCTAAGCACAAATAATGGTACACCTTCGCTTTGGACCCAAGTACAAAATGTGTACGCTAATGCTTATTTACAAGCAGTAGCCGAAGGCTCGCAGCGAGCGATCTTTTCTGTTAATTCTGGGTTCAACGACATAGTAAGCTACGTGTTTGGCGACGGTGTGTTTTCAGAAATACCAGTTGGTAACTTCTTAGCTTATGTGCGCGCCGGCAATGCATTGACTTATACAATTTACCCTAGCGATATGCAAGGCGTTAACATAGCATTTTCTTATGTTACTCGTTTAGGTACATTAGAAACATTAACAGTTGGACTAGAACTACAAGAAACTGTTTCTAATGCACAGACTAGAGAAACGATTGGCGACATTAAGCAGCGTGCTCCAGCTGGGTATTATACACAAAATAGAATGGTAAACGGACAAGATTATAATAACTTCCCGTACTCTTATTATAGTTCTATTATAAAATCTCAGGCTATTAATCGAAGTTCTATTGGTATTTCAAAGAATATAGACTTACTAGATTCTACTGGCAAGTACTCAAGCACTAATTCATTTGGTAGTGACGGTGCGCTGTATCAAGATGCAGCTCTTGGCTTTCTAACACTAACTATTAATTCTAATAGTGATATTATAGTATTCTTGACATCAACCCTGGCAGCGGCGCTAGCTGATAACAGAGCCAATCAATATTATGTACAATATTATCCTAGATATGCAATTAATGCAAATACTACACCAGGAACAATCATTTGGCAAACAAGTTCAGTTGATGCTAGTAGTGAATCAGGCTATTTTTATTACACTACCGGAGATCAAAATACACCTGTACAATTGGGCGTGTACTCAACTAATAATTTACAATATATAACAAAGGGCGCACTGTTATATTTTACTGCACCTTCTGGTTACTATTTTGATTCTAATAACAGATTAGTAGCAGGAATTGCCGGACCAAATAATATTACTGGGTTTTGGACAACAGTTCTTAATGTAGTAGGTGATGGTAATAATAACGGTTTAGGTAGTTTTAGTAACGGAACAGGACCTGTCACATTAAACGGCTACGTGCCAACGGGTGCAATACTATCTAATAACACTATACCAACAGTGATTCCTGTATTTGATAATGCATTACCAGCGGATATAATACAAGAAATTACTATCAAATTACAATTACAGTTAAGCTTTAGTTTAGTATTCAATAATGCTATTCCTATAAATCAAGTTCGTTGGTCACTTAGTTATTATGGTGATCCTACGGCTTTTATAAATTTTGCAGCATCGGGAAATGGGCCTGTAAACAATTACACAGTGACATATCAGCAATTAACTTACTATTTTGGCAGTGTAGCAGATACTCGCTTTGCTCCACCAAGTGGTACGGTTATTTATGATCCCTTTTCTGGAAAAATTCTGCAAGACTTTATTAATATATTGCCAATCAACACCTTGCCTGGATCTTCGTATCCGTTAAGTACTCCTGTCATAGTCAACATAGTAGGACAACCAACTGAACCTGACGGCTATACAGATGATTTTCAAGTCGAAGTTTCAGCTACAGATACAAATAATAGTCAACTCATTTTAAATCCTGACTTCTTTAATTTCGTTACTGGATATCAGCAACAAGGACAAAATTTTGGTGTTTATGTATTCTTTCAACAGATTGTAGATGCAACTAACTTAGCAAGATATCGAATTATACCAACGTCTAAGGTAGTATACCAATATGCGACTAACGCTCAAATAGAGATAGTAAAATACGATTATCCACTTGGGCAATTATTCTTTGCATACGGTGAGACAAATGTTTCAGGTAGAATTGGTAATTTTTATACTACTGTACAAAATCCTAGTGTAACTACTCCCGACTTCATACTAATTATTCAACCACAATACTCAGTAGACACCGGGAGACAGGGTTTAGACTTTCAATACAGACACAATTCTAACAACACAACACGAATTGATCCAACTACAACAAATATTATTGATTTGTATATTGTAACACAATCCTACTATACACAATATCAAAATTATATTCAAGATACTACCGGTACAATACCTAAACCTAACATGCCTACAATTGATGAATTAAATCAAGACTACGGTAAACTACAAGATTTTAAGATGGTTAGTGATAGTTTAATACCTAACAGCGTGGTGTTCAAACCATTGTTTGGACCTAAAGCAGATCCTGCGCTACAAGCTACTATCAAGGTAGTTCCAGTTGCCGGCACAAACGCAAGCAATAGTGAAATTATTAGCTCAGTACTCACAGCAATGAATAATTATTTTAATATAAATAATTGGAATTTTGGTGATACTTTCTATTTCTCCGAGTTAGCAGCGTACTTACATAATAATGTTGGTCAATATGTAAGCTCTGCGATATTGGTTGCAAATAATCCAAATCAATCGTTTGGTTCATTATATGAGATTCAATGCGCTCCTTATGAGATATTCGTTAATGCAGCCACCGCAAATAGTATTGTGGTGATACCGTCATTGACAGCAGCAGAACTACAAATAGCGTTATAGGTTTAAAATAAATGGCAACAGTAATTAGAACATTGGACTTCTTACCCGAGATATTTCAAACACCCACAAACCAACAGTTTTTGAGTGCAACATTAGATCAATTGGTAAATCCACCAAACCTACAACAGATTCAAGGTTATGTAGGTAATAGATTTGGATATGGGGTAAATGCTAACGATCATTATGTAACTGAGCCAGACGCCACACGAACAAACTATCAATTAGATCCGGGTGTAGTATTCATTGCTTCGGCAGATTCAATTAACCCGCCTGCAGGAACTGCCACAGATTTTATCAGTTATCCCGGAATGCTAAACGCTATTACTACAGCAGGTGGATTAGCTAATAACAATAGTAGATTGTTTAACTCTCAATTTTATTCTTGGGATTCTTTCACAAACTTAGATCCATTAATTAACTTTAATCAATACTACTGGGCACCACAAGGCTTGCCTGCTGTTACAGTAGCAGCAGCAACAGTATATGATGCGGCAAGCTATATTGTGACTCCTGAAGCAGACGGCTATAAAATTTCTGTAGCAGGTACAGGTTTTGGTAGCATTAATCCTACTCTTACCTTTATTAGAGGTGGCACCTATACGTTTTATGTTAATCAATCTACTCAATTTTGGATTCAAGGAGAGCCCGGTGTATTAGTTGCTAACCCATCAAATCCTAGTCAAAATGTTCGGCAGATATATGGTGTAGAAAATAACGGTGCTAAAAACGGAACTGTAACATTTACAGTACCCGCTGCTGATGCACAAAGTCAATATAGTTCTTTACAGGGAAATAATTTAGTAAGTGTAGTTAGTAATGTGCCGTATCAGGCTATCAATGGTCAGCTAGTATCATCTTTGCGTGGTATCGACGGAGTAACATCGTTAAATGGCTTGACATTAATGTTCTATAATACTGGTATACCAAATGAAGAAGGATTTACTGGTAGTTTCTTTGACAACGGTCAAAATGGACAAGCATACGATACTAACGACAATACGCTTACAACCCCGCAATCAATTAACATTACTGCAACAGCAACATCTGGCAATTTGATAACCTGTAGTTCAACAGCGAACTTAGTAGTAAATCAAGCAGTAACATTTACTGGAACTGCATTTGGTACTTTAATTCCTTCTACATCAAATAATGATGTCTTGTATTTTGTTTCTAGCATTACTTCTCCTACACAATTTACAGTAGCTCTACAATTGAATGGATCTGAAGTAGTAATGCAAGATGCTGCAGGATCTATGACTTGCAATATTAATCAAGGGCTATATCAACAAGGATATATTAGCCAAGTAAATTTCAATTTCTATAAGATTACCTATATAGGAGATCCATCTAATCCTATTATTAGTCTAAGCGTCGCCAGCGCAATACCGGTCAATCAAATTATTTCCGCAGTTTATGGTAACACCTATGGTGGCGCACGCTTCTTCTTAGATCAATATGGCAACATAGAAGAAATACCGTATATTTCAGCACCACTGAATACCCTTTATTATCAAGATGGTAGTAATCCAAATGCGGTAGGTGTTATAAATCTTATCGAAGCTAATATTTCTAATCAATTGAACGTAGATACTCAAATATTAGGTAAACCAAATTTTACATCAAGCAATGGTGTGGCATTTACTAACGGATTAAAAGTACAGTTTAATGGGGATGTAATCCCCACAAGTTACTTAAGTGGGCAGTATTATGTGCAGGGTGTTGGAATAGCAATCCAACTACTTCCAGTAACGGACTTTTCAGTTCCTGAACCATTCACCGGTAGTATTTATAACCTATGGGACTCTGCTCATTGGGATATTGATAATTTTGATGACACCCTTTATATTCCTACAGTTCCCGACTATATCACAATTGCTAGAGAGGCATTGAATAGAAACCCATGGTCACGCAGTAATCGCTGGTTTCATATTGATGTGATCAAGGCCACCGCACAGTATAACAATAATCCAGCGATTGTTACATCTTACGCTACTCAAGAAAATAAAGCGGCTAGACCAATTATAGAATTTTATCCAAACTTAGAACTGTTTAATTATGGAACAGTGGGCGTAGGCGCAATTGACTTTATAGACTTTAGAACTACTGATTGTTTGAATCTAGTAGCAGGTCAACCTGTGTATTATCCAGATGTTGATGTGTATACAAATTATAATGCAACTATTAATAATCCCTTTACAACTACTGCTATATTTACTACGCCTACTAATATAAATGGTAGTACTTCGTATGCACGAATGTTTGCAGTTACTGTTAACTCAGCTGGATTGTTTGTAGCGGTTGGGTATGATAGTAACTATTATCCATTATATGCCACATCACTAGATGGTAGCACTTGGACTACTCCTGCACTAATGAATGGCAGTACCTCTGTTGCACGAATGACTTCAGTTACAGTTAATTCTGATGGCTTGTTTGTAGCAGTTGGATATGGTGGCAGTAACTATCCAATCTACGCCACATCTAGTGATGGTAGCACTTGGACTACTCCAGCAGTAATTAACGGTAGCACTACTAGTGCAACAATGACCTCAGTTGCAGTTAACTCAGCCGGACTATTCGTAGCGATCGGGTATGATAGTAACTCTTATCCATTATATGCCACATCACTAGATGGTAGCACTTGGACTACTCCTGTTTATATGAATGGTAGCACCGCTGCTGCACAACTATATTCAGTAGCAGTCAATGCTGCTGGCTTGTTTGTAGCGGTCGGGTACGATAACAACTATTATCCATTATACGCCACATCACTAGATGGTAGCACTTGGACTACTCCTGCACTAATGAATGGCAGTACTGTCCCTGTATACATGCAGGCTATAACGGTTAATTCATTTGGGTTATTTGTAGCAGTTGGTTCTGATCAATCAACACGTTTACCTAAATATGCTACATCAACTGATGGTAGAACTTGGACCACACCCGCTAACATGAATAGCAGTAATCCCGCTGCTAACATAAATGCAGTCACCGTAAGCAGTGATGGATTGTTTGTAGTAGTTGGAAGTTATCTTAGTGGTTCTGGTAATGCTTTATATACAACATCAGTAGATGGAAGCACTTGGACAGCTTTTACAACAATGGGCGGCAGTGCTACTACGCAAACTCCGTTTGGGGTCGCAGTTAACTCTGATGGACTAATTGTAGCAGTAGGCTTCAATGCCAGCGATACCCCTATCTACGCTGATGCAATAATAACACGAATTGCCGATACCACCACTACTGTAATTGTACCGGCAAACGCAGTAACTGGCACCTTTGTAGTGGGCATGTACATTAATGATTCATTAAATATATTGCCACCAAATACTCAAATTACTAACATTGAGGGCACCACAACATTAACTCTTACAGTATCATGGTTGAATCCTGCAATAATCGTAGGTGAATCAAAGATTTCTATTGTAGCTGATCCTAAAAGTAACACTAATTACGCACTATTTTCAGGAGCCAGAGTTCTATTTGCAGCCGATCCAAAAGAAAATACAAAAATATATGTTGTAAGTTTCTCTACAATATCAGAAGGGTCTACTCCGGTTATAACTCTTTCAGAAGCTCCAAATGGTAATCTTTTAGAAAATAATGTACTAGCAGTAATTAGAGGGTATAATTATCAAGGTTATAGTTTTTGGTATAACGGATTAAAATGGATAAAAGCACAACAAAAAATTACTGATAATCAAGCTCCTCTATTCGATGTGTTTGATTCTAGTGGAATAAGTTTCGGTGACCGTGCATATTATGTAGGCACCTCATTTAAAGGCTCAAAATTATTTGATTATGCGGTTGGCACCGGACCAGATGACCCAGTGTTGGGATTCCCGTTAAGTTATAGTTTGGTCAACAATATAGGCGATATAAGTTTTGATGTAACGTTCAATTCTGATACTTTTACATACGTGAACAGTGCTGTTCCCGTTACTAAAAATATTAATACAGGATTTGTTTACAATACTATTGGATTGCATGACCACACTAGGCTATTAGGTTGGCAAACAGCAGTAGGTCCTAGTGTACAATATCAAATTTTTGAATTTAATTATGTACGAAATTATGTAACGCCAAATAATACTTTTCAATTAGATGTTGCACCAATAGCAATAGGTGTAGAACCTTGGCCAACATTAGAAGTTTATGTAAACAATATTTTACAACCATCTACTAATTACACTGTTACGACTACAAGTACCACTACCACTGTAGTAATTAATATTCCTAACAGCATAACACACACACTAGTTCAAGTTTTAATATTAAGTGACCAAGTGAGTAATACTGCATTCTATACAATACCCATCAACTTAAGTAATAACCCGTTCAATACTGATATTACAACTACAAATGTTGGTGATATCAGAAGGCAATATGCTAGTATCTTCAATAACTGTCCAAATACTACTGGTCAACTACTAGGTCCTAACAACTACAGAGATTTAGGCAATCTAGTACCATATGGCAATGCTATTATACAAAATAGTGCATCATTAGTATTGCCGGCAATATTCCTGCGTAATTTAAATTACAATATATTTGATTCTTTGGCTTATAATAGCAAGAAATATGTTGAATACAAAAACTTAATTGTTTACACAGTTAATAATTATCCGTTCGATCAGCGGTATGATCCTGCCTATGTGTTGAATACTGCAATAGACCTCATAACCGCAACTAAAGATAATTCTCAATCATTCTTTTGGTCTGACATGATTCCTGCTAAAGCACCGTATGCATCTAATACATACACCTTTAATAGTAATCTACAACAAACAATTTATCCTTTAACACAGACTTATAATTTTGAAACAGCAAATTACAATGGCGTATTAGTGTATGTAGCTAGAACAATTAGAGGATTGACAACTACTAAACAGCTAGTTATGAATCAAGAATATACCGTAAGTACAACAGCACCGTCATTAAGAATCACCATTGATTTAATCCCCGGTGATGTTGTAACAATTAATGAGTATAATCAAACTTATGGTAGCTATGTACCAAATACTCCTACTAAATTAGGGCTATATCCTGCATTTATTCCCGAAGTTGTATTAGATAATGGTTATCAACAGCCAACGTATTTTATTAAAGGACACGATGGTTCATATAATAAATTGTATGGTGATTATATTGCTGCTACCGATACTCTAGTAGACTTTAGAGATCAGGCACTATTAGAATTTGAAAAGCGTGTTTATAACAATCTTAAGTTAAGTAATACAATTCCAGTTCAAGCATACGAAGTGACTCCGGGTTTCTTTAGAAACACTGGCTACTCGTATGATGAATGGTTAGAAATCTATACGCCTGGATTCTTAAATTGGGTAGGACAAAATAGGTTAAACTACCAGCAACAATTCTATGATGCCAATAATCAGTTTACTTGGAATTATAAAAATACTACCAATAAAGTAGATAACACATTAATATCTCCTGGATACTGGAGAGGAGTGTATAGTTACTTTTATGATACAACAACACCTGAATCTACACCATGGGAAATGCTAGGCTACGTTAATGAACCAATTTGGTGGACAGAGCGTTATGGTCCTGCTCCTTACACTAGTAACAACTTAATTCTTTGGGGTGACTTAGCCGCCGGCTTAGACTGGAATAACGGTAATCCTGTAATAATCCCCAAAGCAGTGCGTAATGGATTATTGAAGGTTTTACCAGTAGACAGTCAGGGTAAGTTAGTATCACCTTTTGTTAGTGTAGTAAAGAATTATTATACTCCATCACTCGATACTAATTGGGTAGTAGGAGATGACGGTCCCGTAGAATTCAGCTACAGAAGAAGCAGTAGTTGGCCATTTGATTTAATGCGTATATTAGCGTTGACTAAGCCAGCCGAGTTCTTTAATTTAGGGGTATGGGTAGACGATTACAAGTATAATTTAGAGTTTAATCAATATCTAGTAAACGAAAGAAGTCACCTAGTACCTAATCAGATTCCCGTCTATGGTTTAGGGACACCTGTAACAAGTTATGTTAACTGGGTGGTTGATTATCAAAAGCAATATGGCATTAATTCTACTGCTGCAATTACAAACATTTTAAATAACGTAGATGTAAGATTAGTTTATCGTTTAGCAGGGTTTAGTGATCAGAACTTACTGAATTTCTATATTCAGAGTACTAATCCTAACGCTAATAATTCATCATTGCAAATTCCAAATGAAAGCTATAAAGTATTACTCTACAGTAATCCGCCATATGGTATACTACAGTACTCAAGTGTGATCGTGCAACTTACTACACAAGGACAATACGCTGTGTTTGGTAATTCACAGAGTGCAGCGTATTTTACAACGTACTTACCAAAAAATGATGGGCATGTCAGTACTATAAAAATTGACCAAATAGCAGTAAAGGTAGCCGATAATTACACCACTACAGAAGAGATAGTACCGTATGGTACTATATTTCAAACACCACAAGCTGTGGCGATATTCTTAGCTAGTTACGGCGCTTATTTGCAAGCTAGCGGAGCGACTTACGAATATCAAGCCGGTGCAGTTCCAATCACTTGGAGTCAAATGGTTGCAGAATTCCTGTATTGGGTACAGATAGGATGGCAGCCTGGTGCGGTAACAACATTAAATCCTGCAGCATATGAACTTACGATTGATAAACAAGATCAAATTGTACAACCATTGAGTGTGCAGGGTGCAAACTTTGTACTAAATCAAAACTTGTATCCAATAAAAAATTCTGACTTGGCTATTACAAGAGATGGAACACACTTTAGCGTAACACCACTAAACCAAGGTGATACTATCAGCTATGGTCAGTTTAATTTAAGTAATTTTGAAAATGCCTGTGTATTCGACAATTATACATTATTTGGAGATACCATTTATGATTTAATAACAGGAATAAGACAAAACAGAATTTATGTACGAGGGGCTAAAACTGCGGGTTGGAATGGAACATACAACGCATCTGGATTTATCATTAATCAAAATAATGTTAAACAGTGGTTACCTACCGCAAAGTACACTAAAGGACAGATAGTACTTTATAAGAATCAATATTGGATTGCTCAAGACATTGTGCAACCAAATGCAACCTTCCAGCAAAAGCTTTGGGCTCCATCAAACTATAAATCAATTCAAACAGGATTGCTACCTAATTCAAGTACCAACTCGTTAGATAGCACATACTATTACAGTAATGATCAGACTGCACTTAATCCAGACGCTAACTTATTAAGTTACTCATTGATTGGATATAGGCAGAGAGATTATGCAGCAATAGCTGACTTGACCGATGTTACACAAATCAATGTCTATCAAAATCTAATCAAGACCAAAGGCAGTACGAATGCTATTAGCGCATTTAAGGGAGCAACTTTACCACAAGGCGGAATTAATTACAATATACATGAAAACTGGGCTATATTAACTAGCAATTTTGGCGGTGTATTAAACAATAGTTATGTTCAATTCCAACTTAATGCAGCAGTACTGAGCGGCAATCCATTCATCGTGGGGTTAACAGATGGGGTATACACACCTGGGGTAGAACAAGAAGTACCTTTATATGCATTATACAATTATAACTATAATTCACCACCGACTAATCCTAATGTATTGCCTACAGTAAGCCAATATGTACCATCTACATTGTTCCCCGATGCAGGATATGTAAATTTTAATGATGTCAAGATGTCAGCATATTTTTACTCGCAGTTAGCTAGTGCGACTAACCAACAAGGTATGGTTGTTCCACTAACTAATTTTTACGTAGGTGATTATGTTTGGTTAGCTAACTACTTGAATCAGTGGAATGTTTACACTCCAATATCACTTGGATCAGTAGTTCAAGTAAGTAATAATTTAAACAATACTTGCACGGTGACATTCTCACAAGTACATGAGTTAAAACAATATGATTTGATTGCTATCGCAAATTTCAATAATGCAGTAAATGGATATTATACGGTTACCAATGTAGTAAACAATTACCAAATTACTATATTATTAACATTAACCTCAAGTTCACGCCAAATTGTAGGTCAGGGTGTTGGTATGTATTTGTCGTCACAACGAGTAACTACACCTGCACAGATCGCAAATCTTCCATTAGCTGCGTCTGAGTTTGTCGATAACGTTGTTTGGGTAGATACTAACACTGACGGTGGCTGGGCAGTATATCAAAAGACAATTAATTATAGCTTTGAAGAAGAGATCACTCAACCAGATAATATTAGTCAGTCATTTGGCGCAGCAGTTGCTTATAATAGCAGTTTAGGTGGCTATCTAATAGGTGATCCCAATAATAGCAATGTATATAGATACGATTATAACGCAGGTACTGGCGGATATGATCTATTTCAAACTCTTACTTATGGATCTGGATTTGGTGCTTCGGGATTAGGTGCTGCGATAGTTACTAAACAAAACATTTATGCAATAACAGCGCCGACTGCTACCCAACAATATCGCGGGGTTTACCTCTATGTACTTAATAATTCTATATTATCAGATAACCTAGTACCCTATCAACAAATTAACACGGATCTTTACCGCCCGTATTCAATCGCGCTATCTGGAGACACTAATTGGTTGTATGTAGGATTAAGTACAAGTACAGAAGAAGGTGACCTTAGCCAAGTTTGGGTATACCAAAAACAAAATATACTAGTGTCTGCCAACAACATGCAATATGGTCAGACATACACTATTGTTAGTGTTGGTAATACTGACTTTACCACTGTGGGTGCAATAGAAAATAAAGTAGGCATTTCATTTCTTGCTACAGAAGTTGCCCCCGGTGGTACTGGAGTAGTAACCCAATCTAACTATCAACAGGTTGCAACAATAGATGCTCCGATTTCTATTGGCGGCACTTATCGATTTGGTAGCTCATTAGCAACAGACTATTATGGTGAAAAATTAATAATTGGCCAACCCGATCTTCCTTATAGTGGGGATGTGAGTAACTGGGGAGCCGCGTATGTGTATGATAGAAGTGTTCAAAATTTTCAATCACAACATGAATCACGGACTACTACCAATCCGCAACCGCAATTTTTTGACCTAACATGGGTGCCAGCAGAAAATCCAATTCTCGGCAGTCAACCACCGCAGTTTATCGGAACAACCACTGTATCCGCTTCTAATTACATTGGATACACCGCTACTGTGGCTCCATTCAATCTGTCTTATTACGCGCAAGGAACTCCTGTAATTTTCTCAGGTGGAAATTTGGGTTCTTCTGGATTAAAAAATAACATAATATATTACTTAAATGAAATTGCAGGATCTTATTTTACTGTTGTGGCCTCATTTGAAGATATTGGTACCAGCAACAACGTACCAGTTAACGATGATTCTGGATTGTCATTTAGAATATATTTTCAGTTCGATCCTATAATGGTGTATTTAAATGGAACTGTAGTAGATAGCAGACATTACGGAGTAATATGGGATCTATCTGGCGAATATGCTCAATTGGTATATACATCCCCGCTAGTAGCGGGAGATATCCTTACTGTAAGTGGTAGCAACTTTACGCTAACACAAACTCTTACAACTCAAAATACGCCGCAAGTTGGTGTACAATTTGGCACCTCAGTAGACATTACAACATACGGTAATGAAATAATTGTTGGCGCCCCTTTTGAATTGACACAGCAATTGGTTGAAGGTGCAGTATACAGATTTACAAATAGCGGAAGCAGTTATGGACAAGTAATTGGTACCGCACCAGTATTTACTTCAGCACCTCGCGTTATATTAATTAACGGATTTGCGGTAACTATACCTGCAGGAGCAGATGCTACACTTGCAGCAAGTACTATTGTAAGTGCTAGCATCATCAACGTAACAGCTAGTGCAACGACTGACAACACCTTAATTATTAATTTAATTGATGTTGCACTTGCCCCAGTCGATGAAAAATTGTCAATAACTACAGTAGACTCACTTGCATTTGATGAATTGGGCATTCAAATTTACACACAAACTCAAGTAGTATTGTGCCCTCATACTGAAGGAAGAACTCAATTTGGTACAGTAGTTAAATTTAATGAGTCAGGATCGTTTGTAGCCAGTGCGCCAGTTGGCACCCGTTATGAAGATACTACGTTTGATGTTGTATTATATCCTGATCAAGATACCATTTTTGACAACAATACTACCCAGTTTATTGATACTTATCCAAATGCTGGCGCAGTCTACATGTTTGACTATTTGGGTGTCTACCATGAAACTATCTATAACACCGGCGCATTCGTGTATGCACAAAGTGTGAATGCTACAAACTTAACATACGGCCCTCAGCCAAGGTACGGTACATCACTAGACTTTGTTGATAACAAAGTAATCGTTGGCACTCCAAAAATGTATAATTATGATACTAATGCAACTGCATTAATTTCAAATGTAACATACACAATTGTATTTGTAGGAACAACAGATTTTACATTAATCGGGGCATCATCAAACACTGTTGGAACAGTATTCACTGCTACAGGACCCGGTACCGGCTCAGGTGTCGCCACAGACGGACAGTTACAAAGTTACGGGCAGGCGGTTACTTATAGTAATCCAATTGGAGTGCAAGACTGGGAAGTATATAGACAAACATCAGCTATTGTTGATACATCGCGTATTGGATATATGCAAATTTTCAGCGCACAAACTAATAATACACTAGTAAACTTAGATTACTTTGATCCATTGCAAAATAAGTTGTTAGGTGCAATAGCGGAAAATATAGATATAATTTCAAACACTGACCCTGCAAGCTATAATAACGGTAATGTCACCCAGCGCGGGTTAGTTTGGGGAGCAGAGCATGTAGGTACTCTTTGGTTTAACACTACAAATGTTAGATTTATAAATTATCACCAAGACGATGTGGTTTACAATAGTAAGTATTGGGGAGCCGTATTCCCAGGTAGTGATGTTGCAATCTATTCTTGGGTTGCAAGTAATACACCACCGGCAAATTATCAAGGTCCGGGAACACCTTATAGTATTAACTTATATTCAGTAGAACCAGTCTTGAATGCTTCACAAGCAGCAGTACCTACGTACTACTTTTGGGCAAGAAATACTAATATTATCTTCACTAAACAAAATAAAACGCTATCTGATAACGTGCTAGCATCATATATTAATAGCCCAGTAAATTCAGGTATTAGTTATATGGCTCCTATATTACCTAATGTATTCTCAGTATACAACGCACAACAATACTTAAATGGTAATGACAGTGTATTCAATATTGGGTATTCTACTGGGACAACTAATGATGAGCATCATACTGAATATGCCTTAATTAGAGAAAATTATGCTGAAGATTTCCTACCAGGACTACCCACATTAGTAAATCCTAACCCATCGTTACTATACCAACGACTTTTATACAGCTTGGCGGGGACAACGATATTCATAGGAAAACCACCGGATATTGTTACTGCACCTTCCCTTATTAAAGGACAAAGTTATCAAATTATCACTATAGGTACAACAAATTTTACTTTGGTCGGTGCAGGTCTTAATCCAAAGATAGGAGAAGTATTCACTGCTACAGGACCCGGTACCGGCACAGGCACAACGTTGTTTGTTGCTACCACATATGTTGTGCCCGATCCTTATTTGCCTATTCGCGTACAATCAGGTGTTTCTCCAAGACCGCAACAAACCTTCTTCTTAGATCGTCTGACAGCTCTTCAAAATTATTTTGAATTTGCAAACAATACACTGATTAAGTATCCTATTGCTGAAACAAGAGAAGGGGCTCCATATCTATATCAGGTTGGTTCTGCAAATCCAAGCAATAATAACTTGCCCTTCTTTAATACGGCTGATTACTGGGAGTTTGTGAACTGGTGGGCACCTGGATATGATAATTCTATTAGATCATCAACTGTAGTACCTTTCTATGCAGATTTGATAACCTTAAGTGTAGCAGAAGGTACCGTCGTAAAAGTACAAAATAATGGCGCTGGCGTTTCAGAGTGGTATATATTTGAGGGCGGAAATATATGGACACGTATAGGATTACAGAACGGGACCATACAGTTTAAGTCAAGTCTTTGGAATTATGTTAATGCCGGAACTGGCTGGGACGGTAATTTTTATGGTACTACCCCGTTTGATACGTATCCAAGTCAGGAAACATATTGGTTAGTTCGTGCGTTAACAGAACAAATCTACACTAATGAATTATTGATTTATAGAAATCAAAGCTTGATTTTATTATTCCAATATATTCAAAGTGAGTCGGTATCTTCACAAAATTACCTAACTTGGTTAAATAAAACCTCATTGGTGGATGTCTCGCATAATATTAGGGCATTATTACCTTACGAAGTCTATCAATCTGATAATCAAGACTTCTTGACTGGTTACTTAGCAGAGGCATTGCCTTACCATGTGTTTATTAAACAATTCGTTTATGTATATACGGGAAGCGAATTATGGCGAGGTAATATAACTGATTTTGATTTACCTGCGCAATATAACACCACTGTAGACCAGTTTATATCACCGCAACTTGTTTATAGCAATGCTGATGGTGTTAACACATATTTACCAACTGCTCCAATTTGGCAAGAATCAAATTATAGTCAGTGGTTCAACAATTATGGTTTAAGTTTAGTTGGTCAACCTAATTTCTTAATCAGTACTTTAGCTGCCTATATGAGTCTCGGCAGTTCTACTATTGTAGTGGCTAATGCATCTGGTTTTCCTTTAAACGGGGTTATCACGATTGATGCAGAACAGATCGCATATTCTACAGTAAACCGAGCAACAAACACCTTAACTAATTTAGTTAGAGGATACAACGGTACTAAAATTAGTATTCATTTACCCGGAACAAAAATCTACACTGATTTGCCAGCAGTATTGCTATTAAATGGCGGTAGAGGATATATTAATCCACCTAAGATAACTGCTTATATAGATACTTCTGTTTACCCGGCACCAACTGTACCTGCCCAATTAGCAGCTATAATGAGTTTAGATACGGTTGTGGGAGTCAATGTAATTAACCCGGGTCAAGGCTACGCAGTATTGCCAGAAATTATAATTGGATATTCTGAACAAATAATATTTGCAAGCTCAAGCGTTAACGTATTGCTTAATACTATTCAACTTTATGCACCGCTACTTCTAACAGGTGATTTAGTAAAATATGAGATGTCTCCTGGTGGTATGACTATTAGCGGATTGCAGAACAACCAATGGTACTATGTAAATGTATTACAAACTAGTCCCACTACTGTAATAGCACTATACACTACCTACGCAGATGCATTAAACGACACAAACAGAGTAGTGATATATAATCAAGGTTCTGGTAGTAATCATACACTAAATTTAGGTGCAAATGCATCTGCTATCACTTCGTCTGTTCCAGTAAGAGAAAATATTATATCGTTAAAATTTGATAGAACAAGCTATAATTCTCGCGTGTCAGATTGGACAGCCGATGCATTTTATGGATCATTCTTTGCAGGTAGCTTATCAAATGCAGAGCAACTGTCTAGCTCTTCAGTAATATTAGATAGTGCAAATCCTAATATTAATACAGTTTTAGCTAGTGAGCATGGCTGCTTGTTTGAGATAGTAGATGTTGGTAACAAACAACAGGTAGAATGGTCATCATTTATTCGTAATGTATATGCTACAGTTATGGCTACGAACTCAGTAAACCTAATAACTGACGGTAGCATGGCAAACGCATCGGGTTCTACTGTTGGTATGACAGTAGGGATGCCGGTAAAATTTACAGGCAATGTTGGCGCAAGTGGATTGGTAGTTGGCGTTGTGTATTATGTTGCCGAAATACTAAGTTTAACCGACTTTACTATATCAGAAACAGTAAACGGAAGCGTATTTCCGCTAAACGATCAGATTATTGCTACTACACTAACTTGTGCAGTGGCTCAAGTAATTAATACTGCAATTATAACAGTAAACTATCCCGGAATAAGACAAGTTACTGCTACAACTGCTTCCTCAACTAACCCAGTAAATAATACGAGGGGGTATCTCACTGTACCACTCTCTGAAGTTGGCACGGGAGGCACACAAGGATTCTATACAGGATTACCAGTATTCTTTGTTGGAAGTGTATTTGGTGGAATACGCGAAAATGACACATATTATGTTACCACAGTATTAGATAATCAAAATTTTACGCTGTCAACTAGTTCAACTCCATTGACTGTACAAGTCAATTCTACAACTTTTGGAACAACTATTATATTTGCACCGGCAATTGTAAACGGTGTTGTTTATCAAATTCGATCAATAGGCACTACAGATTTTACATTGATTGGAGCTAGTTCAAATACTATAGGTGTAGTATTCACAGCGAATACTAGCGTAGTTTCTGGTACTGGAACAGGTACTGTGCTATTAGGAACATTCTACGTAGGTGTAAATTCTACAACTGGACTTTCAAAAAATGATCCTGTTGTTATCAATAATATGGTTATTGCTGGCACACCAGTTACTAATTTTGGTAATATTGACAATTCTACAATATATTACATATGGAGTGTTGTTGACGGATTCAACATAATACTTTCTACCCAGTTTAACGGCGATCCCTTCCCGGTTACTACCGTACCTTCAACTACTGATATTGCATCAACATCCTTAATTGTAGGTGTTACATATACTATCACATTTGTAGGAACAACTGATTTCACTCTTGTTGGTGCATCATCAAATACTCTTGGAGCGGTGTTTGTAGCTATTGGTCAAACTACAGGAACAGGTACTGCATCTTGCAAGTCATACGCAACGTTAGTAGATCAGATAAACACGATACCATTAACTACTGCTAGCGGTGATATGACAATTAACTTATCATTACCGGTAAGCCCTGGCCAAGTAGATGGTCAACTGTTTACATTCTACGAAACTTCTAATGAGTATTATCCAATTACCAGTGGGGTATTTAGTAATCCGTTAACTGGAACAATTGATGCTACAGTTGCTATATTAAACTATGTTGCATTATCATCTGCTAGTAGTGTAATTAATTTCTATATAAATATGCCGCTGCAAGTAGGTACTAATATCGGCAATTTGACTACAGGCACAACTTACTACGTAACTGACATTGGAACTGTAAAAATAACGGTGACCAATACTTCGTCCAACAATCAATTAACTTGCAATAGTACTACTGCACTTTACGTTAATATGCCAATTATTTTCTCTGGTAACGGGTTGGATGGAATTGTGATTAGTCAAGAATATTTTATAAGCGAAATAATCGATGCTACCCATTTCACTATTAGTGGATCAATAGGCGGTAGCGTACTTATACTCACTACAGATAATGGTACTATGACAGGCACCGGAGCTACATACGTTACGGTATCTACTTCTATAGGCGGCGCAAATGTTGCATTAGCAGACGCTTCAGGGCCAGTAACATATGAGCAAACACCTATTGTATCTAGTATATTAGGAATTAGTTATTTGATTGGTGGATACTATGTAAACTTAGCTAATCCAGGCCAAGGTTATGCAGTCAGCAATATTATTACTGTAAGTGGAACTGATGTGGGAGGCTCGTCCCCCCTAAATGATGTTACTATCACTGTGGATGCTGTTAATAATTACGGAAGAATAGTAAGTGCAATTGTTTCGGGAACAATACCTTCAGTCCCTCAAAATAGTTATTATCTGCGGGTCACTGGAACAAACACATTTGAAGTATATGAAAACCCACTACTTACCGTACCAGTGAGCGGACTTGACTTCCCTTATGTGGGCTTTACCGCTACAACAGCAACGGCAATTATCGATATTCCCATAGGTTGGACTACTCCGGCATTAATAAATAATCCGTCTACCCTAGGTGTGGCCAATATGTCTATAGCGGTTAATTCATCTGGTTTATTGGTGGCCGTTGGTTATGTGTACGGGACTGCTGCGGTATATACCACATCTACGGATGATGGTATTACTTGGACTACTGTTACTGAAATGCCTAACACCGGTCCAGCAAATATCTTCATAAATGCATTAACAGTTAATTCATCTGGATTGTTTGTAGCAGTTGGATACCTTAAAAATGGTTTTGGAAATGATTATGCCGCATTCGCTACATCTACTGATGGAAGCACCTGGACTACTCCAGCACTAATGAACGGCAGTACTGCTACTGCACAAATGTATTCAGTAGCAGTCAATACTGCTGGACTTTTTGTGGCAGTCGGGTATAATGATACTAATTACCCAGTCTATGCTACATCAGCAGATGGTAGTACTTGGACTACTTCAGCATTAATGAATGGTAGTACTTCGTATGCACGGATGTTTGCAGTTACTGTTAATTCATCTGGATTGTTTGTAGCGGTTGGATATAATGGCAGTAACTATCCTGTATATGCTACATCTACTAATGGAAGCACTTGGACTACCCCAGCACTAATGAACGGCAGTACTGCTACTGCAATAATAACCTCAGTCGCAGTTAACTCAGCTGGACTATTTGTAGCAGTTGGGTATGATGGCAATAACTATCCAATCTACGCCACATCTAGTGATGGTAGCACTTGGACTACTCCAGCACTAATGAATGGTAGCACTACTATTGCAAATATGTCCTCAATCGCAGTCGATGCATCTGGACTGTTTGTCGCAGTTGGGTATGATGAAAGTGATTCTTCAATTTATGCTATATCTACAGATGGTAGTCTTTGGACTACACCGGCATTGATGGACAATGCTTATACTGCATATACAATCATGACCTCAATTGTAGTTAATGCAGTCGGAGAGTTTGTAGCGGTTGGCTTTAACGGTTCTAGCTATGTAATGAGCGCAAATTATCATCCAGGATTAGGAAATGGCATTCAAGTCACTAGTGTTGCTGGCTTTGAGGTTAATGATGCTGTTGCCTTTACCGGAGCAGTGTTTGGAAATATTATAGCTGGTACCATATATTATATTTTAACTATCGATGCACTAAACAATCAAATAACTGTCTCTACAACATTAGGTGGTACCACGCCATCACACACCGGCGCAACTCTGACTGGTTCAATGACAATGGCTAAAGTTGGGTCTTATACATTCTTGCCCGAACCGTTCTATTTTAATCAAAGCATTGTTAAATTCAATCATCAGTTGTACCGCTGCATTGTCAGCAACAACGACAAAGAATTTATATACGGTAAATGGGAGTTATTAGATTCTGGTGATAGTGCTATAAATGCACTAGATAGAATTGTTGGCTACTACCAGCCAACAGTTAACATGCCCGGTTTAGGGTATTATCAAGCATCTGCACTACAAGCAGGTGTGCCAAGTATTGATTTCTCACAACTATTGACTGGCACAACATATCCTAACAGTACATATATTGGTAATCCGTTTCAACCAGCTGATCAATTATTAATTGACGTAAAATTACAAGATGAGCCATTCTACCCAACTGATATTAGTTTAAATGGGATAGTTTATAACGGTACTACTTACATAGCAACTGCCAATCTTTCAACTGGTGCTGCTACTGTTACTAATATAACAGACAATACTTGGTTTGTGAAGAACTTGACTAGTTCAAACTCTGGATTAACTTCTATTAACTATAGTAGTGGTAGTTCTTCACCTGTATATATCGTAACTACTACAAATTCTGCTACTCCAATACTAAGAAGTCAGGATGCACGAATTTGGTCATCGTTAGGATATTATACAAATAATAACACTACAACATTAAACTTAGCAGGACTGGCGTTGTATGATTCCGCATATGGATTAATTGGCAGTGTAGGTGTTTATGTCGCAGTAGGCACTAGTATTATAAAAAGCGTAGACAGTATACATTGGACAGAAACGTATTCTTTTAGTAACTCTACTTTAGACAACATATTATATGGTGTTACTTATGCTAGTATTCCTGGATTTACTGGATTCGTTGCAGTAGGTGGAAATCAATATTATAGTATAATATTAACTAGCACTGACGGTGTTAATTGGATTTCGGCTAGTACGGCACTAAGCTATAATTCATTATATACGATAACCACTTCACTAACTACGCTGGTAGCAGTAGGGGAAAATGGAATAATTTACTATAGTTATGACGGACGTACTTGGTTTGGAGTCAACGAAACAAATGTAATTAGTACCAACGGTTCTAATAATATATTAACTGTAGGAAATACTGCAGGGCTATTAGTAAATCAAGAAATAAAGTTTACTTCTTCATTCGATGTTATAACATCGGGTACTCTTTACTATGTAAAAAGTATAGTAAGTTCTACACAGATCACACTAAGCACTACTTTTGGAGGAAGTGAATTAGATTTGACCGGTGAAAATCCTGCTATATTAACATTACTTTATGCAGCACCGCACACCGTTAATTTGACCAATATTAGCTACCTAAATACATCATTTGTAGCTTTAGGTAACAATGGATTACTGTTAACAAGTACAGACGGTATATCTTGGACTACACAGGCACCGGGCACAACTCAAAATCTGCATGATGCAACTTACCATGCAGGTACGTATACAGTAGTAGGCGATAACAACACAATTCTGCAATCTACTGATTTAATAACTTGGACAAATACCGCAAAGTTTACTATAGCACCTGCGGTGTACGATGTACAAGGTTCCTCATTTGCATCAGGCTTCGGCCCAGAAGAGCTAGTAGCCGGCGTTGTCTCTGACAATTTATCAATGATTGTTAACACTCTTCCTGGAACCAACTGGGATCCTGCGCAATATGCCCACACTGGCTACAACGTAGTGTCACTTCAGTTGACTCCTACAAGTTCAACTCAAACAGCTTATAGTTTTGCCGATGCTGTTCAAGTACCGGTACAAGTAGCAGTTTATGTAATCGATTATACTACGCAATTATGCACTGGCATTTATGTTGATATAGATTATACAGTAGATTGGGTAACTAAAACGGTGATATTAAATATTCCGCTACCGTTCATACCAACAGTTGATTCTTTAAGAATAGATGTGTATGAAGTTGGTAACGGATTTCAATTAGTAAAATCCAACACTGACTTAGATCCTATTGTAACAAATTCAACTACTGGATTTGATCAAATTGTAGTAGACTGCCAATACAGCGGTACTGTATACAACGGCAACGGGGTGATAAGACCAGGTACATATCCTATTGAAGCTTTTGCTCTAGCTACCGAAAGTGTTAACGATACTATATTGGTAACAAACATAAAAGATTTTATACTAAATGGAGCGGTTACATTTCAGGGTACTACTTTTGGAAATATTATAGAAGGTAGGCAGTACTTTGTTAAGACCATTAGTCAAGCATCTGCTACTATTACGCTATCTCAATTTATTGACACGGCAACTGGCATAGCAGGAGACACACTTGCTCTATCTGACGGTTTAGGCAACATGACTTGCATCATTGAAGCCGGTAACAGCGCATTCTGGAGCCCACCAATCACATATCACAATGGCAATAAACTAGTAGTTGGCACAACTAATTTTGTTACTGCAACAGTTGCAGCAACTAACGCTATATTATGTAATTCTACTCTTGGATTAGTAGTCAATACACCTATAACTTTTAGTAATACAATGTTCGGTGGTGTTACCCCACTGACAACTTATTATATTTTAACAGTTATAGATTTTAACAATTTCACTATATCTACTTCCCCGAGCGGTAGCGTATTTTCATTAACTGACGCAGTTGGTGGTGCATCATTTATTACTAGTGATTACGCTATAGCATTAGCAGACAACGGAATTTCAGCTACGTTAGTGTTCTCGGCTAACTATAGCAACACAGTTGACTATCTATCATACACCTTATTTGGAGAAACAGAGCCAGTTCAGTATGGATACACTATTCCAGAAACACAATTGTTTACTGGAACAGGAGCCCAAACTGTGTTTACGTTGGTTAACTATGTTAGTGAAGATAACCCGACTAATGCTATTGTAGAAGTCAACGGATTACGTCAAACTGCGTCACAATACACTATTGATCCTATTGCTAGTACGTTAACGTTTACTTCTGCGCCAAATAATGGAAGTACGGTTGCTGTCACCTCGTACAATTTAACAGATAATCAGTATTTGAACACTCAATATGGTATTAATAGCAATCCATTCACGATAGTAAACACATGGCAGCAAACAAATGTAGACCGCTTATGGGTAACGCTAAACGGGTATCGCGTACCATCGTCGTTATTAAGCATCGGCGCAGGTAATGAAGTAACTATAGCAACAACTGTGACATCAGGTGATGAAGTAATAGTTACTAGTATGGTATCTACTGCTACGCCAAATCAAATGTCTTACTATCTAAATGTCAATCAAGCACAGATACCTACAGTGTATAATGCTAACATGGCAAGAACTTGGTTAGTACGCCCATTAGAACATTTGGATTCTACAATCTACGTTAATGATGTAGCAAAACTAGTAGATACTGTTGTACAAACAGTAATAGCCCCTGCTCCGATTAATCAGCTTATCAGCATAAGGTTAACAGTAGACAAGAGAACACTGAATAGTGTAACAGTATATAATAATACTACTAATCAAGCTTTACCAAGCAATTATTATTATGTAGAAATTGTAGATTCAGCACCTGCATTACAGATAACTGCTGGAGTAACAGCGGGTAATTCCTTAACAATCACTTCACTTCAGGGCAACTTGTTATATATTAACGGAGAACAAATTGGGTATGGATCTATAGATTTTGCAGCTAACTCATTGACACAAATACAACGAGGTGCAAACGGTACCGGAGGACAGCTTGTAATTCCAGCATATGCTCCGGTACTAGGATTATTACCTTCTAATCGATTATCTGATATATATTATAATGTTACTTGGAATCCAATTCCAGGTGTTTATAACACTGAATTGGGGGATCCCTTGCAATTAGCAGATACTACCCCTGCAAGATTCTTAAATACCGGACAATAAGTAATGATAAATAATTCTATGAATTCAGATACTTTAAAATCCATGCACTCTGGGCTGCAAATACCCCAAAGAAAGCCCAATGAATTGGGTACTTTGCAATTTTCTTCCCATGTTAAGATTTCTGATCCTAACACCAAAGAAGTGTTGGTGGATAAAAGGGGCGACAATTAAATGATTAATATAGCGTATAAAGTTGAGGGATTTTTAAAGATTTATGATCCTAATAGTGGACAAATTTTTGTAGACAAAAAGAACCAAATTAACTACGAAAACATGTCTATTGCTATTGCTACTACCCTTAGTGCGCGCGGATATGGGGAAATCTATGAAATGGCGTTTGGCAACGGAGCTGCTTCCGTAGACAGCACCGGGGTAATCACATACTTGCCACCAAACGTTACCGGACAAAATGCTGCGCTGTATAACCAAACGTATGCTAAGATCGTAGATGATAATAGTGTATTTAATTTAGACCCTACACGAAATAATATGACAGTGAATCATATTTCAGGTAATTTTTATACTGATATTTTGGTACAATGTTTGTTGGATTACGGTGAACCTGCAGGTCAGGCTGCCTTTGATAATAGCACGCAGACTAACTCTGCCTATGTGTTTGACGAATTGGGATTATTGTCTAATAATGGTACCGATTCTAACGGTAACGTCATTACGAGTTTATTGACTCATGTGGTTTTTCACCCCGTGCAAAAGTCATTAAATAGGCAAATACAAATAGATTATACTGTTAGAATACAGGCCTTAACGAATTTGATTACAACAAGTTCATAAATTGCGATAAATAAGAAAGCGGAGTTATCGAAACTATGTCATATACAATACTTTTAACTAACGGTACAGTACTTACAACTATACCAGATGGTACTATTAATACAACCAGTACATCACTGGGCTTGCCCGGCAGAAATTATGCAGGTTACGGTCAACCGGTAGATGAAAATTTTGTATGGCTCACTGAAAACTTTGCTGCCACTGTTCCACCAGCTAATCCGCTAACTGGGCAGTTATGGTATAATACAAACAATCAAACAATGTACATCTGCCCTGCTGCAGGAACTACAAATGCATCCGCTTGGTTAGCTTTGTCGGCAACTTCTTCAGGCGGTACTACTACTTTTGGAAATATCACAGTAACCGGTAACATTACTGCCAACAATGCAACTATTACTAATGCAATCAATGCTAATTCAATCACTGTAAATTTTGCTACGGTATCGTCAAATCTTGTTGCCGCTAACGCCAATATTACAACGGCTAACGTTGGCACACTATTTACACAATCTATCAGTACAGGAGCGCAATCAACACCGGGCACACTTACTGGCGTTTGGACTGCCAACGGTTCAGGAATAGCGAATAGTACATCGGGAACTGCTATGTGGATTACCGGCGGTAACCTGTTAATTCAGGGCGGCGGTGGTATTGGTATTAGAACAGATAATTACTACTATGCAAACGGTACGCCAATCATATTCTCAGGATCATATGGAAACGCTAACGTAGCTGCTTTTCTACCTGTATACGGCGGAACACTCTTAGCTAGCAACATCACTGGTACATCTGCTTTATTTGGTTCAGCAACTGGCGGCTTTATGGGTCCCGGCACCGTCAACGCAACACAGCTATATGTTAACGGTGTAGCAGTTGGTACAGGTGGTGGAGGAGGAGTCTCATCTGTTTCTGGCACAGGGTCTGTAAACGGCATTACTCTAACCGGTACAGTAACTACTAGTGGTAGTTTAACGCTAGGCGGATCACTTTCCGGGGTAAACTTAACTTCTCAAGTTACTGGTACCTTACCAGTACTTAATGGTGGCACAGGAGTAACAACGCCGAGCTTAGTTGCAGGAACAAATATCACAATTACTGGCACATGGCCCAATCAGACTATCAACTCTACAGGTGGTGGGGGCGGTGGCTCACTTGTTGTAGGCTCCACCGCAGTTACAGGTGGTACTAATGGATATCTTCTTTATAACAACGCCGGAGTTCTTGGAGTCTTGGGTACTACCGGTACCGGTCCTGTTGTTCTAGCAAGTAGCCCAACATTAGTAACTCCGTCCTTAGGTACTCCTGCATCAGGCACGCTGACTAATTGCACAGGATACACCTTTGCTAACTTGGCTGGTTTACTCACCCTTACTACACAAGTTACTGGTACCTTACCAGTACTTAATGGTGGCACAGGAGTAACAACTTCTACCGGTACTGGATCCGTAGTTCGAGCAACTGGTCCAGTACTAGTAACTCCGGCTTTAGGCACACCAGCTTCAGGTAACTTAAGTAATTGCACAGGTTATACTTATTCTAACTTGACTGGTTCGGTACCAACTTGGAATCAAAACACCACTGGTACATCAGGTGGATTATCTGGAACTCCAAATATTACTGTTGGAACCATTACTAGTGGTGCCCATGCTGTTACGGGAGCGATTACGGCTACAGGAAACATCACAGCATATTACTCAGATGACAGATTAAAAACTAAGTTAGGCATCATACCTAACGCGCTTGACAAAGTTAAATCATTAGAAGGATTCTACTATCAAGCTAATGAGGTCGCACAGGCATTAGGGTATGAAGTAAAACGCGAAGTTGGTGTTTCAGCACAATCAGTCCAGGCTGTAATGGCAGAAGTAGTAGCACCCGCACCAATTGATCCTCAGTATTTAACAGTACAGTATGAGAAGCTTGTTCCCTTATTAATCGAAGCCATTAAGGAGTTGACTGCTAAGGTCGAAGCATTAGAAGCAAAGAGTAACTAATCATGACAATGGTTCCTTCTGGTACAATTAGCCTTGGTGGCACTGCTACAACTGCTGGCACAGGTACTGGTCCGCAAAGCTATACGTTTATAGTTGGATACAAACCACCACCAAAAAGTGGAAATTCAACAAAAGGGTATGACCCAGCCGTCATTACCGGACAAGCAACAATTTCTCCAGCATCAACTACAATTGGTGGAGGAAGTGCAATTACTGTACTCGCATATGATAGCATTCAATTGAGTTTGACAATAACAGGTGCTGCTAACACCGGTTGGATAGCATTGGTTATCAACGGCAACGCATATTTGAGAACAGCCGCAACTTTTACCAGTGGCACATGGGTTTGGCCTTATGGTCCAAACCCATTCCCAGCAACCGGTACTTCATTGACTGTAACATTTACCGGAGTTCCTAACGTACCGGTAACATATAATCAAAGTGTGCAGCTTGAACTCTATCAAGCAGGGCTGGGTTATAATAGTTCAGGTACTGCTCAAATTTCTATGAATGATCTTCAGGTTGCACGGATGGCCGGTGTAACGCAAGGTACAACAATTTCAATGTCTAATTTTTATAATAAGGCAGCCCCGCTTTATTTTACATATACCTTAAACAACGGTAGTTTTGCTGAAAATCTTAATGTAACAACTCTTGCTTATGTATATGGATGGAATGGGGTAGATCCATTTTATGCTACAATTAATATAAATGGTGTTTTAGGTTCGGCAAGTGTACTAACCCCTGCATTTGCAACGGGGACGCCGCCCGCAGGATCTACTATAGCAGTAAATGTTGGCTCAACTGGATATATTACAGGAATGGGCGGCACTTACACGACCGGCTATCCGTCAGGCGTTGGCGGCCCGGCAATGTCATTGACGTATGCAATTACTCTCACTAATACCGGATACATTCAGGGTGGCGGAGGTTCCGGTCAGATCGCTAGCGGTAGTGATTACAACGGTGGCGGAGCGGGGTATTTAATTGGCCAAGGTATCGCCGATTACGCTTACTCTACCTGGCATTATGCAACATTAAATTCAGGATCCTCATATGCTCGTAACTCAACCCCAAGCACAAACAACGGCGGAGCCGGTGGGGGGTGGGTTACACAAACGTGGAGCCCAACAATTAACGGTGTGGGGTTTGGCACCCCCGGGACAGGTGACGCACCAGGTACAGCAAACGGGGGATATTTGCCGGGAGCCGCAGTAACTGGGTTTAATACCTATGTGTTAAACAAGGCTTCATTTAGCCCATCTCCGGTGTTTGCTGGCCCAAGTGCAGGGAATGGTTATGCAACAAATCCAAACACACGTTTCAGAGGAAGTGTTGCGTAGTCTATACTAAATTAATTAAGATTGTCTTCCTAAAATATTTTAACTACCTATTGCTGCATAGTAAATAACTATTGTCAGTTAGACTTGGCCATGTGCTTGGCACGATGCAAAAAAGCGGTGGATCACGGTAGAAGTAGTTTATAAAAATAACATAAATAACAGTACGCCGCTCAACCTTTCGGTGTAGAGTAAGTAGTATAACTACGTGCGTGATTAGGATCCAGTTTAACTAGGCCAGTTAGACACTCTGTGGCCACAGAGGGAAAAGATAAACCGAGATTTTTATGAATATATCTAAAGAAACAATATGGCACTTTGTATGCAATGAATGCAAGAATTGGTGGTCTATAGCCAACTCAGACAATTGGAAACCAAAAAAGTTATATTGCCCGCACTGCGGTGTTATACACATATATGAAGCATAGTTACTGTAATATGCGAATAGATCGATAGTATAAATACTTTTATGAAGCAAAAAAAGCTAATCCAAGAGATTTACGAAGCTTGTCTTAGTCACGATAATGATCGCCTTTTAGAATTACAAATGAAAGAATATCATAAAATTTTCAAGCGTAAGGAAAAAGGTAAATCTGTAGCAAAGCCTAAATATACGTTGATTTGGTGACTCTACAGTATAATGCTAATAAGATAGATATGGCATAATACTTTGATTGTTACAATATATTACACTTTTATTACGGACAGCTATCTATAAATATTTTTATGATTAACTCCTGGAGGGTATTATCATGAAAACTAATTTATCAATTTTTATTGCAGATTTTCTTCTTCCGTTAGGACTAGGATCAACTATTGTACTACTAGGTGCAATAACTTACGATTGTTTTATAAAACAAAAATCTTGGTAAATTCTTAATTACCTTTTAATTTGCATAAATATAGTTAATGGTAGTAAACTCTTAAGTAAAGACGGTCTGGACGGGGAGTGCGACTCTCCCCCACCTCCACCAATTTACGAACACTAACCTGTTAGTGTTCTCTATGGGGGTGCGTAGTTTCGACAGAGTGGGTAATAGGCAAAGGGCTACCGGTGAGATGACTGACCTAATCAGCATAAAAATAGTAACTGCCAATGATAGCAATTACGATCTTGCGTTAGCTGCCTAAACAGTAGTTAATTGCTAGGGTTTCGGTGGGTTTCCTCGTAACAGAATAACCCACCAATTTGTCATAACACATACACACACAAAGGAGATTAAGATGAATATGACGCCTTATGAAGTTCGATTGGAGTTGGTTAAATTGGCGAAGGAGATGCTCAGTGAGGATTTTCACACTAAGACATCTATAATTCAAAATAAGTGGCAGAATGAGGTTGCAATTAGTAATAATCGCAACGAAAATCCGCCACCTTTGCCAAAAATGCCTGAGTATTTTACAGAATATGATGTAGTACAAAAGGCTCTTCGTTTGAATGATTTTATCTCAAACGGAAAGTAAACAAGAGTTGACCACTTGGTAACAGAACGGTCAGGGCGGCGGTGTAACAACCGCCGTTTTTTATGTTGACAATATTAGCTGCCTAAACAGTAGTTAATTGCTAGGGTTTCGGTGGGTTTCCTCGTAACAGAATAACCCACTCTATCAATTACTTATAAATACTGGCATGCAACCATTATATGTTTCCTATGTAGCAAAGTTCCCAAATATCTCGGTCACTATTAAAAAAATGATCTTTGATTATGAAGTAATTAAGGATAAAATAATAGACAATAAATTTTATCTGATGCAAGACGGTAAGTATGCTCAAGAAGCAGATTTGATTGAGTACACAGTAAACATTGTTGAATATATTAGAAAATCTGTGTCTTTTAATACACTGATTTATGAAGTTCTTCCCCCAAATACTGCACTTAGTTGGACTTCGCTATATGACAAATATAGTCAGCATATTCCTTTGATTACAAATCGAGGATGCTGGGCAGTGTATGAGAACAATACTTTCCATATGCCAGCCGATGGGACAATTTACACAGTAAACAAAAGTAATGGACATAGTTTTATCAATGCAGGAACAGAACCCAGAGTACATCTGACCCTAGAAATGATAGACTAAATACTAGATGAATCTCAAGGAATTACATTCTTTCAAAATGTCGGATGCGGTCAAATTTCATGACCAATTGAATCCCAAACTTTTTCATGGGCAGCACTTAGACTCAGTAGTTAGAAAAAAGCTATTAGTTATAGCAGAAGATTTTTTAAATGAGTTAGGAATTAGTGATTTTAAAGTAAAAGATATTACAATGTCGGGGTCTAATGCTGCCTATTCTTACACCCCTCATAGCGACATCGATTTGCATCTTATTGTGGATATGGATCAGTTCGCTAAAGATAAAGTGTATCAAGAATTGTTCAATGCTAAAAAGACCGTATATAACGATACGCATGATATTAAAATAAAGGATATCTCCGTAGAATTGTATGTTCAACCAGCAAGTGATCCACATGTATCATTGGGCGAATACAGTATACTAGATGATCATTGGATAAAGTTCCCACTAAAGCGCAGAGCGAATTTTGATCAAAATAATACAAAAGCCAAATACGAACAATTAAAGAGTTTTTGTGTGCGAGCATTAAAAGAACGAGACCTTAAAAAAGTTAGTAAAGTAATAAAAAAAATAAAGCAATATCGCAAAGCAGGGTTGGCAAACTTTGGTGAGTTTGGTCCTGAAAACCTAGCATATAAAATGATAAAAAACCAAGGATACTTACAAAAGTTATTTGATCTGCGAAACAAGTTACATAGCGCAAAGTTAAGCTTTGAAACTATGCATCAGAATCTCAAAACTATTAAAGAAACAATTGGTCCGCATCAGGGCAAAGAATTAGAATTGATGTTACGCAGCTCCAAACCAGCAGCGATCATAAATAGCGACAACTTAAAAAATCCATTATGGAAAAAAGCCATAAAAGAAAACGACTGGACAGTACAACAAATTACTAAAATCCCCAACAACTACCGGACTAGTGATCCAATAACTATAGTTAGTAAAGATCCTGAGACAGCCAACCATATTAAAAAATTAATGCTTACTACTTTAGGTGGTCCTTCTCCCGCACCCGCAGCTTATCATATTCAATTAGGACGGCTATTGGGATATAGTGAGGAAGATATCAATCATTTTTTAAATAAACAGGGTTATAAAAAATCTGATCAAATTTCAGAAGAAACTGTTCCCGAAAAAAAAGTTAGGACACTTTATCACGTAACGCTAACTTCTAATTTACCTCAAATTCATGAGAAGGGCATTACTCAATATAATCCTAGTAACTGGATCAAAGCTGGAACTAAAGAACGGTATGGTGAAGGCGAAATATACGCCTTTGATAATATCAACGATGCGCGTGCCTGGGCTGGTAAAATGGACTGGACTAAGAACAAAAAAATAGGTAGCGGAAACATCTCTATAGTTAAGTTTACTGATGACGGAGCATGGGAAGAAGATCCTGCCCCATTAGTAGCAGTGCGCGGCCATGCATTAAAGAAAAATGGTAAAGTGGCATCCAAAAACATATTAGATGCAGAACCCTTAACTCAAGCCATGATTGTAAATCTATCAACTAACAAACAGGTAACAGAAGAAATAACTACGTTACAAAAAATGTACGGTAATAATCTTCCTGACCGTAGCGAAATTTTTTGGAATTATATTTCCGGTAATGACCTAAAGAAACCTCTAGAAATTCAAATCATGCCTAAGCATTCAGTAATGCATCATTTACTGGGTCAGTATAGAGTTGAGCATATTGACGATCTTATGGATATGCTAAATGATGATCAAGTGGAAAAGGTTGCTCAGTATATGGCTGATCCTAAATTATCTGATAACATTATAGTTGTCGATAATAATAAAATAATTGATGGTAACCATCGCGCACTTGCTGCTGCCGTCAAAGGCGTACCAATTAAGTATGTAGACTTATCAGAACCACTAGATGAAGCCACAATAGACAATCGTGAGGGATGGGGAGCAGTACCATACAACCAAGATGTAGACTACTTTGGTCTGCGTGTTAAAATGACCCCAAACACGTTTTTAAAATTAGCTGCACCTTTAGATGATGAACCTAGCGAAAAAATACACAATCATATTCAAAAAGGCGGTGCTATTGGTGCGCCTCATCTTTATATTACTATACCCGAAGATTGGGACAATAAAGATTTCTCTATGCCGGCTCATGTAGCACAACACGAAGGCCGTAACCGCATGAAATCCATACTAAAAATTGAAGGTGATCATCCTATAGAGGTACATTTGTTCCCATTAGGCGGCTATAGAAACAGAGACTTAACTCCTGAATTCATTAAGACATTGAACAAAGGATTGTATGCTGAGAAAAGTCGCAGATTAGTACCCGGGCCATTATTCAGCATGGTTGATAATAAGCAAGGTGTAGCGGAAAGTGAAAATAATAGTATTCCACCCATTGGGATTAATGTGCGAAGCGACGGTGATATTGACTATGCTGATCTAATTGTTGATGGTAAAAAGAAATATGAATCCAGAAACACTGATAGCCTCAGCCCATATGTTGGGAAAACAGTTGGCATTATTAGAACCGGTAGTGGACCCGCAGTTGCAATTGGTCAAGCAACAATAGGCGAACCCATAGTAGCAGATGAAGAAAAGTTTAACAAACTTAGAAAAAAGCATCTAGTTCCAAAAGGTAGTAGGTTTGATATAGATAGCAATGGTACAAAATACTTGTATCCAATCATTGATCCTGTACGCTGGGACGATGAAAAGTTGGTAAAGCAAAGGGGCATAGTTGCTAGAAAGATCGAAGAGCAAGGAGTGGCGGAAGCCTTAGGATATAAAGAAATTGAATTTGTTTGCGTAAACTCTGAATTTTTAGGAGGTGCATCTTTAGATGCACAGAAGGCATTGTATAAAGACTTAAAACAACTCAAAGGAGTTATTCCTTTATATCAGGACTTTAGTGAGTATGGACCTCAGCAATTAAGTTTAACGGCTATCTACAAAGACCCTAAATTAAAAAAAGAAATATTATCTTTAGCTAAACAACATGGAGTTGAGATTGATATAATTAAATCTGTTTCTGATGACTATGCTAACCGTGCTTTGAATAAAGAGCATGATTATCAGATCATAGAAGCCTCAGGCTATATTCCAAGCAAAGCCCAAAAGAATGATCCCAGATACAAAACCGCCTTGACAGTTGATGTAAAACCTGATAGTATACAAAAGAATGCTAAAGCATTTGGATTTAAGACAAGTAGAGCAGGAATCCCCCCAACAGTGAGACCAAACGGGAAAGTGTAATGTTTGAGTTTGAGACTGCATTAGAAGCCCGAAAAGTCTTTATTGACCAATTGGGTGCTAGGATGTATGAGACAGAGTGCATACGCTTTAAGCGAGACATTTGGGCGATATACGATAATATCTCTTCGATGATCTCGGAACTGTCAAGTTTAGAAGTTAAGGCCCGGCAGACCAAAAATACCCGAAAACTCCCGGACCAACGCAAAAAAATCCAAGACGCAATGATATATTTGGACAAACTCATTTTGATACAAATTTTATCCCAATAAAATCAACTACTTACGTAGCCAAAAAGTTCTTGCATTTTACTGCAACCTGCGTATAATAGATTTATAAGTTGATGTTGATTGATTCTTACAGAAGGTAAATATATGGCGACAATTTCTGACAATAACACGATTACGAGTATTCAAACACGTAAGGCTTTGCTCAGAGCGTTTAAGGCTAAACGCCCAGTGTTTCTTTGGGGTCCTGCAGGTATCGGTAAATCTGAAGTGGTCGCTGAGACCGCTGAGGAGCTTGGTGGTCTTATGATTGATCTGCGTATGGCGCAGATGGAACCAACTGATATTCGTGGTATCCCTTTCTATAATAAAGATATTGGTAAGATGGATTGGGCCGAACCCGTCGATCTTCCAACTGAGGAGCTGGCTGCTCAATACCCTATCGTCTGTCTATTCTTGGACGAGATGAACTCGGCTCCCCCTGCTGTTCAGGCTGCGGGATATCAGCTGGTTCTTAATCGCCGAGTTGGCAAGTATAAGCTTCCCGATAATGTGGTGATCGTTGCGGCAGGTAACCGCGAGAGTGATAAGGGTGTTACTTATCGCATGCCGATGCCGCTTGCTAATCGTTTCTTACATTTGGAAATGCGCGCCGATTTTAATTCATGGCAGCAGTGGGCTGTAAACAAAGGCATCCATAAGGATGTGGTTGGTTACTTGTCATTTGCTAAACAGGACCTGCATGATTTTGATGCTAAGTCGGCTAACCGAGCGTTCCCCACTCCCCGTACGTGGTGTTTTGTGAGCGATCTTCTTGCTGATGAGGACACTGATACTGATACTCTGCACAATTTGGTTGCAGGTGCAGTCGGTGACGGTCTTGCAGTCAAGTTCATGGCGCATCGTAAAATTGCTAGTCGTATGCCAAAACCCGAAGATATTCTTGACGGTAAGGTCAAGGATCTTGCAGTCAAGGAAATTTCGGCAATGTACTCACTAACGGTTTCTATGTGCTATGAATTGCGTGATGCTATTCAGCACAAGCGGGTAGACAATAAAAAGTTCCATCAGATGGCTGACAACTTTATTTCTTATATGATGACCAATTTTGAAACTGAGTTGGTTGTTATGGGTGCTAAGATTGCTCTTAAGACTTATGGTCTTCCAATCGAACCCACACAGTTGAAGACCTTCGATGAGTTTCATAAAAAGTTTGGCAAGTACATCGTAGAGAATGGTAAGGACTAAGATTATCTTACTACGGGCTCAGTTGACATTGGGCCCGAATTTTGATAAGATATATACATATAGTGCGATTGAGGTGATGTATGAGTGAAGTGATCGGCAATAAAAAGAAATCCAAACATAACAAAAAGTTTGAAAATCTTGTTGGTCCAACGGATCCTAAGATTGATGCTCAAGCGCGTGATCGTCTAATCTCTGCTAGAATTGGATTGTTACTTAAACACTCTTTCTTTGGTAATCTCGCCACCCGTATGAAGTTGGTAAATGCTGATGAATGGTGTGGCACTGCCGCTACCGATGGCAGGCACTTCTATTACAACTCTAAATTTATCATGCTACTCAAGTCTAAGGAAGTCGAATTCCTTGTAGGTCATGAGGTGCTTCACGTTGTATATGACCACATTGGTCGTCGTGGTGATCGTGATCCTAGTATTTTCAATGTCGCCAATGACTATGCAGTAAATGCTGATCTTAAACGGCACAAAGTTGGTGAATTTATCAAATCAGTTCCTTGCTTATTTGAGCCTAAATATGATGGCTGGGCTTCTGAGGCGATCTATGATGATCTAATGAAGAATGTGCAGTACATCAACCTTGAGGACCTCATTAATCAAATGGTTGATGATCACATGGACAGTGACGGCGAAGGTGAAGAGCAGGAAGGTGAGGGGCAAGATGGCGAAGGTGAGGGGCAAGATGGCGAAGGTAAGGGAAAACGTCCAACTCTAACCGAAACTGAGCGCGAAGAAATTCGCAAGGAAGTCAAGCAGGCTATCATCAATGCCGCGCAAAGTGCTGAGGCTGGTAGTGTGCCCAAAGGCGTTGAGCGTATGATTAAGGAGATGACTGAATCAGTTATGCCTTGGCGCGATCTGATTCAAACTAATATCACTAGTGCTGTTAAGACTGACTTTTCTTGGATGCGCCCTTCACGCCGCGGATGGCACATGGATGCTATCATGCCCGGAATGACTCCCGGTGATGAAATCGATGTCACCGTGTTTCTTGATATGTCAGGTTCTATCACTAATCAACAAGGCAAGGCATTCATTTCAGAAGTTAGCGGTATGATGTCCGCATTTGATGGATACAAAATTAACATTGCTTGCTTTGATACTGAGGTTTATAACTATCAGACTTTCACCAGCGAGAATATGGATTCTATCGAAAACTATGAATTAGTCGGCGGTGGCGGAACTGACTTTGATGCTATCTTCAAATACCTTAAGGAAGAAAATAAAAATCCTAACCGATTGATTGTATTCACTGACGGATATCCGTACGGCAGTTGGGGTGACCCTGACTATTGCGATACAACTTGGATCATTCACGGGGATCCTAACCCAAATCCTCCGTTTGGAACCTACGCAATTTATAATGATCATAAAGTCGGTTGAGGAAATACTAATATTTGAATCCACTGAAGGGGGTAAAAGAGTATACTCCAGAAAACCAGGGGAAACGACTCGCACGTTAATTCACGAGGATCCGGCTTTACTAGAGCAAGAAAAAGAAAATCAACACTGGTTAATTTGGCGTGATATACTGCATCACGCTAAGGATAACCCTGCGTTAAGCGATGTGATACATCAAGCTGAAATGATTTACAATCTAATTAAGGATGAAAAGTAATGATGTTAATTGGTACATCATTGGGAGGGTGCTTACAATCTATCATGTTGGGCGAAGTGTCCGAAAATGATGTTTTAATGATTATTACCAGAACAGGTGCAAAGGATCTAATGGGAATCATAGATATAGTTACTGATTATCATAATTATGGTAATTCTATGGCAACAGTTACTAGTAATTACAATAGACTGCGTGAATTTGACTTAGACCAAGTAATTGAATTAGCTTGCAAATTGTATAAGTCTGGAAAGATCCATCAACCTAAACTTTATATGGGACACGGCGGATTTGTCCACCAGGATCTTACCCAATATAAGCTTTGGTTAGAAGTTGTTCCTACCGAAGAAACACATCATCCTAGTGTTATGGATGCATATACTAAATATAAAATGGTTGCAACATTAGCAAAATGATAGAAGTAGATTATATTACTTGGTTCACCAATAGGGGTATAACAGAATGTCCCGTACATTTTGTTAAAGCCAAAACACCGATAACCCATGATAGAATAATTTGGGTATATGAAAATCTACGTGGCAGATTTTATACCCCCAAATACTACAATAGATTCGAGGCCAAATATATCTCATTTGAAGATCCTGCCGAATCGATGTTTTATGATTTGCGATGGTCTTAAATAAAAATTAGAACCAAGTTAAATACTATTAAATATCTCTAACATATAGGAGAATATATATATGGCATTTACAAGACACGTTGGCAAGCACGGTGACAGAAAAATCGCAGTAGTTTTCCGTGAAGTTCCAGGTGAGCCGCATATGGCTCTAGTAGTTTATACTGAGTTACTAAATCAAAATATTCATGACCCAATGATCAATTGTATCGATAGTGATATTGGACAGAATAGTAAGGATTTGGCAGACGCTCTCAATCGTATGCACACCAGAGATGGCAAGATCCTGTTACAGGTATTACACTCAGAAGGCATGCTAAAGAAAGTGCAGACTGAAATGATTACGATGACACCGCAACCTAACACAAATATCAAGTTAAGCGAATTAAACAAAATGCTTGACGAGATGGAGAAGGGCGAAGCAGCAGTCAAGCGTATGGCCGAATTAGATTCGCAGCGTGGAATGCAAGATCCCGCACAGGTGGCGCGTAGAATGCGTGAGAACAAAACACGCGATGCTAAGGTCCCGGTAGTTTCACCATCAGGTGATGCATTAGGTGATGCGGCACTGGCTATTAACTTACGACAACAGGCTGAAAGAATGAGTGCAGAAGCAAAAGGATTGTTAGCAGAAGCGGATCGCATGTTACAGGAAGCTACCATGCTTGACCCTGTAAATGCGTCACTTTACGCAACAGAAGCTAAGGTTAAGGTGGCAAAGCCAAAGAAAACCAAAGCAACAGTAACTGCATAAAATGTCACCAGACTTCATTAAGAAATGGGAACATATATTAGAAGATGTCGAGAAGCAAAAAATTCCTGTGGAGTTTATTAAGAAATTAGTTATTAAACTCCGCGGGAAGCGTCAACAAACTATTAATATTAAAAAGATGCTAGAACAGGGGCTAGACCCCGATCAAATAGAAGAAGCTGTTTCCAGAAAATTAAATGAAATGGATGATGAGATATCGGGTGTAGAATTTATTCTCAATGTAGAAAATATAGCGAATATAGTTCAACCTGAGACAGATAAGCTTTTAGGTAAGCTTTAGCCATTTGTTAAAATATCAGTGATTATTTTGGTTTATGAAGTGAGTCAAAATTCACTTTTTGACTATTGTACCAACTTTGCCAAGCATCTACTACCGCCGCGCAAATATAATATCTAGTATAATTCATAGTTACTACTGATAAAATATCGCTAACCTGAGCAGTATCTTCATTATCTACTGTGGCAAGGTCAGGGCATTTTTGAACAATTCCAATTGGTGGATCAGGAAAGGTCTCTTTTATTACAGGATGGGCAGCACAACCTGTTAGTGCCAGCAATAACAATAATAATACTTTTTTCATTTCTTTACCTTACCGGGATTCTTAGCTGCTTCATTTAATATATCAACAGCGGTTGTGTTCAGTTTGCACCCGGTGTTAACTTGAGTAGTATCACGTTGTATATCATGTTGTACGACTGCTTGGGCATCACGCACAGCTTGTATTTGGGCTGCATAATCTGTGCTGACTTTATTAACAATCTTCCCTGCGTTGATTTCAATATTATTGATATCAGCTTGCATTTGACTTACTTTGATTAGCCATTCATTATTAACAGATAGCCCGCCCTCAAGATACAGAGACATAAAAATAACTAAAATTCCCGCAGTCTTGAATTGTAATTTATACAAAGAAACAAAGGGGATAGCCTCCAATAAAAATCCCATCGCCGTCACTATTAACCCAAACAGGAATAATAGATGTATATAATAGAACGAGATATGTGAGAATGTCCAAATGAGCATAATACTATTTATACTATTGAGCGATAAATACTATCACAGGATTAAACTATTATGACTACAGTAAACTATGAGATTGTTCAGGTAGGTGCAGCCCCAAATGACGGTCAGGGTGACCCGTTAAGAACCGCGTTTGAAAAAATCAATAATAACTTTGCTATTACTTTTAATACTGGTATATTCAATTTTACAGAAACTACTACTTTTGGCAATACTTCTCAAACTATCTTTAGTTGGCCAGCAAATAACTTCACACAAGCTACTTTTCAGATAAACTCAACTGATGCCACAACCAATACTCAAACTGTTGTGATAAATGCTGCAATAGACCCTACTTTAACAGCGATCAGATTTACTGCTCAAAATACTCTATTTTTAGGTACGCCAATTACTAATTATGACATGAATATAGATATGTCGGGCAATGTTAATCTTAATGTGGATCCGTTTGTTACTGGACAATTAAATCATATTATTGGATATCAAGTAATTCCTTCTGCAAATAACGTAAGAGCTTCCTCAATATTAGTAACAAATCAAGACGGTGCACAACTAGCTACAAATAATCCTGGTCAGATAATAGTAACATAATGCGAGCTAGAGAATTCATAATAAATTTAGAAGAAGGAGATGTGGTAAAATTTATCCCACGTAAATCCTCACACGAAAAATATAGTGATGCTTTTTCCAAGCAGCATAATGATGAACATCGGTATGGTGTAGGACATATACCTTGTGATTATTGTGGCGAAGTCAATTGTGACTATGATTGTGATGGTAGTCAGGCCGACGGAGATTTAGAAGAAGGATTAAAGCAAAATGCTGCTGCTGCATTAGTTGGATTAGGATTAATGAGCGCACCCAATCTTACGACAGATGTAGTTCCAGAAATTCCATCTCACCCACAAGTAGCACCTCCAGCTAGAGCATTAACTAAGGTAGAAACTCTAATAAAAGACACAGCTAAGAAAGCTGGTATTAAAGGACATGAATTAGCACAACTATTAGCACACACCGCTCATGAAACTGGGGATTTTGTTGCTATGGAAGAAAGGGGCGGTAACAAATACTTGATGCACAAATACTGGAATAATATACCATTGCGTACAAGGTTGGGCAATAAGAATCCAAATGATGCCATAAAGTATAAAGGTAGAGGGTATATACAATTAACGGGCAGGGGCAATTATGCTAAGATGGGAGAAATATTAGGAATAGATTTAATAAATCACCCTAAGTTAGCAGCAGAGCCTGATATCGCTGCTAGAATAGCAGTTCAATATTTTAAAAATCGAGTTGAACCCAGTAGTCCCGATTATACTAACACCCCGGCAGTGACTAAGAAAATCAATCCACATGATAAACCTGCTGCTACGCAAGATCGTGATACTAAATACCAACAATATAAAAACCTATTAGGATTGTTATAAATAATACTATGAGAGCTAAAGAATTTATCACTGAAGTTGCCCTTGGTCATACTGGTAGTCTACAACAAGATATTGCACTGGCATTACCCGGTGCTTGGAAAATCCCAGCACTTAAAAATCAAGATCCTTATTTACAATATCGGTTTGCTGTAGCCATAGCAGGAGCTAAGGGTGCCGAGCAACGCCGTAAAGATAGGGTTCCGCCATTTGAAGAAGATAAAATATTTGGTGAAAATGAGTTTGTAGTAAGTTATGATCCGCGCACTGGTGAGTACATTCGTGATGCATTAGAAGCTATGGGGCTACCCGGAAATGACGCAATTCAAATTGCTACTATGGCAAGTGAAGAAATGCCAGATGTATGCAAAGTAAGCCCTGTACGTAGCTTTAAGGGTTATAATAAATGAGAGCAAAAGAGTTTATTTTTGAAGGGGCGGATGAGGCCGCAGACGGATCTAAATTTGCAGAAGAGCATATGGCTGCTAGTCCGGGTGCAGTCTCGATGCCTGATATCAGCGACAATAAAGCATCCGGCAGCCCATATAAAGGATGGCGTTTTGGTATAGCTATGGCAGGCGCCCCGGATTTCCCAACTCCCCCAGTTGGCGCAATGGCAGGTGACCCTCTTTTAACATGCTATACAGACGTAGATATGGAAATCATCCAAGCTGCCCGAGATTTTACAGGTGCAGGTAGAATAAACAAATTAAATAAACAAACCAGCCACGAAATCAAAAGTGTAAATAAAACAAGCCCAATGAAGGGATTCAAGGGCTATTAAAAATAATTCACTATTGAAGTAGGTTACTAAATATCTCTATCATACACAAGGAAAAAACTCTTGGATAACGCAGCAGATATTAACCGAATTTTTGACACAGTTAAGCTTAAATTTTATTATGAATGGTTGGTTAATAATCATATCTATAGTGAAAATGATAGCGAGATGCATCAAAACATCACTAAGCAAGTTGTCACTCAATACATTGATCCATTGAATCTACCTAAAAATGCTAAGATTCTTGATTTAGGCTCAGGTCCTGGATATTTCTTAGATGAAATGAAAGAACGCGGATATACGGACTTAACTGGGGTCGGTCTAAGTCCTGAAGATAATAAAATTTGCAGAGATAAGGGCCACGTAATTAAAGAGTATGATATGTCCTTCTTACCGCAAAAAGACGGATATTATGACGAAAGTGTAGATTTTATCTTTTTGCGACATGCATTAGAACATAGTCCATACCCTATCTTTAGTTTGATGGAGTATAACCGTATACTTACGCAGGGATCCAAAATTTACATCGAAGTTCCGCAACCCGGATGCGAAAGAAGGCACGAATGGAATCTTAATCATTATAGTGTATTTGGGTCTGAACAATTAGCCGCACTACTGCAACGAACAGGATTTCAAATAGATATTTTTCATGATTTTATATTTGATTGCACTATGCCAAAAGATGAGAATAATATAGAAAGTGAGCGGGTTACAATGAAAGAAAAGTATTATTGCATTGTTGCTACTAAAACTAGGCCGTTAGATATTAAATAGCTGCCATCATGACTAAATAGTATTAATATAGGAATACTATTATGGCATCATATGTTTATACGGCCGGTAGTTCGGCAAATGCGTCTGCAAATATACAGACAGATAAGGTTAGAATTGCCACCACAACCTCAGCAGTTCAGGTAGTAGCAAGTTACCCAAACGTTGCAGGTACAGGTACAGTAACCACTACAACTAACTCAAATGCTGTAGTAGGATCAGGAACCACATTTACAACTGAATTAAACATCGGTTACTGGATTGGTAATGCTACTGGCACAACTGTTGGCATAGTAAAAAGTGTTACAAATAACGGTAACATAGTTCTTACTGCAAACGCCGGAGTAGCTATAAATGCTGCAGGATTTACAATTAATCCTTTTGGCGTTCCATATGTAGTAGCAAATGCAAATAGCACAATTATTCCGGCAAACTCGGTAAACAATAATTTTATCGTAGGTCAAGGTAATATCATATCATATATAAATGTTGCAGGATCTGCGGCTGCATTTTCTGTTACTGAATTAGGCGCACCTCACGCTAATACAGGCACAACTGGTATATTGCCACCGCCAGCAAGTAATCCAAACGCCGTCTAATAGAAATTAATAAAATGGAAATAGCAGAACTCTTGAGAGGATTGGCACCACTGCCAAAACTCTAACCATTACCCTGCCTAACGCAGCCAATGGTGCGTCAACTGGTCGGCAGTATCAAATCGCTGACACAGTACACTCGGGTAATCCTAGCACTACTGTTGCCGCACAAAGCCCTGCTACAGTAGTAGGTAATCAGCCTAGTCAACAGGGTCAGATTATCGTTGCTACATATGTAGGGACAACTTGGTATTTGAACTAATAAACTACCCTTCATAAATATTACGTAGTATATTGGCTACTAAATAACACTATGAGTAACAAGTCAGGTCAATCGGATCTAGTCAAAAGTCCATACACAAAAACACACTTTGTTAATCAGCAACAGATAGATGAATTTGTGGCTTGCTGTGATCCAGTAACCGGTTACTTATATTTCATGGATAACTTCTTTTACATACAACATCCTACTAAGGGCAGCCTGGTGTATCATCCATGGGATTATCAAAAGCGGCTAATACATACATATCATAATTATAGGTTCAGTATCTCTCTGATGCCTAGACAGTCAGGCAAGTGTTTTGGAATAAATACTACAGTTAAAATAAAAAATATTCACACCGGTAAGGTTGAAGAAATAACTATAGGAAAATTTTATGAACGATTTAGTAACTTGTCTAATTTGCTCAACAGAGATGAAGGAATTGCACTCTCATCTATTCAGAAAACACAATATGACAGTGACCAAATACAAAGAAGTCTATCCGAAACAAGTGCTTCAAGAATGTCTGAACTTTCTGAATCAGTAGAAAGAAAATTTATAGAGTCATACGAAATAACCGATTATGAAATAACCACTGACACAGGATGGAAACCAATAACACACCTCCATCGTACTATTCCGTACAATGTTTGGGAAATTAAAACTGTAACAGGATTAATTTTGCAATGCGCCGACACTCATATTTTGTTTGATGGCTCAATGAATCAAGTTTTTGCAAAAGACTTAACTATTGGTTCGCATATTCATACTGTTAACGGAATAGAAAAAATTAAACATATTAGAGAAACAAATAATATTGAAAATATGTTCGATTTAACTATTAGAGATGAAAATCACAGATTTTATTCAAATGGTATTTTAAGTCATAATTCTACAAGTGCTGCCGGATACTTGTTGTGGTACGCTATGTTTGTACCAGACTCTACTATATTAATTGCAGCACACAAATATCAAGGTGCTCAAGAAATCATGCAGCGTATTAGGTATGCTTATGAAAACTGCCCTAATCACATTAAAGCGGGGGTGACAACCTATAACAAGGGCAGTTTAGACTTTGAAAACGGTAGTCGTATTGTTTCGGCAACTACTACTGAAAACACGGGTCGTGGTATGTCTATTACGCTACTTTATTTGGACGAGTTCGCATTCGTGCGACCAACTATCGCCGAACAATTCTGGACTTCAATTACTCCTACACTGAGTACAGGTGGTAAAGCAATCATTACTTCAACCCCAAATTCGGACGAAGATCAATTTGCTCTTATTTGGAAAGGGGCAAACAAAACAGAAGATGAGTTTGGTAATATAACAGAAGTTGGAATAAACGGATTTAAAGCGTATCGCGCAGATTGGAGAGAACAGCCCGGAAGAGATGATAAATGGGCAGAAGAAATGAAGGCTCAGCTAGGACAAGATAAGTTCAACCGTGAAATAAATTGCCAATTTATCATCGCCGATGAAACGCTGATCAATCCAAATACTTTGATAATGTTAGAAGGTATAGAACCTATTAATAGAATGGGTCAAATCAGATGGTATAAACAACCAACTAAGGGTAATATTTACGTAGTTGGATTAGATCCAAGCTTGGGTACTGGTGGAGATCCGGCTGCTATAGAAATCTTTGAAGCAGATACTACAACACAAATTGGGGAATGGAAACACAACAAGACTGATATTCCTAGTCAGATTAAGCTGTTAGCAGAAATAAACAAATATATTGTAGAAAGAACGAATGAACCTAATAACCTATATTATTCACTAGAAAATAACTCTATAGGTGAGGCAGCAATTATTTCACTAAACGAATACGGAGAAGCTAATATTCCTGGAATATTTATTAGCGAACCCGGTAAAAAGCGTAAGGGATTCAATACAACCAATAAGAGTAAATTAGCAGCTTGTGCTAAGTTTAAAACTCTGCTAGAAAGTAAAAAACTAACAATTTATAGTCGCAGCTTAATATCTGAGTTAAAGACCTTTGTAGCCTCAGGTGGAAGTTATGCTGCCAAAATAGGGGATACTGACGATCTTATTATGGCTACATTGCTAATTATTAGGATTTTTAAGCTGTTAAGTGATTACCACGTAGATTTAGAGTCGCAAATGCGTGACCATGCGGAAGTTAAGATGCCTTTGCCCTTCTTTGCAGTCTTTGGTTAGCATATTGGAATAAATATTACTATGGCAATCAATCAAGAATCCTTCAATACCGGACTGTACGATCTTTTAAAAACAAGAGGGTACAATCCAACCCCAATCGACTCAAAAGGGCAAAATACTCCTGTACCCCAAAATGCTGATATTTTTAAATTTGACTTTAAGAAAGGGCCAAATACAACCGAAGATTATGGCCCGGTTTGGGTCACGATTGATAAAGCTGCTAATTTAATTGTATACTTTGATGACGATATAGCTGATAGTGGAGATGACAATACTTCGGGTACAGAGTTCAGTGATAGCTGGCCTAGCTTATTAAATGTATTGAAAAGATGGGCTATGAGAAAGCAGTTAGGATTTGAACTCAAAAACAGAGATCACTTAGGAAGCGATATGGCACAAAGAGAGTATACAAAAAAGAAAGAAACTATAGGTGAAAGCTATCATTCGTTAGGAAATAAAGCTAGCTATAATGATGCAGTACCTAAAGTAAAAATTATCATTCAGCATACCCGTAAAATAGAGGAAGGTGAAAAGCGTTTTCGTAATGTTGAAAGAATCTTTGTTGAAAATTCTAATGGCGAAAGATTTGCTATTCCAACAAAGCGTCCAGGAATTGCTAAAGTATATGCTCGTCATGTAGCAGAAGGTGGTACACCGTATGATGATAAGGGCAAGCACATTACATCATTAGTAGAAGAATATACAAAGATGGCAGGATTTGTGCGCGCCACACGCAACTCTACATTTAACGAATCAGCACAACAACTAATTAACGAAGGTCTTAATCATTACCAATCATTGCGAGAAACACTAAGCAGAATGATTGGCTATAAAGGTTATAATGCTTACTTTGAAAGCTGGACTCCAACACTTATGGAGACCGAAGGTGAAGAAATGAATTTAAATGAATTATTTGTAAAAGAAACTCTAGATCCTAGAATTGAAAGCGTAATGCCAATTCTTAAGAAACTAAGTAAGAACATTAAAGAAGTAACCGAAGTAAAAGAATTAGAAGAGTGGGCTAACACACTGATTGATGAAGCTACCGATCTTAAGACAATTCCAGAAGAAAAGGAAGTTATCGCCTTACCCCCAGCAAAGGAATTATATAAAGAATACTTGCATAGCATGGATTTTGAAAAAGACAATGTGAGTAAAACTAACCCAGAATGGGAAAACTATTTTATATCTGGCGCGTTGAACTTTCTAAGCAAGAAAGGAATACCCTTAAATACTAGAACTCGGTTAGCTAAAGATATGCTTACTGTATTTGACCCAAGTGCTGCTAAAAAACTTCCCTTTAAAGAAAACTTCATTAATATGGCACCACAAGCTGTGGCGGAAGAGAGCAACGATCATGAAGAAATATATGGTATAAATTTAGAACCATTTATTGATTATGTTAAACGTAAGTCTGGAAAATTAGGTGCTGCTAAGGCTATGGATAATGTCAAGTATTCGTTGGAAGTATATCATAACAAACAGGGCGAAGAACTTAACAAAATATTAAATGCTGTAAAAATGGCAGCATCTGGATTAGGCGAAGCCGATGAAAGTCACACCGATGAAGAAAATAGTATGGCTAGTGACAATCTTAACAAAATGGCTAAAGCGTCTACTAAAATAAATAAAAAAGTTAAGGGTATGGGGAATAAAGGTAGTTTAGAGCCATGGCAACAACAATTAGTTGCCACAGCAGCCGACAAAGTAGATGCTGTTTATCATAGCCTAGATGATGAAGAATTAGATGAAGGTTGGAATGATCACTTGGATCCAGAAACTAATCTAGATGATTATATTGAAAGAATGTACGACCGTGCTGACCGAGACAGAAAAGAAAAAAAAGAAAAAGAATTACTTGATAAAGAAGAGCCACCGTTTATTGGTGGTCATGCAGTCACCACACATAAAGACGAATACGGTAATGTAATAAAGCATGTTGCTAAACATCTTGCTCGTAAAGCAATGAAAGATCAAGAAGATAAAGAACTTGATGATGAATTAGATGAGAGCAAATGGCGGTATGGCTGTGGTAAAAAGATGTCTGCATTTGTGCCTAAGGGTTATGGATACAAAGAAATTCCAGTAGAATGCGGTAGTACCGCTTATGATGGAAGCGTAAATCAATGTGAAAAATGTGAGATAACAAAAGCTCAACCGCGTGTTCATGATTACGGTGATGCCGAACATATGGATGACGACGATATTGAAGAAGGCTTAGACGCAAATCAAAAGCGTGTAGGTCAATTAGGACCAACAACACCGGTTGGTAAGAATGAAAAGAACTTGCGTAATAAGGGTTTATTTTTTGGTGCAGAAAGCGTTGATCCGGAGCTAGCAAGAATCAAAAAACTATCGGGCAATTAATACTGCATTAAATAATTTAATGAAATTAGTATTTTGCTTACCTGGAGACTACTTCAGTAAAAATTGGCTATGCGCTTGGAATGATACCATCAAGTATCTACACCAAAATAATATAGAATATGCTACCGTAAATGCTTACACACCCATAGTCTATAGTTGCAGAAATTGGCTATTAGGTGGTAAAGGTAACCCACCTAAAACATTCAAACCATTCAATGGAATAATAACTTATGATTGGATAATTTGGATAGACAATGACTGTATTTGGAAACCTGAAGATTTAGCACGATTGATAAGTAATAATGATCACAAAATTGTTACTGGGTTCTATATGCAACACGACAACAAAACTTATGCACAGGCTATATCATTTACAGCAAAAGAAATAGATGAGTATCAGCATTTACATTGGATAGAGCGAGATCAACTAGACTTAGCAAGTCATCGCATTAAATTGGGTGCAACTGGTATGGGATTCATGGCTGTTAAAGCAGGAGTATTTGAATCATTGGAATGCCCGTGGTTCACTCCGATCGACCATGAATATGAAAATACTTTCTTATCAGAAGATGTTGGGTTTTGTCATAAAGTAAGTAACTTGGGATATACTATTTGGGGCGATCCTAAAATTCAAATTAAACACGAAAAGACTTGGTTACTATCAGGTGATGAACCAACTGGCACTAGACCAGACCCTTTAGTACTAATAAAATGATCCACCCGCCTAAATTCTTATTCTTGGATACCAACTTACAATGTAATCTTAAATGCAAAACCTGCATGTATTGGACTAGAGATGAAGTAGTATTACCATCTCACATTACTATAGAACATAGAAATGAAATCATTAACGAATTTTATGAGTTAAATCCTAAAGGTACAATTGTTATTTGTGGCGGCGAAGCAATGATGAATCAAGAACGGTATTGGCCTATTACTAGACAATGCAGATCATTGGGATTAGGTTGTCTGTCAGTTATGAATGGCACTATGGTAACTGATCTTAGTGTTGCTAAAAGATTAATCACAGAAGGTCCTACGGAAATAACAATATCTCTAAACAGTTATATTCCAAAAGTACATGACTCAACTAGGGGAGTAATTGGATCATTTGATATGGCAGTGAACGCTATTAAACTATTACTAGAAGCAAGAAAGATACTAAATAAACCAACTCCAATATACGCCATGTCTATTATGTGTGAGCAGAATTATAGAGATTTGGACAAGTTTTATGATTTTGTATTAAACAATTTGGGTGCGGACAAATTAAAATTAAATTGGTTGCAACCAATGTTCGGTACACTAATTGATAAGAAGGGGAAACCGCGCCCGGACAAGTTTTATAATAAAAATGTAATTCATGACCATGCAGGTTTAAAAAAGATATTACACGATTGCAACGCAAAATATAAATTAAACTTAGATCCAGAATACATTGACACAGTAGAGATGTATCATGATAGTGTGCATAAAAATGAAGATGCTCTATTGGGTTGGGGCGGTAGAGGCACTGAAAAATTAATTTGTAATAGTTTTAATAGAAATATTATGATTGATATGGATGGTATTGCCCGTCTCTGCTTTTCACACAAGTTCCCAGGATTCAAGATAAATAAAAAAGGTGACTTAAGATTATTTTGGTACGGTACAGATAAAGTAAGAGAAGTTATGGCACAGTGTACACAGTATTGCGGGATAAGTCACAGTGTTCGCGGCGTAAACGCCACATTAAAATCACCAAAAACAACATAAAAAAATCTATTATTCCTAATTAGGGATAAATACATATTGACACATCATATGATTAGTGTATAATCAATGATGTGTTAGTTGTCTCCGACAGCAAAACATAAAGCTCAAACTAAAGCTCAGTATAGACACATTTTAAAGGAGAAATCACAATGGCAAGTCTAGCAGAAATCCGTGCCCGTATTACGGCACAAGACAATAAGACTCAGAATCGAGGGTCTAACAACCAATCAGATAACGCAATTTACGCTCACTGGAATATTGACGAGGGTGCTACAGCAACCATTCGTTTTCTTCCAGATGCCGACGCAAAGAACGAATTCTTTTGGATAGAGCGTCAGGTTATCAAGCTACCATTCAATGGTGTTAAAGGTAATCCTGCAATGAAGCAGATCACTGTACAAGTTCCATGCATGGAAATGTACGGAGAGAATTGCCCGGTTCTTGCAGAAGTGCGTCCTTGGTATAAGGATGAGACTTTGAAAGAAATGGCAAACAAGTATTGGAAGAAGCGCACTTACATCTATCAGGGATTGGTTCGTCAAAATCCACTTGGTAATGACAAGACCCCCGCGAATCCAATTCGTCGCTTTGCAATCACTTCACAGATTCAGGAAATCATTAAGTCATCGTTAATGGATCCCGAAATTGAGAATCTGCCAACTGACTATATTCATGGTCTTGATTTTAATATTCGCAAGACACCTGGCAAGGGTGGATTTGCAGTATATACTACATCCAGCTGGGCCCGTAAGGAAACCCCGCTTACCGAAGCAGAACACGCGGCTATTGAAGCACATGGGTTGTTCAATCTAAAGGACTTCTTGCCCAAGAAGCCCAGCGAAGCAGAACAGCGTGTTATCAAGGAAATGTTCGAGGCTTCAGTTGATGGTCGCCCATACGACAATGATAAGTGGGGCGCATACTACAGGCCATATGGTCTTGACGCTCCTGCAGGAGTAGTCACACAATCGGAACCAACTGCTGTACCAGCAGTAGCGACCGATGAAGATGATGCTTCGGTAGCAGTAGCCCCCGTGGTTGTTCCTACTAAGGCAACTTCAAGTGACAAGGCTCAAGATATTCTAGCACAAATTCGTGCTAGACAGAAAACAGCCTAAGGTATTAGGGGAGAGGTAACTCTCCCCTTCTCTAATCAGGAAACTATCATGACACTACCGGATGAAAGATTTAGGGCTATTAAGCAAGGTAAGAAATTACTAGAAGAATTATGTGATCCTGGTAAGACACCACGGGTACCTTCGTTGGTACGGGATCGCGCTAGGGGTGCTTTACGGCACTATCCAAGCGATTATGAACTTGATCAGATTGCGGAGAACTGTCCTGAACTACTTGACAGAGAACCGTTTTCTGTTAAACTAAGAAAAGCAAAATAGGAGAATAAATTGACTAAGGCATTTGACGTAAGTAAATTCAGAAAAGAAATTACTAAGAGTATTGAGGGATTGAGTTTTGGTTTTAATGATCCAACTGATTGGGTTAGTACAGGAAACCACGCATTGAATTATCTTATTAGCGGAGACTTTAACAAAGGTGTCCCACTTGGTAAGGTAACTGTATTTGCAGGTGAATCAGGTTCGGGCAAGAGTTATATCTGTTCAGGTAATCTAGTTCGCCATGCACAGGAACAAGGTATATTTGTCGTACTTGTTGATTCAGAAAACGCACTAGATGAAAATTGGTTAAAGGCACTTAATGTTGACACCGACGAAAGTAAATTGTTGAAATTAAATATGGCAATGATTGACGATGTAGGTAAGACCATTAGTGAATTTATGAAATCATACAAGCAGTTACCAGATGACGGAGAACGTCCAAAGGTACTTTTTGTAATTGATTCACTTGGTATGTTGTTAACTCCAACAGACGTTAATCAGTTTGAAGCAGGTGATATGAAAGGTGACATGGGTCGCAAGCCCAAAGCACTCACCGCGCTGGTTCGTAATTGTGTTAACATGTTTGGTAGTTATAATGTAGGGTTAGTTGCTACTAATCACACTTATGCATCACAAGATATGTTTGACCCAGATGATAAAATTTCTGGTGGGCAAGGATTTGTGTACGCATCATCTATTGTTGTTGCTATGAAGAAACTAAAACTAAAAGAAGATGAAGATGGTAACAAGGTTACTGAAGTATTAGGTATTCGGGCTGCGTGTAAAGTTATGAAAACCCGCTATGCAAAACCTTTTGAAAGCGTACAAGTTAAGATTCCATATTCTACAGGTATGAATCCATACTCCGGCTTACTTGATTTGTTTGAAAAATCAGGTATTCTTACTAAAGAAGGCAACCGTCTAAGTTACACAACTGAAGATGGCGAAGTAATCAAGTATTTTCGTAAGGGTTGGGAATCTAATAACGACGGTTGCTTAGATAAAGTAATGACCGAATTCCAAAAAGCTAAGCAAACAAAGATAAGTAATGTTGTAAAATCTGAGGAGGTTTAATACATGGGAATTGAACTTATAGCTGATGTATGGACATTACTTAAAGAAGATATTGATTATGCAACTCGCCGAGAATCTGCCGACAATCTTGTTAGTTTACTGATCGATAATGATTTCAGCCCGGCAGAAGTCAAGCAGGCGTTTAAACGAGATCCTGAGATGACAGCGGCTCTTAAAGATTACAATGAGTCGCATCAGGATGAAGAAGATGATTACGACGATGATGAAGAATACGAAGAACAGGAAGAAGATGAAGATAACTGGTGATATGTGAATTGGTATTCAAAAATCACAGTAGACCTAGGCTCTATACCTGACTTCATAGCATACTATGAAGCAGAGTTGAATAGTGCTAGGTTTGATGTGAGCATAAAAGGCAAGATTGAGAAAAATCTTGCCGATTTGCCTGGCGTCACAGAGCATAGATTTAATCAGTTACAAGAAGTAGAAGCGGTGCTTAACTACTTGAATATTCAATTACGGAAAATTCGCCGAAAGCACTTTCAAAAATATCTAGAGGCATATAATAGAGCATTGACTAGCCGAGATGCGGAGAAGTATGTAGATGGTGAAGAAGAAGTCATAGACTTTGAAACTATAATAAACGAAGTAGCTTTGATCAGAAATAAATGGCTAGGAATACTTAAAGGAATAGAAAGTAAAAATTTCATGTTAGGTCATGTGGTTCGTCTTAGGGCGGCTGGGATGGAAGATGTTACACTTTGACACACAATTGTAATAAATAGATTCAGAGGTACAAACTGATGGATAGACAGACCAGCATAGATTACTTAATCTACCAACTTAACAGTCTTTTTACTAATGTGCAGATCACTGATCATCCTAACCATAACAGCACCGGCTACACACAAATAACTTTCACTCATGATAAAACACTAGGGCAAATTCAATTTTTTAACGCTAGCTTCATAAAAATGAACACAAACAATGGCTTAGCTGAGATTTATGCATCTGTTCAGCAAGTAGTTGAGGAATTAAAAGAGTTGACTTTCGCCTCAAACTCATATAGAATAGCTTTATCTTAAGTAGATGGAGCGAGAAAATGGGATATCGTAAGCTTACCGAAAATGAGCGTAAGTATCAGCCGCGTAAGGGGCTTGAGGGTCCGTTCTATTACCCGTCCGGGGCAGTCCTGTACTATGATGTACGCGAGGGCAAGTACTGGGATCCCCGTAGCGACTTTTATCTTGATAATCAAGAAGTTGCGTCACTAAAGCAACAAATCTTTGATATCATAAGTCGTTGATTTCCTTGGAATTATAGTTCTTGCTATATCAGCTATATTCCTGTAAAATACGTGTATTGAATTGATGAGTGGAGATAATATGTCGGCAGTTGTCTGTGTGAAAAGTGGTAGCTATCGTGGAAATCGTATCGTAAACGCCAAACTTGAACTAGTCAAAGATTTTCAGACTGGTAAAAAGGGTAGTTACATTACAGTCAAAAATAGCCTTTTTCCTCATTTGGCTATTGAGGATATTAAGATTAAGGTAGAGTCTATGGATGATTATTCTTTTGTGGAGGGAGGGTCTGACTGCTCGGTCATGGTAGAACAGCAGGCTGCTGTTGGTTCGGATGCAGAAGCAATGGATCGCATTGCTACCCGGTTTGCTGTATTGGATGAGATGTCCAAGGCATGCATCAACGGTGACATTCGCGCTATGATCGTGTCAGGCCCTCCCGGGGTCGGTAAGTCTTTCGGTGTTGAATCACAGATGGAAAAGGCATCAATGTTTGATAAGATCGCCGGCAAGCGTGATCGTTTCAATATTGTTAAAGGTGCTATTTCTGGCATTGGCTTATTCGCTACTTTATACAAATATTCGGACAAGCGCAATGTATTGGTATTTGATGACTGTGACGTTTGGGAAGATCCGGATGCTCTTAACATTCTGAAGGGTGCATTAGATTCTGGCAAGCGCCGTCGAATTTCTTGGAATAAGGATTCACGCTTGCTACGTCTTGAGGATGTACCTCATCAGTTTGATTTCAATGGGTCAATTATCTTTATTACTAACCTCGACTTCAATGATCGCAGGTCCAAAAAGATTAAGGCTCACTTGGATGCACTACAATCACGCTGTCACTATTTGGATCTGACTATCGATTCTGAGCGTGACAAAATGCTACGTATTAAGCAGGTTCACCGTGACGCTGACGGTGGTTTATTCAAAGAGTACAACTTTGAGAACGGTGAAGGTGAACAGGTTCTTAGTTTTATGTTTAATAACTCTAAGCGCCTGCGTGAAGTGTCCTTGCGTATGGCGCTTAAGATTGCAGACCTAATCAAGATCAGTCCTGATAATTGGCAGATGTTGGCTGAAAGCACTTGTATTCATCGCGTTGGTGTTAAGCACTAATGCATAAATGTAAGATATGCGATTGTGAATTTACTGACGATGAGGGCGGGATATTGGGCTACTTTGGAATATTACCGGTATCTTTTTGTCCCACTTGTTACAGTAGCATGGTAGATATGGTTACACAAGATTTTGAATTAGGATACGATACCGAATTGGAAATTGAAGAATGAACGAGCGAACAGTAGAACTGTATAAACAAGCCTTGGCTTTTGCATACAACACTGCAGGGCCCGATGCAGGCCTAGCTACGGTTATAGAAAGTTTAACCGCAGGCAAATTTGCCGAGTTGATCATTAAAGATTGTATTACAATCTGTGAGGACGGTAGCAATACCCAAACTACTGGCGCCGGAGCGGCAATGTTAATCAAACAGAAATTTGAAGTTGAATAATGCTCTGTTTGGCATTTAGTTTAAAAACTAAAATTATTGACTACACTAGAAAATTATGATAGTATATACATATGGAAATTAAATTAGGGTATCACGCACATACGATAAACTTTTCTTTCACATTATCTAATCCATTCTATGTTTTGAAGAGGTATAAAAATATTTGGGTTCGCAATTGGCGTGTAGCTAAGCATACGAATTTTGAACTTGAACTGTATAAAGGGTATGAACTATTAGGATTTTCTTTGTCTCTGTCTGCCAAAAGAAATCACGCTGGCATTTTCATAAGTGTTGACCTATTAGGATATACAGTTTCTTTAGATTTACATGATACTAGATATTGGGATGTTGATACAAAAACATGGCACACACAGAATACAACAGGAGAATAAAATATGTCGATCTTTAGCACTATGTTACCTAACGATAGCAAGGACCATGTACTAACCGGTAGGGTAAAGAATATTATGGAAAAGTATGCTTTAATGGATACTCCTTTTACAGAAGAAATCTGTGACCATATTATGGCGGACATCCTAGCTGAATTTGGTGAGAAAAATCCTGCTAAGGTAACGATAGATACCGATACCAATGACATTGAGATTACTGTCCCTGATCTCACTGGAAAGCCAATGGTGTTTTCGTCACTGCGTTTATTTAAGAGACAGTCATGACACAGTGGACATTGACGAATACTGTAAAGAAAAGTGCTGAAGAGCATGAGTTTTGGATCAAAGGCAAGCAAGTACTCAAGCGGATAAATGTATACCGATGGGGTACTTTTATCCTCACCACTGAAAATGTTAAGCCACCCAAGATTGACAAAAAAAATCCAGACGGTCTTAACATCGAAGATTGCGGATACGAAGCTGAAATGGAAGGTATGTACGATGGTTGTTCAGTAGATTACGAGTGGTTAAACAAAACAAGTAAGAAAGAACGTACACGTATTGAACAGGGTCTAGAAGAAGCCGGCAGTCATTATGATTATCTAGAAAATGATGGCTGGGTATTAGAAGATACTGAATATTGGTTTTATGGTCCTTTAGAAATCGAAAAGGTAAAAGAGTAAGTGGAAAGAATTTGGTTTACTTCTGACAATCACTTTGGCCATAAAAACATCAAGAATTTTTGCCCTAACACTCGCAAGGGTGCTACTGTGGAAGAAATGGATCAGTTGATGATTGAAATGTGGCAGGCACAGGTTGCCCCTGAAGACCGTGTGTACACACTTGGCGATGTGTTCTTTTGTGACGCAGTACGAGCAAGATCCATTATGCGTCAATTACCTGGTCAAAAGCACCTAATTTACGGTAACCATGACAAGGTCATCAAGAGCAACAAGGATCTGCGCGATATGTTTGTCGCAGTGCATGATTATCATGTCCTGCGTATAGACGGCGTTAAAGTTATTTTATTTCACTATCCTATATGGGAGTGGGATCAATTACATCGTGGATCATACCATTTGTTTGGTCATGTTCACGGTAACACAACTGTACCGGGACGAGCAGTTGATGTTGGTATCGACGGAGAGTTATCCTCTGGAGATATGAGTCTATATTCTTGGGAACGAGTGAATCAGCATCTTTCTAAGAAAGAAGTTCGCACCCATCACAATAAAGCTTCAATGTAGGAGATTAATATGAAGAATTGGATTAAAAATTGGGGTCCGTTGGTTATAGGAGTTGGCACACTGTTGACCGCGATTACTAATACCCTTAACGGTAACGGTGATATTGCGTCTGGCTATTATTTGGCATTTGCTGGATGGATGGCTGTTTTCAGTAATGACTGATATAGCCCATTTTTTTATAGAGAACGATAGTATTAAAATAAATCTGCCGTTCAACTCTAAATTCATAAAGCAATTTAGAAAAAACACCTATAATACTTTTATCTGGAATAAGCAAGATAAGGTGTATGAAGCTAAATTCAATACCTATGCTTTTAGGTCTGCGGTAAAGGATTGTACTAAGTTCTTTGATATTAGTTACTGTGATACACTTAAGCCAATAGTTGAGCTTCTTGAATCTGCCAAAGATAGCATTTTTGAACCTACTCTAGTAAGGTCAAACGGTAACTATTATATTGCTTGTATTAATGAATCACTGTATAATCAGATCAAGGATTTAAAATTAACTGACTCATTGGAATTATTGTATAAGTGTTCGATGCTTTCAGTAAAGGTGCATGAAGATATTTTAGCTAATAGTTTATCCAAGCAGTTTGCAGCAAATAAGACTACTAGCATAAGTAAAGATATGTTAGCAAGTATCTCTGTTTGGTTAAAAGAATTAAGACTACAAAATATTCTTATTTCTAATAGGGTGAGCCAACATAATAGTTTGATACGCGATGTCTTTAAAGAAGATTTTATATTTACTAGCACACCGCCTTACGTATATATTGCCACTAATTTTGAAAATGCGACTCCCGGTATACAGATGGCAAATAAGGTAATTATTCTTAATTTTTAATATGACTACATGTAAAATAGTAATAAAAGACGAAGTAAATTGCAAGGTACAAAACTTAGAATTAGATGCTAGACGGGCATTAATGAAAAAATTTGAGTTTGAAATTCCCGGTGCAAGATATCTTCCTGCAGTACGGTTAGGTAGATGGAACGGAAAGATCAGTTATTTTAGTTTAGCTGGCAGTTCTTATATCAATTTATTAGATAAGATTATACCAATATTAGAAGATTATGGTTATGATATTGAGTTAGAAGATTTAAGAAAATACTCTAGTACTTTCAATTTTGCTCAAGTGTCCGAAAATACATTTAGTGACAAGTTATGGCCTCTAGGGCACCCAGCCGCTGGGCAACCTATTATATTGCGTGACTACCAAGTAGAAATTATTAATAATTTCCTAGCCAATCCTCAGTGCTTACAAGAGATTGCTACTGGTGCAGGTAAGACAATCATGACTGCGGCTCTTAGCAAAAGCGTAGAAAAGTATGGTAGGTCAATTGTGATTGTACCAAACAAAAGCTTGGTAACGCAGACTGAAGAAGATTATGTCAATCTTGGATTAGATGTTGGTGTTTATTTCGGTGATCGTAAAGAATACAATAAAACTCACACTATCTGTACTTGGCAATCATTGAACAATCTACTAAAGAACACTAAAGCTGGCGAAGCTGATATACCTATTAACGAGTTTATTGATAATGTTGTATGTGTCATGGTTGACGAGTGTTTTGACGGAGAAACGAGGGTGTTGACCACGCACGGATATGTTCCTATCAAGAACATTAAATCCGGTGATAAAATAATTAATTATTGCGAACAGACCGAAATCTTCAAAGAAGATACGGTGATAAAACAGCACCATAATCTTACCGTATCTTCCCTTGAAAAAATGTATGAGCTAGAATTTGATAATGGAAGTGTAATCAAGGTTACTGGAAATCATAAGTTTCTAACAACTCTAGGATGGTGCCGAGCAGATGAACTTACTGAAAATCATGAAATCGTGAACAAATCATGAAATTAGTAAGAAAAACTGAAATAGATAAACCTGATGAAGTGTTCAATCTTCACATTGAAAATGATCATAACTATGTGGTCGATGGTGCAGTAGTATCTAATTGCCATATGGCTAAAGCCGACGCTCTTAAAACACTCTTAACTGGGGTGTTTAGTCATGTTCCTATTCGTTGGGGCCTTACTGGGACTATTCCTAAAGCTGAATATGAGCGAACTTCACTTCTAGTAAGTTTGGGTCCTGTCATAAATAAACTTGCCGCAAGTGAGTTGCAGGATATGGGAGTATTAGCTAGGTGCCATGTAAACATTATTCAATTGAAGGATAAGGTTGAATTTTCAAATTATCAAAGTGAATTAAAACATTTGCTTGAAAATGAAGAAAGATTAGATAAGATCGCCCAATTAATAGATAAGATCAATGAAACAGGAAACACGTTAGTACTAGTTGATAGAGTGAACGCTGGAAAAGAACTTATCAGTAGACTCCCTTCTGCGGTTTTTGTGAGTGGTGAAACAAAACTAACAGAAAGGAAAGAAGAATATGACGAGATTAAAACAAGCACAAACAAGGTTATTGTGGCTACTTATGGTGTTGCCTCTGTTGGAATTAATCTGCCTCGGATTTTTAATTTGGTGCTTATTGAACCCGGAAAATCATTTGTTAGGGTTATTCAAAGTATTGGGCGTGGAATAAGAAAGGCAGAAGATAAGGACCATGTAGAGATTTGGGATATCACTAGCAGTTGCAAGTTTGCCAAACGTCATCTTACCCAACGCAAGACTTTCTATAAAGATGCAAATTATCCATTCTCAATTGAGAAGTTAGACTATTGACTTCTAATAGACAATACTATATAATAACTCTATGAATATACTATTATTAGACAATACAAAATATAATTTAGAAACACTTCCTGAAGAAGTAGACGATCTTAGATTTGCAATACTAGATAATAGTAACCCAAGTAATGTAGATTACCATTATATTCCTCTAATCTTTCTAGAATCTTTTAATGCCCCTGCTCTTGTATTAAAAGTGGGGTCTTTTACTCTTAAAATGCCGTTAGATTGGCAAATCTTGATTGGTGAAAGTGATCACGGAGATTTAGAAACGCTACCTCTGACTAGCTTAAATGATCGCGGGTTTAATGCATTTGAGTTTAATCCACTAACAGCATTTTCTCCAACTTTCTTGCCCATTGAGATATTAGACATATATAATGAAGTTACTTGGTATGCACCTAGACTTAGAAACGGACAGTTCTTATGCGTACCATTAGAAGATGGCCCAAAGCCTAAATGCATTTACTTTGTCAAAGAGATCAGTAGAAACTGTGAGATTGTAGACTATAATCAGGTATTTTGATATGTTTCAGTGGTTTGATAATTGGTTCGCTAAAAAATGTAAGCAAGCATGGGAAAATTATTGCGTGGTAGAGGATTCACAACCCCCTGGTCTAACAGCAATTAACTCTACGATTCTTCACCAGCGCGGTATGAATTTTACAATCTATCAGGCTAATGGTGGTTATGTGATAGTGTACAGCAAATACGATGAACGCACAGACAAGCATTATCAAGCACTACACATTATTTCCAACGATCAAGAATTAGGTCAAGGTATAGCACACATTATTACATATGAAATGTTAAAACAATAATGGCAAAGGCAAAAGTAGCTGCTGATGAGAAATTTGAACAGGTTGAATTCAGCTTGTTTGAAGCTATTGCTGCCTGTGATCGTAAGGATTATGGTTGGTGGGACAAACTAACAGCGGAGCAACAAAAGAAGTTTCATCCATATGTTATGCTTACTTTCTTAAGTTCGGTGAAAGCAAGCAAAGCATTACAGGAATTTCATGTGATTAGTGTCAATGAGATGGCTAATAAATATGCTCTCAATGAAGTAGTCAGTAAACATCCCAAACTTCAATGGTTGATGCTGTGCGCTTCTACGTTAGGTAAGGGAAAGCAATATCACCAATGGATTCCTAATCTAAGACCTAAAGTAGTTAAGTTACTAGAAACTGCCACACAAAAAGAAATCAACGAATATTATAGTAAATTATATCCGAATACTGATCAAAGTCTGATTAAAGAAATTTCAGAAGAATATGTTAAGCAACATACGCGCAAAGTTTATCTAGCAGAACGATTCCCCAATCTAAAAATCGAAGATATAGAACTTTTAAATGATTTGGTAACTAATGAAGAAATCAAAAAATACGAAAGCGATCTTGGAAATTAAACATAGTTGCGAGTTTTGTAACCGCAGCTTTGTAAGAGAGTCTACTTTAATGAAGCATCTATGTGAGTATAAGCACAGATGGATGAATAAAGACGCGCATGGAAATCGCATTGGATTTCAAGCTTGGATGTGGTTTTACACTAAAAACAGCCCAAACACTAAGAAGCGAACCTATACAGATTTCATTAAGAGTTCTTATTATACTGCTTTTGTGAAGTTTGGTAATTATTGCGTTGATGTAAACGCCATCAACATTTCTAGATATGTAGACTGGTTACTTAAAAATCAGATCAGTATTGATTCTTGGAATACTGATACCAGCTATACAAAATTCATAATCTCTCATCTTAAAGATGAAGATCCTTTAGACGCGATTGCTAGAAGTATTGAAACTACCATTGGCTTAGCAGAAACAGAAAAGATTCAGACTAAAGATTGCTTGAGATATGGCAATAAGAACCGTGTATGTTATGCAATTACCGCAGGAAAGATCAGTCCATGGATGCTTTATCAAAGCGAAAGTGGAAAAGAGTTTCTAGATAAGCTAGATGAAAGTCAAGTCAAGTTGATTATAGACTATATTCAACCCGAACAATGGGCTATCAAATTTAAACGTGATGAGAATATCGTGCCACAAGTACAAGAACTATTGGCTGCTGGTGGGTACTAATGTCAGCAGACAATGGCATGGGGTATTATAATCATTCAGAAAGTGTCTTTTGGGAAGATACTAAACCGGGCTGGTATGAAGCCACAGTCAATATAAAACATTATTTTGATGTAATAGACTGGTTAGAGACTAATATTGGTAAGTATGAGAGACATACTAGGTGGCATGTTTTCACTGATACTATAAAGCTTAAATTTAGATATCAACGAGATTGTATGATGTTTCTATTGAGGTGGTCTTAAAAAATGGTTAATGTACCTCATGATTTTCAAGACTATGATGATGACGATCCCAATATTGAATATCGACGTAACAGAACTAAGTATTGGGCCGCACTCAAGGAAATAAGAAAAGAATATGCAATCGAAAATAAACAGATTTACGATCAATACTTTGTACAATGGGTAGAAGAAAAGTACGGGTTTATAATTATTAAGAATTTAATTAACGGCAGCATCTCTGATATGTACACTATAGTTGATGAAGCCAAGTTCATTTTCTTTAAGTTGAAATATCTGTAGACAAATACTATGACTACGACTAAAATTACGGTTAGAAAAACAATGTATGCTTCGGGTACATACGACGATTTTCAAGAAGCACTTAAAAGATGGCCATATTGGAAGGATTTTCTTGGTTTTTTGAATAGAGAATCACCAAGCGTTGCTAACCAATTAATGAAAGAAAACTTTCCAGGAAACTATACACTACAGCAAAGATACGATAGTAACCTAGGTGGTTTCTACTACACTATCGAATGGGAAAATGAAGCCGATGAAGTCTTTTGGTTATTAAAATACGCATGAAGTGGTCGTGAAACTTAAGGTACGGCTACTCAAGTATACGGAATTCATCCCTTGGTTAGAAAGAGAAATTGGACCGTTAAAGCATAGTAAACCTATCGTTGAATGGACCGGTAGTGGATGGAAGGCGTATCATGAAGGTGTCTCGGAGGACGGTCCACAACCGGCACCTATGATGATTACTGTAGATATTGAAGATGAGAAAAAAGCTCTGTGGTTTGCATTGATATGGTCATAAAAAGCCAAATATGAAAAGCTTTGGAAAAAGAAGTGTTGATTAGGGCTTTTATTTAACCTCACGAAATGTTATAATAGAAATCTAGGATAATAAAAAGTAAAGAATAAATGGATATAATGATAGATATCGAAAGTTTAGATACAAGCCCTTATTGTGTTATTTTGACGATAGGTGCAGTATTGTTCGACCCAAAAGGTAAAGGTGTGGTTGACAAACTAGAACTACGTCCTACCATAGAAGAACAAACAGAAAAGTTCAACCGAGTAATCAATGATGATACTGTTCGCTGGTGGAGCGAACAAAGTCCTGAAGCTCTTGAAGAAGCAATGAGTGATAGAGATAGAATATCATTTAAAGAAGCAATGGAAAAATTATATAAGTTTTGCTGGAATCACAGAGCAGTCTGGAGTAACGGTGCAGGATTCGATATTGTTGCTATGGAAACTGCATTTAGGCAATTAGAGATGTCTATACCATGGCCCTTCTATACCGTTAGAGATACTAGAACTCTTTATGAAATTGCTAATGTTAAACTAAAAAGCGGCGGGCATGTGACAAGCCATAGAGCAATCGAGGATGCTGAAAGGCAGGCAGTGGTTGTGCAAGAAGCATACAGGAAGTTAGGCCTTAATACTAAATGATGTGGCACGGCAATACTTGTAGAATTAAAGGAAATTTAGATGAAGTTTAATTCTGATGTGGACATCGATTTGGGAGATAGAAATAAATTATTGACCGTAATCAAGCACATCCCTGCTAGTATGCGTAAAGTAGAACCAATCAGAAAACATGCAACTGGAGTGCATGTTACTGAAGTTCCCTATGATCCGGTGAACAACATGGCTGCTATTGACTACAAAGAAGCAGAAGAGCGTGGATATTTTAAGTTAGATTTACTAAATGTCCACGTATATGAGCAAGTTAAAAGTGAAGAGCATTTGATAAAACTAATGCATGAACCCAATTGGGCATTATTAAGCGATCCTATTTTTGTAGAAAAGCTAATTCACTTAAGTAATCATTATAACTCAATTAAAAAGATGCCTGAACCTATCAACAGCATTCCTAGATTAGCTATGTTTCTAGCAGTAATTAGACCTAGCAAAAAGCATCTGATTGGACTATTATGGAAAGAAATAGCAAAAACAGTGTGGGAAAAAGGACATGATGGTTATAGCTTTAAACAAGCTCATGGTATAGCATATTCACACCTAGTAGTTGTACATATGAACTTGCTAAGTGAAATCAAACAATGAACCCAAGAATTGAAACAACCAATTCTTACCCTGTGAGTATTTTTATTGCAGGTAGCTATCAACATGCGCTAACTTGCGCTAAAGCATACTGTGATATAGTAGGGTATTGTGTAACAGTTACCCCTACTAAATATGTGTATAAAGACGGACAGGAAGACGGAGTTATAATTGGGCTTATCAATTACCCTAGATTCCCTTCTACTAAAGAAAAAATCATGGACCATGCAGAAAGACTAGCCCGTATCTTGTGCGATACGCTATCACAACAGTCGTTCTCTATCCAAAACCCAGAAAAGACTATTTGGTACAGTTTTAGAACAGAGGATATTATTAGTGTATAAGTTATTAGCAGAAAATGATCCTATACTTTTAGAGATCAGCGAACCTTGGGATTTTGAAACAGACGGGGATCCCAACGATCTTATTAGAAACATGATTAAGATAATGTTTGAGAACAATGGAATAGGATTATCCGCAATTCAGATAGGTGTCAAAAAGCGCATTTTTATCATGGGTAATGAGCAGAACTTAGTAGCCTGCATAAATCCTAAAATTATAGAGTTTAGCGGAGAAATCAGAGATACTGAGGGCTGTTTGAGTTTTCCAAATCTTTGGTTAAATGTGACTAGAGCAGAAAAGATCAAAGTTAGTTATCAGGATATTAGGTCTGAGACTATAGAACGAGAATTAGAAGCGTTACAGGCTAGAATCTTCCAACACGAATACGATCATTTAGGGGGAATTTGCTTTATCAGTAAAGTAGGACCTGTTTCTCTAGATTGGGCTAAAGAAAAAAGAAAGAAAAAGATTAAGGCATCCTTTTAACAAGCGTGATTGATTTGCGCTTAATCCTGCGTTTGTTTATCTCTGAGATACTAACTACCGGGCCGTGTACGATAATCAGACTTTTGTTTATAAATGTACGTAAATACATCTTGAATGGGTCCCATTCTTGCTTTAGAAACAAGTTTATGGGAATAGTTCTATTGCTTTCCCACCACCAAGCATCGCCCAAATGTAAGAATTTCTCTTTAACAATAGCATCTACTATAGCACCGTAATCGTATATTGTAGTTACTAAATCGTCTCTATTCTGTACAATTCCCACATAGTCTTGACCTGCATAGGAACAAACCGTAATGAACGGATGAAGGTCGGTTAATTTTATGAAAAAGTCTTTGTCTGCCATTATTATGATTATTTACTCAAAGTTGCCCATTGTCAATAATTTATCTGAATAAATACTTACAAGGAGTGGCAATCAGTGTATACAACCGCAGTTTTTTTATATACCCAGCGTAACATAGTTGTTGTACTATCAGGACCATCCCCAAGGAGATTTATGCCGGTATATTCTAAGCCCCTAACCTTGCACAAAGGTGTAGATAATCAATTACAATTTCAATTCTTAAATCAAGATCAAAAACCTGTAGATGTGACCGGACTTGAAATAACTTTTAGAGCATTAGACCAAACTGGTTCTGTTATTCTATTTCAACAGACGCTAACTCCGGTATTCTCTGCTACTGGCATAATGCAGCTTAATGTAGACTTAAGTACGTTAGTACCAATTCTCGCGCAGCAGTGTTTTTATACCTTGTCAATCCCTTCGCAATCAGGAAATGCAAATTATCCAGTATATGTAGATGCACAAGCACAGGCTAGGGGCGATCTATACATAGTCAATTCTGTATTACCGTCAGTAGTTCCTTCGCTAAGTGTTTCTATTCCAACTTCTCAGGGAATTCCCGGACTATACGGTCCGTACACTTTCAATGCTAATGATCAACCAATGTGGAATGCTAACTCTAGCGTATGGTATAGTAGTGTAGTTACAAACGATAATAATCCTATTCTCACGATGCAAATGGAATATTATCAGTATACTGGTAACGTTGCCATACTAGCATCTTGCACAGGAAATGGTGATTGGGCACCAGTTCAGGCATTCTCGTATGCTAATGTTACCGACACTAAGGGATATGTATTAGAAGGGTTCTACCCGTACGTACAAGTTGCGTTTGAAGCTAATGCTAATAATATAGCAAATGGTTTTGATACATTGTCTAACATTTACGCCAGATAACTTTACATTATTACAGTTATAAGTTATACTCAACAGATGTTTGAGATTCTATCTATTATTCCGGGCAAAAAGAAACTGACCAGTTCCAATTGGTATAGTTTCAATGCGCCTTGTTGTGCGAATCGGGGGCATAAAGCAGATCGTCGTATGCGAGGTGGAATAATTTTTGATGGTCCAAACAAATGGACTATGCATTGTTTTAATTGCGGATTTAAATGTGCATTTACTTTGGGTAAATCACTCACTAAGAATACTAAGCAAATGTTAAGTTGGTGTGGGGCAGATCCAGATCAAATAACTAGATGGAGTTTTGAAAGTTTACAGCATAAAGATTTATTAGACTTTACTAATCTTAGGCGTGAAAAGAGAAAAATAAAATTTAAAGAAATGCCGTTACCTGAAGGCGAAATACTGGATTCTAATAACTCAAAACACAAAGTATACATTGATTATCTGCAAGGAAGGGCAATAACTATTACTGATTATCCTTTCTTAGTGACACCTAATGCGCCCGGAAGGTATAACAAACGAATCATTGTACCTTACACTTTTAAGAATAAAATTGTTGGGCATACAAGTAGATTCATAGATGGCAAAATACCAAAGTTCATTAACGAACAGCAGCAAGGATATCTGTTTGGGTATGATTTGCAAAAAGCTAATTGGCAGGTTTGCATAGTAGTAGAAGGTATATTTGATGCATTGAGTATTAATGGGTGTGCTGTAATGCATAATGCAATCAGCGACGAGCAAGCCACTCTTTTAAAGAACTTATATAGAAAGGTAATTGTAGTACCAGATCAAGACAAAACAGGATTAGAAATATGCGAAAGAGCATTAGATTTAGGATTTAGTATAAGTCTTCCTGATTGGGAAGTCAAAGATGTTAATGATGCGGTAGTAAAATATGGCAAGGTAGCTACTATGCTAAGTATTTTGCAGAATGAAACTACCAACAAGATTAAGATAGAAATGAAGAGAAAGAAAATTGATAAAAGAATATAATTTTGATGTACAAACGCTATTCTTGCGTATGATGGTAACCAATGCCGAGTTGTTTACTCGCGTTATAAATATCATGAATGCAAAGAACTTTGAGCGCACACTACGACCAGTTGCAGAGTTTATTGTAGAGCATACAGAAAAATACAGCATCATGCCAGATCCAACGCAGATCAAGGCTACGACTGGTGTAGATATAGAACCCATCCCCGAACTCAATGAAGGTCATTATGATTGGTTTCTAGAAGAGTTTGAACAATTTACTAAGAGACAAGAACTTGAGAGGGCAATTCTTAAGGCAGCGGATCTTCTCGAACAAGGAGATTTTGATCCAGTAGAAAAACTGATCAAAGATGCAGTACAGATTAGCCTACAGCGCGATATGGGTACAGACTATTTTGCCGATCCCAAAGATCGTCTTAATCGTTATTTCAACCAAGGCGGGCAAGTGTCTACTGGATGGCCTCAACTAGATCGTGTCATGTACGGTGGCATGAGTAGAAAAGAATTAAACATCTTTGCTGGTGGTTCTGGTTCTGGTAAGTCTTTGATCATGATGAATCTTGCACTGAACTGGTTGCAGCAGGGATTGAGCGGCGTCTATATCACTTTAGAATTGTCTGAGGAATTGACTTCATTAAGAACTGATGCTATGTTGACTAATATGAGTACTAAAGAAATTCGTAAAAGTATTGATGATACTGAACTTAGAGTAAAGATGGCTGGAAAGAAGTTTGGTCAATACCGAGTAAAGTCATTGCCTGCGCAGGCTAATGTTAATGACATAAGAGCGTTCATTAAGGAAGTACAAATACAAACTGCGATTAAAGTAGATTTCGTAATGATCGATTATCTTGATCTAATTATGCCCGTATCAGTCAAGGTAAACCCCACAGATCAGTTTATTAAGGATAAGTATGTTTCGGAAGAACTTAGAAATCTAGCGAAAGAGCTTGGAGTTCTTATGGTGACTGCATCACAGTTGAACAGAAGCGCGGTTGAAGAGATCGAATTCGATCATAGTCATATTGCAGGTGGTATTTCAAAGATCAATACTGCTGACTTTGTGTTTGGTATCTTTACTTCTAGGTCTATGCGTGAGCGAGGGAAGTATCAGATACAGTGCATGAAATCACGTAGTTCGACGGGTGTGGGGATGAAAATTGATTTAGAGTACAATATAGAAACAATGCGTATTACCGATGAAGCCCCAGATGAACCCGCTAAAAATGACTCCCCTAGTCAAATTATGAACAAAATTAAGACGGTTTCTACAGTATCTAGTATTACAGAACCCGACACTAAAAAGATCGTGGCCGATGTGCAAAGCACTAAATTGAGGAGTTTGCTGAATCAATTAAACAAATAATTACTCAAAGTTCCGATAAATACTCTATAGGACCTTTGTATGCAGAAAAAAACTAAAAGTCTATTAGAGGAATTGGAAGCTATTGGCAGCAATCGTGATATTAACCATATCATAGAAAGCCGTGCCAACAATGTCATTGCCAGCGCCATAAATCTATTAGAATTGATCAGTAAGCATTATCCCGGCGAGAAGGCAGAAATCCTAGAAAAGAAGCTGATTAGTTCTATAAAAAGTAAAAACAAAAATAGATTTTCTAAATCACTGAGGAAAAAAAATGAGATTTAATGAAATTTACGAAGCTGATGAGCCATGGGCCCCAGAGGTACCACCGGTTAAATTGGATCCTGCTAGAAAGGGACTTTGGTGGCTAGACAAAGGGACACACAATCTAGCAGCTAAGCTGGCCGCCGCTAGCTTAGGAGCCACCCCCTATACACCTAAAACTGATGACACCAGACAACAGCGTTATGCTCAAAAGTATGGTACTGGCTCAACTTTTAATGTATCACCTAAAGAATTACATAACAGACAAAAAGCCATTGATAGTGAGATACGTAGTGAAGAGTATAGAAAAAAATTTGCTATTGCTATGGATGCACGTTTAGGAAGAGATAGACAAGATTTTTTGAATAAAACCGCAGATGCACTCCCGCTGGACAAGTTCACTCATGCTAAATGGGTAGAGTGGATTAATCATGAAGTTAATATTATCCTTAAGCCGTATGTGAAGTTTGACAAAATAAAAAATTATTATACTGCGCTATTTGACCAATTTGCCACAGTTATAATGAATAGTACCGTCTTTAAGGATCCTAAAAAAAGAATAGAAAATGATTTGCAATTACAGGATGTGTTATACAATATAGGTGCTCAAATGTTTAAAGATGTTAAAGATGAAGAAGAAACTGCCGACAAAATTGCAAAGGCTGCAGCAGACAATATGGCTGTTGCAAATAGAAGAGCCGCTCTTAATAGTACAAATAAAAAAACAGAGCCGTCTATGCCAAAACCGATTACTATTAATGGGGAAGTAATTCAACCTAAAGATCCTAGGTATGCTCAGATTACTAAGGGACAAAATTTAGATGAATCTTTCATAAATACAATAACTCAGTTAACTGCTAAACAAAGATCACAGTTATTGACCGAACTTAAAAAAGACCTAGGAATTATAAAATGAAAATTAACGAATTAGTTGTACACGAATCTAAATTATATTATCTTGAGCAACTGTACCTTGAAGAGGGCTTTGCTAGTGGGTTAGGTAACGTTGCAGGTGCAATAGGCAAGGGCGTTGGCAGCGTAGTGGGAGGTATCGCAGGTGCCGGTAGTAAATTTGCTCAGGGCTTT